>Ga0209403_10000939_pt1 | contig 39660 bp, 33 predicted proteins | sample ArcticOcean_MG_C_8_FD_187440 | JGI IMG/M metagenome (GOLD analysis project Ga0209403, IMG submission 187440) | Marine microbial communities from western Arctic Ocean - ArcticOcean_MG_CB11_86 (SPAdes) (version 2) | ecosystem: Environmental > Aquatic > Marine > Oceanic | place: Arctic Ocean...
CCGCAACGCTGGCAAGGTTGAGGTGGCGGCGGTCAATGATCTGACTGACGCTAAAACCAATGCCCACCTTTTGAAGTATGACACCAACTATGGCCGGTTTCCCGGAACAGTTGAAGCCAAAGATAACGACCTGGTAGTAAACGGTCGCAACATCAAAGTCTTCTCCGAAAGAGACCCGGCGCAGATACCCTGGGGTGAGATGGGTGTTGACTTGGTCATCGAGTCCACCGGCATCTTCACCAACGCAGACCAAGCCTCGGGTCACCTTAAGGGCGGCGCTAAAAAAGTCATCATTTCCGCCCCAGCCAGTGGCGAGGACCTGACGATAGTCCTCGGCGTGAATAATGAACTCTACGACGCTGACAAGCATCACATCATCTCCAACGCCTCCTGCACCACCAACTGCTTTGCCACCATGGTCAAAGTGTTGCACGATGCCTTTGGTGTTGAGCACGGTCTGATGTCGACCATTCACTCCTATACCAACGACCAGGCGATCTTGGACCAACGCCACGGTGACCTGCGCCGGGCCAGGGCCGCAGCAGAGAATATCATCCCCACCAGCACCGGCGCTGCCCGTGCCGTGGGTCTGGTTCTGCCGGAACTGAACGGCAAACTGAACGGTGTGGCCTTCCGGGTGCCAACTTCCACCGGCTCGATCACCGACTTCACTGCCCAGGTCTCCAGAGACGTGACCGCTGAGGAAATCAACGAGGCATATAAAAAGGCCTCTGAAGGCTCCATGAAGGGTATCTTAGAGTACAACGACGAGCCCCTAGTCAGCTCCGACTACAAGGGCAACTCCCACAGCTGCATCATCGACGGGTTGTCCACAATGGTCATGGCCGACAGAATGGTCAAGGTCATGGGCTGGTACGACAATGAGTGGGGTTACTCCTGCCGCACCACCGACCTAGCTGCTTTGATCGCAGAAAAAGGCATCTAAGTTCACGGCGCGTCCGTAAACTCAAACGGGGCTTCTAGAAGCTCTAACAGATTTTAGAAAAGCCCTCGCTCTCAATTTACTTGGGGACGGGGGCTTTTTATACCCAAATTGGACCGCAACCGAAATATAATGTTTAACATTGTTCATTAAAATCCAATTTTGGAATAACCTGGCTAAACTCCAATTTTAAGGATTGTCATTGGCGTTTAGGTCTCAACATCTACTCGGCTTGGGCGGAAGAATCTCCTGGACTTTCTATGTGCTGCTGCTGATTTTGGTGGTGGCGCTTGGGCTGCGGCTGAACGGCATCAACTGGGACCAGGGATTTGCGTTCCACCCAGACGAGCGTGACATTTACATGCGCTCCGGATGCATGTATGACTTGCTGACAGATGCACCAAACGCTTCACAATGCGGCTATGTGTCGGCCGAACCGGACGCAGAGCCAGGAATACCCGGTATCGGCACCCTACTGGACAAAGACCGTAGCCCGTTGAACCCCCACTGGTTCCCGCTGGGCAGCATCCTGATCTATGTGTTGGTTTTCTTCCGTTCCATTGTGGAACTGTTCACCGATATGAACTCGCTGGATATGCGCTATGTGGGACGGCCACTGGCAGCGCTGGCGGATGTTGGGTCAGTTGCCATGGTCTTTATCCTGGGTCGTAAGTTCTACGGCAACGGCGTGGGGCTACTCGCGGCGGGACTCACTGCGCTGTCGGTGATCCACATCCAAAACAGCCATTTCTTCAGACCAGAGACGTTCTCAGTGTTCTTCACTCTGCTCAGTTTCTGGGCCATGTGGCGGATGGTAGAACGCAAGGACCTCAAATACTCAGCAATCTTGGGTCTGACGCTGGGTCTAGCCATCGCTCCCAAAATGAGCCTTTTGCCCATCTTAGCGCCCATGTTACTAGTCTATTGGTACCGGGTGCTGGATGAGGTTGACGGCTATTGGTCAGATATCACACCGGAACTAGTGCAGCGCATATTCATGCACGCCTTACTGGCCGGCGGAATTGCTGCCGGGATATTCTTCCTGACCTCACCCTACGTACTCCTGGACGCCGGCGCGTTTTTGGGTGATCTGGGCGCTCAGACCAGGATGGCCCGCAATGCCGGTATGTGGCCGTTCACCATCCAGTACATAGACACCCCTTCATTTATCTATCAGATCAAACAATCGACCGTTTGGGGCTTGGGAATACCATTGGGCGTGGTCGCCTGGGCGTCGATTCCTTTTACCGCTGCAATAGCTGCGTTCAGAACCGAGACGAGACGCGCCGATTTGTTTGTGCTTGCCTGGGTCGTGCCGGGATTTGTATTTTTAGAGACTTTTGAAGTCCACTTTCTGCGGTACGTCTTCCCGTTGATGCCAGTGATGATTATCATGGGCTCACGGATGCTGCTCTGGATGGTTACTGCCTACCGACCACTGGATATGCACTTGGTCTGGAAAATATCCGACCCCGCCCGATTCATGCCGCGTATCGCCGTGGGCGTGGTGGTATTCGTGGTGGGTGCCACCGCTTTCTACGCCCTGGCTTTCCAGCAGGTCTACGCCAAAGACCATCCAGCCGTCACAGCGTCTGAATGGATTAACGACAACGTTCCCAACGGCACGGCAATCGTCAGTGATAACCACTGGGACGAGTTTGTACCGAATCTGTACAGCTATGACCTGTGGCAGTTCCCGGTGTACGAAAACGACACCATCGAGAAGATGGACACTCTGTCTGAGAAACTGGCGGTGTCCGAATATGTGGTGTTCTACAGCAGCCGTCCCTACGCCAGCGCTGCCCGAGACCCGGACCGGTTCCCCCTTAGCAACAACTACTACCAAAGCCTTTTCGACGGCAGTCTAGGCTACGAACTGGATCGGTCTTTCACAAATTACCCTGAGCTACTCGGCGTGTCATTCCGCGATGATGCAATATCCCGGGCTGGACTTTCCCATCCCGAACCCCTGAACCCCTCAGAGACGTCGGCCATCAACTTCAATCTTGGTTACGCCGACGACAACGTAGTTGGCTACGACCATCCCACCGTGTTGCTGTTCAAAAACACTGGGCATTTGGTTGAAGACGTCATTGGGATTCGGCTGAAGTCCATCCCCCAACTTAGTGGCCGAGAAGTCGGGCTCATGTTATTGCCGGATGACCTGATCTCACAGCAGGAAGAGGGCACTTTCTCCGACATAGTGAATCGTGACGGCTGGACCAACAAACTGCCGGTACTCGCCTGGATTCTGGTGGTGGAGATCATCTACCTTCTGGCGTTGCCGATAACCATGTTCATCTTCCGGCCCTTGCCAGACCGAGGCATAATCTTAGCCCGCATATTTGGGTTGCTGGCGGTCAGCTACGTGGCCTGGTTGGCCGTGTCGCTGGGATGGATGGACTACTCCCGTTACGCCGTTTACCTGGGCCTCGGCTTCGTTGCCGGATTATCTTTGACCACCCTGGCCTTCCGATGGCGAGAGATAACAGACTTCCTTAAAGAACACTGGCGGCTGCTGGTCTTTGGCGAGGCATTGTTCTTGTTGGCGTTTCTGGCGTTTGTATTGTTGCGCCATGCCAATCCGGACCTGTGGCACCCCTTCCGTGGCGGCGAGAAGCCCATGGAGCTAGCGTACCTGTCTGCCGTGGTCCGATCCACCACCTTGCCACCTTTTGACCCGTGGTTCGCCGGCGGTTACCTGAATTACTACTACTGGGGTTATTTCGTGATCTCCAGTGTTATTCGGGTTACCGGCATCCTGCCAACAACAGCGTTCAATCTGGCGGTGCCATTGTTCTTTGCCTTGACCGTAACCGGGTCTTACACGCTGGTCTACAACCTGACTGAGGGCGTGCGGCAGCGTCGAGCCAACCGTCCCATTGTTGACCATCCAATCGCACTGCCGGGCATCGGTTCATTACCGGAGTTAGCCCGCGGCGCCGTCCGTGCCCAGTGGCGGCAGTGGGTTTGGAATCCGGTGGGCGCTGGATTGATCGCAGGGTTGTTCACAGCGGTGGTCGGTAACTTGGATGGCCTGGTACAACTGGTCCAGAACTCTTGGCATAGAGTCTTTGATAGCACACCCTTCCCAGCGTTCGATTTCTGGCGCAGTAGCCGCATGCTGCCCAACTTGGAGAATATCGACCCCAACCCCTTGGCGTTCTGGGTGCCGGAAAGATTGCCGGGGTACTCTGATATCTCGTTCCACATAACAGAATTTCCGTTTTTCACCTTCTTGTTTGCCGATTTGCACGCCCACATGATGGTGATCCCGTTCACTCTGCTGGTGATTGGTCTAGGTCTGAACCTAGTCATAGGATTACGGGACGGCGGTTGGTTGTGGACCATCGTGTCTGCCGCTGCACTGGCCTTGGGTCTGGGGTCGCTTTGGGTGGTGAACAGTTGGGACTTCCCTTCGTATCTGATTCTCACCGTTGGATTATTGACCCTGGGGGTGTACTTTTCCCGAGGCACTTTCACCGAAAAGTCAGCTTTGTTGGCGGCGCTGGTGATTGGAGTTGTGGGTCTGAGCATTTTGGCGTTCCTGCCGTTCCACCAGACTTATGAGACGTTCAATAGTGGGTTGGATGTCTCAAAATGGCGCACTCCGGTGGACCGCTTCCTGGGCATCCATGGCCTATTCTTATTTGTTATTGCTACGTTCTTGTTACACCAAGCGCGGGACATATTCAGAGACCTACTGCGTAGTCTCAGACGCCAAGAACTTGATGAGCCAGTGGCGGGATTCAAATGGCTGCGGGTCATGTTTCCCGTTGGCGCTTTGGTAGCCGTGTTCTTCGCGGCCGCAGGATTCTGGAATGTCGCCTTGCTGATAGTCTTTGTGACGCTGGCCGTTACAGCCGCCTGGAAGACATTCACTAATGAAGAATCGGAAGATGAACGTACCTTCGCAGTAGTGCCGTTGGTCCTTCTGGTATTGGCGTTATTGATTGGCATCGGAGTCGATTTGGTCAGAGTTGAAGGTGATATTGGCCGGATGAACACCTTCTTCAAGTACTATCTTGAGATCTGGGTGCTGCTCAGTGTGGTCTCGGCCTACATGCTCTGGCACCTGGGGGAGTCAGGCTTCCTGCAAAGCAAATTGAACTGGCGTTCCGGCGTCTGGTTGGCTGTGCTGGTGGTGCTGATCGGTTCCAGCTTGATCTATACAGCGTTGGGGAGCAGGGCCAGAGTGTCTGACAGATTTACCGACGGGCCATCAACGCTGGACGGCACGGCATACATGGCTGGGGCGGTGCATTGGGAGCAGGACCAGCCGTTTGAGCTGAAATGGGACCAGGAAGCCATCGAGTGGATTCAGGACAACGTACAGGGCTCTCCAGTGATTCTGGAAGCGCATCTGAGCCAGTACCGGTGGGGAGCACGCTTTGCCAACTACACTGGATTACCCACGGTAATTGGCTGGCCTTGGCACCAGATACAGCAGCGAACGGATTACGCCTTTGCTGTCCAAGACCGCGTTGAGGACGTCCGCGAGATGTACGAAACCTCTGATGAAAAGCGCGCCGTTCTACTGCTCAAACAATACAACGTGAAATACGTTGTGGTGGGTGACCTGGAGCGGATTACTTATCTTGGCGAAGGTCTGCAGAAGTTTGAAAACCTGGGCCGCAAAGTGTTTGAGAACCAGAGGACAGCCATCTATGAATCAAATTGGAACTAACATAAAACTAGAAATTGACCAAGGTTACGAGGTTGTCAAGGACTTTGACTACCCTGTTTGGACCATGAATGGGCGCGATTTGACATAAGCACCAAGATTGGTTAAAGTATAAAAACAGTTTAAGAAAGCATCCGATTAGATGAAATTAGATTGTTGGCAGTTTAAAATTTTCGGACTCGGCGTTGATGCACCAGCGGGTGAATACTTGGCAGTGCGGAAGCGTTGTTTCTAAGTGGCATCTACGAAATAGGTAGGAGTCTCTAATTAATTTGGGTGCGCGGGCCTCGTGCCTTTGTGTCAGTACAACCGTGGAGGGCATTTCCCGGTGGACTGACAGTACAAGGCCTGACCCAGTCAGCCTTTTCCAGTTGGTTAATCTGCTAAGACGTGTAGTGTGTGGTGTTTGGGGTTCTTAGTGGAGCAAGTGGGGAGGGCTGATTTTTTTGCGTCCGATCAACAGCCACAAGATTTACTAAATCGGAGCTTTCCACCTAGGATATGAACCAAGTATCCGAAGCATACTGATTGGATCAGATAGGGCGGCCAGCGCCTCTTTCATGGGAGATTCCTCCCGGTGGCCAACGCAATCCAAGAGAAAAATATATTCGCCCAGCAATTGCTTGGTGGGACGGGACTCAATCTTCAACAGGTTGATGTCCCGGTCTGCAAATTCCCCCAGCACCCGATGCAGCAACCCTGGAGAGTCTTTCTCGAGGGTGAAGGCCATAGACGTCTTGTCATCTCCGGTGGGGGCATGGTCTGATATCCCGATCACTGCGAACCGAGTCACGTTATTGGCCACATCCTGAATTCCGCGGTCCAAGATATCTACGTCGTACAACTCTGAAGCCCGGCGCGGGGATATCGCTGCCGCCGGAACCTTGCTTTCAAACGAATCGGTAACGCAAAGAACCGTGCTAAGCGAGGCCATCTGCTCCGCCTGCGGGTAGTTTTTCTCCAGGTATTGCCGACACTGGCCCAGTGCTTGAGGATGCGAGTAAATGACTTTGATTTCAGCGGGAACGGTTCCCGGTTTGGCTAGAAGGTAGTGTTCAATCTGCAGGTCTATCTCGCCTCGAATGAACAATGTTGGCTGGGCGATTAGAAGGTCCAAAGTGAATGTAACAGGGCCTTCCAGGCTGTTTTCAATGGGAACAACGCCTTCATCGATTTCTCCGGCTGCGACAGCTTCTCCTACGCCCGTTATGGTTGGATAGAGTCTGTCTGCAGTCTTGTCATAGACCAAAGCAGCTTCTTCGGAATATGTTCCCAATGGCCCGAGGAATCCTATAGTACGCGCCATCCTTACACCCCCGTGAGGATGTCATACAGGATTTGCTCGTCGCCGGTGGGGGTGACCGCCACCAATTCGTCTTCGGCTTCCACAACAGAGCGACCTGTGGGCAATGTGGCGCCGGTCTTTTTTATCATCAGGGATATAAAATTGTTCGGCGGCAATTCTATCTCGCTCAATCGCTTGCCAACGATGTTGGAATCTGCCGGAATAGAAACGCTTACAAGTTCCATTCCAGGGACTCGCAGGTTCATCAGGTGGATCAATGGTCGACCGGGGACGCCTTCTTCCAGACTGGCGAGAACCAGATGTGTGGAGTTAACCACCACATCCACTCCAATCTCATGGAAGATAGGTTCATTCTTGGGGTCTTTGATCAGTGCCATGGTCCTGGGCACCTTGAACATGTGCTTGGTCATTTGGGAGACCACCAGGTTGGTGGCGTCGGCTCCGGTCAGGCTCACAACAATGTCAGCGCGGGATATCCCGGCCCGTTTTAGGGTAATTTCGTCGGTGCCATCACCCAGCAGGGCAACGCTGCCAAATTCTTCATTCAGCAGCTGAAAACGCCCCTCGTTTTTTTCAATCACCACCACTTCGTGTCCACCGGCGATCAAAGCCTTGGATAGGTGATAGCCCGATTCACTGCAGCCGACAATTACAACATACATTAGGGTGGTTAGTTCCCTTTGATTATCCCTGTATGGCCTGGCGTACATCCTGCAGCAGGCCGAATGAGTAGCCTACCACGTCTAGCCCCAGGGCTGCATACATGACCTGCAATTGGGGGCTTCCAAGGTGGCAAACAACCTTGGGAACGTTGAATATGTGCTTGGCTATCTGGGCGACGAGGATATTCTCATGATCGTCGGAGGACATCGCCAGGAAAACGTCGGCATGATCGATTCCGCCTTCTTGCAGGTAGTCCTGCATCATGGGCTCGGCGGTGAGCACCACTCTGACACCTGGGAATGTGGCTACGCTCTCCAGGCAATCGCGTTCCCGGCCCAGCACTGTGATTTCGTTACCGCGGTCAGAAAGATCGCCCACCAAACTGGAGCTGAGACGGTTACAGCCAAATATCAAAACACGCATAGTCTAGGCTTTAGGGGAGATGGGAGACGTAGCGTGCTCCCGCCAGAACATCACCTGGCATGAGGAGTTGTTGAAGATGTAAGAGGCGGTGGTGCCTAACACGCAGGAGCCAAACCGGCGGGTATACGGAACGCCGACAATCAGCAAATCCATGAACCGGTCTTCAGATTCAAGCACCACTGCGGGTCCGGCCTGCCTGGCCCTCAAGAACCTAGCCTGGAGGCCTTTGTATTTTTCTTCAGATGCGATTGCCTCTATTCGGGCCAGTATCTCCTCCCCCTTGTTGATATCCGAGGAAATCTCCGATTCCAAAGACAGTTCCAGCGGTACTTCTATCACGTAGACCGCGTGGAGTTCTGTTTTGGATTCCCGTGCCATTTGGCACGCCCACCGAAAAGTGCGTTCGCTGTAGGATTTACCGTTAACCGGCACCAGAAGTCTTTTTGCGTCCAATCGCATCGTCCAACACCGTCCTGAATTGGTGAACTAGTCTCAACCACGACGGTTTGTCCGTTCTCGCAGTTTATAAACGATAATAATCAATGGCAGATTATACGAGGAGAAATCACTTAATACAATAAGATTTTGAAGAATCTAAGATGGCGCCTGAAACAGACGATTGTGCGTCTGCTCCCCGACCGTAGGTTGTGGTCTGAAAGTGGTACTTCCAGAAAAGTATCATTTTGGACAATGGGCCAATTGGGGTCAAGCCGCTAATGTTACACGGAACATTGACGGTGATTTTACCTGGCTAACCGCCGTTGCGATGGTGGTGGCCGTCAGCAGTGGCGGGTTCAAGATGGCGGGCAATCTCTGAAATTTTGCCCAGATGCTCGTTGGTCGCTGCCACGATCAGCACATCGCCGGCCTTGATCTCTTCGTCCTTGGCTGGGTGCAGGAATGATGTCCGACCTCGGCGGATAGCCAAGACAGAAATACCGTGACGGTCTGCGGTGCCGGCCAATCCAGCTTCTTCAAGGGTGTGCCCAATCATCTCTTCCGGCGGGCGCAGTTTGCTGATACCAAAATCGGGTACGATAGCCATGTAGTCGATGACGCCTGCGTCAAATCCCACGTGGGCCGTCCGCATAGCGCTCTCGGCCTCTGGATAGACCACCCGGTCCACGCCAACCCGCTCCAGGGTAGAGCCGTGAAGCTCATTGGCGGCACGGCCAATGATAAATGGCACTCCCATGCTTTTTAGGAGCACAGAGACCAGGATACTGGCCTGTATGTTCTCGCTGCCCAGGGAGACGATGCAGACATCGTATTCAGCCACGTCCAGTTCTTTCAGAATAGATTCATTGGTGGCATCGGCTCGCACGGCATAGGTTGCCCGGTCCAATTGCTCTTGAACTTTGGCTTCATCAATGTCGATTGCCAGAACGTCGTGGCCGCTTTGGAAGAGCTCCTGGGACAGTGTTGCCCCGAAGCGTCCGAGTCCAATTACGCAAACTTGTTTTTTCACAGTCTCAGTCCAGTCAATCCCTTAAGAATTGGGTCATCCTATTTTAACGCTTTCTGTGGCGTATCGGTACACTTCTGTATCGTCTTCAGGCGCCAAGGCCAGTGCTAGTGCGACAGGGCCCAGGCGGCCCACGTACATCAAGATCATGAACAGAATTTTGGATGCCATTCCCATGCTCGGGATTATTCCAGTGGATGCTCCAGTGGTCCCAAAGGCAGACACAGTATCAAAAATGATGTCTAGGAACGGTATCTCAGGCTCTAGAGTGGTCAATACAGTGGCCGAAACTACGATTAGACCCAGACCAAGCACGGCTACCGTGAGGGCGCGGTGCAATTGCGACTGGTGGATCTCACGCCCAAATGCCTCCGCGTGGGGGCGTCCTCGGAGTGAGGAAATAACAGCAGCCATTAAAACCGCGAAAGTGGCGACTTTGATTCCACCAGCCACCGAACCTGCCGCGCCTCCAATGAACATCAATCCAGAGAATGTCGACTTGGTGACATCTTTGACTTCACCAAAATCCACGACCAGGAACCCAGCCGTGCGACCACTCACCGACTGGAATATCGCTCCCATTATTTTATCCACCCAGCTGAAGTCGCCCATAGTATTGGAGTTTGCGAACTCCGCTAAGTAAAGGACTCCAGCGCCCAGAGTCCACAGCAGGATGCTGTAGACCAACACCATCTTAGTTTCAAGTGAGAACCGGGAGATTCTGCGTTGGCGGAATACATCCGCCAGCAAGACCCAACCCAGTCCGCCCAGGATGATAAGAAAGGTCATAATAATCATCAACACGGGGTTGGACACAAATCTGGCGAGGCTGCTACCGTCGGGAACCTCCGGGATGATATTGAATCCTGCGTTATTTACAGAAGAAACTGAGAGAAACACCGAATGCCAAAGGGACTCAAGAGTGCCCATTCCATCCAGCCCGTGAATCTGGGAAAAAATTACGGCAGCGCCAACTGCATACAATAGAAATACGACACCGATTACCATTCGGCCCAGGTGCCGCAGGCCACCCATCTGATCAACGCCAACGGTGTCTCGCATTAATCCACGGGTCAATATGCGCTCTTGAAGTGTTGATCTCTGGCCAATCAACAACAAGATAAACGTACTCACGACCATGAAACCCAGGCCGCCGACCAACATCAACGTAAAAATGATTGCTTGGCCGAATATTGACCAGTAAGTGCTGGTATCGACAACGGTATGTCCGGTCACTGTCACCGCAGACACTGAGGTAAAGAAGGCGTTTTCGATTGGGGTGAACCCTGAGCCGTTGTGGGCTACGGGCAGGGATAACAGGCAACCTCCAGCCAATATCAACAGGGCAAAACCTGTTAAGAGGATGGTGGTGGTGCCAAAGATGGGCCGGTTTCTCTTGGGCGGCTCCACTTCTTCGACGGTTGGGGAAAGCTCCCGCCGTCTTCTGAGCCTGATGATGTTATCGGTGTACCTGCGCCGGCCCCTAAAAGCCATGCTTAACGCCTATGGGCCAGTCGCCCGCCGCCTGTATGAGAAAAATAATGAGAATGTGTCAAAAGAGAAAATCGGTGAGCAAAGGTGGAGAGGACTCTAAAAAGAACGCAACCACGGTTGAAACTGAATATCCAACCCGTGAGTCGCGTATAGGTTAAACGGTTTTCGTGAAGAATGAATGGAGTAGCTAGGATTTTAGGATTCGGTCATTCTTGTGTCAATGAACCAGAAGGGCCTATTCCATTGAATTAAATCAAAAGAGCCGGAAATTGCCAGAACCGGGCCACCTGTTTTCGTGACTGAAACAGCTTGTATGCTAATATGATTGGCACGAGAAACGTTGGCCCCGGACTTGGATTTGCCGACGTCGTGGATCAGTGGTTCCCGTAATTAGGAGACCGTAGATGACCAGCAGCCCCAGGCAGGTAGAATTGGCTTTCGACCCTTCTGCGATAGATAGCAAATGGCAGGCACGGTGGGAACAAGACGGCCTGCATAAAGTTTTAGACAACGATCCTCGCCCCAAATGGTACGAAATGACCATGTACCCGTACCCGTCGGGCGATCTTCATATAGGCCATTGGTACGCGATGGCGCCTGCTGACGCCCACGCCCGGTTCCGGCGGATGCAGGGCTACAACGTGCTGCATCCTATCGGTTTCGACGCCTTTGGACTCCCTGCTGAGAACGCGGCCATCAGCCGTGGGATTCATCCCTACGAATGGACCATCAGCAACATTGAAAATATGCGTCGACAGTTGCGTTCCCTAGGAGCTATTTACGACTGGGACCGTGAAGTCATTACCTGCCAGCCGGAATACTACCGCTGGAACCAGTGGTTTTTCCTGAAGTTTTTTGAGAAGGGCCTCGCCTACCGCGCTAAGGCTCCGGTGGTCTGGTGCCCTTCCTGTCAAACGGTTTTGGCCAACGAACAAGTCTTGAACGGTGCCTGCGAGCGCTGCGGCACAGAGATAACACGCCGCGACCTGGAACAATGGTTCTTCAAAATTACTGAGTACGCAGATCGATTGCTGGACTTCTCCGGACTTGAGGAATGGCCAGCCAAGATATTGTCCATGCAGCAGAACTGGATTGGCCGTAGCGAAGGCGTGGAAATATCGTTTGATATCTCTGCCGTTGGTTTGGACGAGAAAGAGATTCGCACATTTACAACTCGTATCGACACATTGTTCGGTGTCACGTTTGTTGTGCTTGCTCCGGAACACCCGTTGGTGCCCGGCCTAACCACCGAGGACAACCAGCAGGCCGTTGATGAATACATCAGCAAGGCCCGTCAGACCTCAGAGATCGACCGGCTCGCCAGCGACAAAGAGAAGACTGGCGTGTTCACCGGCAGTTATGCCGTAAACCGAATTAACGGTGAGCGCATCCCCGTATATATCGGAGATTACGTGCTCACCACCTACGGCACCGGCGCTGTGATGGGCGTACCAGCCCACGACTCCCGCGATTTCATCTTTGCACAGAAATATAATCTGCCCATTCGTATCGTCATTGCGCCCATTGAGTGGAACGGCCAAGACGTCTCCGAGGCTTATATCGGCGAAGGCTTCATGACCAACTCCGGAGCCTACGACGGCATGACCAATGAAGAGGGCAAGACCGCCATCGCCATTGATCTTGAGAAAAAAGACTGGGGCAGCCGGACGGTCTCGTTCCGCATCCGCGACTGGTTGATATCAAGACAGCGGTATTGGGGCACTCCGATTCCGATGGTCTACTGCGACTCCTGTGGGGTGGTGCCTGTGCCGGAAGCAGACCTACCAGTGCTGCTACCCCAGGACGCTGATTTCACTCCAACGGGTGAGTCACCGTTAGCCGCCAACGAAGACTTTGTGAAAACCACCTGTCCTAAATGCAATGCGACCGCCCGCCGGGAGACCGACACCATGGACACGTTCATGGACTCGTCTTGGTACATGATGCGTTATCTGGACCCTCACAATGCTAAAGACCCGTCCAATCCCAAACTGTTGCAGAAGTGGATGACGGTGGATCAGTATACCGGCGGGGCGGAACATGCGGTGATGCACCTGCTGTACTCTCGTTTCTTCACCAAGGGAATGCACGACATGGGTTTGGTTGAGTATGACGAGCCGTTCTTGCGGCTTTTCAACCAGGGAGTGATTCTCGGCGCAGACCATGACAAGATGAGCAAGAGCAAGGGCAATGTGGTCAACCCAGACGACTTTGTTGGCACTCTTGGAGCCGACGCTGTGCGTTGTTTCCTGATGTTCATTGGCCCCTGGGATCAAGGTGGTCCCTGGAGTGATGTGGGTATCAACGGAACCGCGCGTTGGTTGAACCGGGTTTGGGATATTGTCGCCAGAGACGCCAGTTCCCTTGATACCGCTGCGACCAACGCGGAGATGGTCAGAGACACCAATCGGCTGTTGCATCAGACCGTGCGTAAGTGTCACAGCGACTTGGACCGTTTCAGGTTCAACACCGCTATAGCAGTGCTCATGGAGTTGACCAACCATCTGAACAAGGTTTGGGCTGATTCAAGCGTCGATTCCAAGACCTGGGATGGATGCACCGAAAAACTACTCCTGATGCTCGCTCCCATGGCCCCTCACATGACCGAAGAGCTGTGGGAGATGAAAGGTCACCCTTACAGCATCCACCAGCAGGACTTCCCGACTTGGGACGACGACTTGGCGGCTGAAGATGTGATTACCCTGGTGATTCAGGTCAACGGCAAAGTACGGGACAAGATAGAAGTGTCGGCCAACATTGAGGAATCAGAAGCCCAGGCATTGGCCATGGCCAGCCCCAAGATACAGGGCTTCGTTGCAGGCAAATCGGTGGTCAAGTCGGTCTATGTTCCCGGGCGGCTGGTCAACGTGGTCGTCAACTAGTTATCGCGGGTTGTCTCCGCGCCGCTGGACACGTAAAACCCAGTATCCGACTTAACTCCAGATCTATTCGAACTAATTCGGTGCGTTTATGGACCTCGAAGAAATATATCGTCGGTTCACCGATGGGGCCCGCAGCGGCGCGGTTAGAGCTGGCTGGGTTGAGCGCTATATGGACTCACCCATCACATTCTGGTGCGGTCTGCACGTTCCCCAAGACGCGAAAGAGTCTATGACAGACTTTCAGCAGCACCTCTTTGACGTCGGGAACTCCCATCAGACGTTGGTCAACGACAAAATGTACCCCGGTGGAATTCAAGAGGTATTTTCCAGCGAGGAAGAGGGTTTTCACCGGTCCCTCGAAGTGATGGCCGCGGGTTCCATACTTTTGAAAAATATGCCCCTGGTTTCTTGGCCGGACGGCCTGACTGGACGGCCGGACGTTCTGGAACGAGTAGACGGTGTGCCTTCTGTCTTTGGCGATTTCAGCTACAGAGTGGTCGAAGTTAAGTCTTCCCGTAGGCTTCGCGAATCGCATAAACTGCAGGCCGCGCTGTACAACCGTGTTTTGGGATTAGTACAAGGTTACGAGCCCCCGGAATTCCAGATGGTCAACCGCGACTTTGAGATTGTTCCGGTAATCATGTCCGAGGTAGACGAACGCCTAGACCAGATATTGGAAGAGGTCAGAGAGATCATGGCCGGGAAATCGGTTGATTTCTGCTACGGCGTTGCCGGCTGGCCCTGGACAACCTATGTGGACGAACAGGCCGTGGCGGCTGGTGATGTCTCGTTGATAACCGGGGTTGGTGACTCAGTGCGCGTGAACCTGGTTGAAGCTGGTTATCGGACCATAGAGAGCATCGCTAAGGCTAACGAGACGGAACTTGTCAGTATTAAACGCATCGGAGACGCCACCGCCAAGAAAATGGTGGTATCAGCTCAGGCTATTCACGCCAAGAAACCCGTGCGCAGAGAAGAGCTTGGGGAGCTCCGCCGGGGCAAGACCGAGGTTTTCTTCGACTTTGAAGGCGCTCAGGAACACGATTTAGTCGATGGACTGGAGTTGGTCAATTACCTGATCGGCGCGGTCTACCGCACTCCTGGATCAGAAGCCAAGTACATTCCGTTCTTTGCCGATACTTTTGATCAAGAAGACCCGAACCTGGTGGAATTCTTAAAGTGGGCTGACTCTCTTGAAGATCCGGTCTTTTACCACTGGCACCATTACGAACGCACGCATCTGATGAAAATGGTTGAGCGCTACGGCGTCGACCCACAATTGGCAGCCGTGGTCATCGACCGTCTGGAAGACCTGTCGCCATGGACCACCAAAGCGTATGCGTTCCCCGCGTATGGCGAGTCTCTGAAATCCATCGCCAAATGTTTGGATTTCAGTTGGCGTCAGACCGATGTTAGCGGCGTTGGGTCCATGGACCTGTACCTGAAATACGTTGACTCCGGCAGCACCGACGAGACATCAAAACAAAAGATAATCATCTACAATGAAGATGACTGTTTCGCTACTATGCACATTTACGACTGGGTGATGGCACAGGAAGCGTAGCTTTATAACGGCAAATTTACAATTATCACAAAACAGACTGCACTACGCAGTTTAGAGTAACGATTCAATGACTACCAGCGGCGGAAACGACGAATTGGGTACGCTCTACGGCATAGGAGTGGGACCGGGCGACCCTGAACTATTAACTCTCAAAGCCAGCCGAACTTTACAAGAAGTGGGAGTGATTTGCTTCACCCAACTGGACGACGGCCAAGAAAGCTTTGCTCTAGGCGTAGTGAGCGGCGTATTTGAGGCAGCGCAGCCAGAGTTGATTGCCATTGCCATTCCGTCTGATGACGACACTCCAGTCAGCCCGGAAACGTGGTCCAATGCGGCTGAAGAAATTGCGTCTCGTCTTCGGGAAGGCCGGCACGTCGCATTCATCACAGAGGGCGACCCAATGCTCTACAGCGAGTGTCTGCAGGTGTTGGATAGCGTAAAGACCGTCCTGCCAGACCTGAACATTGAGGTTATACCCGGGGTTTCCTCAGTAATGGCCGCCGCCGGCAGCTCCGGCAAGCCCCTGGTCACTCACGGACAGAGACTAACAATCCTGCCCAAGGTTTATGGTATCGACGACCTGATGGAGGCGATCACCAACTCCGACACCACGGTTTTGATGGAAGTTAACGACGATTTGCTGCAAGCCCTGTCTGACCGAGAGAAGTTGGGTCTGGTTGGCACAGTTACTTACGTGCGACAAGCCAGCACGGCCAGAGAAAACGTGGTGGAAGACATTTCCCAGTTATCGGGAGAGGACCTGGACTATTTTTCGCTGCTAATCATCAGGCGTTAGCCGCTAGTTAGATATCCAGTATCAACTTGATTAGGCCGTCATTCCGGTTGGCGTATAGATTGTAGGCGGCGGGCGCTTCATCAAAGGCGAACCGGTGGGTGATCATCCAGGAAAGGTCTATTTTCCCCTTGGACAAAATGTCCACAGCTTCTTGAATCGGCCTTGCTGGATCCTCACAGGTAGCGCTGACAGTTCCAATCATGGTCAGCTGCTTGGAGATGGCGGCGAGATAGTCAAAGGTGATTTTTCTTTCCTCTGGTATCCCAAACAACACCAGTGTGCCGTACATTCGCGCCATTTCGACACAGGTGTCCAAGGCTTTGGCATCACCAGTGGCGTCTACCACAACATCGGCCCCTAGGTTGCCAAACACCTCTTGGACCACTTTCACCGGAGCAACTCTGCTGGTGTTTATGGCCAGGTTGGCACCCAGTTTGCGAGACATGGCCAATCGATGCTCATTGGGGTCAATGGCGATTATTTTTCCCGCCCCCAACTCCTTCAGCACCATGGTAAAGAGCAGGCCGATGCAACCCTGACCAAGGACTGCCACGTTCATATCTGCTACCTGTCCAGCCTGGGACAGCGCGTAGAGCACGGTGCCGAATGGTTGACACATCAGCCAATCCCCAAGGTCGCCTTCATCGGGCAGAGATACTAATGTTTCCGGCTGCGCAACCACGTATTCTGCGCCACCATTGAGGTTGAGTGCTGGAAGGTAAATTACCCGACGCCCCACTGGCCAGTCGGCTGATTTACTCTCCACGATGGTCCCGGCACACTCGTGGCAGGGGGTCCCAACTCCCAGCGGATAGTCCTCTTCTGGATGCGGGTGACGGTAGGCCATCATGTCGGTTCCGCAGACAGACAGCGCGGCCAGTTTAATCAGAACCTCGCCGTCTGAGGGCTCCGGCATAGGCGCTTCAATAATTTCAAGCTGGCGCGGACCAGTAACTTGGATGGCTTTCATGCTAGTAAATCAGATCCATAAGAGGGGTGGAGTTAGTTGATGCGGATCGAACTGGCATTGGTCAGAGGCGGCGCGCGGTGTTTCAACCGGAGCAGGCCTTCGTACACCAGATAGGAAACAATCATCACACCAAAGCCACCGGCCGCATCAATTATGTAATGGTTGGCTGTAATGATAATACCAATGAAGGTCAGAATCGGATACAAGACACCAAACGCCTTCAACCAAATGAAAACTTTACTCCGGATAAACATCACACCAATCAGTAAAGTCCAGCCAATGCGCAGACTTGGCATGGCCGCAAACAGGTTGTAATAAACCAGAGAGTCGCGGGCAGTGTACCGGGAAGGCCCGTAAATCTGCAGGGTGTCAATGAACCCAAACTCTGGGGGTAAGAACCGAGGCGGAGCTGTGGGCAGAATTGAGAACACGATCAACGCAAACACAAAACTGACCAAGATAATGTTTCGATAGTAGACGTACTTGGAGCGGTCTTTTACGTACAGGTAAATCGCAATGGTAAAGATTACCGGCCAGTAGCCAAAGGTGTACATCCAGTTGCCAAATATGATGGCGGCGTGGAAGTTTTGGAGCGCCCATTCCTGCCATCGCTGCTCCCAAAAGAACCCCATAGAGGATTCCCAGGAAATGACACGGGCTGCGTTTTTAAAGGCAACAGCCTCGACGTTGGGAACGCCGTATTTGCCAATCAGCTCATAGACGATATACGCGCCAGCGATAAGCACCACTTCTAGAAGGTGTCTCATCAGGCCTCGCCTTGATGGCAAATTATTTATTACGGACACCGATCCGCTCCCGGAACCACGCAGATGACAGTTAGAGTCCCGTTGAAATTTAACCCGAATACCAACACGAACAGTGTTGGGTTTCAACGGCACCGCCCCGTCGTTTGATTGAAATCGGATGTCCCGGTCATGCTTCCGATTTGGAGATTTTATACCATTATAAATGGATTTGGGAGTGACTTGCGCTACGGATTTTTGCAAGACTTATTTTCGGTTAGATTCACTATTTCCGTATCGCTAAATTCACAACCGGTTTCTTTACCATATTGCTAATTTTCCAGAATCGAATTTTTCCATCGCGGTGTCGGTTCAAACTGTGCCGGAGTCTGAACCGTATGCTAGACTGTGGCGCAATTCAGATTGCTCTGACTTCCGGTCTGACTTCGAAGGAGAATTGATATGGCTACGTCTGTGCAACCCAAGGAAAAATCGGTCCACGTAAACGGCATTAACCTGTATTACCTGGACTGGGGAACTGAGGGCAAGCCCAAGGTTCTCCTCCTGCATGGATTGCGTGGCCACCGCCACTCTTGGGATGACGTATCCACCGAGTTCTACCAGAACTATCACATCTTTGCCCTAGACCAACGGGGGAGGGGAGAGAGTGACTGGGCACCCGGCGGTGATTACTCCAGCGACTCCTTCGTCGCGGATTTAGAAGGTTTCTGCGCGGCAGTTGGTCTGGACAAGTTCATCCTGATTGGCCACTCCATGGGCGGACGCAACAGTATGGCCTTCGCCGGCAAGAACGCCGGGATGATAGAGAAGATGGTTATCATCGACATCGGTCCTGACCTGAACCCCATCGGATCAGGCCGCATCACCCAGGAAATGATTGACGTTCCGGAAGAATTCGACTCGTTTGAAGCTGTGTTCGAGTATCAGAGCAAGCAGAACCGGTTCTGCTCCGAGCCGGTCCTCCGCCGTCGATTGACCTACGCCACCAGAGAATTGCCAAACGGCAAATTTGGCTGGCGCTACGACCTTGAGATCAGAGAGCAACGCCGCAATAGCACTGGCGCCAAGCAACCAGACCTCTGGCTGACGCTGCCAAAGATCAATTGCCCGGTATTAATTGTTCGCGGATCTGAGACCGATACGTTGGGTCTGGAGACTGCAGAGAAAATGGTTGAAGTATTGCCTGATGGCAAATTGGTCCACGTGGAGCGTGCCGCCCACATGGTGTTCGAGGACAACCCTGAAGGTTTTATTTCAGTACTGCACGATTTCCTAGACTAAATACTTCGTAGTTAAATCTCGAAACCAAAAAACCGACCTGTCGGTCGGTGGAAGCTTAGATATGCCAGAAGGTCAACCACAATCTCAAGAAGAACTGATGCGCATAGAAGACGTCACTGGGATTGACCTCCCGGACGGTGACGTAGGTGAAGGTCTGCGCTTTAGGACCAGTAGGGGAAGTTTCAACGCAATCTTGCACCGCGCTCCGGACACCGACCGGGCGGTCATCTGGGTCTGTGGGGCCAGCGGCGGGTTCGGCGGACCCGGGCCCGGCACCTACGCCCGTATGTCTGAGAAATTCGTCGGCGAAGGTATAACCTCGCTGCGATTGGATTACCGACAGCCCAATGATGTCTTTGAATGCGCTATGGACCTGCTGGCAGGCGTGGCCTACCTGAAAAGCGCCGATCATAAGCCAGTGGTGGTTGTGGGACATTCCTTTGGTGGCGCGGTGGTTATTGCCGCGGGCGCCAACAGTGCGCACATCAAGGGTGTTGTTGCCCTGTCTCCCCAAACTTACGGCGCGGGCATGGCCGGACAGGTGGCCCCGCGAAGATTGCTGGTGGTACACGGCAAGGCTGACACCAGACTGGCTTTCAGTTGTGGTCAGCAGATTTACGACATGGCCCGAGAACCCAAGGAATTGGTGCTTTACGAAGGCGCCGAGCACCGTCTGGAAGAATGCCGAGACGATCTGGAAGAGCTGTTGGGTAAATGGATACCAGAGACCCTGGCAACAGAGATCGCTCTGCCCTGATTTCTTCTCGTTTAGTGCTTTGAGCTGCGCAGAACTACATCAACTTATTTATGGTCGCTTTTGTAAGTCGTCGGTTTTCCAAGTCTGATTCCCCATACTTATTTGTGCTCTTTGCCTTGTTGCTCTCCGTGGCCTGCGGTGGCTACAACCCGGAATCACGGCTGGTAGATGTTAACGGTCACCAACTCAACGTCAGGTGTTCCGGTGAAGGCACCCCCGCCGTAGTCCTAATCTCAGGGCTAGCCACCGACAACCACGACTGGGTTGAGGTGGAAAAACAGGTTTCCGAGTTCTCCCAGGTCTGTAGCTACGACCGGTTCGGACTAGGCAAGAGCGACCACACGGACACCACACCCACTAGCCAGACTGCTGTAGATGACCTGCACACGTTGATTTCGGCATCGGGAATCAGCGGCCCGATGATTCTGGTGGGGCACTCCTACGGCGGCTTGATTGCACAGCTCTATGCGACACAACACCCTGACAAAACCTTTGGGGTGGTCCTTGTAGACAGTCTTCATGCGGAAAACCTGGAACGGGCCGCCTCGGTACTTGGCGAGCAAACGATGACAACATTCATTAGGGCGTTGACCGCCAACCCAGAGGGCGTCGATATTCCAGCCAGTCTGAATCAGATGCAGAGATTGAACCTGGGAGACACCCCGCTGACCGTTCTCACCGCCGGAGACCAAGACTTACCGGATATCATTGATCCTGACATCGGCCGTCAACTGATTACCGAGTGGCTCTTTTCACAACGCGAACTGGCCAAGCTATCCACTACCGGTGTGCAGTTCATTGCCGAAGGAAGCGGACATTGCATTCAATGTGACCGGCCAGACGTGGTAGTCGATGCCATCCGTGAGATGGCATCGACGAAATTCGGTTCACCATTGGTCTGTCGGAGCGACCGGTCTTCTTGCCTGTTACTCCGTAGATAACAAAGCGGCGAACTGGCGCATGTCGCTAATCTGGTCCAAAGCCTCCACTGCCGCGATGATTTCTTGCTGTCGCTCCGCACTGATTACTGGAGATGACAACGCAACAAACTTCTCTTTCATCTCGTCCCAAGTCACCGGGTTTTCCGGGTCGCCCTTGGGGTATTCCAACTCGCTACGCAGGGTTCGTCCGTCAGCAACGTCCACTTCGGCCCAGGCACGGAACTGCTTCGGGAATGCCGCGTCAAGCGCCGGGTCTGTGACGCACTGGACCCGCTCCATGATGTGTTTGACCTGTGGATTATCTGGCATACCCAATTGGTACTCTTCCAGCGATGCCCGACCGTGGGTTAATGCCACCGCTGCGCCAAATGGCATGCTGAATTGCATATCCACAACTGAGACCGGTGTTCGCTTGGCTTCTATGGGGTCTGAGACCAGCTTCATGCCAGCGCTGAGCACGCCAACTCGGACTTCTGCAACGTCCATTGGGTTGATGCCGTATGAGTTCCGTAGATCAATTAGGCAGTCGATGGGGCCCTGCTTGAATCGGCAGCAGGTGTGCGGTTTAACGCTGGTCCGCGTGATCAAATATTCAGCGCCCAAGTCCGCAAGTACCAAACTTGGGTCCGGGTCTCCGGAGTAGGCCTGGAGAAAGCCATCACGTCCTTCCAGAATGGTGGTCGGGCCGGTATAACCAGCTTTCGCCAGTAACGCCGCCCAGATGCCGCTGTGAGATGCCCAGCCAGGGTGCAGTCGTTTAGTCCAAGCGCCTTGGGCCAGGTATTCCATGCTACCGGAGGTTTGACTGCCCGCGATGCCCAGGGCGTGGACGAAAGAGTCATCTTTTAATCCCAGCAAACGCCCGGCCACCGCAGCCGCTCCGAAAGCCCCGCAGGTGCCCGTGGGGTGAAATCCTCTTGCGTAATGCTCTGCGCCCTTCAACGCTCGTCCCAGCCGGATGATTACGTCGTAGCCGGCCACCACTGCAGCGATGAACTCTTTGCCACTCACCTGGGCTACATCCGCCATCGCCAAGGCAGTCGGGAAGGCGGTGACGCCAGGGTGGAGACAGGCTTCGTTGTTCACGTCGTCCATCTCAATGCTGTGGAAGGCGGTGCCGTTGGCAATGGCGGCGTATTCAGGCAGCACCCTCTGGCTGGTGCCAACGACTGTGGACGGGCCGGAGCGTCCTACGCTCTCCAACGCCCGTACCACCGCTTTCGCAGAGTCGGTAGTCGATCCGTTCAAAGTTACTCCGGCAAAGTCTAGGCAGAAATACTTGGCCCGGTCGACCACTTCTGGAGAAAGGTCTTCGTAATCCAAGTTGGCGGCAAAATCCCCTAGCGCCCGGGTTATTTGGCCTTCTTTTTCGTAGTTCGTATTATTTCCTGCCATCAGTCGTGACTCCTGCGGCGATTTCTTAGACCCACTTGAGGGCCGATGTATGAACACCGGTATTCTAGCATGTCACGTGCCTACGCCACGCCCGATTGACACCCCCAACCAGGCGCACTAAACTCCACGTTGCAGCCGGGCTGGCACGCCTGTTTGTGACCTCTGATCTAAATCTAAATCTAAATCTTCCCTAGGAGAAGTTCAGTATGACCTCCAAACCTGAGTACGTTAGCCTTCTAAACGACATCCGTCTTCAAGAGAACCGGGCTGGGGTTTACCTAGAAGCCTGGGCGAATAAAACCGACAACAAAGACCTGAAGGAATGTCTTTCTTTTGTGGCCGCCAGGGAATATAGCCACGGAGATATATTTGACCGCCGTGTTAAAGAACTCGGTTTCCAAACCGAAGAGATATCAGACCCGGACTTTGATGAGAAAGTTCGTGTCGTTAAGTCTGACATTTCAGATGCCGAAAAAATTGCCTGGCTGAAAGAAACACGACTACGTCAGGCAACCCCTGGCGTTCGCGAGCGGTACGAAGCCGCCACGGACGACGAAGCAGTTGATCCATTAACTCGGTCACTGTTGCGGTGGTTCACCGACGTTGAAAACGATTCTGTGGTCCGCATGGGCGCGGTTTACGCCGAGATAGAAAAAGCAGGTTAGGCATATGAAATTCGGAGCTTTTTTTGTAGGGCAGCGCCCCCAATTACACGAGCAATACAGCGACCAGAAAGACAACCCAAACCCGGTGACCCGAACCGATGTGGAAGTCTATCAAGATATCCTGAAGGGTGCGGAACTCGCCGAGGAACTAGGTTTCGATTCGGTCTGGATTGCCGAGCATGCTTTTAGCGAGCACAGCATTATCAGTTCGCCACACAGCCTCTTAGCCGCCATTGCCGCCCGCACCAAGCGGGTCCAGATTGGTGTTGCTTGCACCATCGTTCCTTGGCACGCGCCACTGAGATTAGCTCAGGATTTGGCGACCATCGATATCATCTCTGGCGGTCGGGTTGTGGTGGGCATTGGACGCGGTTATCAGAAGCGGGAATTCGATATCTACGGTATTGATATTGCCGAGTCCCGAGACCGGTTCATTGAAGGGATGGATATCACCGTGAAGGCCTGGACTGAGGACCGCTTTTCCTACAATGGCCAGTTCTTCCAATTCCCAGAGGTCATGGTCATCCCCAAGCCGGTGCAACAGCCAACACCGCCGATTCTGATGGCTGTTACTCACAGCCCTGAGTCAGTCGAAATTGCCGTCTCCAACCGATGGGGTCTGTTTACGGTTGGCAGCAGCTTCTTCCCCGCCTCCCCCGACTCAGACCAGAACCTGATTAGCCTCTACCACCGCCGGATGGTTGAAGAGGGCGTGGCGCCGGATGACATGGAAATTGCCGCCGTGCGCAATGTTTACGTCTCCCCCACGGACAAAGAAGCGATAGACCTGCTTACTCCGCGCCTGCAATGGGCAGGTGACATGGGAGAATTCCTGCGCCGACCAGTCTCCGAGATGGCCAATGCCCCCGGCGGACTGCGCGGCTATGAAAACTATGTCCGCGACCCGTTCATTGAACAGGACTTAGTGGCCGAGCGTGGCATAGAAGGCATGGCCGCCATCGGCAGCCCGGAGAAAGTCACCGCAGCGATTAAAGAACTGGAAGACAACCACGTGACAAACTTCATCAGCTATCTGGATGCCGGTGGTCTCGACTTTGATGAGGTATCCAGTTCGCTAAAGCTCTTTGCGGAAAAGGTGATGCCTAATTTCCGTTAATCTGACTCTAAAACAAAACTATCTCAAAACACCGGTTACCTGCTTGGTATCCAAAAGGACATCTAAAACATGGCAACATTGGACGTACTCACATATGGCTTTGGACTCGCAACCGACCAGGGTTCGGTCGGTTATTCTACCAACTCACTGCTCAGGGTTGGCAACCACAACATCCTGATTGACACCGGCCCTTCATCTCGCCGGCCGTTCCTGGTCAAAGCACTGAAAGCTCAAGGTTTAGAAACCGACGACATCGATATCGTGATCCTGACCCACATGCACTGGGACCATTGCCAAAACACCGACCTATTCACCAACGCCCGAGTGCTGGTCAACCCGACCGAGATTGACTACGCCCGCTCCCCAAACAAATGGGACTTGGCAGTCGCGGCAGGTATGGCCGACATGATGCGCAACATGAAAGTTGAATCCGTATCTGAAGGCGACACCATTGTGGAGGGTGTATCAATCATCGAGACTCCCGGCCACACCAAAGGCCACATGAGCATTCTGGTCGAGATTAACGGCGAGAATGTGCTAATAGCCGGTGATGCCCTGCCCGAGAGCGGTAGCATCGCCCGCGGTCTTCCCTACAACGTTTTCTGGGACGTGGCCGACGCCCAAGAAAGTGTTGAGAAAATGGTGGCTGCGTCCAATGTGTTCTATCCGGGACACGATCGTCCATTTCGCGTCGAAGGCGACGAGATTAATTACCTGGAAGGACCGGAGAATATCCAGGTCATGTCCAGCACGGACGGCGGCGGCTCCGCCTCACTAACATTCACGGTTTCAGCCAAACGGACCGTCAACGTGGACATCGTCCAAAAATAAGACCTAAATAGCACGAGTTGAAAGGCCCAGGGAGTGACCAAACACCCTGGGCCGTTTTTGTGCCTGCACAAACATATTAAAAGGTTATTGGAGTTACGCCGCCAAATGGCTGCAAAAAAAACAAAAGTTGATCCAGCCAAAACCCTGGCTGCCCATGTAATAGACACAGGCCTCAAAGAGGTTCCAGAGGCAAGTTTGGATGCCACAAGACGGGACGTATTGGATACCTTTGGCTCCATGCTAGGTGGCAGCGGCGCGCCCGGCATCAATGAACTGGTCTCTGTGAACGGACGCTGGGGCGGCTTAAGGGAATCCAGCCTGGCGGTAATCGGTGGCAAGATGCCGGCCCATCATGCAGCAATGATCAACTCGGCCATGGGTCACGCCCTGGATTTTGACGACACCTATGACAAAGGCGGCCACGTGCATCCCGGAACGTCGGTCCTTGCTGCGAGTCTGGCTATTGCTGAGTCTGTCGGAGGTGTCTCCGGAGAGCAGTTGATGTTGGCCGCCACCCTGGGGTTGGACGTGTCCTGCCGTCTCGGTTTGGCCGCCCACGACGACCGTGGTTGGCACCGCACTGCCAGCTTCGGAATCTTCGGAGCCACGGCGGCGGCGGGCAAGCTGATTGGGTTGAATCAAGAGCAAATGGTCCATGCTTTTGGAATCGCCTATAGCCAGGCAGCGGGCAACCGACAGTGTATCGTCGACGGCGCACTCACTAAGCGGTTTCAAGCAGGCCAAGCAGCCCACGGCGCGGTGCTATCTGCGTTTCTGGCCAAAGAGGGATTCACTGGGGCGGAAAACGTGTTTGCCGGACGTTACGGCTTCTTCCCACTGTACCAACCAGACGGCTATGATCTCTCAATAATCGACAAGGACCTTGGCAAGGAATTCTTGGGCGACCGAATCAGTTTTAAGCCTTATCCATGCGTCCGGCCATCCCATGCCTTCATCGACGCGGCAATTAAACTGCACCACGAATTAGAATTGGGGAAGAATGAAATTGAGTCCATAATTGTCCGAATGGACCCTGAGACATTGGACTCTCGTTACAACCTATCTGTTGGCATCGCTAGGCCCAGTCACCAAGTGGAAGCCCAGTTTAGCGTGCGCTACCTGATTGGCTGCGCCCTAGCCCTGGGCGGAGTGGGAATAGATGAGATCAATGTTTTTACCAACCCCGAAGTGCTAGCGGCGTCCGAGTTGGTGACTACCGAGAGCAGGCAGGGTGTGGCCAAAGGCTGGGCCGAGATCGAAGTTGTTTGTGTCGGTGGAAAAACGGTGTCGGCGGAACTTGAATCTCCATTGGGTTCTCCCGATAATCCGCTATCGATTGATCAATTAAAGGACAAATTCAGGGACTGCGCCGCCCATGCGGCCCACCCCACTCCCAAGGCCATGGTCGAAAAGATGATTACCATGATTTTGAGCCCAGACGCTTTGACAGACTCCGCTGACCTGATAAAACTATCATTGGTTTCCAAATAACGTGAGCGGATTTTAAATAATCTAAGGTATTTTAATTAACTAATAAGGGTTCAGAGGAAGGTATTTTTGTCCACAGAACAAACTATTAAAGACGCCATTGACACACTGCTGAGGGCCCGCCCGGGCTTTTGGAGTCGCACTGCCTGTGGTGTCACTCGCTCCATGGGTCAAATTCCGGCGCTGATCGACCGGAGCGCCTACTCCGTGGAGACGTCTCGAATTCGAATTTTGCTAGTCGGTGGATTGTCTGGTCACAACGCCGATGTGGACATGGCACTCCATGCTCTGGAATTATTTGCCGGCGGCGGTGACGTTCTTTCCTTGCGAATCGCCCTCAGCGCTGTTCCTTGTGGCAACCCCGACGGTCTTAGATTGAATGCTGCACCAAGCAACGGTGCCGGCGGAAATCCATCCGGTGTTTACCCGCCCGAAGGCAAGTTCTATTACGACCCGGAAGACCCGGAGAAACGCTACCTCTGGCGCTGGATCTGTTTTCAAGCGCCTGACTTGGTCTTGGAATTGCATTCGGGTGAGTCGCTGCAATGGGAGGTCAACCAGGCGGGGCAGGCTCTGGCACCTGGGCTTGCTGCCAAGACCGTCACCGGAGAGCAGGGGTTGCTTGCGGCCCTGGGCACTGGCCATCCAGACGGACTGGGCACTATTCCTGGAATTCGGTTAACCGCCAACGACGAACAACTTCCTCGGGAATTGAGTCGCTTGTTTAGTATGCTGCGGCAACTTGACCTACTCACGACATCGGATGCTCGAAAATCGTTGGACATCCGCCGCAACCGGTCCAAGGTCGAGATAGCCAATGTCTTGGCAATCGCTTACGGCCGGACATTTGAACCCATTGTCTACACTCAAGGAGTTCCCATCAGCGGTCGGCTGCGTCTCCACCAACTGGAACCAACGGGCGAAAACCCTGCGCCCGACATTGCCCGACTACTGGAGGGCTTTACTTCGGAGGGCGTGCCCGAGGATCTAGCCCCCTCAGCGTTGGCATCGGTGGTTTGGGCCGACGAACTAGCTGACGCTACCGGTGAACCGCGCTATAACGACCTGGTCATTCAAGCCGCAGACCGGTTTGAATCTCGCGGCCAAGGCAGCGCTCCCAGACCCTGCGACCCTGATTTCCGCACCGAAGATATGTTCATGAGCGGAACGATATTGGGCCGGGCCTTCAAACTGACCGGCGATACGAAATATACCGATATTCTGGCCGATTTCATGTTGAGCGGAAAGATTCAACAGAGCCATGGCCTGTTCTGGCATTGCCGTTCGGCCGCCTACTACTGGGGTCGTGGCAACGGTTTTGCCGCCATGGGCTTGGCTGAAACCCTCACTTACCTGCCAGATGACCATCCGCAACGACCTGAGATTATTACGATGTACGGGCAACTCATGGAGTCGCTGCGTCGGTTGCAGCACTCATCGGGCATGCTGAACAACGTTCTGGATATACAGGGCTCATATCTGGAGTTCACCGCCACTTGCATGATGGGCTACGCGATGGCCCGTGGCATTCGCTTGGGTTTCCTTTCCAATGACTTCCGAGACGCGGTTGACCTGGCCTGGCAGGGCATTGCCGAGAGGGTCGACGATGTTGGCAATGTAGTCGACGGCTGTGCCAGCACCGGAGTCCAGAACAACGTTCGTGAGTACCTGGACCGCCCTGCAATCTTCGGTTTTGACGACCGCAGCGGCGGTATGGCCCTCTGGTTTGCCGTTGAGGCGGAACGGCTGGACCGGGAAATCTGATTTAACAATTTGATTTAACAAATAGTGGAGGTGGCCCAGTGGCCCAACCCTTGTCGTTCAGTTTCAACAGCGTGGCCCAAGAGGTTATCTGTGCATCCGATGCTATCAGCGGTCTGCCAGGTGTTTTAGACAGGCTTGGTGCCACCAGGGCAATGGTGACTTGTGGCCCTTCGATACTGGAGAAATCAGACGTTATCCAGCGGATACAAGCGGCGCTGGGAGACCGATTTGTCGGTCTGTTCTCTGGAGTGTCTCCTCATTCGCCTGTGCACACGCTGGACGAGGCGATGTTGCTGACCGCAGACGTAAGGCCGGACATCTTGGTCAGCGTTGGCGGTGGCAGCACCCACGACACCACCAAGGGCATTGCCACCTTATTGGGCGAAGGTGGGAGAATCCACGACCACCAGGTGATATTTGAACCGCCAGACAAGATAACACTGCCCAAGTTGTCCAAAGAGCGAGTTCCGATCGTCACCGTGCCTACCACGATGGGAGGAGCCGAACTGAGCCGGGGCGCTGGTTTCGTCGACAAGGACCTGGGCAGAAAAGTAGTAGTAGCTGATCCTTCAACTATCCCGCGTTCGATAGTGATCGATGGCCAGGCTCTGGCGACCACTCCTATGAGTATTTTGTTATCGACAGCCATGGGTCAGATGCGGATAGCAGTGGAGACGATTTACTCCACCCGCCACAACCCAATCTCTGATGCAATGGCCCTTCACTCCCTAAAAATGCTAGTAGAATACTTGCCGCAGTGTCCAAGCCTTGACCAGGACTGCCTATTGAACACCAAGACGGCGGCGTCACTGGCATCGTTAGCCGGTGTTGGCGGTTTGGGACTGAACACTGCCACAGCGCACCACGTCGGCGGCCTCTTCGACGTGCCCCACGGAGACGCCAATGCAATCATGCTGCCCCACACCATGCGGTTTAACGCTGAAGCCTCGGCAGATCGTCAGGCGTTGATTGCAAAGGCAATGGGTGTAGACACAGCGCGAATGAGCGACTGGGAAGCGGCAATGGCGGCAGCGGACGCGGTGGAAGACCTGCGAGTATCTTTAGGGTTGCCGGGTCGCCTACGGGATGTTGGCGTGCCTGAAGAGGGTTTAGAACTCATTGCTGCGGCCACACTGCACGACCGCGCTCTGGCTACCAACCCAACACCCGTGTCGGATGCCGGTCCAATCATGTCCATATTGCGGAGTTCTTGGTAAAGCTCTGCTTTAAAACATCGTCCGAATTTCGAACCTAGTGTGTTGTGTGCCTGGATTAACGAGAAGAACCGCAGGTAGTCTGACTACCAGACCACTCGCGGTTCTTTATTGGGCAGTTCCTTAAGATTAGCCTGGCCAGATTAGACCAATGAGAAGATGATCGCGCTCACGATTATATAAGGGATGAATCCGATCAGTGCGACGCCGATAGCCCGCCCGTAGGACTCGTAGTCAAGCGCCTGCTTGATCGCGACTATCATTGCCACCAATTGCCAGATTGACGCTAGGAAGAAGATCAGCGGGCCAATCACTGGGATGAAACCAACCACTTTCAAAACGCCAGGGGATTGGGCGAAACCTAGCGTGCGGGCTAGTTGCCCCCAGTCGGCATCTGTCGCGTCAGTTTTCAGAATGGTGGTGCCAATATAATGGGTAATCCAAGCCCACATTGCCCAAAGACCGGCTCCACCGACGATGCCGACAAAGAACCCAAGCACACCGCCAGACGCGAAGGATCCGATTCCAGTGGCTATGGCGACAATCACCACTACTAACAAAGCCTGCTGTGTTGCGGTGGTATCCTTCTCGACTTCTTCGTAGACTTTTACGTCTAGCTTTGCCGCCCCAATCATTCTTTCAATCACTGTTATATCTCCGTTGGCTAGTTTCTAAAGTAATTTAGAAGTACGCCTGGATTGATGTTGGTTTATTTGACCAACAAAACAGGTGGATTCGAGTTTTAGTCGCAAAAACTGTTTGGCTTAGGCAAAGAAATCTTTGATCAGGTCAACAAACTTGTCTGTTTGTTCTAACTCTGGGTGGTGACCACAGTTAGCAATGATTTCTAAGCGCGATCCCTGGATTGCCTTTTGGTACTGCTGACCAGTGCTGGCGGGGATTATCGCGTCGTTCTCTCCCCAAACCAAGAGTGTCGGCAGGTTTTTTAATCGACCCAGCAAATGAGGCAGTGCTGCGTGGTACATGTAGGGACGCCAGGTCAGGCGCGCGGCCTCCTCTCGGGCAACCTCCCAGAGTTCTTCCAACTCTGGGCTGGGTTCCGCTGGGTAGGCAGTGGCGTACTCTGGGGTGGCGTTGGTGTCTAAGAACCCCTCTTCCAGGTACTCCCTGGCAACAACCAGGAACATATCAAATATTTCGCCGGAGTCGGGCTTGATCCCCGTCGGGGCGACCAATGCCATTTTGTTGAACGTGCTTGGAGACTGGGAGGCCATCTCTGCGGCCAGCCACCCACCCAACGAAAAGCCCAAAACATTGACCCGTTCTAGACCCATCTCATCCAACACTTGTAGATACCAGTTGGCTAAATCCCGAACGCTCATAATCCATTCGACCCGGTTCGTATTTCCAAAGCCGGGCAGGGCTGGCATCTGCAGGCTGAAATTTGGGGCTAAGTCGTCGGCGTACCTGAGTGGCTCTGTGCGCCCCATTTCATCGTGGAGCACCAACAATGCGTCGCCACTGCCGCCTTGGCGTAGGTGGAGAGTGGTATCGCCGATTTGAATTTGTTCGTCTTTCCAAGTAAGTGAGCCAGTGGCCATTGTGTTGCTCCTGTTAAGGGTAGATTAGTCAGCCAAAACGGAACTTCATCAGGCTGACCGTGTTTGAATTATGTTCTGGGCTCAGGGATTATCGTCCGACTATGGGCGGCACGTCAACGCACAGTGGAGCCGAGTTATCGAAGCTCGTCGTCGTGGTTGTATGCCGGTTAGGACAGTCTGAATTTAACCATCTTGGGAGATTGAGTCGAATTTGACCTCTAATCTAGCAAGTGTTAGTATATCGACGATCAGCGTATCTGATTAATATTAGTTATAGCAAAGTCAGATACACGGAGATTGATCATGACTAACATCCCTTCTATCCAGGCCTACGTCTCTAACCTCCGTGCTACTTTCTGCGGCCCTCTTCTCTTCCGCTAGCGGACTTCGATCCCTTTCCTTTCAGACACGTCTAGACCCAGGAAATCTTTCCAATTCGGTTTCTCGCTTTTTGGCATTCCTAAGGTTCGCGCCCGAGTTGTGTTATTTTTTGAACCATTTCTATGTGGTACGTTTTTTGTCGTACCCAAAGTAGGTTATTTATGCATACGCAAGAAGTTGACCAATTGTCCTCCCTTTACGGAGGATTTTGGAATCACAACGTATTAGATTTTTGTTACATGACCAACCGGTACTTCCCGCCGACTAAGTTTATTGAGGATCTTCAAGAGCGGTTGCCGGAGTTGTTAGGCAGCTATCCCTCCACAAATTCACACCTGTCTTCACTTTTGGCCGAACAACTTGGCCTCAAACAAAACGAAGTAGTGGTTGGCAATGGTGCCAGCGAATTGATAAACGCCGTGTTGTCGCGTTACGTGAATCGGTTGGCCGTGCCGATTCCCACATTTGAAGAGTTTATCAACCGCGCCCTGATTCTGGGCCGGGAAGTATTCCCGTTCCGATCTTCTGACGGATTCGACCTGAACGTTGATGAGTTCATTGGACACATCAACGAAACCAATTCAGATTCAGCTCTACTCATTCGGCCCAACAATCCCACCGGCACATACATGCCAAAAGCTGGCCTCATCTACTTTTTAAACCGGATGAGACACCTTAACCTGGTATTGGTTGACGAATCATTCTTGGACTTTACAGACGCAGAACCAGACACATCTGCTTTGGACCTGCTCCAAGATTATCCCAACCTTTTGGTGTTAAAGAGCCTTTCTAAGAACTGCGGCATCCCTGGCATTCGCCTTGGTTATGCCGCCACAGGCAACGTTGAGCGACTGGAAGAACTACGCAAGGATGTGCCGATCTGGAGCATCAACTCCCTGGCCCAATTCTTCCTTCAAGAAATGGGAAAATACCGAGACCAGTACACGGAATCATGCGGAAAGGTCAGAGAGGCTACTCGCAACTTAGTGCAAGGCCTGGCTGGCGTGCCCTACCTGAGCCCGTTCCCAACTCAGGGCAATTTTGTTCTCTGTGAGATTCTGCATGGGTTCACCGGAGAGGAACTAGCGGCTCGCCTATTTGACGACAGCCGAATTTTGGTCAACAACTGCGGGTCCAAACTTGGATTGGACGGCAATTTCATGCGCGTAGCCTGCCGTACGGATGAAGATAATAATCGATTGGTGGAAGCACTTCTTCGGATTGATGAATTCGCCGAGGTTAAGATGGCCGGCGTTAATGCGATCGGTGTTAAGCCAAACGAAGCGCTTGATGCGAGGTAAGTGATGAAGGGAATTATTTTATCTGCGGGAATGGGTACCAGACTCCAGCCACTGACTCTAAATCAGCCCAAATGCTTGGTAAACGTAGCTGGCAAACCGATGATGGAATACCAGCTAGACGCCATTGGAAAAGCTGGAATCAGGGAATGCACCATTGTTGTCGGGTTTATGGCTGATGCCGTGCGACACCATTTTGGGTCGCGTTACCGAGGTATAGCCATCTCCTACGTGGAAAACACCGATTACGCCAGTACCAACAACCTGTGTTCTCTCTGGCTGGCCAAAGACCAGTTTGATGATGACATACTTCTTCTGGAGTCGGACCTAGTGTTCGATGACCGATTGATCGCGCGGCTAGTTAGTCTGAGAGAACCGAACATTGCCGTTGTTGATCGTTTTCAGTCCCATATGGATGGGACAGTGATCCTAGCGGAACGGAACACTGCAAAGTCGATGGTTCTTAAATCGGACCAAAGTAAATGGTTCAATTACTCAACTGCCCTCAAGACTGTAAACATCTACCGACTTTCCAAGCAATCTCTTTCAGACTTGATCGTTCCGGAAATGGAATCGTTCCTGGATGATGGACGTAGCGACCAATATTATGAAGCCGTATTTGCCAGCCTGATTGGGTCGGGTCGGATGGAAATGTGTGTAATGACTACGGGCAATAATAAATGGGCAGAGATAGATGACATCGGCGACCTTCGTAGCGCAGAAGAAATATTTGCCCCTGTCTCAGTTCGCTAGCATAGGTTATTTACTTGTTAACGGTTTGCCAAGGCATCAAACCGCTTGCAACACCACAAATACAATTGGAGCCCTTTATTGACCACTGGTAAACAATGGTCCAGCCAAAGTGCGATAGATTATTACGCCCAGCATCGTCATGAAGTTGCTGATCTCTATCCCTCAGAAACGGTATTTCTTCCAAGAATTCTATTCCCCGGTGCCAAGGTCTTGGATGTGGGTTGTGCCTCGGGCGGATTCTACAACATCATGCGCTCCTACGAGCCAGCGGTTGAATACACCGGAATTGACCTGTCTGCAACAGCCGTGGAAATGGCCAGGGCACGGTACCCAGAAGCAACATTTGTGCTCAATGAAGGTTTCACCCTGCCTTTTGAAGACAACGCTTTTGATCTGGTCCATTGCACCAGTGTGTTCAACAATGAGCCCAACTACCAAGCGATTCTCAAAGAGATGTACCGTGTGAGCAACCGGTTCGCGTTGGCTGATATAAGACTGCTAAAGGGAATTGGAAACCAGCTAAGCACGACCTATAACATTCAGTTTGAAGCCGACGGAATAGAAGACACTGTGCCATACGTGGTCAATGACGCGGACGATGTCGTCAATTTTATTCTGCAGTTAGATCCAAAGCCCAAGGCGTTGAGGGGTACTGGATACTTCCACACAGTGGCCAAAGAAGCAGAAACCACTGATTCTGAAATCTGCATGACCATTTTATTGATTGAAAAAGGGAATGCTACAGGCGGTCAGACCGTTTTTGACCTTGGGGACCTTCCCATAGAATTTTCCGCTACACAGTCTTAGCCCGGTCGTACTTCGATCCTTCTTGGTCTCCAGATGGCAGCACAATTGCGTTTGCTTCCAACCGCAACGGGTCAACGGACATCTCTAGGCGATCAACTTGTACGGCACCGGTATAACGCTTTTGACGCTGAATGAGTCAACAGAAGAGGCTTCGTCTTGGAAAGCGTCTGGATTTCAACTAGTCTTCCAATCCCACCGAGACGGAAATGAAGAGATCTATCGAATGAGCAGTGACGGGTCATTTCACACGAATCTGACCAATACCCTGACGATTGACAGGGCTCCCGACTGGGAGCATTGACCTAAAATACCCTGCTCAGATTTGAAAAGTGTCAGTCTTGATGGCAAAATGGCCAAGCTCGCTGTTATAGACTACGGCCAACGGCAGCGCTATCCCCTTTTCAGGAGGCCTCATAGTGGCATTAATAAGACCTAACAAAGCTAAACAGAAATTGCAAAACGGCGAAGCAATCACCGTCGTCTCAGGACTACAAACCAGTGACATCATCGATTATTTGGGTCCGATCGGATTTGATGCTGCTTGGATCGAATGCGAACACGGATCCGTTGACTGGGATGCCTTGGGGGATATGACCAGGGCATGTGATCTCTGGGAGATGGCATCGGTCACCAGGGTCAACTCAAATGACGCCGGGCTGATTACCCGCACACTAGACCGAGGTTCCATGGGCATTGTTGTGCCCCATGTAAATTCCAAAGACGCTGCTGAGCAGGCCGCTCAGTCCACCAAGTACTCTCCTTTGGGCTACCGTGGTATGTTTGGCGGACGTCAGTCTTTTGGCGTGGGCGATTACTTCCACCAAGCCAATGACCAAACTATGGTGGTAGTACTCCTTGAAGAGGCGGAAGCTCTGGCCAACCTGGACGAAATCCTGACTGTGCCCGATATCGATGTCTACTTCGTAGCGCCGTCAGACCTGTCTCAGACGATGGGCCACATTGGAAATGCCGGGCATCCGGATGTCCTGAAAGCGATTGATGAAGCCATTGCCAAGATCACAGGGGCTGGCAAGGTCGCTGGAACCTTGGTGACAAGCGGGAGTGTGGAAGAGTACCAGCAGAAAGGGGTTCAGTTCTTGATGACTCCGTGGGTTGCCTGGGTCGCACAGGGCGGGGCGGAGTTTGTGAAGAAAGTCGGTAGCCCCCGCTAACCAGCTTTAATCAAACTCTCAAAAAACGAAGGCTAAGACGATGGCGGCGAATTTTGATCGCTTGAGAAGAACTCCCGACCCGTTGTTTTCAACGGTATTATCAGCACTGCACCCAGGATGAAGAAACCTGCAGCACCAGTGATTAACACCTGGTAGCCAAAGTCGTCTGCACGCCCTGGAATCTGGTTCAAGGCGTCAATGCCGGGGCCTAATAGCTTCGCCAAGGCCGCACCAGCAATCGTTGCCAGATTCACGATGCCTATATGAAGTCCTGCCTGGTTGTCGTCGGCTAGCTCATTGGCCAACGCCCAGTTGGCGCTCAGTAGAACTCCCACCGACGCACCGATTACGCTGGCAATGATGAATACCTCAGCTACATCGTTGGCGGTGAGCATCCAAAGAGAGCCTACGGCGGCGCCGATTGCACCCACCATCACCACCGATTTTCTGCCCACCCGGTCAGAGACCCAGCCGGATACATACACCGCCAGACCCAACGAACCGGCAATCACCAAAATCATCCGACCCAAAGCCTCAGCCGGGTTGTCTAGGCCGACCGAGTCTCTCAAAAAGAACAGGCCGTAGGTTTGGAACGACGCCACCGCCGTAATGATTACTAGTCGAGAAGCAAGAAAAAGACCGAGTTGGGGATTCAAAATCGAACCTAATGACGATTCAACGTCTTGCCTCTGGGAGTTTGACGGAGTTCGCAGCTCACGGAGGGACACCTGGATAGAGGTAATCGAGATGGTAAGAATCATCAGGAATGCGAGTATCCCTAGGGAGATCCACTCCCAGTCCAGCGACCCGCTGGTTTTGCCGATCAATGCGCCAGTGATGGCAATCATGACCGCCGCACCAGCAGCGTCTGACATAATCTTCATCGAAGAGGCCATTCCGATGCGGTGGAGTGGGACGCTATCACGAATCAGCGCCAGGCCGGGTCCGTATGCGATATTCACATTGGCTTGGATAAATATCCAAACGGCGGATAATACGGCAAAATTGGGCGCTAATCGCACGCCAATCAGACCCAGTGCGGCAAATACGGAACCCCACAGAATGAAAGGAACCCTGCGCCCGAATGGAGAATGGGTTCGGTCACTGATTCGACCAATGGTGGGTTGCACCAATGCCGCCATCACCAAACCGCTGATTCCGAGAACGGCCAGATAGGTGTTCTTGAGTTCGTCAGGCGCGGTGGTCAACACGAATATAGGTAGGACCACCGTGTCCATTGCCAAGATGAACCCGGATATCCCAAAGCTAAACGAGTTTAACCGTAGGAGGTCCCATTGGCTCCATTTTTCTGCCCCAGCCCCTTGGGCCATTTTCTGTGTCCGCCTGGTGTGAAATCCGGTCTTGGTGTTTAATCCCAAGCCACAGAGCGGCTTAACCGATTGACCGAGGTCTATAATACATCAGCTTCTGCATCTGAAACCCTGATCGGTTGTGCGTGTCGGGTTGGATTACGATTAGTTTGTAATTAGATTCAAAGGACGAGAGACCGCAGGCATGAAAATTTGTTCACTGCTTCCAAGCGGGACTGAAATCTTGTTTTCGCTGGGCCTTGGCGATCAAGTCATTGGTGTGTCTGACCTGTGCGATTTCCCCAAGGAAGCGGCATCAATCACAGTTGTCAGCCGCAGCAAGGTTGACCCATCGGTGATGTCAAGCGATGAAGTTGAAGTTGTAATGCTGAAGCTTTTAACCAGCGGCGAGAACCCCTATGACTTGGACCAAGAGTGGTTAGTGCGAGAATCGCCGGACGTAATACTGACTCAGGACCTTTGCCACGTTTGTGAAGTTGATGCCGGACAGGTCACTGGTATCGTCGCTGGCATGGACGTTCAACCCCATGTGGTTGTGCTGGAACCAAGGACATTTGAAGAGGTACTAGAGTCATTCCTCCAAGTAGGCCGCGCCTGTAACGCTGAATCTCAGGCAGACCAGGCAGTCGCTACAATGCGGGGCCGTGTCGAATCAATCCAAAATCGTTTGCCGGTGGAATCACTGCGCCCACGGGTGTTCTCGCTAGAAGGAATGAACCCTCTAGTGGTCGGCGGTCATTGGATACCGGACATGCTGAGTCTGGCCGGCGGGAAACAAACAATGTTCGATGGCGGATGCTCAGCGGTGCGTTTGGACTGGGATGAGATTCGTGACTACAACCCGGACAAACTATTCATAGACCTATGTTCTTCAGACCTGGCTAGAAATCTCAGAGAAGTGCCGTGGCTGGAGAAGCAAGATGGTTGGAGGGATTTGACCTCCGTGAAAAAAGGGGAAGTCTATTTGATTGACCATTCGTATTTCAGCCGACCAGGTCCAAGGGTCATTGAAGGATTGGAGATTTTGGCTGAACTAACACACCCAACGATCTTCAGTGGCCTGGTGCCGAAAAAGACTGTGGTCAAACTGGACGGCCAAAGTTATGCAGGGCAACCTGACGGAAAATTAAGCGAGTGCTTTTCCTCGTATCCCTGACTCCAATAAACAAAGGCTCGTAATCTGGTGGCAACCCTATAATCAAGCGTATATAATATTGGAAATTCCACGGGTCTCACTCGTCGTGAAGGTATAGTCTTGTTAGATAAAGCTGAATTTAGGTCCGCACTTTCCCAGTTCGCCACCGGCGTTACTGTTATTACGACACTCGATGATGAAGGGCAGCCGCACTCAATGACGGCCAATGCTTTTTCCTCTATCTGTCTGGATCCGCCAACAATCATGGTATGTATCGGGCACAACACGAATACCAACGGTTTTTTAAAGAAGACCCAGCGGTTTGGCGTGAACATCCTGACGCAAGATCAGCAGGAACTTGGGGTTTACTTTGCCAAGAAAGTAGAAGACCGTACGGGTGGTGCTGACTATCAATACTCGGTAGGTGAATGCCAAGTACCGGCTCTCGATGGGTCAATGGTGTTCTTTGGGTGCGAAGTTCTAGGAACTCATGATTATGGGGACCACACAATCTACGTTGGTATGGTAAAAGAAATGCGCCGGGAGGAACCCAGCGCACCTTTAATGTTCTACAACAGCCGTTGGTATAACCCAGCTGCGGATTAGTCTTTGATCCTTTCCCTCTTTGCTTATACACAGAGAGGGGTCCGCATGCGAGAAACTTCAGGTTTAGCCGTTATTTCAGGCTGGCCATGAAGTCTTCAATTTCTTGATTCACCTTTTTGTATTCTTCCATCTGAACAAAGTGGCTTGCGCCCGGGATAACTGTTTCCTGGGCGTTTTGCATGTGTTCTGTTAGATAGTCAGCATACTTGACCGGCGTCATGACATCTTCGCTACCACAAAGGACTCTGGTGGGAAGATTAATCTGCCCCAACTGATCCATGACATCAAAGCGGTCACAGGCCAGTAGGTCGTTCAATTCAACCTCTGGGCCTACTTCAACAGCTCTTTGAGACAGCACCGGCTGCATGTCTAAGGCAACGTGCTGAAAGTTCTCCATGTAAGAGGCCAGCCAGTTGGAGTTGTCGGGACCGGGCTGCCGGCAACGCTCAAGAAGGTCTGGTCGGACTCGGAGACGGGCTCCGGTGCCCATCAGAATAATACCTTTCAGCTCTTCAGGATACCGAAGAGCGTAGAGCAGAGTAATTGCGCCACCCATGGAATGGCCGCAAAGAACAACATCTTTGTAACGGCGGGCGGTGATGAAACCACGAACCCATTCCAAGTAACTTTCAATATCGTGGCAGGCCTTGCCCGCAGAATGGCCCGGAAGGTCAATGGCTTTGGAATTCCGGAAGTGGCGTAGTTGGTAGTAGTAGCTGAGGCTGGAGCTGCCGGCTCCGTGGAGGAAAACGAGTTTCATTGTTATAAGCTCTTTTGTGTGATATTAATTATCAGTAAATGTGATATTGATGGTTCTCTAATATCTACTGTTGTACTATATGTTATCTAAAATCATGCTGGCGTACAAGCGTTAAACCTAATTCCAAAGCGAAAAACATGCTTTATAGCCGGTTTGTTAACCAAAAGAAAAGCCCTGCATCTCTGCAGGGCTTTTCTTTTGGTTTGCGACAGGCTTGTTAAGTGTAAGAGAGCCGTTTAATCCTCGCTGGTTTCTTCTTCATTCTCTTCACTATTTTCATCTTCGTCTTCGTCGGGTTCATCTACGACTGGCTCCTCGGCAACCGGTGTCTCTTCTGCAACCGGCGTTTCTGCCTTCCCATTGGCTTGGGCTTTGGACGGAGTGGCCGGTGCTTCACTGGTGCTCTGAGTGTCAGATTCCTGGAAACAGGCTATGGAAGCTACGTAGT
>Ga0209403_10000940_pt1 | contig 39659 bp, 35 predicted proteins | sample ArcticOcean_MG_C_8_FD_187440 | JGI IMG/M metagenome (GOLD analysis project Ga0209403, IMG submission 187440) | Marine microbial communities from western Arctic Ocean - ArcticOcean_MG_CB11_86 (SPAdes) (version 2) | ecosystem: Environmental > Aquatic > Marine > Oceanic | place: Arctic Ocean...
GTTGTCCGGTTTCCAGCAGCACGTAGTTGGTGGCATCAACGATGTTGTTGACCGAGGCGATGCCGAGTGTGGCGAGTCGGCGAACGAGCCAATCGGGGCTGGGCCCGACCTGGACGCCTCGGAGAACTCGTGCTGTGTATCGTGGGCACAGTTCGGGGCAGGTGATTTCGACCGAGGTTGCATCATTGACCGAGTCGCTGGCGGTTGGAGGTTGCGGGTCGGGTATGTCCAGCGGCAACGCGTAGAGCACCGAGACTTCTCGAGCGACTCCGACGTGGCCCAGGCAATCCGGTCGATTGCTGGTGACTTCGAGGTCAATCGCAATATCTTCGGCGACCGATTCGGTTCCTTCGAGGTTGAGTCCCGACATGGTCAGTCGATCGGTGAGATCCTCGAGCGGCATATCCAACGCGACGTACTGGCCCAGCCACTCCCAACTGACAATCATCGGTTGCCTTGTCCCTCGCCCGGTCGCCTGGCGACCGGGCCAATTCGTCAAACGCCCCTGTTCTCAACGGCCTGACAACGGCCCACAACCAATAATCTAGACCTCGTTCGGGAGTATGAAAAGGGTATCTGGAGCGGCGGTTGGCATGCTATTGTGTCCAATCGACTCGGGCGAGTTGTGGATTGGCAGGAGGAGGCTGCCCGATTCAGAGTGTTTTGCTGTTGATGACTGACAGGAGCAGGCAGATGACGCGTGCGATTCGAGTCAACGATCGGACCAACCTGACGAGTGGGATCGCCCGTTTGGGGCATCGGATGGGACGACAGGGTACGGTTGCCGAGCAGGCTCACGACGGAGACACGGTGATCGTGAGTGCTGTGGGTGATATTGGAGTTCGGTTGCTGGGCATCGACACGGCGGAGGTGAGTTTCCGATTCCCGGGCACAACAAATTTCCTCGAAATCCAGGACCCACGTTGGCAGCCATTCCTGGCCGACCCGTTTGGCGAGAAGTGGCCCAAGTTCAGTACTCCGCTTCCCGACGGACTGGTGCAGTGGTTGATGGGTCGATTGCAGCAGGACGCGTCGTCGAATCATCATCGTCATGCTCGAGCGGCCGAAGTGGCTCTGGAGCGTGAAATCGCCAAGGACGTGAAGGTGATGGAGAAGACGATTGAGACGTTCCAGATGTTCATGGTGTTTGGTTACGAGATCATGGACGGTTACGGTCGTTTTCTGTGTTTCATCAACCGGGACCAGCCGAACCGCAGCAAGCCGGTGCCTCGGCCGCTGAGTTACAACGAGCGGCTGTTGAAGTTGGGCCAAGCCTGTCCCTACTTCATCTGGCCCAACGTCAACCCGTGGCGGAAGCAGAAGTCGATTCTCGAGGCGGTACCCGATCCGAAGGGGATGAGTCGCCAGACCTTACTCGACCAGTCACTCGGACGAATCCGCCGCGATGTAGCGGCCGCTCGGGCGGCTCATCGCGGCATCTTCAACGCGACGGATCCCTTGCAGTTGGAGCCGTTCGAGTTGAGATTCCTGTCGCGACGTTCTTTGCCCACGCGTTGGGTCATCGACATGAACAGTGACGAGGGGGTGTTGTTGCGGCCAGAGAACTATTACCGGGTCCCGTTGTCCGAGGACCGGTTGTTCGTGTCTGCCGAGCACGTCCCGTTGTTTGTTGAACGGGGTTGGACGCGTGAGGTTGCCAGGGCGGCTTCGTGAGCTAGTCGGTTGTACTGGTGTCGTCCCTGCGTGCGTGCGGGTGAGCGCGATCGTAGGTTTCTCGGAGTCGGCGGGTGCTGACATGAGTGTAGATTTGGGTCGTTGTCAGGCTCTTGTGTCCGAGCAGTTCCTGGACACTGCGGAGGTCGGCTCCGCCGTCAAGCATGTGACTGGCGAAGCTGTGTCTGAGAGTGTGTGGTGAGGTGAGTTGATCGAGTCCGGCGGCGGCGATGTGTTTGTCGAGCATCCGCCCGACGCTCCGGGCACTCAGGCGTCGCCCGAACCTGTTCAGGAACATGGCGTCGCCGTCGGTGGCCGATGGTGAGTTGTCGGTTTGCCGGTGTTGGAGCCAGTTCAGGATTGCAGCGGCGGCGAACCGTCCGACCGGAGCGATGCGTTCCTTGCGGCCCTTGCCTCGGACTCGCAGCACGTTGCTGTCGCGATCCCAATCGGCGAGGTCAAGCGAGACAAGTTCGCTGACTCGCAGTCCGGCCGAGTAGAGTGTTTCGAGAATGGCTCGATCTCTCAGCCCGGCGGGTTGGTCGTCGGGTGGGGTTTCGAGCAGTTTGGCGACCTGTTCGGTGGAGAGGAAGTGCGGCAATTTTCGTCCTTGCCTGGGCGTTCGCAGGGCGCGTGCCGGATTCGATTCGACCAGTTTTTCGCGTCGGCAGTATTCGAAGAGACTCCGCAGGCTGGCCAACCGGCGTGCGATGGTACTGCGGGCGTAGCCTCGCTGGCTGAGGTCGGCGACGTAGGCGCGTAGCTGGCCGATCGAGACATCTCGAGGTTCGTGCAGGCCGGCGTCGGTCGAGACCAGGAACTGCAGCAAACGGTCCAGATCGGAGCGGTATGACTTCAACGTCATTGGCGACGCGTTGCGTTCGATCCGCAGGTATCTCAGAAAACCCTCGACGGCCGCCTGCATGACAGGTCTCGTGTGGTCATGGCAGGAAGGAGCTAGAGCCACGGAACCGCAGTCCCGAAAGCGGAGCCGAACCGTGTTCGGGGCTGTGGCTGGTCTTGGACCTGACCTTGGGTCCGACTGAATCGGGAGCGGACTGCGGCAGGCTCAACGAGGGAGCCGACGACACGGCCGCTTTTTCGGCGATCGTTTGTTCCTTGAGTCGTCGCACCTTTTGGCTGAGTACTGCTGCGTCGTACCAGCTGAAGCTGAGTTCATTGTCGGCGGCGTATTGACCGAGTTTCTGCAGGACGCTTTCGGTGCTTTCGTCGTCGTACAGAAAGACGTAGCGTTCGGAGTTCTTGACCAGCGCCAAGACGTTCATTTCGCGGTGCACGTGTCCAATCCCCTGCTCGCGTCCGATTCCCCAGACTTTTATCGGCCGCTAAAGGTCTCAGGACCCGCGTTTTTTGAGTTCCACGTCCGTACAACCCGACCATCAATCGTCATGACCGGTACAACCGGATCGGCGGTCTGTCGTGCCGGGTCAAAACAGCGAGGCTTCCGGCGAGTAGCGGCGGGCGTTAGGATGACCGGTTTGAAGTTCAATTCGCGACTTTTTTTGCGATTGGAAAGGCAGGCACAGGACCGTGGAGCACGTGATTCCCAGCGAGTGGTTCCAGGACCTGCACGGTGGAGTGCTGTTGGGTCTGGTCGGGGTATCGATGGTTGCCCTGATGTTTGGAGCAGACCGTCTTGTGGAGAGTGCGAGTGCACTGGCCCGGCGGCTGGGTGTTCCCGAGATCATAGTTGGGGCGACGATTGTCAGCTTGGGGACGACGGCTCCCGAGTGTGCTGTCAGCGTGATGGCGGCGTGGGAGGGCAACAGTGGTTTGGCGTTGGGGAATGCCGTCGGATCGGTCATCGCCGACACCGGCCTGATTTTTGGGCTGGGCTGTTTGCTGACCCGTCTGCCGGTCAATCGTTTTCTGCTGGTGCGGCAGGGTTGGGTACAATTCGGATCGGCTGTTCTGTTGGCCGGGCTGTGTTACGTGATGTGGTGGTTGCATGGCGACAGTGCGGTGGTGCCACGATGGGCTGGTGCGATGTTTTTGCTGTTGCTGGTGGCCTACATGTTTGTGTCGGTCCGATGGAGTCTGAAGGGAGAGGCGTTGGAGGGGGGCCTGGAGACCGACGTCACGTCGTCATCGTCGGACGAGTCTGAATCGGACGAGGAGTCTCAGAGGCCGATGGTGTTGTTGGGGGTGTTGTTGTTCGGCGTGGTTGTGGTCGTTCTGAGCAGCCACGTGTTGATCGAGTCGGTCGAGGTGATGGCCAGGCGGTTGTCGGTTCCCGACGTCGTGTTGTCGGCGACCTTGGTCGCCTTTGGCACATCGTTGCCCGAGCTGGTCGTTGGCGTGACAGCGATCCGGCGTGGTCATCCCGAGTTGCTTGTTGGCAACGTGATCGGAGCCGATGTGCTCAACGTGCTGTTCGTGGTCGGTGCATCGGCGATTGCTGCCGAGTTGCCGATCGTGGCCCCGGCGACTGGTCCGCAAGCGGTAGCCGACGTATTTTCTCGGGAAATCTTTCTGCGATTGCACTTGCCGACGATGCTGTTGATCCTGCTGACGTTTCGGTGTTTTATCTTCCGAGCGATTCAATTGAACACGTTTCAGCGATGGATGGGCGCGCCGCTGGTGTTGGGTTACGTGGCGTTCGTGATCCTCAATGCGTTCTACGGCGGAGGTGTCTCGTGAGCGAGCATCCGGCTGATTTGGACATCCGGGCCGACCTGTCGGCGCGACTGGATCTGGCCGTGGCCGTGGCGGCCGAGGCGGGCGAGTTGATTCTGCGGCATTACGACGACAGGGATCTGGTGGTCGAAACCAAGCGAGACGACACGCCGGTGACGATTGCCGACCGCGAGGCCGAGCAGTGGATTCGTGATTGTGTATCTCGGAGTTGGCCTGAAGACGGGGTGTTGGGTGAGGAGTTTGGTGAGACGCCTGGGGAGAGTGGATACCGTTGGATTTTGGATCCCATCGACGGGACCAAATCGTTTGTGCATCACGTGCCGCTGTTTGGCACATTGATCGGCCTGGAATTTCTGGGGGAGATGGTCGCTGGAGTCTGTCGAATGCCGGCTCTGGGCGAAGTGGTCTACGGTGGAGTGGGCCTGGGGGCGTGGTGGCAGGAGGGGGCGGGCGAGGTTCGGCCGGCTCGTGTTTCGACCGTCGATTCTCTCGACCGAGCCCTGTTCTGCACGACGACGATCACGGGTTGGAAGACAACAGGTCGCCAGGCGGTTTTCGATCGACTGTGCGACGCGTCGGGGATGGTCCGAGGCTGGAGCGACTGTTACGGTCATTTGCTGGTGGCGACAGGTCGAGCCGACGTGATGGTGGATCCGGAGATGAACACATGGGACGCTGCGGCGTTGTTGCCGATTCTCGAGGCGGCTGGCGGTCATTTTCTGACTCTGGACGGTCGGGCGGTCGTCGATGGTGGCAACGGGTTGAGCGTCAATTCAGGGATACTTGACACGGTGTTGGAAGTGATCGCCGATGCCGAATGACCCGTTTGGGTCGTTTGCTATGGCGTCTTAGCCGTTAGACTGGAGGCGGACTTGCCGGTTGGTGACGTCACCTGATGCAACTGATCAACCCCGCCATTATCTACGGACTCGGTCTGGCCGCGGTGCCGGTCCTGCTGCACATGTTGCTGCGGGCTCGTCCCAAGCCGCACCTGTTCCCCGCCCTGTTGCTGCTCGAGCAGCGTCGGCGTCACAATCGGCGTCGGCTGAGGCTGCGTCACATCTGGCTGTTGTTGCTGCGGATTGCCTTGATCGCCTTACTGGTTCTGGCAGTGGCTCGGCCCAAGTTGCCGGCGGCCGATTACTGGCCGCAATGGCCTGCAGAGGTGCTGGGTTTGCTGGCGGTGTTTGTGATTCCGTGGATTATTTACCGCGTGGTGATTCACCGTTGGCGTCGTCGCGATTGGCCCGATCACCGCTTGTCGACTCAGCGTTCGCTGCTGCGCGGCGGATTGGGAGTGCTGGTGGTGCTGTTACTCGGGTTGTGGGCGGGGGCCTGGTACGGTCCACGTGTTGGAGCCGAGGTGACCAACCCGTCTCTCGGAGCCGCCCGCAATGCTCCGGTGGCCGCGGTGTTCATTTTCGATACCAGCCAGAGCATGGAGTATCGTCACCAGAGCAAGACTCGTCTCGAGGTGGCTCAGGAGATCGCTCGCGAGCATCTGGATCGGCTCCCCGCCGGCAGCCAGGTTGCTGTGATCGACACGTCGGTCGAGTTGACCGGCGGTTCCCGAGCTGCTGACGACACGGTCCAGGGCTCCGACGAGGCCGACGAGGCAGGCTCGAACGCATCGGCCGGTCGGTTTGTGCTGTTTCAGTCGAGTCCGATCGCCTTGCGACGTCGGATCGACCAGTTGTCGTTGCATCCTGTGGCCCGCACATTGAACGGGTGCATCGAAGGTGGTTTGTCGTTGCTGGAGTCGAATCGTGAGCGTGAGATGGTTGGTTCGGCGGGTGAGGACGGTTATGTCCGCGAGGTCTACGTATTCACCGATCTGGCCGGTGGCGCGTGGTCGCGTGGAACAGCAGACGCCGAGCGATTGAGTCGTGCGGTTGAGTCGTGTCCGTGGCTGGGTGGGATTTACATAGTGGACACGGGTGTATCGGACCCGGTCAACTCGGGGATCGCCTCATTGGATCTGTCTCGTCAAACGGTTGCCGAGGGTGGCGCGGTGACGATCACCGCGACGGTTGACGGGACGGGGTTGGACGGCGAGGTGGACCGAACGGTCGATTTGCTGGTGGTCAACGCATCGGGCAAGTCGGTGCCTCGGGGTTCGGCGGCAGTGAAGCTGAAGGGTGGTGCGGCGTCGATGATCAGCCTGGTGGCCGACGGGCTCTCGGGTCCGTTTGTCCAGGGAGAGCTGCGTCTGCGTTCGAGTGATCCTCTGGCCTCTGACGACGTGGCCTATTTCACAGTCGCGGTGGCGTCGGCCCCTCGCGTGCTGCTGGTGGCTCCGACGTCGCGGGAAGCGGCGTACCTGATCGAAGCATTGTCGCCGAGGCAGGAGGTGGAGCGGGGTCGGGCTCGGTTCCGCTGTGATCATGTCACTCCCAACCGTCTGGCCGACGCCAGGCTGTCGGACTACCGCTCAGTGATCCTATTGAATGTGCCGGAAGTGACCAACGATTCGTGGAGTCAACTCGGGCGTTTTGTCGAATCTGGAGGCGGATTGGGTGTGGTGCTGGGTTCGAGCGTGCATTGGCAGCAACAGCGAGGTGTGAAGCCATCGTCCTACAACAGCGACGCGGCCCAGAGCGTGTTGCCAGCCAGACTGGATGTCTCTCGCAAGTTCACTCCACCCGAATACCTGGATCTCCGCAACGCGACTCATCCGGCGCTCAAGTTGTTCGCCGATCTTGGTGGTGCCGGCGACCTGGTACTGCGAGACGTGCGGTTGTACTGGCGTCTTCAGCCGGGGCCGGGCAGCCAGGTGGTAACTCGTTTCACCGGCGACTCACGCGACCCGGCTCTTCTGGAGCGAAGCCTGGGCCGCGGTCGGACTCTGATGCTGGCCACTGCATTGGATCTGCGTTGGGGGTGGAACGACCTGCCTCGTTCGGACTGGTTCGTCGTACTCGTCGATCAACTTGTCGGCTATCTCGCTCAGCGATCCGGCGAATCCTACACTTACGAAGCGAATACGGCTTTGGCGGTCCAGTTGTTTCCGTCGCGATCGGTCACCGAGTTCTCGGTCGTGGCTCCTGATGGTGGCCAGCGACCGGGCCGGTCCCGGTCTGGTCGGGTGCTGTCGGTCGATGTGTCGGAGGAGTTGGGTCACTACCAGGTCCGAGGGCTTGGTGATGCGGTGGATTGGGGAGCTGGATTCAGCCTGAATCTCGATGCCGCCGAACGCGACCTGTCTCGATTGGCGGGCGACGATCTGGATCTGCTGCTCGGGGCCGATCGCTACCAGGTGGCCAGAGATCTTGAAGAACTCGAGCGGCGTGTGGGCGATATGCGGATCGGGCGTGAGGTGTTTCCGATGCTGCTTGTGTTGTTGCTGATCGTGTTTTGCTGCGAGCACCTGGTAGCCAACCGGTTCTACGAAACCGGTCACCCAGCGGCGGCATCAGGAGGCGGTTCATGATCCGTTTGGACATGTCACCGGCCTGGCACTGGTCATTGGTGTTGGCGGTCGTCGTAGCCGTTGTGGTGTTGATCGTGCGGACTTATCCGCGGCAGTTGCAGTCGGTGTCGCCACGAGCGGCTCGGTCTCTGTTGTTGCTGAGGTTGGCGGTGGCATTGGTGTTGGCATTCACGATGTTGCGGCCGAGTCTGCAGTTTGTCGAACCGGACAGTCGACCGCGGTTGTTTGCCGTGGTGATGGACCGGACCCGGAGCATGAGTATCGGGGATGCGGCTGGCGGGAAGACTCGTCGCGAGGCCTTGATCGCCACGATTTCGGCGAATCGGCGTCAGTTGGAGGATCTTGGCGACAACGTCGAGGTGCGATTCTTTGACTTTGATCGGGAGCTGGTACCGTTGGATTTGTCGCAAGACGAGTTGCCGTCTGCCGAGGCTTCGGGTGATCAGACGGCGATGGGCCATGTGCTCGAGAATCTGCTCCAGGAGGCACGGAACCGGCAGTACAGTGGGGCGATTCTCATGGGCGACGGTGCTCAGCGGGCTCTGTCTCCGTTCGATCTCGATCCTCGCCGCGTGGCGAGGATGCTGGGCGATCAGGGTTTACCGGTCTACACGGTTCCGTTTGGGGCATCGGGAGGTGGTGAAAATTCGGTCGACATTTCGATCGACGATTTGCTGGTCGACCGGGTGGTGTTCGAGAACAAGGCAGTGATTGTCCGTGCGCGAGTGCGGTTGGTGGGTGCAGCCAATCGCCAGGTCACGTTGCGGCTAAAGGTTGAGGACCGGGCGGGATTGACGATTGGCCAGTCGGGTCCGATGGTCCAGCCGCCTTCGACCGGTCGCACTTCACCGATCCGTCGGATTTCCACGACCCGTAACGAGGACGTGCGGCAGTTCGAATTGTCGTTCGTGCCGACTCGGCCGGGCGAGTTCATCATAGCGGTCGAGGCCGACGGTCTTCCCGAAGAGGTTCGCAAGACGAACAATGGTCGTCGATCGCTGATCAGTGTCCGTCGCGGCGGCATTCGGGTGGCCTACATCGATCAGCCGCGACCCGAGATCCGCAGCGTGCAGTTGCTCAGGTCATCGGACAAAATTCAGCTCGAAACTCACATCGTCCGTCCCGGCCGATCGGGCCAAGCGGCGGGATTACCTGCCGAGTTGTTTCAGAGGGGCCAGCACGACGTCTACATCCTGGGCAACATCCCTGCCAGCGTACTGGGGCCTGAGCACCTGGCGAGCCTGGCGGCTCGGGTCCGCGAGGGAGCCGGGTTGCTGATGCTGGGCGGGTTCAGTGCATTCGGTGCGGGCGGCTATGCCAACACGCCGCTGGACGCCTTGTCGCCTGTGGCAATGAGTCCGGCGGAATTCCAGGATGCAGGGGCGATCGAGACCGACCTGCACCTGATGCAGGACATCCGGGTGATCCCCACCGATGCCGGGTTGTCTCATTTCATCATGCGGATTGCTGACAGCGGTGAAACGAACCGGTCTCGTTGGGAGTCTTTGCCACCGCTGGAAAAGGCGAATCGGATCCGGCCCAAGAACGAGTTCATCGACGTGTTGGCTCGCGACAGCGACGGCAACGCCATGCTGTTGTCGGCCGACACCGGCACCGGGCGGCTGATCGCCTTTGCCGGCGATTCCACCTATTTCTGGTTCCAGTTCGGCCATCGCGAGGTGCACCAGAGGTTCTGGCAGCAGATGGTCTATTGGCTGGCTCACAAGGAAGACGACTCGGATCAACCGATCTGGGTCCAGATCGAACCTCGCACCTACAATGCTGCGGCCGAGGTGTCGTTGCGGTACGGAGCGCGTGACGAGCAGGGGCAACCGATTCCTGATGCTCAGTTCCAGGTCCAGGTACTGGCTCCGGGCCAACGCCAGGTGCAGTTGAAGCCGCGAAGAGACATCGACGCATTTTCGTCGCGTTTTGCCGAGACGGCCGAGGCGGGGGATTACTGGGTCGAGGTGAATGCCAGTCGGAATGGTCAATCGGCCGGGTTACCGGCTCGAGCCCGATTCCTGGTCGACGCTCGCGATCTGGAGTTGGACGACCCGGCGGCCGATCCCGGTTTGCTGGAACAGATCGCCCGGCTCAGCGGCGGTGCCCGGTTGACTCCGGAGCGATTTGGCGAAGCGATCGACCAGCTGTTGTCTCAGCCGGCCGCCGGCGGGATGGCTCGGGCCACGGTCATCGACTTGTGGGACAACTGGTACGTGCTGGGTGTATTCGTGGCGTTGGTGTCGTCCGAGTGGTTCTTGCGTAAACGGCTGGGGCTGGTGTAGTCCCTTCCGGTGGTATGGACGGCAAAGCGGGTGAGTAGTTTTCGGTGGTCGGACTGCGAGCTGGTGGCGGCGCGGCAGTCGACGAAGCGGACCAGCTTGTTGCCCCAGCACTGGTCAAGGTCGAGCAGTGGCAGTGGGACAGGCCAGGTTGGGCGGAATCCGGTTCCGGCTTCATCCCAGGCATTTTTCAGGTTGGGGTGCCACGTATCGAACCAGGCCGAGTCGGTCGGGGTGTTGAAGTCGCCGGTGATCAGGACCGGGCGGTCGGGGATATTGGCGACAATGTGTGCAAGTTGTTCGAGAGCCGCCTGTCTTGAGATCCAGGGAGTGCTCTTGACATCGACAATCAACAGCACAAGTTGGGTGCCACGGCAGGAGATATCGAATTGGCGGAAGCGGGCGTTGCCATCGAGCGAACCGGATCGGGTTTGTCGGATGGTGCCGTTCTTGACGAGCACGAGCATGCCGGAGCCGAGACCTGCGGAGGAGTAATCCGGGAGTGCCGAGTCCCAAAACCGTTCGTGTTCGGGCTCATTCGATCCCGCCTCGACCAGGCAGACCAGGTCGGTCGCTTCGTCCCGGATCGACCTGGCCAGCTGCTGCCATCCGGCCTGGCCGTGATCGATGTTCCATGTCAGGCAGGTGAGTGTGTTGTGTTGCTCTGGTGAGGCCTGTGGTGGGGTGTCCGAGAGTGCCGCGATCATCCATGCGGTCAGCCCGACCAGTCCGACGGTGGCCAGCGGGCAGGCCCATCCCCAGCGGTTTCGCAGGCGAAGTCCTCCGGCTACCAGCACCAGCATCGTCGCCAGCACTGGCCACGGGGTGGCGTAGTAGATCATCGCGGCGGCAGTCAGCGAGTCTCGAACTGTGAGTCGGATCACCAGTCCGGCCAAACCGTACGATCCGGCTGCGACGGCCAGGCCGGTCCCCAGCCACTGCCGTGCCCCTCGTGCCTGGAGTTCATTCACGGGGGATTGTCCGGGGCGGCGACGAGATGTCGGGACGGCGTGGTTGGGACGGGATTATTCGAGTGTTTCGGCGAGGATGGCGGCGGCCTGGCTCTGCCGGTAGTCCTTGATTTGTTGTCTGAGTTCCGGTCGATTGGTGGCGAGGATGGCGATGGCCAGCAGAGCGGCATTGACAGCTCCGGCCTTGCCGATCGCCAGGGTTCCGACCGGGATTCCTCGCGGCATCTGTACGGTGGCAAGCAGAGCGTCCATGCCGTCGGTGGCCCAGCCGGTCATCGGGACTCCCAGAACCGGGAGCACGGTATGAGCGGCACAGACGCCAGCCAAGTGAGCGGCTCCACCGGCGGCCGCGATGACCACCTCGACCCCACGCTCCTCGGCACCGGACACGTAGTCGGTCGTTTCGGCCGGAGTCCGGTGAGCCGAGAGCACTCGGCACTCGTTGGAGATGCCGAACTGTTCGAGCATGTCGCGGGTGTGTTGCATCGTGCTCCAGTCGGACTTGCTGCCCATCAGGATATTGACCAGAGGTTCGCTGTGTTCACTCATTTCGTGTGTCCATCTCGTGTGTCAGTCGGAAATCTGTCCTTGCCCAAGTGGTCCTGGCCGCCAATTCTGCTGTGTCTGCGATGTCTGCGGTGTCTTCAGTGTTGGCAGTCGGGTGCAGCCTACTGACAGCGGGCTGCGACGGCAAGATTCGCGACGCGTTGCCGCTTCGGGCCTGGACCTCTAGAATTACGTGACTGCTGCATACCGATCGAGCTTTGGGTGCCAGTGACATGGCCAGGTGAAACGCGATGCCCGGCGTGTCGTCGATTATCGTCTTGGAAGAATCGACCCGGTTCCGTTGCGAACTGGAGACACATTGGTTGCGGTGCGATGTGGGCGTCCGGCGTGTCGTCGGTGCGATCGAGTCGGTTTCGAGTGTATCGGAAGTGATGGATCGGGTCGGAGCGACCTGGGGCGGCATGGTGTTGGCTGACCTGTCGGTTGGTCAGCCAACCGTGTTGCGGTTATTGGAGTGTTGGGACCGGCCTTGGCCGATCGTCGTGGTGGGAATGCCTGTGATGGCGGAGTTGGAATGGCCGCTCAGGGAACTGGGTGCAACGGCTGTGTTGTTTGAGCCCTTGAACCCGTCGCGGTTGTGGAGGATGTGTGAACGGGTCTTGGAGGGTGCGGCCTGAGTCGTCGTGCGGGGCCGAGACTTAGTAGAGACTGGGTAATAGAGACTGGGTAATAGAGACTGGGTAATAGAGACTGGGAGACAGGTTGATGAGTGATTCGGACGTGAGGCATCAGATCGAGGCGTTGATCGATCCGGAGTTGGGTCGTTCTTTGGGCGACTTGCGGATGGTCAAGTCGGTCGAGTCGATCGAGGGTTCTGTGCGGGTGACGATCGAGTTGCCGACGACAGCATATCCGGAACCCGAACGAATCGAGCGTGAGATCGTCGAGTTGGTTGACGGTGACGTCGTGGTGGATTTTGTGCGAACGGTTCGCGGGTCGAATTCCGGCGGCAAGATTGGTCTAAGGATTGCGAACGTCATTTGCGTGGGCAGTGGCAAGGGGGGCGTGGGCAAGAGCAGTGTCGCCTGCGGGTTGGCGTTTGCCTTGAAGGCATCCGGAGCACGCGTTGGCCTGATGGATGCCGACGTGTACGGTCCCAGCGTGCCGCATCTGCTGGGGGCTCGAGGCGAACCGACGGTTGCCGAACAGCCGGGTGCCGACGGCGAGATGGTTCAGCGGATCCAGCCGGTGGAAGTGGATGGGATGCCATTGATGTCGATGGGTTTCCACATCGACGAGGACCAGGCGGTGATCTGGCGAGGTCCGTTGTTGCACCGCACGTTGACTCAGTTCCTAGAGGCCACTGAATGGGGCGAGTTGGACTACCTGATCATCGACATGCCGCCGGGAACCGGTGATATCGCCCTGACACTGTCTCAGTTGCTGTCGATTTCCGGAGCCGTGGTCGTTTGCACGCCGCAAAAGGTCGCTCTGCTCGACGCGATGAAGGCGATTTCGATGTTCAACCAGGTCAAAATTCCGGTGTTGGGCATGGTCGAGAACATGACGGGTGAGATTTTTGGTCGAGGCGGGGCTCGGGACAAGGCTCTGGAATTGGGAATTGCATTTTTGGGCGAGTTGCCAGCCGATCCGGAGGTGCGAATCCGAGGCGATGCTGGGCGGGTCAGCACATTGATCGACGACGACAGTCCAGTCAGAGAGTCATTGATCTCGATCAGTCAGAAAGTGGCCATCGAAGTGGCTCGGAAGGTCACGTCGGGATCCGGGCTGCCCGATCTCGAGATTCTTTGAAACAGTTTCGCGTCAGATTTAGCTTGGGCAGTCCCCTTGGCGTTGTTCGAGGCGACTCATAGAATGGACGTGGTTGTGTGTTTTGGCGGCTGATGAGACTTGGCGGTCCTTGAGATCGGCGGGAGACGATGAGCGACGAGTTGTACGACGAACTGATCCTGGACCATTACGAGTCGCCGTACCATCGCGGTGAACTCGAGTCGCCCAGTTGCACTCACACCGAACACAATCCGTTGTGTGGCGATCGAGTGCAATTGCAGTTGCAGATCGGTTCGGACCAGCGGATCGAGCAGGCATTTTTTGACGGCGAGGGTTGTGCGATCAGCCAGGCGGCGGCGTCGATATTGTGCGAGCACATTGAAGGCAAGACGCTCGAGGAGATCGAAGCCTTCACCGCGGCCGCGATGCTCGAATTGCTCAAAGTGCGACTCACCGCAGTGCGGCAACGCTGTGGTCTGTTGGGCTTCAAGGTGCTCAAGACTCTGGCTTATTCCTACGATGGCTCGCACGATGAGGCGGCCGAGGCTTCGGCCTGAGTTCCAGTTCCGGTTTCCAGTTTCCAGTTGTCTGTTTGAGACAAGAGGACAGAGGGTCGTGGGGACGATACGCAGCGACTTTCCGATTCTGGGCCGTCCATTGTCCGACGGCACACCGTTGGTCTATCTCGACAGTGCGTCGAGTGCTCAGAAGCCGCAAGTGGTCATCGATTCACTTTCTGAGTGCTACTCGACCTATTACGCCAATTCGCACCGGGGCGTGTACCAGTTTGGTGTTCAGGTGGACGAGGCTTTGGAGGGTACGCGAGCTCGGGTGGCTGCAATGATTGGAGCGGATCATCCCGAGGAGGTGATTTTCACATCGGGCACGACGATGTCGATCAACCTGGTGGCATCGGCCTGGGGTCGGTCGCGATTGTCATCGGGCGACGAATTGCTGGTCAACGAGATGGAGCACCATGCGAACCTGGTTCCGTGGCAGCAGCTGGCTAGCGAGACCGGAGCCAGTCTGCGGCACATTCCCTTGACCGACGACGGCCGTCTGGATCTCGAGCGACTGGACGAATGCCTGACGTCGCGAACCCGTCTGGTGGCGGTCACCGGCATGTCGAACGTGTTGGGGACGGTCAATCCGATTGGGCGGTTGGTCGAGCGGGCTCACGCGGTAGGGGCCTTGGTGCTGGTCGACGGTGCCCAGAGTGTGCCTCATGCTGCGATCAACGTGCAGGAGCCTCGGATCGATTTTCTCGCCTTTTCCGGCCACAAGATTTATGGTCCCACGGGTGTTGGTGTCCTGTACGGTCGCCGCGAGTTGCTCGAGAAGATGGATCCGTTCCTGTGCGGCGGGAACATGATCAGCGAAGTGGGTTTGACCGAATCAAGTTGGGCCGAGTTGCCGGCGAAGTTCGAGGCAGGGACCTTACCGGTGGCGCAGGCGATCGCCTTGGGCGTGGCGGTCGACTATGTACAGGGAATCGGTTTTGACGAGATCGGTCGAATCGAGACCGCCTTGCTGCGTGAGGCTCAGCAGCGGTTGTCGGAGATCCCCGACGTGTTGATTCACGGCCCTGCGGTCGAGCACAAGGGTGCGATCGTCAGTTTCACCGACGAGCGTGTCCATCCTCACGACATGGCCGAACTGCTCAAGCGCAAGGGCGTCGCCGTCAGGGCTGGTCATCATTGTACGATGCCGTTGCACGCTTGGATGGGGGTCGTGGCGACGACGCGAGCCAGTTTTGCACTGTATAACGATTCGACCGACATTGATGTTCTGGTCGATGGCATTCAGTACGCACGCAAGGTCTTGCGTTGCGACTGACATGACGACGGTGTGGAGTTCGGTGATGAGTGTGGACGGGTCACAACGATCGGAAGTCGAGACGCTGTTCAGTCGTCGTCGCGATTGGTCGGCTGACAATGTTGTGGGCTTCATGATGAAGCAGGCGGTGGATCATCCCGAGTGTATTTCTCTGGCAGCCGGCCTGGTGGATCCCGAGACGTTGCCGGTCGAGGTGACTCGTCGGGCGGCGGAGAGAATGCTTGGTGACGAGTCGTTGGCTCGGGCGAGCCTGCAGTATGGAACGACCGAAGGGTCTCAGCGGCTGCGTGACCTGTTGCTCGAGTATCTTGCGAGGCTCGAGGGTGTTTCGGTTGACGATCTGGGGATTGACCGGGATCAGTTGGTCCTGTCGACCGGTTCGCAGCAGATGTTGTCGTTGTTGTGCGAAGCGATTCTCGATCCGGGCGACATCTGTCTGATTGCCGATCCGACCTATTACGTGATGTTGGGCACGGTGACCGGCCTGGGTGCCAGGGCGGTGGTGGTCGAAGCCGACGAGGGCGGGTTGTGTCTCGAGTCGCTCGAGGCCGTTCTCTTGTCGATCGAGGCTGCGGGAGAGTTGTCGCGGGTCAAGATGATCTATGTGGTCAGCGATTTCGACAATCCTCGCAGCGTCAGCCTGGCTGATGACCGCCGAGGCGGATTGGTCGACCTGGTGGCCGGGTATGCAGATCGACAGAGGATCTTGCTGGTCGAGGATGCGGCGTACCGCGAGCTGTATTACGACGGTCGTCCGCGGCCGAGTGTCTGGGGCCATGACCCTGCGGGCGACACCGTAGCATTGGTGCAGACGTTTTCGAAGTGCTATTCGCCGGGTCTGCGAGTTGGGTTTGGCGTGTTGCCTCGTCGGCTGATCGAGCCGGTGCTCGATTTGAAGGGCAACGAGGATTTTGGTTCGACGAGCTTCAGCCAGCACCTGCTGGCGACGGTTCTCGAGGACGGTCAGTTTGCCGAGCACACCGGGCGGTTGCGGCAAGCGTATGCTGCCAAGCGGGACGCATTGGTCCGCGGTGCCGACGAGCATTTGGGCGATGTGGATGGAGTGGAATGGTTGGTCCCTGACGGAGGTCTGTACGTCTGGATGACCGTTCCCGAGCGTGTGGACACTGGGTTGGGCGGATCGCTGTTCCGGCGAGCGGTCGAGGTCGAGCAGGTGATGTACGTCCCCGGTGACCTCTGCTACATCGGCACCAACGGACTGAAGCCTCGGAACCAGTTGCGTTTGAGTTTCGGGGTCGAGACACCCGAGCGGCTTGCCGAGGGCCTGGCCCGGTTGGCTCGAGCGATCCGGGCCGAGTTGTGAGCGACGTGAAGGGCGAGAGGGCGGACGACAGGGCGGACGATTGGCGGCCATCGGCGACGTGGGAGGTGTTGGAGACGCGAGCGGCGATGCTGGCGAGTGTGCGTGCCGCGTTCTGTGCTCGCGGGTACCTGGAGGTGGAAACTCCATTGTTGTCGGCCGACGTCTGCGTCGATCAGCATCTCGATCCTTTCGAGGTCGAGGGGCCCGGCGGTGTCCGGTTGTTTTTGCAGACCTCGCCAGAGTTTTCGATGAAGCGTCTGGTGGCCGATTCGGCGCGGCCGATTTTCCAGGTGTCCCGGGCGTTTCGTCGCGATGAAGCGGGCCCGCGGCACAACCCCGAATTCACCATGATCGAGTGGTACGAACCGGGCTCGAGTTATTTTGAGCAGATGGAGTGGGTCGAGGTGTTGGTGGGTGAAGCGGGGCGGGCGGCTGGGACGGTGCCTGTGTGGGCCGATCGGCTGGCGACGGGCGAGTCGTTTGGGAGGTTGAGTTACGACGAGGCTTTTGTGCGGGCGATCGGGGTCGAGGTATTGGGTCGGACGGCTGACGAATTGATACTGCTGGCATGTCGCGAGTTGGAAACGGTTCCTGACGGTCTGGATCGAGCGGACCGAGACGTGTGGTTGAACCTGTTGTTGAGCGAGCGAGTCGAGCCGACGATGGGTCGTGACGGTCCCGAGTTCCTGTATGACTACCCGGCGAGCCAGGCGGCATTGGCGAGGATCCGAGCAGGTGAGGTGTCGGTTGCCGAGCGGATGGAGCTGTACATCGACGGGCTGGAGATCTGCAACGGGTACCAGGAGTTGACCGATGTAGGCGAGTTGTCCGAGCGGATGGCCGAGCAGTCGGGACTTCGAGTTGTCGCGGGTGGGCGGCGATTGCCGGAGACGAGTCGACTGGAGTGGGCCATGCGTTCGGGATTGCCCGAATGTGCCGGCGTGGCGTTGGGATTCGACCGGCTGGTGATGTGCACACTGGGCCTGGATCGAATCGAGCGAGTGCTGGCATTCCCGATCGACCGAGCCTGAGATTACTCGGCGGTGGGCTGCTCGGTGTAGGCTGTTGGGTCAGCGGGGCAGGTTGATGGTTTCTCGACCGTTTCGGGTGGCGAGTGCTTTGAGAATGGTGAAGTCGATATTCTTGTCGATGGTTGTGGCTCGTCCATCGACGAATCCGAAGACGACGACATCGGGGTGCCAGCTGCCGAATCCGAAGTAGTGGATTCCGGCGTTGGTCCACCAGGTGTCGAAGGCTTGCGGTTGTCCTCCGGTCAGCCGGTCGGGGATATTGTCATTGTTGTCGTCGGCGACTCGGGCACAGCAGCTGTAGCCGTCGCCCCAGAGTCCCATGAGTGATTCGCCGATCAGGATCGTGTGCGTGTCGTCATCTTCGACATCTCGGAAGGTGATCCGGCTGTTGACGTACATGGTGCCGTTGGTGCCTCGGGTGCCCATGTTCGCACGGTAAGTCGAGTAGCCGAAGCCACCGGGCGAGCGACTGGCCAGTCGTGCGCTGCCACAGACATACGACGTCATTTCTCGTTTCATCTTGAGCAGGTTGTTCTGGCTGTTCTTGCGTTCCTTGAAGTTGATATTGGTTGTTCCACCGGCTCCCATTTGCGGCAGGATCAGAGCCTGCCAACTCCAGTCGAACGACAATCGCCATTCCTGGTATTGTGACGGTGGCGGTCCGTAGATGACGACGAGGTTTTGTCCGTTGACGGGTTTGCCGAGTGGGACCTGAGTTTCTTCGGGGAAGCTGGCGGCGATGTACTGGGAGCTGCCACTGCGGATGTAGCCTGATGGGAAGGTGTGGAACGAGTCGGCGTAGTTATGGATCGCCAGCACCATTTGTTTCATGTTGTTGATGCACTCGGTCCGTCGTGCGGCTTCGCGAACCTGTTGCACAGCTGGCAGCAGCAGTGCTGCCAGCACAGCGATGATGGCGATGACGACGAGCAATTCGATCAGTGTGAAACCGGATCGTCGTGGCTGGGTTTCGGTGTTTGAGCGGAAATTCATGAGTTGTAGCTCCCTGTGTCGAGACCGGGTTGGAGCAATACGGACTAAAAAACGAGCAAAATGGCCTACTTCTCAGAGACTACCAATGGGATCTCGGGCACGCAATACCGCTGACGGTGGTCAGTTCAGGCCTGAATTGTTCGGCTCTTATCAGCCACCGAGCCAGGGCAACGGTGTGCCGGCCGCCGGCAGGCTCAGCAATTCGACGTCGGTCACCTGCTGGTGGCTTCGCAGTTGATCGAGTGCGAGATCACCGGGCGGGGAATCGAGGTTGAGCACTGCGAGAGCGTCTCCACCGGGTTCGTCTTGTTCGCGGCCGAGCGACAGGTGAGCGATATTGATCTGGTGTTCTCCGAGCACGCTGCCGATGAAACCGATCAATCCGGGCACATCGTGGTGTCGAACGACGAGCAGGTGTCCGTCGAGGAAGGCATCGAGTTGAAAGCCATCGAGTCGAACGAGCCTCAGGAACTGGTTACCGAAGACGGTGGCTGCTGCGGTGCGGGTTCCCGAGTCGGTTGTCAGCGAGGCGAGAATCAGGGTTGTGAAGCTGCCCGATTCAGACGTCCTCGACTCGGTCAGCTGGATTCCACGTTCCCCGGCCATCCATTCGGCGTTGACCAGGTTGACTTCGGCGTCGAGCGCCTGGCTAAGCAGTCCGGCGGCGAATCCGGCCGTCACCAGCCGCGTGCTCTTTTCCGCCACCTCACCACGATATTCCACTCCAGCCGCCTTCACTCGGTTCGAGCGATTGCGTTCGGCGAGCAGCAGTCCGAGCCGATGCGCGAGGTCGAGATAGACTCGGATGCCGGCCAGTTCGGTGGCGGAAATCGGAGCCATGTTGACCGCGTGTCGGACTTCGCCCTGGATCAGGAACCCGGTCAGGATGTCGGCCGCCTCGATCGCGACGGATTCCTGAGCTTCTTCTGTGGAGGCTCCGAGGTGTGGTGTGGCCAGAACCCGCGGATCGGTGAGTAGTGGATGATCGCCGGGCGGTTCGTTTTCGAAGACATCGATGGCTGCTCCGCCGACGTGTCCGTTTTCGAGAGCTTCGACGAGTGCCGTTTCGTCGACGATGCCTCCTCGAGCACAGTTGACGATGCGGACTCCGGGCTTCATCGCGGCCAATCGCCGGGCATCGATCAGTCCACGCGTCTGATCGTTCAGCGGTGTGTGGACGGTCAGGAAGTCGCATTCGGGGAGAATTGCGTCGAGGTCTTCGTGCAATTCGATCCCGAATTCCGCGGCCTTGTCCTTGGAGAGAAACGGGTCGAATCCGATGACTCGCATGTGCAGGCCTCGGGCTCGGTCACAGACGGCCAGCCCGACCCGGCCGAGGCCGACGACGCCGAGTGTTTTGCCGGTCAGTTGGGTACCCACGAACTGGTTCCTGGCCCATTCGCCTCGTCGCAGACTGTTGGCAGCCGGTGTGATGTTGCGTGTCAGTGCCATCAGCATGGCGATCGAGTGTTCGGCCGTGCTGGTGGTGTTTCCGGCCGGAGTGTTCATCACGACGATTCCGGCTCGAGTGGCCGCTTCGAGGTCGATGTTGTCGACTCCAACTCCGGCCCGCACGATCGCCTGCAGTCTCTGCTGCCCGTCCAACGCGTCGGCGGTCAATTCGGTACCGCTGCGGACGATCACTCCGTCGGCCTTCGACAAGGCGGTTCTGAGCTCTTCGCCGTCGAGTCCGTCATGGACGTCGATTTCGATGCCATCGTGTCGACGCAGGACGTCGAGACCGGCATCGTCGAGCGGATCGGCGATCAGGATTCGGAGCACGACTTGTCGCTTTGGGAATACGGGAACTGTCGGGAGACGCCGTGCAGCGGTTCGAAAGGGACCAACACGCGGTTCTATCGGTGCCGGAGGATCGAGCCACTAGAATAGCCCCTCGCCCGGTTTCCTCAAGGACCGCTTCCCAAACTCAAGATGGCTTTGCACCGCACTGAAAGTTCTTGATAATCGGTCGGACGGTCGAGAAGTCCCCGAGCCGTCGATGATCCGGGTTCCGGCACACAGCAAGAGGCAACATGGCATCAGAGCATGAAATCGAGATTCGCGTACGGTACTCGGAAACCGATGCGATGGGGTTCCTGCACCATTCAAACTACCTCAACTACTACGAGATGGGTCGGACCGAGTTGTTTCGCAGTCGAGGCGGTGACTACCGGCAGATGGAAGCGGATGGTCGTTTTTTTGTGGTCGTGTCGTTCGAGGCGAAATACCATCTGCCGGCACGTTACGACGACGTCCTTCGGCTGGTGACGATGATGGTGAAGATGGGGGCTGCGAAGTTGGAGCACGAGTATTCGGTGTTTCGCGGTGACGAGTTGTTGGCGACGGCTCGATCGGTATTGGGCTGTGTCGACGGCGACGGCCGTGTGCAGCGGATTCCCGAGAACGTGGCAGCGACGGTCGAGTGATTCGGGACGCAGGTCGGACTGGATCGAGCGTCTCGCGACACGTCGCCGCTTGAAATCCCTCGACCTCACGACGAGACTAGTCTGGTTGGTATTGAATTACCGGAGAGATGGGCCGGGCGGTTTGGCTGCGGTTTGGCCGCGGTGAGCTGCGGTGAGCTGCGGTGAGCTGCGGTGAGCTGCGGTGGGCTGCGGTGGGCTGCGGTGGATGGTTTTTGTTTTGTGGAGAGTTTTGAGATGCCATCGTCACAGAGTGCTTCGGAGGTCTTCGATCAGGTGTACTTGGACATCCGTGCGGGGCTGCTTGTGTTGGGAGCGTCATTGGATCGAGTGGATCGTGGCGAGGGTTCCGAGTTGATCGAGGGCGACTTGCGTCGCGAGAAGATCCAGAGTGGTTTGGAGATTTTGTCGTCACCGGGTCAAAATCGTGCCGAGCAGATCCAGGTTCTTTTCAGCGACCCGTACCAATCCGGCTGGAACGCGGATGACTGAGCCGGTTCATTCTGTGACCTTGTTTGCAATCTGCCGAGGCGTCTGATGTATTTCTTTGATCCCCACGTCCACATGATTTCGCGTGTCACCGACGATTACGAACGGATGGCTCGGATGGGTTGTGTGGCAGTCAGCGAGCCGGCGTTCTGGGCGGGTTTCGACCGTGGCAGCGTCGATGGATTCCGCGACTACTTCCGTCAGTTGACCGAATTCGAGCCGACTCGAGCCGGCTGGTCGGGCGTTCAGCATTATTCGTGGTTGTGCATCAACGCGAAGGAGGCAGAGAATGTCGAGTTGTCGCGTGAGGTGATTGCGATGATTCCCGAGTTCCTGGACAAGCCGGGAGTGTTGGGGATTGGGGAGATCGGCTTGAACAAGAACACTCCGAACGAGTGCACGATTTTCCGCGAGCACATCGAGTTGGCGATGCGGACCAACGAGTTGATCCTGATCCACACTCCGCATCTGGACGACAAGTACAAGGGCACGCGGATGATCATCGACATGTTGCTCGAGGACGACCGGGTCGATCCGGGTCGTGTCTTGATTGATCATGTCGAGGAGCACACGGTGGGTTTGGCTCGTGAGGAGGGTTTTTGGTGTGCGATGACGTTGTACCCGTTGACCAAGTGCACTCCATCGCGTGCTGCGGACATCATCGAGATGTACGGTGACGAGCGAATCATGGTGAATTCGGCCGGTGACTGGGGTCCATCGAATCCGACGGCGGTGCCCGACTTCATCATGGAACTGCGTCGCCGCGGTTACGCGGAGTCTCGGATCAAGAAGATCGTCTATGACAATCCGATCGAGTACTTCAGCGGGAGTGAGCGGTTCGAGTTCACTGCACCTGACGTTTTCCGCGATACAGCTTCGTCTGGCATCGACACCGAGTAGTTCGACGAGTTGCAGCCGATGATCCGCCCGCTGGTCGTCCTGAACATCGTCGGACTGACTCCTTCGATGCTCGGTCAACACACTCCGAAGTTGTCTGAACTGGCCGGCCGAGGTTTCGCCTGCCCGCTGGGCACGGTCCTGCCCGCGGTGACCTGTACGACTCAGTCGACGCTGCTGACGGGCCTGTTGCCGTCGGGTCATGGCGTGGTGGCCAACGGGTGGTACGAACGCGAGTTGGCCGAGGTGATGTTCTGGCGTCAGTCGAATCGTCTGGTTTCTGGAGAGCGGCTGTACGAGGCGGCTGGGGCGGCTGTGGAGTCCGAGTCGGGCTACACCACTGCGAAGATGTTCTGGTGGTACAACATGCATGCACCGGTCGACTGGTCGGTGACGCCACGTCCGAGTTATCCGGCAGACGGTCGCAAGGTGATGGACAGTTACAGTCAGCCGGCGGATTTGAAGGACCGATTGCAGTCGGAGCTGGGTGTGTTCCCCTTGATGAGGTTCTGGGGTCCGGGTGCCAACATTGCCAGCAGCCGTTGGATTGCCGACGCCACGATCAAGGTTCTCGAGTGGCATCGACCGTCATTGACTTTGGCCTACCTGCCACACCTGGACTACAACCTGCAGCGGTTGGGTCCGGCTGACGAGTTGATTGCCGTCGATCTTGAGGCGGTCGATGCCGAGGCGGGTCGGGTGATCGACGCGGCTGACGAGTTGGGAGCCGATGTTGTGGTGTTATCGGAATATGGGATCACGAGCGTCGATCGGCCGGTTGCTTTGAATCGCGTGTTGCGTGAGGCGGGATTGTTGTCGGTCCGTCGAGAGCCGTTGGGCTGGGAGACTCTGGACCCGGGCGGATCGCGAGCCTTCGCCGTCGTCGATCACCAGGTGGCTCATGTGTACGTTCACGACCCATCCGACCTGTCACGTGTTCGCGAGTTACTCGAGCGGACCGAGGGTGTAGAGCGGGTATTGGCGGGGCAGGAGTTGGCCGCTGCCGGGCTCGACCATCCCCGCAGCGGCGACCTGGTGGTTGTGGCGGCCGCGGGGTCCTGGTTCAGCTACTACTTCTGGCTCGACGATCGCCTGGCTCCGGATTACGCCCGCACGGTCGACATCCACCGCAAGCCGGGTTACGACCCGGTCGAGTTATTTTTCGATCCCCGGTTGCGTTGGCCGGCGGTTCGAGTGGCGAGTCGGCTGTTGAAGAAGATGCTGGGGATGCGGTATTACATGGACGTAATCGGGTTGGATGCATCGATCGTCAAGGGGAGCCATGGCCGGCTGCCGGCGGTCGGCCGCGAGGACGAGGAGGGGCCGGTGCTGATCGCGTCGTCGACTGCGATTGCGCGTGACCATGTCGCAATGACCGAAGTCAAGCGGTTGCTGTTGGAGCTTCAGTTCGGTGCGTCTTGATCCCGAGTACTGATCGCTTCTGCGGTGCTGTCATTTCAGCGGTTTGACTTGCAGCTTGCGATAGTAGGTGACGCTTTTGGGGTCGTGAGCCTGCAGTGCGAAGCTGCCCGAGCTGAACTTGCGACCGCCGGTGGTGCCGGTCGGTTCAGTGTAGTCGAGGACAGTCGTGCCGTTGATCTTCACGACCACGTTCTTGCCACGGACGATGATGTGCTGTTCCCACCAGGTGTTGTCCTTGGCCGGCGTCTTGTACAGCTTGACGACTCCGTAGATGCTGCCCGTCTTGACCGGGTCGCCATGGGTGACATTGACCTGGCTTTCGTGGCCGATTCTGGGAAAGCCGGTGGCTTGGTACTTGGTGTGAAAGTAGATGCCCGAGTTACTGCCCGGCGTTGTCATGACTTCGGCTTTGAATTCGAAGTTCTTGTATTCGCCGATGGTGAACAGGTGCGATCGGGGTCCATTGGCGACGATCGTTCCGTCTTCGACTTTCCACTTGCCCTGTTTGGCGTCACCGATTTTCCACCCCTCGAGATTCTTGCCGTTGAAGAGCGAGATCCAGCCGTCCTTGTCTGCATCCTGGGCCAGTGTGGTGTCGGGGGCCAGCAGAAGGACGGTGGCGACGAGAAGCAGCGAGGTGATGCGAGTGAGCATGTCGAGGAATCTCCGGTGTGTGAGTCTCTGTGGTGATGTCCATCGTGGCGGGTCATGGATCACTGTATCGGTCGATTTCGGATCGGGCAACCGGCCGGGTGGGCGGTGCGGTGGGCGGTGCGGTGGGCGGTCATTTTCTGGTGGCTGGTGTTTTGGCTGCGAGGTTCTTGATCCAGGCCACGACGTCACGGAGTGCGGTGGGCGAGAGTTCTTTTTCGAGACCTTCGGGCATCAGGGATTTTCCATTTGAGACGAGGACATCGATGCGATTGCGTGGCACGACATCCTGTTTGCCTTCGGCTCGAACGAGCGTCACGGAGTTTTCGTTTTCGTTGGCGAGGATCCCTGTCAGCACACGTCCTTCGACGGTGACGAGTGTGTAGGTCATGAAGTTGGGTTGTGCTTCGCGGTTGGGGTCGAAAATGTTGACGAGTAGATCTCGTGGCGACTTGTTACTGACGCTGGTGAGGTCGGGTCCGAGTTTGTGTCCGATCGTCCCGACTCGGTGGCATGCGGAGCAGAGTTTCTTGAAGACGGCGGCTCCGGCTGTTGGGTCACCGGGCGATTGTAGAGCGGGTCGGTAGCGGGTGATCACCTTGGCCCGGTCGGGTGCAGCGATTCCGGCGAGCAGTTTAGCAGAGCGATCGCGGAGTTTCGGGTCACGATGGTTGGCGAGCAGTTGTCGTTTTTCGAGCGAGAGGTCGGTGGAGAGGATGCGACCGGCTGCGACGGCGTCCAGCAGGAGGTGAGTGGACTGTGAGCGTTGGACGAGCAGGTCGATGATATCGGCCCGCAATCCGGGACTGTGTCCTTTCCATCCATCGAGCATGGCGGTCCAGGTCGTGGCAGCCGGATGTCTGGCCAGTGCTGCGACGGCCGCTTTTTGGACGGCCAGTGGCTGACTGGAGTTCAGCTGCTCGGTCAGGGTGGGCACGGCGAGTTGGGCTGGTGCGAAGCCGAGCAGCAGTGCCGAGGCCACTCGTGTTGCGGCGGGGGCTTGTTGGGATGAGACATTCTTCACGGCAGCTTGAAACACAGTCCCGGCGGCTTGGCGGGTGGTGTCGGGAGTGGTCTTTTGGGCCAGGACGGCCGCGACCGATTGTCCCTGGCGAGCCAATCCGTTGCCCAGAGCGGAGAGCAATTGTGCTTGTCGCGAAGGGGGCTGCGAGTCGGACAGTGCCAGTTGCAGTACGGCGACGGCTTCGCGGGTTTGTGGGTTCCCACCGGCGAGTCGGGCACAGTCGCTGAGCCAGTTGGCCGAACCCTTGTTGGCCAGAAACTTGGTGTCTGTGAGCAGTTCGTCGAGCAGTCGTGCTTCGAGTCCCAGCACGGAGCTCATCACCGCGAATCTCAGGTGCGAATCGCCTGGTGCCTGCCGTGCCAGTGTTGCGAGGTGTTCCTGGCGGTGTGTGGTGTCGAGATGACCGAGGCTGAAGGCGAGTTGGTAGCGGACTCGCGGGTCGGAGTCTTGAGCCAGCCTGGCGATGGCCGGCTGGAATTCTTGGCGGTCGAGTCGGTTTTCGGAGAGCACGATTGCGTGTTCTCGGACCCGTGGTGACTGATCGGCGAGTCCGACGAGGAGGACGGTGTCTTGGAGTGCTCCGAGTCCGTCGAGAATCCACAACGAGTGGGCTCGGGCGAGTGCCAGTTTCGAGTGCCCGGCGGTTTCGACCAGTGCGGGGATCGTCTTTCGGTCGGCTCGTTCGACGAGCAACCGTTGAGCGGTCATTCTCGTCCAGCCGTTGTCCGATTCGAGCGAATTGATCAGTTCACGGCTGGTGGCGGTGGCGAGTTGGACTGGTTGCGGTCGTTCCCAGTCGGGCGGCACCAGTCGGTAGATCCGGCCGCGGTCGTCGCCGCTTTCGAGGCGGAGATGTTTTTTGATGTCTTCGGGAATCGAGTAGGGATGTTCGATGGTTTCGCGGTACATGTCGAGTACGTAGAGTGCGCCGTCGGGTCCGTTGATGAAGTTGACGGGTCGGAACCAGTTGTCCGTGGAGGCAATGAATTCGACCTTCTGATCGGCCCGTTGTGCGATGAAGGATGGGCCTGAGGGAGTCATCGTCTTGCGATGCACGATGTTGCCTCCGACGTCGCCGATAAACGCATTTCCTCGAAAGGCATCGGGGTAGGCATCACCGGTGTAGATGGTGACGCTGGTGGCGGAGGTAAAGAAGCCGATGGCGAATTGTTCGGTCCTCGACAGTCGCGCCTTGGTCTTGGGATCGGACACTCGGCGGCGAGTTCGGACGATTCTCCAGGGCTCGGCCTGGCTTTTGCGATAGACCGGTGCGGCGGCTCCTCCGGCGGCGATCGAGCGGATTGGAGCTGGAGGAGTGAGGCCGGGGTGTCGCGACAGGTAGCGTCGCGGCAGCAGGACGTGTTGGATGTGGTTGCTGTTGCTGCAGACGAAGCGGTTGCCCCAGGCATCGAAACTGTTGCCGAACTGGACTCCACCGGTCAGCGCCCGGACGTCGAGCGTCCTGGGATCGAAGCTGAAATCCTTGCCGCCGAGTGTGAGGACGGGTTTGTTGTTGTGTGTCAGTTGCCCGGGATTTCGTCCGGCGGCCAGCGTGATGCGGTTGTCGAGGCCCCATTTGAGGTTGTTGGCGACGCTTTGGACGTTGTCGCGGCCGAAGCCGGTGAAGACGACCTGGTGCAAGTCGGCCCGGCCATCGTTGTTTGTGTCTTTGAAGTAATGGAGTGTGGGTGGGGCGAGCACGAAGATTCCGCCGTTGTAGCAGCAGACGGAGGTCGGCCAGCGGATGCCTTGAGCGAATGTCACGCTGCGATCGAACGTGCCGTCGCCGTCGGTGTCTTCGAGTCTTTTCACGACTCCGGCATCGGTCTTGCCGCCGCCCTTGGGGTTCAACCGGGTGGGTTCCTGCGAGAAGGGGTAGCCGTGCATCTGGGCGACATAGAGGCGGCCATGGGCATCGAAGCAGGCATCGACCGGGTCGGCGACCAGTGGTTCGCTGGCGACCAGTTCGAGTTGAAAGCCGTGTTGCAAGCTGAAGGTGGCGACGGCCCGTTTGGGTTCGGTCGCAGGAATTCTGGGCAATTCACTGGCCAGCGACTTGGGGCGGTCCGGCGGTTGGACCGGTTCGGCGGCTGACGCGACGAGGGGGACGGCCCCCAGCAGCAGGGCTGCCTGCAGAGTGATGCGGAGGGAGCGGCTTACGGAAGACATGAGGTTCACCAATGCAGTTGATCGGCGGGGAAGACGGGTCCTTCGACACAGGTCCGTCGATAGTCCCACTGGCCGTTTTCGATCCGGACACGTGTCACGCAGCTGAAGCAGATGCCGAAACCGCAGGCCATCGGAGTTTCGAGTGACGCCCAGCAGGGAGTTTCGTGTTCGGCGGCGATCCGGGCCACGGCTTTCATCATCGGTTCCGGGCCACAGGTGTAGATGGCTGTCGGTTCGGTTCCATCCTCGTAGAGGTCTTCGAGCAGATCGGTGACGAGGCCATGGTGGCCGTGGCTGCCATCGTCGGTCGAGACACGGATGTCGAGTCCCGGATCGGCGAAATCGTCGAGTCCGGCCAGGAAGTCGGCCGAGCGGGCTCCGTAGCAGAGTGTCAGGCGTGGGGGTTGAAACTCGAGGATTCGTGTTGGGTCTCCATACTGCCGCCGCCCGATCGCCTCGCGGCTGACTGCCAAAAACGGTGTCTGCCCGATGCCACCGGCCACCATCACCAGGTGCCCCTGAGATGCGGTTTTGGGTGGAAGCGGATTGGGTGGTTCGGGAAATCCGTTGCCCAGTGGTCCCCAGATTTCGACAGCGTCTCCGGGTTTCCAGTCGACCATTCGAGCGGTCAGCTTGCCGATGACAACGTAGCCGAAGTCGATCCCGATCGGGTTGCCCGAGTTGTCGACGACGGTGTCATAGAGGGCGAAGGGGCGACCGAGCAAAGGGTCGTTGCAGTCGGGTTCCCGGACCATGAAGAACTGGCCCGGGAGAATCTGGCGAGCCAGTTCGGGGCATTCGAGTCTCAGGCGGTAGGTGTCTTGAGCCATGCGGACCTGTTCCAAGACGCGGGCCGTTTGTTGGCTGGCGTCGGGGACCTGTCCGGGGAGTTGTGAGTGAGCGGTCACATCCATGAGCGGTGCGATACTCTGAGATCGGGGCAGGGGGCAGGAGGCAGTGTCGGGGTCGGGGTCGGGGTCGGGGTCGATGGATCATTGTCGTCGTGGTTGGCTGCGTCCACGTCGCTGGCGTCCGACCACATTACCGGATCGATGTCTCGATTTCTTTCGACCGCGATTGGGTTGTTGCTCCCCGGTGACCAATTCGTGAAGCGAATTGAGTTCATCGGGTCTGAGTCGTCGGTGTTGTCCGACCTTGAGTCGTCCGAGTTGCAGGGGACCGAAGGCGGTGCGTTGGAGGCTGATCACCTTGTGTCCGATGCGGGCCATCATCCGTCGAATTTCCCGATTACGTCCCTGTCGCAGTTCGAGTTGCAGGAACGTACTTTTTCCTCGTGTCTTGAGTTTTTTGGCGGTGTGGACCTGAAAGTGTCCGTCGGAGAACTGGAGTCCATCGCGGAGTTGTTTGAGGCTGTCTCGGGTGGGGATCCCGGCGACTTGAACGCGGTAGATCCTGGGCACCTGGTAGCGAGGGTGAATCAGCTGGTGGGCCATTTCGCCATCGTTGGTGACCATCAGCAGTCCTTCGCTGTGTTCGTCTAGTCGCCCGACGCTGAATAAGCGGGTTCCGACGCTGGGGAACAGATCGATGATCCGGGGTCGACCCTGGGGGTCACTGTTGGTGCACAGGTATCCTGCCGGCTTGTTCAGCAGGTAGTACTCGGACCGTTCGGTGCGAACGGTTTCTCCGTCGACGACGATTTTCTGCGACGTCGGATCGACTCGGACTCCGAGTTGATCGGCAGCGCTCCCATCGACGTGGACTCGTCCGGCGAGAATGAGTGCTTCGCAGGCTCGTCGCGATCCGACTCCGGCCCGAGCCAGTACTTTTTGCAGGCGGATTCCAGTCGATCCGTCATCGTCTTGTGCGGATCGAGTCATCGGAGGTGTGCGCCTTGTTGAGTTCGCAGTCTTGCGAATGTCGTGTCGTGTGGTGTGGTGTGGATTGTGCTAGGTCGATGATACGGCTCACTCCGCCCGGTGACCAGAACGACGGGTTGGAGTTGTTGTTCGGGTGAGAATCGGTCTTGCTGGTCGGTTGGAGCTGAACTAGAGTCCCGCTCGCTCGACTTGCTGCGAACGAACGGGGGCCATGGACTATCATCTCAAGCCAATCGGCACGACGTGCGCGCTCGGTGGTGAGCATCTCGAGCCCAACTCGGTCTGCGTATCTGTGGTGGTCGAGCGAGACGGCGAGTTGTTGCGATTGGACTACTGTGAAGCTGACTGGCCTGGTGATTTAGAGGGTGCGATCGGGCAGTGGCGTTGTCGGGTCCCCGAGCCTGTGGATCCTGGCAACCGGCCGATCGATCCTGATGGGTTGATGCGGTATTTCGAACAACTCAGCGAACGCCTCGTCAGTTTGCCGGGCGGTCAGTTGACCGAGCAGGCCGCACCACCCGAGCAGAAACTGCGATACGTGGTGGCGTTGCTGTTATTACAGAAGCGACGTTTAAAGCTGAACGGTTCGCGGATGGAGGGAGACCGAGAGGTCTTGGAGTTCACCGGTGCACGTGGCGAGGGCCAATTTGAGGTCCCGGATTGCCAATTGGCCGACGAAGAAATCGAGGGTCTGCAGGATCAGCTGAATGAGCAGATGCAGCGTGAGTGGAGTTAGCGGCGGCCGAGTGTGTCTGCTGCTGTTTCTGTGTGGGTCGGCTCTGGTGCCGTCGGTGGGTTGTCGTGCGTTGTGCGAGCAGGTCCGCTGGTGTCCGTATTGTCCACCGGAGTGCCGGTTGTCGTCGGAGTCGACACCGGAGCAGGTGATCGCTCATTTGAATGCCAACGCCGAGCGGGTGTCCTCGTGGCGTTCAACATCCGCGAGCATCCGAGTTCGAGCTGAGGGTGGTTTGCCGGTGACGCTTTCGGCCAACATCGCGGTTGCTCGTCCTCGTCAGTTCCGTCTGAGGGCCACATTGTTGGGTTCCAACGAGGTGGACTTGGGTTCCAACGCCGAGCGGTTCTGGTTCTGGATCCGTCGCAGCGAGCAGCCGTATGTGATCACGGTGGGGCACGAGGATTTGCCGCAAGTCCGTGAGCAGTTGTCGTTACCGTTCGAGCCCGACTGGTTGATCGAGGCACTTGGGGTATCGCCATTGGCCGAGGGGGAGTGGAGTGTGGCGAGTTCCCGGCCGGGTCAGCACCGGTTGACCTTGGTGGCTTCCAGCCAATCGCCTCGAGGCGAACCGGTCCGCCGTCGATTGGTGGTGGACACTTGTCTGGGCGTGGTGATCGAGCAGTCGTTGTTTGACAAGGATTCCCGGTTGATTGCGGTGGCCAGGCTGTCGAATCATCGTGCCGACGCCGAGACGGGCATAGTGGTTGCGCGTCGGATCGAGCTCGAGTGGCCGGAGGCCGAGTTGAGTCTGACGATCCGCTTGAAGGAGGTTGAGATCAATCCGTCACAGATCGCGGCGTCGACGTGGGAGGTGCCTCGCGGCCTGGGTTCGGGGCCGATCGATCTGGCGACTCGCCGTCGGCTGCGTTAGTGGTCGGCTGCCTGCTGCAGTTGGCAGGCGGCGGTCAGGGTATTCTGCAGCAGCATGGCGATGGTCATCGGTCCGACTCCACCAGGCACGGGTGTGATGGCCGAGGCGATTTCGGCGACCGGTTCGAAGTCGACGTCACCGACGAGTTTGTCGTCGACACGATTGATGCCCACATCGATCACAACGGCACCGGGTTGGACCATGGCGGCGGTGACAAACCGAGGTCGCCCGATGGCGGCGATCAGGATGTCGGCGGTGGCGGCGATTTCGGGCAGGTTACGTGTCCGGCTGTGGCATAGTGTCACGGTGGCATTGGCGCCTTGGGCCTTTTGCACCATCAGGAGTCCCATGGGTTTGCCGACGATATCGCTTCGGCCGAGCACAACGACGTGTGCTCCGGAAGTTTCGACGGCAGTTCGCACCAGCAGTTGTTGGATGCCGTGGGGTGTACACGGCAGGAAGCGGGGTCGTCCCTGGGCGAGTCGGCCGACGTTTTCCGGGTGGAAGCAGTCGACATCCTTGTCGGGCGAAACGGCATCCAGGACGGCCTGTTCGCAGATCTGTTCTGGTAGCGGGAGTTGGCAGAGGATGCCGTGCACGTCGGGGTCGTGATTGAGATCGTCGATGAGTTCCAGCAGTTGCTGCTGAGTGGTCGACTGATCGAGCCGATGCAGTGTGCTTTTGATGCCGGTCTTTTCACAGGCACGTTGTTTGTTGCGGACGTAAACGGCGCTAGCCGGGTCGTCGCCGATCAGGACGGCGGCCAGGTGAGGCGTGATGCCGGTTTCGGAGTGGAAGGTGGAGACACGAGTGGCGAGTTCGTCTCGGATGGTCGCTGCGATCGCCTTGCCGTCGATAATTGTTGCCGCCACGAACGTCTCCTGGTTGTCGGTTGTCTCGAGTCAGTGTGGCCTGGCTGCTGTCTGGGGCGAGGCTGTGGAGCAGTTAACCAAACGACATGGTTGGCAACAAGTCCCCGGCGGCGGCCAGGGAGGGCCAGGCGCCTTGAGCGGTCCAGAGCACGAGTCCGGCGTAGGCGGCTGCGACGAGGTCATCGGCAACGATGCCGGTCCCTTCGGGCAGCCGTTCGAACCATCGTGCGGGTGGCGGCTTGACGATGTCGAAGAAACGAAAGATGAGGAATCCGATGATCAGGCTGGGCAGGTTGATGGCCAGCATTCCACAGCCGAAGACCAGTGGCACGGCGACGATTTCGTCGAGCACGATTTCGCCGGGGTCTTTTTTGTTCAGTAGTCGGCAGGCGAGGGTGCAGACGGGGATTGCAGCGGCGGCTGTGGTGAGTGTGAGGAGCAGTCCGAACCCGGTTCGGTCATGGATTTCGGCCACCAGCATAGCCCACGCGAGTCCTGGCAGTGTACCGACGGTGCCCGGTGCGACGGGGGAGCAGCCGGTCCCCAGTCCGCGTGCCAGCAGCAGCAGGAGTTTCTGCGGCATGGTGGTAGGCCGCCTGGTGTCGCGGTTGTCGAAGTTGTCCAAACTGTTCAGTCCTTTCGGCTCCGAGTATACTCGGGTTTGGCCCAATGCTTAGCTGCTGGCCATATACCGGTCTCTTGACGTGCTTGCTCTTTCTGTAGAAATGAATCCTGATGTCTGATGAGGTGAAACTCGACAAGTCGGAATCCGTCAAGCAGCACAGCGACCAGCTGCGCGGCACGATTGCTTCGGAGTTGTGCGAGAGCGGATCGGACCATTTCACCAAGGACAACGCCGGTCTGTTGAAGCACCACGGGTTGTACCAGCAGGACAACCGGGATGCACGCAAGCTGCAGAACGAGGACGGCACGCGTTTTGGCAAGTCGTTCATGTTCATGGTTCGGACGCGGATCCCCGGTGGGAGGGTGTCCGCCGATTCGTTCTTGGCTCACCTGGATCTGTGCGAGCGGTTTGGCAACGGGACGCTGAGGATCACCAGTCGCCAGGGATTACAGTTGCACGGAATCGTCAAGGACGACCTGCAGCAGACCATCCTCGAGATCAATCGGACTCGGCTGACCACATTCGGAGCCTGCGGGGACATCGAGCGGAACGTGATGTGTTGTCCGGCTCCGTTACGATACGACGCGGTTCACGACCAGTTGCAGCGGACCGCCGACGCGATCGCCGAGGAACTCAAGCCACGAACGACAGCCTACACCGAGATCTGGTTGCAGGATGACGAGGGGAACCGGGAGAACGTGACGGAGTTCGTGCCGGTGGACGAACCGATTTACGGAGCCACCTATTTGCCGCGGAAGTTCAAGACCGGTGTGTCCTTGCCCGAGGACAACTGTGTGGATCTGTTGACCTACGATCTTGGTCTGTTGGGGATTGTCGAGGACGGTGGGCTGGTGGGTTACAACGTGTTCATCGGAGGCGGTCAGGGCGTAACTCCCAGTGCGGCAAAGACTTTCCCGGCGATCGCCCGGAAGATGGCTCGAGTGGGTGTCGACGAGGCGGTCGAGGTGTCTCGGGCTCTGGTCGAAGTTTTTCGCGACCACGGCAACCGCAGCGACCGCAAGACGGCTCGGTTGAAATACCTGTTGGCCGACTGGGGCATGGAGCGGATGAAGGGAACGGTCGAGGAGTACTTGGGTCGGTCGCTCGAGGAGCCTCATCCTGCCGATGTCACCGGGGTCGAGGATCACCTGGGCTGGATGGACCAGGGTGATGGCCGCAGTTTTCTTGGCGTATATGTCGAAAGCGGCCGGATCCAGGACACTGAGTCGGAGCGAACGAAGTCGGCGCTCAGGCGGATTGTCGAAACCTACCGGATGCCGACCCGCATGACGGCTCAGCAGAACATCTTGTTGTGCGACATCGAGTCGTCTCAGCGTGAGGACATCGATCGGATCCTGGCCGATCACGGCGTGGTCGGTGCGGATCAGCGGTCTCGGATCAGGCGTCTGTCGATGGCCTGTCCGGCGTTGCCCACCTGCGGACTCTCGATCACCGAAAGCGAACGGGTGATGCCCGAGATTCTTGATCAACTGGAGTCCGAGTTGTCTCGCCAGGAACTTTCCGACGAGCAGATCACGATCCACATGACCGGTTGTCCCAACGGATGTGCTCGACCGTATTCGACGGACATCGGCCTGGTCGGTAAGACGGTGGGCAAGTACACGATGTTCCTGGGCGGCAATTCGGCCGGCAGTCGCCTGGCCTATCTGTTCCGGGACCTGGTTCGGTTGGAGCACATCGTTCCCACGTTGTCTCCGGTACTGGCGTATTTCCGTCAGGAGCGGATTGACGGCGAGTCGTTTGGCGACTTCTGTGCCCGCAAGGGCCAGGACGACTTGGTGGCTCGTTTCGACCCGGTGGAAACGGAAGGGGAGTGATGAGTTTGCAGCTGTCCGGAGAGATGGTTGCGGCATTGATTGACCATGCCGTGTTGGGTCCGGCCCAGGGGTCACGGGATCTTGAAGACGGTTGTGCGGTGGCGTTGAAGTTGGGCACGGCGAGTGTCTGCTGTAAGCCGTCGTGGCTGGGTCGATGTGCCGAGTTGCTCGACGGGTCGGCGGTATTGCCCAGCACCGTGATCGGGTTTCCTCATGGTGCTCATTCGCGTGCCGTCAAGTTGGCCGAGGCGAAACAGGCTTTGGCCGACGGGGGCCTGGAATTGGACATGGTCGTCAACGTTGGTCGAGTGCGAGACGGGGCGTGGGACGAAGTGTGTGACGAGATCCGGAGTGTACTGGACGAGACGCGATCTGCTGGCGGTGCATTGAAGGTGATTTTTGAAACCTGTTTTCTCGAACTCGATCACATCCGCCGGCTGTGTGGGATTTGCAGCGAGTTGGAGGTCGATTTCGTCAAGACGTCGACCGGTTTCGGAACGGCCGGGGCGACTGTTGATCACGTGAGTTTGATGCGGAGCGAGTGTCCCGAGCAGGTTGGGGTCAAGGCCTCGGGAGGTATTCGCGATCTGGAGACGTTGCTGGCGATGGTCGAAGCGGGTGCGACTCGGATCGGAGCCAGCGGTTCGGAGTCTCTGGTGGCGTCGGCTCACGCGATGTTTGGTCAGGGCTTGAGTTGTGAATAGGGAGATCGCCCGCTGATGGTTCATTGCCTGGTCACTGGTGGTGCCGGATTCATCGGCAGTCATCTTGTCGAGCGGTTGCTGGAACGGGGCGATCGTGTTCGCGTGGTCGACGATTTTTCGACCGGTTCGATCCGGAATCTTGACCGCGTGGTGGATCATTCGGAGCTGGAGATCCAGGACGGCTCGATCACCGACCCTGCCTTTCTCGAAGCGTCGATTGACGGAATCGACCGGGTGTTCCACCTGGCGGCGGCAGTGGGAGTGAAGTTGGTGGCCGAGAATCCGGTGCGGACGATCCACACCAATATTTATCCGACCGAGTTGTTGCTGCGTCTGGCCAGCGAGGAGCGGTTGCCGTTTTTCCTGGCGTCGACGAGCGAGGTGTATGGAAAGAATCCGAAGGAGACGTGGTGCGAGGAGGATGATCTGCAGTTGGGTCCCACCTCAAGGCCTCGCTGGGCCTACGGCTGTTCGAAGGCGATCGACGAATTCCTGGGTCTGGCGTATCACCGACAGCGAGGATTACCGGTGGTGGTGGGCCGTTTTTTCAACGTGGTCGGACCGCGGCAGGTGGGTGCCTATGGCATGGTGATCCCACGTTTTGTCGAGCAAGCTCTCGCCGGCGGGCCGCTGATTGTGTACGACGACGGCAGTCAAATCCGCTGTTTTGCTCATGTCCAGGAGGTCATTTCGAGCATTCTGAGCCTGATGGACCAGCCGCCAGCGGCTGGAGGCGTATTCAACATCGGCAGCGATCAGCCGGTCTCGGTTCGTCAGCTTGCAGAACGTGTGGTGGCCAAGGTGGGCGGTGAGATTGCGATCAAGCACATTGCTTACAGCGAGGCGTATGGCGACGATTTCGAGGACATCCAGCGACGGGTGCCGGTGATCGACAAGCTGGAAGAGGCGATCGGGTCCAAGCCCACGATGACTCTCGATCAGATTCTCGACGACATCATTGCCTGGAAGCGATCTGCGGCGGACGAGGATCGTGGCGAGCGGGCCTGAGGGGAGTGGTCGACGTGGCCAGTGTGGACGATTCGCGGTTGACCGAATTGGCGGCCGATGTTCCGGTGAGATTGTTTCCCGTTCTGGATCGGGCCAGTGCGATGAGGCCGTTGGTGGTGCTGATGGCGGTGTTGCCGGGCCTGACGGCACTCGTGGCCGTCCCGCTGCCGTCTCGGACTGCTCGGGTCGAGCCGGTTGCCGGGTCGGTTGAGTCGAGCACGAATGCGGTCCCTCGGATCATTTCACCGTGGGGTCGTTGGTTGTCGGACGAGTCGTGGCGTGACTGTTTGAATGAGTGGTCGGATGGCTGGTTCGCTGAGTGGCGGTTGGCGGCGGGTTGGTGTTCTGTGGTTCCGTCGTACGTGATGTCGGCGGTGCTGGTCTGGATGGTCTGGCACTCTGCCGGTGGTCTGTTCGGTGCTCGAACAGGTTTCGTCGCCGCGGTCCTGATGTGTTGTCACGCTCCGGTGTTATGCCTGGGTCGAGTGTCGGAGCCGTTGGCATTGGCGGCCGTTGTGTCTGCGGTCGCTGTCACCGGCCTGGTCGTTCACCTCGACCGACGACGATCTCTGGCGTCGTGGTCCTTGTTGGTGTCGATCATGGGGCTGGCGGCGACGGTTCTGATCGGGACGTCCTTGATCTGGGCCGTGTTGTTGCTTGTGGGTGTGGCGTTGTCGTGTCATCCGTCCAACAAAATGGGCATGTTGAGAAACGGTTCGCAGGTCATCCGGACTCGATTTGGAAAAAACTGGCACCGCCCGATTTGCGGTCTGGCGGTGTTGGGTGGTGCGGCGTTGCTGGTCGGTGCGTGGTCCATCCGGAGCGGTTCGGGTCTGTGGGATTCCGAGTTGTGGGATTCTGCGGCTGAAGGCCTGGCTGGTTGGGAGACGGTGCAGGAGCGTGTGCAAAATCCGGACTGGCCGCGTTGGCTGGGGTGGTTGAGTGGTCCTGTACTTCTGGGCATTGTCGAGATGTTCCGGAGGGGTGTGGGGCCGGATCGTGGTGCTCGGCCGGCGGCGACACTGACACTGGCGTGGTCGATTGCTGTGCTGGTGACGATCGGTCTGTCTACGGCCGGGTATCCGCTGCGATTGGCCGAATCGTTTGCTGTGATTCCCGTGGGGTTGTTAGCGGCCTTGGGAATCGACTCAATTTGCGAGCGGCGTGTTGGTGTGGGCGTGGTCGTGGCAGCGACGTGTGTCAGCGTCGGCCTGGGTGCCGAGGGCATGGTGGCAGGGTTGTTCGAGGCGACTGTTACAGATTGGGCGATCGGTCCCTGGCAGCGAGTCGGATTGTTGGCGGTGCTGGCTTTGGCAGCCGGAGCCGGTGTCTGGTTGTCGAGTCGGGGTTCCGAGTCGACTCGACGGCGCGTGTTGCTAGCGTGCCTGCTACTGATTCTGGCGGCACAGATGGTCACCGGTTGGTTGCAGGTTGGTTCGGACGGGGCTGTTGTCTGAGGCGTGTCGGGTCAGTGGCTGTGAAATGACGAAACTCTGCTTGACGTCATTTCTGCAAAGACCTAATGTCCCGCCTCACACACGGGAAGCCAATCGCTCCCGGGAGCAGTTCTGAGTCCTTCGCCCCCCTTGGACCGGCTGTTCCCGGGACTTTTCTTGCGCGGTCTTTTGAATCGAGTCCCTGATGGTTCATCCAACGAGTCGGTCGAGGATTCCGGTGCGGCCGGTTCCCTGGTCGATGGCAGTCCGTCCGAGTTGGGGCCGCAGTTGGGTTGTGTGTTCGTGTGTGTGTTGGGTCGTGGTGTGTTTCGGTTTGGGATGCGTGGACATGTCGGAGGGCAGGTCGGCTCCGGCTCCGCGTTTAGGCCAACTGTCGGGCCCTGGTCCTGCTCCGGATGACGCGTTGGTCAAGGCGATCGCTCAAGCGGGTGGCAATGTACTGGGGGCATTGCAGTTGTTGGAAGTCGATGCGAGTCGACGTCGAGCGGGTCGACCCGGAGGTCTCGAGTCCGACCTGCCGTTGGTGCAGATTGTGGAAGGGGATGGGGGGACGGTCCGCGAGTTGTACCTGCAGGGGATCTACATTACCGACGAGGGGCTGTCCAAGCTGGCTGATGTCAATGGATTGGAGCGGCTGCACCTGCACAAGGCGCCGGTCAGTGATGCCGGTTTGGAACACCTGTCGCGTTTCCCCAATCTCACAGGTTTGAGTCTCGGACGACTCGACGTGACCGACCGCGGCCTGGCTCATCTGGCCCGCTTCCAGTCACTCAGACGATTGGTGGTCGAGGGGCCGCGGATCAGTACTGCGGGAGTCGAGCGGATCGCGAGTCTGTCGCAACTCGAAGGTCTGGGGCTGTCGGGGCTGGGCATCACCGACGAGGCGATCGAGCCGATCAGTGGCCTGGTCAAGTTACGTCTCTTGAGTCTTTCGGGGACGGCGGTGGGCGACGACGGCCTGGTTCATCTGGCCAAACTGCCTCGGTTGACTGTCCTGAACCTCTCGGACACACGTGTCAGCGACGCCGGTCTGCCGGCACTCGAGCAACTGGGGACACTCAAGCTGCTGCGTTTGGACGGAACCCGCGTCACCGACGCGGGCGTGGCGAGTTTGCGTCGCGAGTTGCCCGGCTGCAAGATCGCAGTCCGACTGGTTCAGTCGTCTGTGCCGGAGTGAGTGCCGCGTTTCGTGCCGGTTCAGGTGCCGGTTCAGGTGCCAGGTGAATCGGTGCGGATTGTCGTGTCGAGAACGACGAGAGTCGAGTCACCGGTCGCGACCAGTTCGGCGGTCATCCCGGCGGGGATACCGAAATGGTCGTGTTGTGTGACGGCCCGTTCCAATCCCGCGATCCGAACTCGACCAGAGCCTCGAGCGATCGACACGATCCGGTAGCGAGCGTCGTCGAAGACGAGTTGTTGTGGCCCGACTCGTGATGCGGCCAATTCGAGTCCACCGGTCCCATCGCGGTCGGTAACCTGGTAAGTGATCAGGACATCTCGAGCGGTATCACCTGATGTGGCGAGTCGATCGAGTTCTTGTTCGAGGTAGATCATGTCCGAGAATTCCGGTCCATCTCGGGGAACCGGTTGCAGGGTCGCGACGGGTTCGCTTCGTGCTTCGACGTCCAGGAACACTCCCCAGCCACCGTGCTCGAGTGACCCGAAGATGAAGGGGACATGGTGAGGCTGTTCGCTGGTGTTGACCCAGCCGTGGCGAGTTTCGGGCGGGATCGGCATGGCGTACCCATGTTCACAGCGGCATCTGTAGTCACCAAGCACGGTTTCTCCGTGGGTGGGTTCGTAGCCGAGGTGGATTTCGACACCTCGCCGGTGTTGGTGGGTGGGCACGTCTTGTTGTTCGCCGGCGAGCCACGCGAGATTCCACGAGTGAAAGTCGCCATAGACGAGTGGCACGATAGTGATCCCGAGTCCGGGGACGACAAAGTTGGCCTGTTGGGGTGCATGGGTGTCGCTGGCACAGGGCAATCCGCCGCAGTTGGAGATCGATTCGACTGTCGTTTGAAACAGCGAGGTGATTCTGGCGAGGTGAACGTTGTGTTCGAGGTCATTTTCGCGTTCGAGGCTTTCGAGGGTCCTGCTGATTCCGGCGTGGTAGTGGTGCAGAGTGGAGA
>Ga0209403_10000941_pt1 | contig 39651 bp, 35 predicted proteins | sample ArcticOcean_MG_C_8_FD_187440 | JGI IMG/M metagenome (GOLD analysis project Ga0209403, IMG submission 187440) | Marine microbial communities from western Arctic Ocean - ArcticOcean_MG_CB11_86 (SPAdes) (version 2) | ecosystem: Environmental > Aquatic > Marine > Oceanic | place: Arctic Ocean...
CCGCGCGATGGCGGCAACCTCGCTGAGCCCGAGTGCCCGGTCCGTGCCGGCAACCACGAAACGGCCCTCGGTAAATTCGATATCTGCGTCGGCGGCCTCCAATTCATGAGCAGCGACCATTCGGCCTTTCTCGATCACACGATCGGCCGCGGCACGCAGCGCGGAGCCGCCCATTTCGGTCGAGCGTGACCCGCCATGTCCGCCGCCGATAGCGAGTTTATCGGTATCGCCCTGTTCGAAGCCGATGCGATCGAAGGGCACGCCGAGCTGGTCCGAGACGATCTGGCGCAAGGTTGTCTCCAGGCCCTGACCATTGTTGAAGGTGCCGACCAGGAGGGTAACGAAATCGTCCTCGCCGAAGCGAATATCGGCACCCTCCTCCGCCGGTCCCAGCGTGTCATCGATGTAATAGGCGATGCCGATACCGCGCAGCCTGCCGCGCGAATCCGATTCTGCCCGGCGCCCCTCGAACCCGGCGTAGTCCGCACCCGCCAAAACGCCTTCGAAGGTGCCGGGGAAGTCACCCGAATCAAAGGTGAAGCCGAAGGGCGTCGTATAAGGCATTGCAGTGGCCGGAATGAGATTCCGCCGGCGCAGTTCGGCCGCGTCGATCCCGGTCTCGTCCGCGGCCTTATCGATGAGTCGCTCGATGACGTAGATGGCTTCGGCGCGCCCGACGCCACGGTAGGACCCTGTAGGCGTCTTGTTGGTGAACACTGTCTTCACTTCGAGATGGGCGGCGGGGATATCGTAGACGCCCGAGGCCGCCGAGGCGTTCGCGGTGGTCGGCAGCATAGCTGAGGCGCCCACCAGGTAGGCCCCATGCGTCGCAATGGTGTGGATGCGCAGACCGAGGATCCGCCCTTCCCGGTCGAGTGCCATTTGGGCGGTGCTGGCGTGGTCACGCGCCTGATCGTCACTCATGAACGCTTCGCTGCGACTGCTCGTCCATTTGACGGGACGGCCGAGACGCCGCGCCGCCCACAGCACCAGGGGATACTCTGGGCAGGCGAAATTCTTCATGCCGAATCCGGCGCCAATATCAGGCGCGATGACCCGTAAGTCCTCTTCAGAGATGTGTAGCACCTGCTCCGCCAGTTGCCGGCGCAGGTTGTGCACGAAAGGACAGGTGACGTGGAGGGTATACCGCCCCGTGGTCGCATCGTATTCGCCCGCCGCAGCACGCCCTTCCATCGAGGCGACGGCGAGGCGGTTGTTGATGAGGTCGGTAATCTCGGTCACATGAGCGGCGCCCTTGAACGCCGTCTCGACAGCGGTTGAATCGCCTATGTCCCAGTCAATGCAGATGTTTTGTGGTGCCTCATCCCAAAGTTGCGGTATGCCGGCATCCAGGGCCCGTGCAGTGTTCGTAATGGCGGGTAGCGGCGCGTACTCCACCTGCACGAGATCGGCGGCATCCCGCGCCTGGCCCTCCGTCTCGGCGATGACGATGGCCACCGGATCACCGACGTGACGCACCCGCTCCTGGGCCAGCGGCCAACGCGGTGGCACAAAGCACGATTGTCCATCACGGCTCTTGATGGTGACGGCGCAGGGAATCGGACTGATACCATCGGCCACGAGATCCGCGTTGATGAGGACCGCCAAGACGCCGGGCGCGTCTGCCGCCGCGGCACGATCGATGGCGAGGATGTCCGCGTGGGCATGAGGCGAGCGCACGAACACCGCTGCCACCTGACCCTGCGGCTGGATATCATCGACATAACGTCCCCGTCCGGTGAGGAAGCGCTCATCCTCAACTCGCCGTACAGGTTCGCCGATCTTAGTCATATGGCATTTCCCTTTTATCGAGGACCAAGCCTGCTTTGTTGGCGCAGGTGTTTCAATAGGGGTTATTGGCAGCTCGGATGACGGGCTGGCTGGCGCACCGCAACAACTCTAAACTCAAGGCAGATTTTCACGAAGGATGGCTCATGGATATCGCCTCCCATATGGAGAAGGTCGAGCGAATGGACGCGGTGCATCGGCGTCTCGATCGCGAGGCCGATTTCGAGTTGTGGTACTGGATGGCACTCGACGCCGGAAATCAGGCCATGAACGCGGCGCTGCATGCGTCGGGCATCACCACCGAGGAGCCGGAACTGGCCTCCCAGGTCAATGACATATACATGCGCCAAGCCGAGTCCGGTGCCTGGGAACGCGTGGTCAAACGCGGTGCCGACATCATCCATCCGCAGATGAGTGAATTCGACAAACCGGTGCCCGCAGACTTACAGACAGCCATCGAGGCGCTGCATACCCTCGAGAGCTATCGTGATCCCTGTATCCGACTCGGGAAGGAAGTGACCCCCGAAATCATTGAGGATTGCGATGCGGCCTATGAACAGGTTCTCACCATCGCCCGCGAGACGGTGGCATCATCAAGAAGTGCCTCATGACTCCTGAACGACACCGTGAATTCGCTGAGCGCATCACGCGCTCGCTCGAGAAAGTTACCATGGCCGACTACGAGGCCGTCATTGAAGCTTGCATGCTGGCGGGCACACATTGGTTCAATGTGGCCCTGCACGAAATGGAGATGTCAGCGCCCGATCACGACGTGCTGCACGTCGAATTCATGGTCGTGCACGAACGCCGCAAAGCCTGGCTCGTCGTGCCGGCCATGGTCGAAGCGCTGGAACGCATCGAGGACATGCGCGGACTACACGTGCGCGGCAATGCCGCCGATGGCGACAAGGCGGCCGCTGCCGCGGTTCTGTGCCTCGGTGTCATCAGGGAGGCAGCACTCGATGCCAAACCCCTGGGCCTCACGTCCCCGCATCTCGGACATGTCAACTTGGACGACTAGGTTTTTTTAGGCACCGAAGTGTTTCTCCGATACCGATACGTGCGTCGTCCATTCTTGTCCTCACGTACCATCCGAATGATACTGCCCACAATCAGCTGAGGTTACCGAATCTCAGGGCTGCTCCACAGAAAAGGTTCCCTTCAATGGCCGCGCGACGCCCTCCGAACGTCATTTTCATGCATTCCCATAACACGGGGCGGTTCGTTCAACCCTATGGCCACGCGGTACCGACACCGAACATGCAGAGACTGGCGGAGGAAGGCGTATTGTTCCGACAGGCGTTCTGCACCGCGCCAACGTGCTCACCAAGCCGAGCGAGTTTTCTGTCCGGCATGTATCCCCATTCTTGCGGCATGTTCGGCCTCGGACATCGCGGCTTCAAGATGACGGACTACAAGCACCACGTCGTGCACACGCTGAAGCAGAATGGCTATCACACGGCGCTGGCGGGCGTGGAGCATACAGCTCCAGATGTCACCGCAGTCGGCTACGAACAGTTGCTCTCTACCGAGGACACCAACTATCCCGAGCTGTCCGATACCCAGGATCCCGTGGAGGCCGTCAGCGAATTCCTGGCCCAGGAGCACACCAAGCCGTTCTTCATCTCTTTGGGGCTGAACGTGACCCACCGGCCCTTCCCGGCGCCGGACCCCGCCAATCACCCGGCCGAAGATGAAAGATACTGCACGCCGCCGCCGCCGCTCCCCGATGCGCCCGAGATTCGAGCCGACATGGCGGCATTCAAGGCTTCTGCCCGGGAAATGGATGAGTCCTATGGCGCCGTACTCGACGCCCTGGAGGTAAATGGGCTTGCCGACAATACGCTGGTGTGCTGCTTCACCGATCATGGCCTTCAGTTCCCGCGCCACATGAGCAACCTGGAAGACCCTGGAATCGCTGTCTACATGATAGTCAGGGGGCCGGGAGGGTTCACGGGCGGCCAGGCGATCGACGAGATGGTGAGCCTCATGGACCTGGTGCCAACAGTCTACGATCTGGCCGGTATCACAAAGCCGCCGTTTGTCGAGGGCGTATCTCTACAGCCTCTCGTGACCGGTGAGTGCGACAGCGTTCGCGACGCGATATTTGCCGAGAGCAATTACCACGCGGCCTACGAACCCATGAGATGCGCCCGCACCGCGCGCCACAAGTACATCCGCCGCTATGACAACCGCGATCGACTTAACCTGCCCAACGTGGACGACACGAACAGCAAGAAATTTCTACTCGACGAAGGCTGGCGCGAACAGGCCCACGACCAGGAAATGCTGTTCGACTTGATCTTCGACCCATACGAGACAAACAACCTGATCAACTTTCCCATGATGCAGGAGGTCGTCGAGGACATGCGGGATCGACTCGATCAGTGGATGCATGAAACGGATGACCCATTGTTGAAGGATGGGACGGTCCCGGCGCCCAGCGGCGCGATCGTCAACGATCCTGACAGTGACTCGCCCAACGATCCAGTCATTGCGGTGCCCTAGAGCCCTTTCCTGCCGGAGAAGATATTGCAGGCATGAGTACCGAGGCATTCACGTTTCATGTCGATTCGAGCGTTGATAAAGCGAGCGCGCGTGCGGCTAGCCTCGTCGCAGAGCAGATCAGACGCAAACCGGACAGCTTGATTTGCGTTGCGAGCGGATCGACGCCGACTCAGACCTACGCGAATTTGGGCGAATTGGCCGCGGAGAACCGATATGCGGTGGATCGGGTGTCAATTGCGAAACTCGACGAATGGCTGGAACTTCCGCCGGACGATCCCCACACCTGCGAAAGTTTCCTGCGCCAGCATGTACTGGAGCCACTGCAGATCCGGGCTGACCGGTACATTGGGTTTGATAACCAGGCGACGGACACGCTCGCGGAGTGCCGACGCATCGAAACCGAATTACAGAATTCCGGCGGGATCGACATCGCGATCCTCGGCATCGGCATCAACGGGCATATCGGCTTGAATGAACCCGCCGCATATTTGCAGGCCGGCTGCCACGTTGCAGATCTGGCGCCAACGACGGTCGGTCACTCCATGCTGGAAGGAACCGCGGACCGCGTTACCCGAGGCCTCACGATGGGCATGCGTGACATCCTGGGGGCTCGGCGGATTCTCCTCCTCGCGTTCGGCGAACACAAGGCGGAGCCGATTCGGGAATTGCTGACGAAACGGGTGACGACGCAATTTCCGGCATCGTTCCTGTGGCTCCACCAAAATGTGACCTGCATTTTCGACCAGGCGGCCGCAGCAAGCCTGGCCGGAGGAGCCTGAGGTGGCGGACAGCGGGACAGAGGGTAAGTTCGTCATCGGAATCGATATCGGCGCCACCAAGGTGCTGGGCGGAGTCGTGAATGTCGACACGGGTACCGTTTTGCATTCCGAGGAAATCGCGGCGCAGCCACAACGTGATCCGGTCGCGGTGCTGGACGATGTCGTGGGATTGGCAGCCCGAATTCGAGCTGCCGCAGAAAATGACTCACTGAACGTTCTGGCCCTGGGGGTCGGGATTGCCGAGATCGTCGATCCATCCGGCAACATCACCACGCGAGACACATTCGACTGGCTCGACCTACCGGTCGTCGCGCGCTTCGCCGAGATCGCGTCTCCTGTTTTCGTAGAGTCGGACGTCCGCGCTGCCGCCTGCGCGGAAGCGCGGTTTGGCGCCGGACGCGATTTCGGTTCATTCGCATACGTCACGATCGGCTCGGGCATCAGCAGTTGCCTCATGATCGATGGCAAGCCGCACGTCGGACATACGGGATGCGCCATCGTGCTGTCGTCGGCCACGACCCAGGAATATTGCCCGGTGTGCGGGGATGCGCACGACTTCTGTCTCGAAAAATATGCATCGGGGTTAGGCCTGACCCGGCGCTACGCCGAGGCAACATCCCGCACGATCAATCGGGCCGAAGACGTGTTTGATGCGGCCGCAGCCGGTGATGATGAGGCCATATACATCATCGAATCTGCCGCCAATGTCTTGGGCAAGAACATCGCCCAGCTCACCAATTTGTTCGATCCCGCCGCAATCATTCTTGGAGGCGGACTAGGTTTGGCGGCGGGCCTGTATCGTGACACCTTGATCGCGTCCATACGCCGCCAGATCTGGCATGAGCCCGTACGTGACTTGCCCATCGTGCCGGCAGGGCTTGGCAAGGCAGCGGGGTTAATCGGCGCGGCATTGCGGGGTGCCGAGGGCCAAGGACTGGATGGAGCCGACTAGATATGGCGGGGAGGAAGAAAACGTACCGGCTGGGTGTGATCGGGTTCGCCCACATGCACGTGAACGAGCTGGTCGCGCAATTCATCGCCCTCGACCAAGTCGAGCTGATCGCCTGCGCCGACACGGTCCCTCGCGTACCGTCATTGACGGAAGTAGAGGGAAGCCGCAGAGCAAATCTCAAGCGCGCACTCGCGACCGCCGACGGTGCCACGTCTTACACCGACTACCGGGAGATGCTCGATTCCGAAAAGCTCGACATCGTCATCTTCTGCCCGGAAATCGTGCGGCACGCCGAGATCGCCGAAGCCCTCGCCGATCGGCGCATTCATATGATGACCGAGAAACCGATGGCCGCGAGCCTGCCGGATGCCCTGCGAATGGTCCGTGCGGCGCGTCATGCGGACGTGACGTTGCTGGTCAACTGGCCGATCACGTGGCGTCCCTGGGTGCTCGTGGTCAAGGACCTTATCGAGGGTGGTGAGATCGGCGATGTCTGGGAATTCAAATGGCGTAACGGGCCGTCCCTGGGCCCCCTCGCCACCGGCAGCCTGCATCCGGGTGACACGGTTGTCTCCGGTGCCCTCAGCGACGCGGAGAAGGCAGCCGAATGGTGGCACCAGGCGGGAACCGGCGGCGGCGCATTGCTCGACTATTGCTGCTACGGCGCCTGTCTGTCGACGTGGTATCTGGACCAGCAGGCCATCGCCGCTCAAGGCATGAAAGCAAACCTGTTGAGCCAATTCGGCAGCGCCGAGGACAACGCCGCGATGCTGGTCCGCTTCCCGGAAGCTCTGGCCATTCTCGAGGCCACCTGGACAACCTTCCACGCGGGTATCCCGACCGGCCCGATCGTCTACGGCACACACGGCACCATCGTCGTGGATGGCACACAAGCCAAAGTTTTCAAGGAGCGGGGCAATCCGGAGCCAACCGCCATTCACGAGGGGCACCCATTCCCGGTGGGCCGGCAAACGATCGCCGAACAGTTCATCCGACATATCGAGACTGGTGAAAGCCCCCATCCAACGCTGGATATTCCGCTCAATCTCGCGACCACGGCGATCCTTGATGCGGGCATCCGCTCCGCCACGAGCGGCAAATCCGAGCTAGTCGAAACCGCACAATGGTCCGTCGGATGACGCCCAGCACCGCGGGAGAGTGTGTGTCATGATCCGAATTGCTTCGGTCGGCTATGGCGACATCGCACAGCGCCGGCACTTTCCGGAACTCCGCAACCTCAGCGATAAGGCCCAACTGGTCGCGCTGGCCGGCCGTGACGAGCTGTCTCTTGCCGACTGCGCCCGTGAATTCGACGTGCCGTCTTGGTACGCGGACGCGGATCAAATGCTGGCGAGGGAGGATATCGACGCAGTCCTGATCCTGACACCACCCGACAGCCATGGCTTGTTCGCCAAGAAGGCCATCGAGGCAGGCAAACACGTCCTCCTGGAAAAACCCATGGTTAAGTCGGTGGCCGAAGCGACGGACCTGCTACAGGCCTTGAAGATCCAGCAACAGAAGAAGCCGATCACGTTCTTTCCCCTGCCCCACGTGGACATCCCGGAACATCGAGTTGTCTCCCGTTTGATCGCCGACGGCGTCATCGGCGAGGCGACAAGCGTCGAATGCCACCGCGGCCATCGCGGTCCAACGCATGCGGACTGGTTCTATAAAAAGGAACTCGCGGGCGGCGGCGTGCTGTTCGATCTCGGCATCTATCAGGTCAGCGCCGTGGTCTCGCTGTTCGGCCCGGCGCAGACGGTTACGGCACTCTGCAACCGCCACTTCGATACCCGGACCTTGGACGATGGAAAGGTCGTGGAGCCGGATGTCGAGGACAGCGCACTGGTGAGCCTGTGGCTCGACAACCGCATGGCCGTGACCATCAACGCCAACTGGAATGGCTCCGTCACCCACCACGCCACCCGCCGTCGGGTCACCGTCATTGGCCGCGAAGGGAATCTGCATTTTGGGGTGGAGGATGGTGGCATCTATGTCTATCGGACTGATGGCGATTACGGCGTCATTCAGGAAACCTCCGAAGAGGCCGCGTTCGACGGTTACCCAAGCCGCAGGATAACTTCCGACGCAAGCGACATCCCGTCGACGATCGTCGGCGACTTCGTGAACTTGGTCGACTCAGGTGAGACATCGACGCGCGCACTGGAAATGCAAGTTCACGTCATGGAGATCATTTTCAAGGCCTACCGGTCGGGTGCAGCGAATGAAGCTCAGACGCTCATGACGCGGTTCTGATCGCCCGTGAATTCCGTTTCGGCCGCCCAATTCGCGCGGCATCTGGAAAGCTGAAAATATTCGACTCGTAAGCCGCGCGCCCTAAGCCTTCCCCATCGCCCGCCAGACCGTCTCTGGAGTCGCCGGACCTTCGAATTGCGTGATTCCGAATGGCTTTAACGCGTCAATCACTGCGTTGGTGACGGCGGGAAAAGCACCGACAGCACCAGCCTCACCGCAGCCTTTCACGCCGAGTGGGTTGGTTTTGCACGGAACCTCGTTGAAGGTGAGGTCGATGCTGGGAATATCATCCGCGCGCGGCATGCCGTAGTCCATGAACGAGGCGGTCACCATTTGCCCGTTCTCAGGGTCAAAACGGATACGTTCCATCAGGGCCTGACCGACGCCTTGGGCGAGACCGCCGTGCACCTGTCCGGCGGCGATCATCGGATTGATGAGCGTGCCGAAGTCATCGATGACGGTGTAGCGCACGAGCGACACGGCGCCGGTGTCCGCGTCGACTTCGACTTCGCAAATATGCGCCCCGTTGGGAAAGGTCGAGGCCTCACGCTGATATTCCTGAAAGGTGTCGAGGCCGCCCGGCTCTACGTCGTCGGGGAGCCGTTCGGGATCGCGGGAGATGCGCGCGACTTCCATGATGCCGAGTGCCCGGTCGGTGCCGGCGACAACGAACTGCCCGTCCACGAATTCGATATCAGTCTCTGCCGCCTCCAGGGTGTGGGCCGCAATGGCCCGACCCTTCTCGACAATGCTCTCGGAGGCGTGGTGGAGGGCCGATCCCGCCATATGCGTCGAACGCGATCCGCCATGTCCACCACCCGTCGGGATCTGGTCGGTGTCTCCCTGCCGGAACACGATGTTCTCGAAGGGAATACCTAGTTTGGCCGAGACGATCTGGGGAAACGTGGTCTCATGCCCCTGGCCATTCGACCGCGTGCCGGTGACCAGAATGACCCGGTCATCGTCCTCGAACCTGATGTCGACGCATTCTTCCGGCGGCCCCATGGTCATCTCCATGTAGTAGGCGATGCCGAGACCGCGTAGCTTGCCCTGCGCCTTGCTTTCCGCCTTGCGCGCGTCGATCCCTTGTATGTCTGCCTGCACCAGTGCCTGGTCGAGCGTATCCGTGAAGGTGCCAGAATCGACGACGACGCCATAGTAATTGGTGAAGGGACCGTCATCGGTTCGGAGAAAGTTGCGGCGGCGGAGTTCAAGCGCATCGATCCCCGTCTGCTGTGCCGCGACCTCGATCATACGTTCCATCACGTTCATCGATTCGGCGTAACCGACACCGCGGTAGGCGCCGAGCGGCGTCGCATTCGTGAACACCGCCTTCACGTCGAGATAGACGGCGGGAATATCGTAGTTGCCGCCGGTAAGCGTGCCGTAAGCGATGGTATGGAGCAGTGCCGCGGTCGCGGTGACATATGCGCCGATGTTGCCGATCGTAGAGACGCGCAACCCTACGAACCTGCCATCACCGTCAATCCCCAGTTCCGCGTGGGTGACGTGGTCCCGACCGTGATCGTCGCTGAGAAATGATTCGGTACGCTCATTGATCCACTTCACGGGCCGGCCGATGCGGCGCGCCGCCCACAGTACGAGAACGGTTTCAGGATAGAGGAAATTCTTCATGCCGAAGCCGCCACCTACATCCGGCGAGATGGCGTGGATGTCTTCGGCCGGCACCTTGAGCGAATCGGCGAGAATGCCGCGCCCGAGGTGGATGTTCTGTCCAGAGGTATAGAGCACGTAACGGCCCTGGCTTTCGTCATAGGTCCCCAGAGATCCGCGCGGTTCGATCGAATTGGCAATGACCCGGTGATTGACGAGATCCAGGGGTACGACATGCGCGGCACCGGCGAGTGCGGCATCGACCGCCGAGGCATCACCGACTTCCCAGTCATAAGAGAGGTTCTTCTGGGGCGTATCCCACAGAACCGGCGCATCGGCACCGAGGGCCACCTCCGGATCGGTAACAGAAGGCAAGGGGTCGTAGTCCACCGTGATCAGTTCCGCGGAATCAAGGGCCTGCTCGCGCGTTTCGGCGACAACGAAGGCCACGCCATCGCCCAGGTAGCGAACGCGATCCGAGACGAGCACGTGGCGCGGGGGCACAAAGAACGGTGTGCCGTCGCGGCTGTCGGTACGGGCATGCGGGCGCACCGGCAGCAGACCGTCGGCTGCCACGTCCGCGCCCGTAAGGACGGCGGCAACTCCGGGAGCGGCCTCGGCCGCCGAAGTGTCGATGGCACGAATGTCCGCATGCGCGTGCGGCGATCGCAGGACGATGCCGTGCAGCATACCGTCCATCGTGATGTCGTCGACGAATTGACTGGTGCCATCGAGGAAGCGCTGGTCCTCAGCCCGCCTGATCGACTGTCCAATTCCGTATACCGCCATTAACGCCTACTCCCTTGCCGGTTTCATCCGGAGCGACCGCCCCAGGCCCGGTCGGTTTTGAGATCTTTTGGGGTCCAGTTGCCGGTATAGGCCGATCGCCCCTCAGGCCGTGCCGGATTGTACTGGGATGGATAGCTGACGTCGCTGACGCCCAACGCAGTGGCTGCATGCCAGGCCCAGCGCGGTTCGTACAGCATGCCACGGGCCAGCGCGACGCAGTCGGCCTGGCCCGCAGACACGATGCTCTCCGCGTGTTCCGCTTCCGTGATCATGCCGATGGCCACGGTTGGGATATCGACTTCGCGCCGAATCGCATCCGAAAAGGGGACTTGGTAGCCGGGCGCCACAGGAATCGGCTTGTCAACGACAAGGCCCCCGCTCGACGCGACGATGAAATCACAGCCCAAGTCCTTCAGATCGCGCGCCACCGCGATCGCATCCTCGACCTCGAGTCCGCCCTCTGCCCAATCCACCGCCGACAGGCGTACCCCCATGGGACGATCCACGGGCCACACCGCACGCATTGCCGCAAAGACTTCCAACAGATAGCGGCGTCGGTTCTGCGGGTTGCCGCCATATGCGTCAACCCGGTCATTGCTGAGGGGCGAGAGGAACTGATGGAACAAGTATCCGTGGGCTGCGTGGATTTCCAGCAGGTCGTAGCCGATCCGGGCCGCCCGTTCCGTCGCCTCGACAAAGCACGTGCGGAGCGCTGCCATGTCCGCGCGGTCAAGCGCCCGGGGCGGTGGATACGACGATCCCATGGAGATCGTGGATGGTCCGACCGACTCCCAGCCGCCCGCCTCCGGCGGGATGGGGGCCCGGTCCTGCCAGGGCGGCAGGATCGACGCCTTGCGGCCAGCATGGCCGAGCTGGATCCCAAGTGTCGCCGGGCTGTTTTCACGGCAGAAGTCATGCACTCGGGCAAGAGCCGCCTCGCACGCATCGGAATACAGGCCGACGCATCCAGGACCGTTGCGGCCCCGGGCCTCGGGATAAACGGCTTCCGTCATCACCAGCCCGGCACCCGAGATGGCCATATGGCCGAGATGCATCAGGTGCCAATCCGTCATGCAGCCGTCCTCGGCGCAGAACTGGCTCATCGGTGCCACAACGATCCGGTTGGACAACGTAAGTCCGCGCAGCGTGAGGGGCGAGAACAAAACCGGATGGGTCTGTTGTGTCATAGATGGGTCCGGGAACAGTGCTGTAACGAAGGATGCCGACTACAGATCGGGGGCCTGTTCGTGCCAGTCGGTTTCGCCTTGATACATATGCGCCACATTCAGCAGTTGCGCCTCAGCAAATGGCCGTCCGACGAGTTGGAAACCGAGGGGAAGGCCGTTGCCGGCAAAGCCGCAGGGTACCGAGATCGCCGGCAGTCCGAGGTAGCTGATCGTGCGGGTGAATTTGGGAAACAGGCCCATGGTCCGTACCGCACCTTCGGTCGATGCGGGATCGGCGTCGGCCAGCGTCGGGGCCGGCATTGGCCCGGTCGGTAGATGAAGGACATCGACGCGCGTCATGACCTTATCGAGGAATTCGTCCAGCATCGGGCCTCGCAGACGCAGCGCCTCGATGTAGCGGGTCGCCGGGATGAAAAATCCAGGCTCCATCGGTGCACGAACGGCGATCTGATAGTCATCCGGCCGTTCGGCAAGCCATTTTTCGTGTAATGCCGCGGCTTCGGCAGCCAGAATCAACTGACCGAGGCGCATGGTCAGCTCGGGATCGGGAATCGTGACCTCGATGAGTTCCGCACCCAGACCCTGGAAGATCAGACGCGCTTCCTCCAATCCTGCCGAGACATCATCATCGACGTCCTCGTTGTAGTAGTTCGCAGGAATGCCGATGCGGAGGCCTTTGAGGCTGTCGTCAAGACCTTGTTCAAAGTCAGGAACGGGGACGTTGGCCGATTGCGGATCGTGAGAATCGTAACCCGCGACGACACTCATCATGCGGGCCACATCGCGGGCCGTCCTGGCCATTGGCCCCAGCGTATCGCTGGTCCAGGAGCGCGGCATGACTCCATAGCGGGAGACGCGGCCGTCGGTCGGTTTGATACCGGTAATGCCACACAGGCCCGCCGGAATACGTACCGACCCCCCCGTGTCCGAACCTAACGAGCCGGGCACCAATCGCGCCGCCACCGCAGCACCCGAGCCACTGGAGGAACCTCCTGGAATATGGTTGGTATTCCAGGGATTCCGGCAATCACCAAAATGCTCATTGTGGCCCGTGCCGCTGGCGGCGAACTCCGCCATGTTGAGGGTCCCCACTTCGATCGCGCCGGCCGCATCAAGCCACTCCAGGGCCGTCGCCGTGACCTCCGCGGTGACGTTGCGGCGGATCTTGGAGCCACACGTTGAAATCCGGCCCTTGCGATAGAGAAGATCCTTGTGCGCCATGGGCACGCCGTGAAGCGGCGGTAGGTCACCGCCTTTCGACAGCGTATCGTCGGCGGCGCGCGCCGCATCCATTGCTGCGTCCCCATCGAGTGAGATGAAGGCATTGACCACCGGCTGCAGCCGATCGACCCGGGCCAGCGTCGCCTCCATCACCTCAACGGCCGAAAGTTTGCGTGCCCGAATGGCGTCGGCGAGATCGCACAACGTGAGGTGGGTGATTTCGGCGCTCATGATGCGCCGCCTTCCTCTGCCGCCTGAATGAGAACCTGGCGGGCGCTCAAAAGTTCGTCATTGAAGTTGGACTCGCGCCCGGCCTGCCGGGCCGATTCTGCCAATCCCGTCACCTGCCCGGCGATCTCCGCCGCCCGTTCATCGGACAGCTCGATCCCGTAAACCTCGTGCGCCATCTTGCGGATGGTGTCTGCGCTAAATCCCATGTCGATCCTCCCCGCTGAACGGTATCAACCAATGATCATATGAATGCGAGAGCCGGCCATGTTTACCTCAATGCGCGAAGCGGCGCATGCCGCCATCCACATCGATGACCGTACCTGTGATATAGCGCGCCAAAGGCGATGCCAGAAACGCCACCATCGGTGCGAAATCTCTGGGTTCCCCGAAATAACCGGCGGGAATATGAATGTCGGCAAAGCGCTGGCGATCTTCCTCCGTCGGGTAGAGGCCGTCGGCGATGACGCTGCGTATCCGTCCCGGCACGACGCTGTTGACCGTTATGCCGTCCGACGCCACTTCCCGAGATAAGCCCTTGGCCCAGGCTTGGGCGGCCGCCTTGGCCGCCGTGGAAGCGCTGGTGCTGAACGGAGCCATCGAACCCGTGATATTGATGATGCGGCCCCACTTACGCTTTCGCATCTCGGGCAGAATGGTCTGCGTGATCCTGCGCACGGCGGAGAAGTTGACGGCATATGCCTCTTCCCAGGATTCTTCGGGAGCAAGCGGATCCACGAAAGCCGCATTGCCGGTGCAGCTGACGAATACGTCGATCCTTTCATAAGCCGCCGTAACCGCCTCCCAGACCCGGGTCGCGGCGGCAGGATCAGTGACGTCGTCATCGACAATCATCGGCCGTGGGACACCGGTGGACGCGATGGTTTCCGCCACGTCTACGAGGGTGTCATGGCTGCGTGAATTGATCGCCAACAGCATCCCTTCGGCCGCGAGTAATTCGGCGATACCACGTCCGATGCCGGTACTTGCCCCGGTCACGAGACAGACCAAATCCTTCAGCTGCAGATCCACGGCACCAATCTCAATCCACGAAATTCAAGAATAAATCCAACACAGTACCGGCAACCGACCACGCTGTTACTAATTTATGGACTGATACAGATTTAAAGGCTGCTGCCGAACTAAAGAATAACATCGCGTGATCCTCCCATTGCCACGCCGAAGCGAAATAACGCTTCCAGGGCCAGTCACCACACCACTGAGATCATCGAAGGCGCACTATATCACCTTCAGGATTTACGCTTTCGTGCCTTTAGGAACCGGGCCACCACCTGGCTGTGCTCTTCGGGGTTCTCGAACAACGTCGTATGGTTGCTGCCACGAATGACGTGCTTTCGGGCATCCCGGATGTTCTTGGCCAGGTCGTTCATCCCCGAGCCGTTTGGCGCGACCCAAGGCGTGAGCATGTCGTGCTCGCCTCCGATGACGAGTGTGGGCGCGCTGATCTTGCGCAGCAGCGGCCTGAAGTCGGCAGCCAACAGTGTCCTGTAGAAGCGCTTGTAGATTTCCGGCGAGACGTTGGCCGCAATAATCTCCTGCGTTCGATTTATTGCTTCGTCGGCACCGGGGGAATCGAGGAATTCGCGCGAGAGCGCCTGGCGCGCGAGGTACGAAGCCAGGGTGTGATTGTTGACCCCAATATGCTCCACGATGTCGATCGCGTTCTGGTAGTGGATCTGGCCCGACCGGTCCAATCGCGCGGTACAAGCGTTGAGGACGAGCTTGTCCACTCGCCGCCGGTAATTGGCAGCGAAATGAATGGCGATGGTCCCACCCATCGAGGTGCCGTGCACGTGCGCCCTGGAGATGCCGAGCAGGTCCATCAGCGCTGCGGCATCCGCCGACCAGACGTCGAAGTCATAGCGCTGAAGGGGGCGGTCGGACTGGCCGCACCCACGCAAATCGAAGTCGATGACGCGGAAATGCTTAGCCAGAAGCGGTGTCGCATACTGGAAATTAAGGTGGCAGTAGCCACCGCCATGGAACTGGATGATCGGTGGGCCTTCGCCGGTTTCTTTGTACCAGATGTTCACTCCGTTGATGCTCGCGGTCGGCATATTCCTCACTCCTCCAGCTTGGTACTATGTCAGTTTCAGTGACGCATGAGACTCCAGCGCACGGCGGCGCGGTGCCCTAGTAGGGAAAATCAAATCAACGTAGAACTGAAGGCCGCCCACACGGCCTGCGGCGAGGGAAAGAAATCGGACATGACGGCGGGTTCGTTGGCCAGCGAAATTCGTTGTCGTAGATGTCGAAGTTCAAGCGATCGAGTGCCAGGTGGCGCAGGTTGCGCTCGCTGCTCACGTACTCGACGGAAAGATCGCGGATTTCGATCTTCGAGCGCTTCATGGATCACTGCACCTATTCGGCAGCATTCATGAGTTCAAAGATGAACGCATGCCCTCTGAATGGAGTCAAACCTGTGGGAGCGGTTGGTGCAGTTCGATCAAAAACAGTTTCCAAGTTTGCGATGCGGCCGTTGTAAGTTCAAAATCCCCGTATTCAAAATCCAGCACAAGGTGATGGAATGCCCCGCATACTCGTCATAGTCCCCGCGCCGGTTTCCGGCCAACAGCTCGAACTTCGCAAGGCCCAGGTGGCGGTGGCCGCGCTGCCCGACGACGTTGAAGTCGACTTCCGGGCGGTTCGCGCCTCAGCCGACAATCAGGTCAGCTACCACGACTACGCCCTCAGCGAGATCTGTATCCTGGAAGCGGGGTTGACGGCAGAGGAAGAAGGCTACGACGCCATCTGCATCGATACGGTCAGCGACAGCGGTGTGAACACGCTGCGCTCGATGCTCAACATCCCCGTTGTCGGACCCGGGCGCACCGCTTATCTGGTCGCGTTGATGATGTGCAACCGCTTTTCCGTCGTCACCATGTGGGACAAGTGGAAGCCGCTGGTGAAAAAGACCCTGACCGAACTGCAGATGCTCGACCGCTGTGTGTCCATCCGCGCCATCGGGATCGAACCGAACACCCGTAGCCTGCTGGACGGCAAGGAAGATGAGACCTTCGCCAAGATGCTGGAGACGTCCCGGCTGTGTATCGACGAGGATGGGGCCGAATTAATCTGCCTGGGCTCGACGACCATGCACGACGCGGCCGAGTTTCTGAAATCCGAGCTTGAAGTTCCGGTGATCAACCCGGGACCGCTGTCCTATCAGGTCGCGAGCTCCCTGATCCGCCTGCAACTCACCCACAGCCGGTCGGCGTGGCCATCACCGGTCAAGCCGAAGGCAGACATGATTCACGCGATGCTCGATGCCGCCACGGCATTCGCGAAGTGATGACTCGGAATTAGCGTCGCGATCCACTCCCATCCCGCTTGTGCGGCGAAGGCCCGACCTTCCCCCTGCTAGGGGGAAGGAGATCGTATGGCGCTGCTGGAGTCCTCTCCCTTGAAAGGGGAGGTCAGGTGGGGGTGAGTTTTTTGGACTTATTTATTTGCTTGTCAGGAGGGATTCTTTCAGCGCCTCCATTCGCTTGGTAATGGCGGCGTCGCGTTGGGGACCGGGGGGTTCGGGTGCTTGCAGGACGATGTCGATGGCGCGGCTGCCGGCTTCGGAAAGCAGATCGTCATCGCCTGATTCGCGCGGCGGAACTCGCATGATGGTGTCGAATGTATACGTTGCGCGTATTTCCCAATCGTTCTGAGGAAGGTGACAACTGGGATCGAGCTCGCCTCGAATGCCGCGGCGCAGTTGCCGCCGCAGGATCAATACACCCTCTTCCGTCACGCCTCTGTGCTCGCCGCCGTGATTGGGAATTGGACCCAAACTTACGAGGACGTCCCAGTCGCCCGGATCGCGCTGCGTTTCTTCATAGGGCCTCCCCCCTACCTGCCCCGGCGCGAAGTCGATCCGTTCCTTACCGACCTTGCTACGATCCCGGAACTCGGGGGCGTCTGTCTTGTCGTTGAAATGCCGAAGTCCAAAGATCATGGCATTCGTGTCATCGATGGGCACGGTCCACCGGGACATCGATGTTCGCTGGTAAAATCGTTCGAAATCGATCGCGCCGTAAAGAGATGCGGCCTGAAACAAATTGGGTAACAGAGTGTGGATGCAGCGCACCCAGACGTACGCGCCTATCCGCCGGGTGGTGACGTAGAGGCAGCCGTGGCCATCGTCCGTCTCGCGGTACTCCAAATTTGGCATGACGGCCATGTTTGGCCCGAGTTGCTGACTACCCATGGTGCTGTGCAGGAAGAGGATGTGGGAGGCATCGACGATGTTTTCCTGCACGTGCAGCCAGTTGCAGGGTTGCCAGATGGAATAGGGAACCAATTCGGTATCCGGAATGTGAAAGGTATCGAAGTTCGGGAACGGCGGCATCGACCCGGGTGGCCCCATGTAGGCGAAGACGAGTCCGTTGAATTCGATGGCCGGGTAGGCACCGTGACGAAAAGACTCTTTGAGGTGTGAAACTGGAGGCTCGCCCGGCGTTTCCAGGATGGTTCCATCTACATCGAACAGCCAGCCGTGGTAGCAGCACCGCAGGCCACGCTCAGAGACGATGCCGTACTCAAGCGATGTACCCCGGTGCGAACAATGCCGATGCAGGATGCCGATGGCTCCCGAACCATCGCGATAGGCGACCAGATCCTCGCCCATAATTCGAATTGCGTGGGGCAGCTCACCGAGTTCCGACGTGAGGCACACCGGGTGCCAGAAGCGGCGCAGGTATTCACCCCCCTTGGTGCCAGGGCCTGTCTCGGCGAGCTCCATATCGGGCTGGCGCGGCTGCACGGCCCGGTAATAACCCGCGTAGGGTTGATTCAATAATTCCCGCGCTTCATGGTCGACCGCCATTGAAGGTCTGCCTGTCCGCTGGATACCTTAGAAATCGTATCAAATCGGTGCACCCAATCCTAATGGGCTGCGAAGGCGGTATAGACTGGTCAACGTCAACGATTGCGAGGGACACCATCTATGCCGAAGAACGGAACCCAACACCTCGACTCGCTGCGCGACGGTCGTGAGATATTCATCAACGGCGAGTCGGTCGACGATGTGACGACTCATCCCGCTTTCCGAAATTCTACGCGCTCTATGGCGTCGCTCTATGACTTCCAGGCCGCGGCGGAAAACCTTGAACACATGACATTCGAATCGCCCAGCAATGGCGCGCGTGTGAATCGCCAATGGCAACTGCCAACCACCTACGAAGAAATGGTGACGCGACGGCAGGCGATCGAAGCCTGGAATGAGGTGCATTACGGATTCATGGGACGCGGTCCCGACCACGTCGCCTCCACGCTTTGCGGCTTCATGATGGGGGTCGACCTGCTGGAGGCATACGACCCCAAACGGGCGGACGCCCTGCGCGACTACTTTGCCTTCGTCCGAGATAACGATCACTACGTCACTTATGTGATTGTCAATCCCCAGGGCGATCGCTCCAAGGCGACCTCAGATCAGGGCGACGAATTCCATACCGTCGCCGTCGTCGACGAAGATAGCCAAGGCATCACCGTAAAAGGCGCCAAGATGCTGGGAACCGGCACCGTCATGAGCAACGAGGTACTGGTGGCGAGTCTGCTGCCGCTTAAAGAAGGCGAAGAGAATTACGCCGTCACGTTCGCGGTACCGATGAACGCCAAGGGACTCAAGCAAATTTGCCGCCGCTCCTATGAGGAGAGCGCCACGTCGGTTTTCGATAATCCTCTCTCCTCGCGTTTCGACGAGAACGACGCGATCCTTTATTTTGATGAGGTCAAGGTGCCTTGGGAGCGGATTTTCGCGCTGCGCGACCCGCAGGTCTGCCGCGGCCTGTTCCACACCGCGCCTGGCCACGCCATGCAGAACTACCAGTCAATGATCCGATTGATGGTGAAGATGCGTTTTCTCGTGGGCATCGCGCGTATGGTTGCCGAAACGACAGGTGTCGTGAATTTCCCTCAGGTCCGTGAAAAGCTGGGACAATTGACGGCGGAGGCTCAAATGATCGAATCCCTGGTTTGTGGGATGGAAGTGAGTGCCCGCCGGGTCGGTCCCTATCTCGCGCCAACCCGGAATGCGGTGATTTCAGCCCTTGTCCTGGCCCAACAGCTCTATCCTAATGTCATCACGACGATCCGGGAGTTGGCCGGCGGCGGACTGATCATGCTGCCCTCCAGTGTTCGCGATTTCGCCAATCCCGAAATCGCAGACCTCATCCACAAGACCCAGAAGTCTTCGGTCTATTCACCTGAAGACAGGGTCAAGGCGTTCAAACTTGCCTGGGACGCGATCGGGTCAGAGTTCGGCTCACGGCACACCACATACGAGATGTTTTATGCGGCGCCCAACTTCATGAACCAGACCATGGCTTTCGACTCCTACGACTGGCCGCGTGCCACGGGGATGGTCGAGCGCATGCTGGCGAGTTACGATCTTGAGGAATCACTTTCAGACTTGAACACTGTCCCCTAGTCAGCGTCCTCTTCCGGGCACCGCGAGACACCAACATCATTGATCGAATGAGTAGCAAAAGCCCCTCGGGATACCGGTTCGCCTTTGATATCGGCGGAACTTTCACCGACGTCGTCGTTTCCGGCCCGGACGGGGAGGTTCACGTCGGCAAATGCCTCTCGCAACCGGATGCCATCACCCAGGCGGTGGTGGATGGGTTGACGGACCTCATCGCGCTGGAATCGATACCCCGGGATAAGATCCAGGAAGTGATATCCGGCGCGACCACCGTGGTGACCAATCTGATCATCGAGGGCAAGGGCGCGCCAACCGGCCTGCTGACCACCGAGGGCTTCCCCGATCTCATCGAGATCGCGCGCGAGATGCGGTACGACATCTATGACATCACGGCCAGGCTTCCCGAACCCGTCGTCCCACGCCAATGGCGAAAGGAAGTTCCGGAACGGATCGACAAAGACGGCGGCATCGTTATGCCGCTCGATGAAGACGCCGCCAAACGGGCGGTCGAGGAACTTGTAGCTGACGGCGTAACATCGATCGCCGTCAGCTTCCTCCACGCCTATCGCTATCCCGCCCATGAGCAGCGCGTCCGGGACATCATCACCGACGTTGCGCCCGGGATGTTCGTGTCTCTTTCTTCTGACGTCCTCCCCGAGATCAGGGAATACGAGCGAACCGTCGCAACCGCGCTCAATGCCTATGTCCAGCCCTATATCGGCCGGTACCTGGAAGAACTGGAGCAAGGTCTTGGCGCCATCGGAGTCAAGGCGACGCTAAATATCATGCAATCGAACGGCGGCGTCATTTCCCGCGACTACGCGGAAATGATGCCGCTGCGTATGCTTGAATCGGGGCCTGCCGCCGGCGCCTTGGCCGCCTCCCATGTGGCGGATTTAGCCGGCCTGGGCGATGTCCTGTCGTTCGATATGGGTGGAACCACGGCCAAGTCCTGCCTCGTTTCAGGTGGACGGCCCGAGATCACTCTCGAATTCGAGACGGCGCGGGTTCAGCGCTTCAAGAAGGGCAGCGGGTTTCCGGTCAAGCTGCCGATCATCGACATGATGGAAATTGGTGCCGGTGGCGGTTCAATCGCCCGCGTCGATGATACGGGATTGCTCAAGGTCGGACCCGACAGCGCCGGCGCCGTGCCCGGACCTGCTTGTTATGGCCAAGGCGGTGAGGAACCGACGGTCACAGACGTTGCCCTGGTGCTGGGATATCTCGACCCGGCGGCGAAACTCGGTGGAACGGTGCCACTTCACCTCGATCTCGCCGAAGCGGCGATACAAAAGTTCATCGCCGACCCACTCGGCATGACATTGATCGAGGCGGCGAGCGGCGTCTATCGGATCGTTTGCGAAAACATGGCGTCCTCGGCAAAGGTCCATGCTGTCGAAAAGGGCAAAGACATCCGGCGCTACATCCTCGTCGCATTTGGTGGCGCGGGCCCGATGCACGCCCGTGAGATCGCCCGGCGTCTGGGATGCAGGCAAATACTCGTGCCGCCGAATGCCGGTGTATTTTCTGCCGTCGGTCTGCTGGTCGCACCCGTGATGACGGACGCGGTTCGCACGTTTTACACGCGCATCGCGGGGGCGGATTGGGCCGATATCGACCGCATATACGACGAACTCACGAAGTTGACGTCACGCGCGTTGATCCAAACAGGAATCCCACACGATGAGATTGAATTCGAGCGTAGCGCCGATATGCGCTACGTGGGCCAGGGCTTCGAGGTGACGACGCCCCTTCCAGCCGCATTCGGTGCGGGCACGACCGAGGCGGCGGTACAGTCCTTTTACGATCTCTATGATGAACTTTTCAGCCACCACCTAACGAATGTCGATGTGGAAGCCCTGACGTGGCGTCTGCGGGCAACCGCGCCGTCTCCCTCACCACCCATATCCCGGCGGATCAACGGGGCCGATACTAACGGAGCACCTAAGAGCAAGCGCCGCGTGTACTTTCCCGATACCGGTGAATTCCACGAGGTGCCTGTTCTCGACGACTCCACGCTGTCAGTCGGACAGGAGCAGGAGGGACCTGCATTGATCGAACAATCCGGCTGCACGACCGTGATCGGGCCCAACGAACGCTTCACCGCGGACGAGCATGGCAACCTTTTGATTTCCCTACCTGAATGAGAGACGCAGACCATGGGTAGTCGACACCAACAGATCAATCCGATCGACCTGGAGATTTACTGGAACCGTCTCATCAGTGTCGTCGACGAGGCCGGTGCGGCGATGAAGCGCACGTCGTTCTCGACCGTAGTTCGGGAGTCGAACGACTTCACCTGCGTCATGCTCGATGCCGACGGTGCCCTGCTGGCTCAATCATCCTGGAGCGTGCCGGGTTTCATCGGCACGACACCCCATTCGCTGAAGCATTTCCTGAATGTCTATCCGAAGGATACGTTGGCCGACGGAGATATCATCCTGTCCAACAATCCGTGGATCGGTTCAGGTCATCTCAATGATCTGACGATGGCGGCACCGCTCTTTCACCAGGATCGCGTCGTCGCTTTTGTGGTCACAGTGGCCCATCTTTCGGACATCGGTGGCCGGCAGTGGTCGGCCAGTTCGACCGAATTATTCGAGGAGGGGCTGCACATCCCCGTGCTCAAGCTGTACGAGGCGGGCGTGCGGAACGAGCACATCATCAAGATCTTCGAGGCCAACGTCCGTCTGCCGGCACAGGTCGTCGGTGACATCGAGGCCCAGATCGTGGCCATCAACGTCGTGAAACGCCGACTGATCGAGTTCATGACCGAATATCGGTTGGACGACATCGGGGACATCGCCAACGCCATCTACAATGTCACGGAAGAAGCCGTCCTGAAGCAGCTTCGGAATATTCCCGAAGGAACGTATTCGGCGGAAGTTGAAGGCGACGGTTGGGAAGAAAGCATCCGTATCCGTGCCACGGTGACGGTCAAGGATGGCCGCATTCGCATCGACTACGCCGGAAGTTCCCCCCAGGTGCCCTACGGCATCAACGAAACCTACAACCACACCCACGCCTACACCGTCTATCCCTTCAAATGCATGTTGGCGCCCGGCCTTCCGAATAACGATGGCTTTATCCGGTTGTTCGACGTGGTGGCACCCGAAGGTTTGATCGTGAACGCCAAGTTTCCCGCCGCCGTTGGTGCCCGCCAGTTGATCGGTCACATGTTGCAGGGCGTCATCTTCGAAGCCATGGCAGAAGCTTTGCCTGACAAGGTCCAGGCGGACAGCGGCACGCCTTTAACCGTTTTGATCCTAAAGGGTGTCGACATGGAGTCTGGGGAATCGTTCCAGCAGATCACCTTTCTCAACGGTGGGATCGGGGCAACCAAGGGACGACACGGAGAGCCTTGCTCCAGTTTTCCGGCGAACATCTCCAATACACCGGTTGAAATTCTCGAGAATCTGGCGCCCGTCAGGTATCGGCAGAAGCGCATTCACGCCGGCTCCGGCGGCGACGGCGAGTACCGCGGGGGCGACGGTCAAATCATCCAGATCGAGTCGTGCTGGCACAAGTCCATGACCGTGGCGCTGTTGACTGAGCGGACGCGTAAGCCGCCCCGCGGCGTCCTTGGTGGCCAAGACGGCGCGTGCGGCTTTGTCCGCAAGAACGGTCAGCCGATCACGGAAACGAAGGGTGTCATAGACTTGGAGCCAGGTGACGTACTGGAAGTTGGCCTACCGGGAGGCGGCGGACTCGGTACGCCTAGCGCCCAGGCCGCGGAGTAGTCCGCAAATATAACTTGCTATTGGCGTACGGAGGAGGAGGCGGCGGCTTTCATTAAGGCTGACGCCGGAATGGCAAGGCCCATGCTTGCGGCTCCGACGTCATATTGTGCGACATGCACCGCCAGCACGTAATACTGCTCGTCCTGAAGAATCAGGATTGGTAATCCGGAATCGCCCTTGTTTGCATCGCATTCATGCGCGATGAGGCGTTCTTCAGCGATCGTTCCCAGGACCCGGCAGTCTTTGTCCCGCGACAGAACATGCGGCCGCCGCTCGCCATAACCTGCTTGCGTGGCCGATGTAATTTTCTCATCGAATTTTTTAGCACCCTTGGCGCTTAAGTCCAGCAACGTGAGATGGCCCACGGCCATGCCGATATCACGTTCAAATCGCATCCTTCCTGCTATCTCTCCCATCGCACGATGAGGGAGAGCAATACGTGGTCGGCCTGCCGATGAGTCGATCCGAAATTGCCGACTTTCTGGGCCTCACCACGGAAACGGTGAGCCGGACCATAACCGCACTCAAAACCCACAACCTGATCCGTCTGCTCGAAGGCAACACCGTCGCTATTCCAGACCGAGATGCCTTGCAGGCCGTAACTGAGAGCTACTGAGGGATGTCGCTACGCCCCTACAGGCCACCCGTCAGAAATTCCCCGACCACCTGATTGAAGAGCCCCGACTGCTCCAGGTGAAGGTTGTGGGCGGCGCCTGGAAGGACGGCGAGGCGCGCATTCGGGAGCGCCTCAAACAAGCGCATCGACCGTTGCGGCGGCGTTCCCCGATCACCATCGCCGCAAATCACCAGGGCGGGGGTCTCGATTTCGTGCAGCCGGTCGTCGGCACTCCATTTTTCCACTGCCTGAAGTGCATGGATGGCGCCCTCTACTGTGGCCCCCTGACCCGATTGGAGACAGAAATCGAAAGCCGGCGCCGCATCCCCATGAAGAAACCATGACTTCGCGAAACGAAAGGCCGTCTTCTCGATCCCGTCTTCCGGGAGCTTCTTGATGCTGTCCACGATGGTCTCGAATCGGCCGGGGATCTCGCCAATTGACGACGCGCCGTAGAACACGACACGTTCCAACCGGCCGGGATGATCGAGGGAAACCTGCTGGGCGATCGATCCGCCCAACGAATGCCCCACGAGAGAAAATTTCGACACCTGTAGTTCATCCATCAAGCCCATGAGAGCATCGACGAATCCATCGATCGTGTTTGGAGTCTCCATCTTTCCGCTCGACGCAAAACCGGGAAGGTCGGGCGCAATGACATCGAACCTCGAGCACAGGTATTGAATTTGAGGGAGCCAATAGCCTGATCCCCCGAGGAAGCCGTGCTGTAAGACCACGGTCGGTCCGTCGCCCGCGCGCCGGTAATTCTGCATCTAATAGATCCTTCCTTGTTCCTTGCCGTTAGCCCGCTGTCGAGGTCTGTCAGCCGAATGCCCCAAGCGGTATATCGGTCGTCCCGTCGATCAGACGCTGACCATCCGGACCTTCGCACCAGACTTCGTATGTGGCGGCCTGATCATTAGGACCTCGCTCTTCCGCCATCCGGACGGCCCGCATTGTCAATCGATCTCCCGGTCGGGCCGGGGCACGAAACCGGATATCCAGGACACCATCGGACAGCCATGATTCAGGATGATCGAGACCGCGCGTGATCTGTTCGGCCATGACAGCGAACAATAGAAATCCCTGACCAATGGTTCCGCCCAGAGGTGTTTCCTTAGCGAACTCGGGGTCGACATGAATGGGATCGCTGGCGCCGGCCACCTCGGCATAGGCGTTTATCTGCTCTTGCGTCAGAGTCCAGGACAATGACGGCAGTTCATTGGGAACCTGCAATTCAGCCGTCATACCGGCCATACCACCGTCATCTCACCGCACGCCACGTCCACACCATCCAAATCCGACAGTCTGGATTCGAATACGACCCAGGGTCTGTCCTTGCGAACATATTTTTCCTTCAGGCTGATGCGGACCCGCAGCGCCGAACCGGCACGAATGGGTCGGGTGCACTGCCAACGCTGGCGCGCATGGATTCCACCCACCGGAACGTTCCATTCGCGGAACATGACTCGCGGTACCGTCCACATGGCTGCCATCGTCGGCGGGGCATAGCCCTCTTCCAAACCATCCAGCGTAGCGGTATCCGTCGCAATGGAACGCCGGAATTGAGCGATTGATTCCGCCGTGACCGTGACCGTCGAATCGACAAGGACATCGCCAACGGCCATGCCGTCAAAGGTCAGATCGGGAGCTTCGGGATTCGACATCGTGAACGAAATTGTAGTCGGCTCGCTCGCACGCTGCCAGCGCAGGTTATGCCGCGAGCATCAATTTCGTTGAATTCATCGCCTTGAGTGTGGAGAAACCATGCCGGGATTGGCCAGTGTCAGTAGACCAATTCATCCGCGCCTGCCTCGTCCGTGATGATGATTTCGCCAGCGTCGGACAGACCCTTGGCATGCGATACGATCGCGGCCTGGGCATCGTCAACGTCCCGGAAGAGAACGGCTCCCAAGGCCTCCATGTCCTCGCGCATCATCTTGCCTTGGCGCTCGGACATGTTTGAGAAGAACAGATCGCGAATGGTCTCGGAAGTACCTTTGAGCGCAATCCCGACCTGATTCTTATCGACGCCCCGCAACAGCGTCTGGACTCCCGACGGGTCGAGCTTCTGGAGGTCATCGAACGTGAACATCAGTGCCTTGACCCGTTCCGCCGATTCTTCGTTGCGTTCCTCGAGCATCGACATAAAGCGCTGTTCGGTGTTGCGGTCGAAACTGTTGAAAACCTCGGCCATCATCTCATGGGTGTCAGCCTGTTGGGTGTTGGTCAGGGTCGCCATGAATTCGTCGCGCAAGGTGCTCTCGATTGCCGTCAGGACCTCTTTCTTGACGTGCTGCATGGAGAGCATCCGATCCGCGACTTCGCTGGACAATGTTTCCGGCAATTCTGCAAGAACACTGGCCGCCTGGTCCGAATGCAGCTTGCCCAGGACCACGGCGACGGTTTGCGGATATTCGTTCTTCAGGAAACTGGCAAGAACGGTGTCGCTGACGTTGCCCAGCTTATCCCACATCGTGCGCCCGGCAGGCCCACGAATATCCTCCATGATGTCATTGACCTTGTCGCTGGGAAGCGCCTTCGCCAGCAATCGCTCGGTGCTCGCATAGGTTCCCGAAAGCGAGCCCATTGGGCCGGTGCCGGATATCAACTGTGCAAATTCGACGAACAAAGCTTCGATCGTCTTGGCATTGACCGTGCCAAGATTGGCCATCGCCTGTGACAGCTCCTTGAGTTCTTCTTCGTCCAAGCTGCCGAACAGAATGCCCGCCCGATTTTCACCGATGGCGAGCGTCATTATGGCCGCTTTTCGCTGGCCCGTGAGACCGGACAGTTCGGTAGATACCACGACCTCCTCCTTGGTCCTTCTGGACCCTGTAGCCGGTCGTTAATACGTCCACTGCGCAGAGCACGGGGCGAGGCGTGCAGGAAAGCATTGCCTCCTGCAGAGCACGGTATCGACCCGTTCCTTCAACTCGGGCTTTGATCTACCGTCACCTGAACATTCGAGATACCAAAAAGATGCCGTTCGCGGCACCGCCCGTGCGAAGCTATTGAGCTGACCGGCTATCGCAAGTATCGAAAGTATATTCGCTTGGTTAACAGAGTATGAACGAAGAATACCTATCTATTTCGATAGGGAGTCTGAAGACTCCATTTCTTACGATCAGGAGATATCTTCCGCGAATTTTCCAGACTTATTCACATTCGCCTTACTGACTGCAATCGAACTTTAGGTCTGTAGATAACGAATTTCTGATTCGCCTACTTGATGACTGCCAAGTTTTACAGTTAGCGGGGCCGAAATCTTTAGGGTCTAGGGTCAGGACTCATTGATTGATCTAGAAAATGACTGTTGCGGCGATGCAGCTCGCGCTGAAGATAAAGTGTGGCCGCAGCGGTCGAAGACGCCCATGCGGGACCAGCAAACGAACCGGTTATACAGCGTCTTGTGAGAACCGTGGAGCTCAGGAGCGTCCCGACATCGCAATTCGTTTCGGATGACATGCATTATACCGCTGACAACGCGTCGATCATCTACGCGCGGCACGCCATGCGGCCGTTGGAAATAGGATTTGATCCGTTCGAGTTGGGCCTGGCTGAGCCAGTAATGATCCGACTTGGGCGGGTCTTCTTGAAGCACAACTTCAGCAAAGATGGAATCTCGCGGCCGGGAATGACCGAGAAGCGGGACAAAGCTGTCGTTCGGTTCACTATCCGCTTGATTTCATCTGGTGTCGGCATAATTATACACCGTATAATTATTTGGAAATTAAGATTATGCCAGTCGGCCATGTTTTCATGGCGATGAGACTTGACGGATTTATAGCGCGTGAAGACTACGGCCTTGATTGGTTGATGAAGCAAAAGACCGATGGAGAAGACCACGGCCACGAGGCTTTCATGGAAACCATCGATGGTCTTGTAATGGGCAGCGGCTCCTTTCGGACGGCCTTGACATTTATCGCCTGGCCTTATGAGAAACCTGTAGTCGTCCTGAGTAAAACATTAAAACCCGATGACATCCCCAAAGAGCTACGCAATAAGGTCCGCATCAGCGATCAGACACCCCGGCAGGTCATGGCGTCGCTGTCAGAACAAGGCTGGCAGCGTGCTTATATTGACGGCGGCAAAGTCATCCAAAGTTTTCTGCGAGAAGGGCTGATTGCCGACATGACAGTGACGATTACTCCGATCCTCATTGGGGCCGGCAAACGGATGTTCGGGATGCTAGATGCTGATATCGACCTGCATCTGTTAGAGGCAAAGTCATTTCCATCTGGTCTGGTAACGACAAAATACAAAGTTTTGTAAAAGTGTTGAGACCAGCGACATTGGGGCGCCCTACCAAGTCCGCGAAGGCCGTTACCAAGGGACAAATCTATCAAGCGGCATTTCGTTTGATCGAAAACGGGGGTTTGGAAGCGCTGTCATTCCGCGCACTGGCCAAGCAACTTTGTGTCACGCCAATGGCAATCACCCATCATGCCGGAACTCGAAAACAGTTGCTCTCTGCCTTGATCGCTTTGGCATTTTCTGAAATTTGCGCACCCGCCGTAGGAGAGAGCCCGCGGGCAAGATTGCAATTTCGGCTGAATCGATATTGTGAATGCGCCGTTGCCAACGCGCACCTCATCCAAGCAATGCTTGCTGATACCTCGCTTGTTGGCGATGAACTGTCCAGATTTACCGATCAAATACAGCAAGAATTGGAAGCGTTCGTTGACGCGGAAACAGTCTTACCCGTTCTCAGTCTGATCGTTGATTATACGCACGGTTTTGTCAGTTCTGCCGCCACTGCCCCAGATGGGCACGGCCCCGGCCGAGATGAATACATTGCAAGTTTAGACTGGATTCTGGGGCGCTTATGACACGGCCAATTCCCGTGTAGGACGAGCAACTGACCACGGTTTGTTTGGGCTCATTCCGGTTATCCCGGTACTCCGAAATTTAATAGGTCCTGACCCTAGCCGTCCAATACGCGATAGCCCATGATCTGGCGCTCGGTGATCAGCGCCCGGCCTGCTGTGGTGCGATAGTGGTTGAGCGTATCGACTATAATCGACGGCCCAACGGGATGGTCCGCACTATAGGTCGCCCCGGCGAGAATACATTCCCCGAAGAGCGTATCCCCGGGACGGGCGAGGGAATGAATTTCCACGAAATTACCGCCATTGAAGATACCTCCTGGGGGAACTCCCAATCGCGCGGGATCGAGCCGGCCGATATCTGAAACCGCTTCGCGGCCCAAACTTTCGAGATTGGGGTCGAACGGCTTGGCGTCGGGCCAAGACTCCAGACCATGCAAGGGATACAAGGGCATCGCCACAACACCGCCGAATGGACCTTCCGCCGCTTTTTCCGGATGATAGTGCCAAGGGTTCACGTTCATCACGGCATCGGCCATCAGCCGCAGTCGGCTCAGGTCGACGGGGATGACCGATTCGATGACGTCCACTTGCTTCCCCGCCATTTCCCGAATTTGGCTAGGAACATCATCTCCAGCTTCCCGAATCGACGTGTCGACGCGCCACTCGTCCGGCAGGTCTTGCTCATCAACCTCGACCACATACTCCCCGTCAGGATCGAGCAAAACGATGGCGTCCCCTTTGGTCGTGTCAGCACGTTGGTCGGGGTTGTTAATGCGGAAGCCGACTCGCACGGCAACATAGGAGCCTGCCTCGACAACATCCTCGATGGAGCCGTGAACGACGAGATGTTCTTCGGCAAAGTCCATCCCGCAGAAATCCGTGTTCACACGCCACACCCAGCCCCGACGCTCGAAAGAAGTGCTCAAGAACTGGACGATAGACTGCGCTTTGATCGCCCCGTTGACATATACGTCTTTGAGTTGGCCGTATGTCCGGGCGTAATCCTGGTTGTAGTGAACCTTGTCCCAGTTCTGCTGGGCGGCGCACCACCGCGCCAGATGCTTGTAGCTAATCAAACCCTTGTCCAAAGGGGTCAGTTCCGTACCGGCTTCGAGTGTGACATCGATTCCTGGAATTTCGATCGCCATCGGCTTTTATCTCCCTAAATCTCCTGGGCCCGCCTTGAGCACCACCAGATGTCATCACTTATGTTAATCGAATCTTGCGGTCGCCCGTCCCATGCCGTCCATTCGGACCGTGACCTCATCGCCCCGATCGGGCCACTTCGTGCTGACGATGCTACCGGTCATGACAATCATGCCGCGACAAAGTGGCCTGCCCTGCGCCACGAGTGTGTTGGCGACAAAGGCGAGCGCCTCGAACGGATGTCCCATCACATCGGCGCCCTTGCCCATCTCTATTTCCTCGCCGTTGATCACCAGCGTGCCGGCAATTTCGCGGAAATCGAGGTCCCGCCATTCCTCAACCGGGCTTGAGAGGACGCACCCCCCATTCCAGGCACCGGAAGCAATCAGGGTGTGCGCATCGATCGCTTCATAGTCGGCGTTCTGGTCGTCGACGATTTCGATCGCGGCCATGCACGCGGCAACCGCATCCCCGACCGAGTTCCGGTCGTAGGGTCCTGCATCCAGATCGGCACTGAGCCGCACGGCGGTCTCGCATTCCACGCCCGGCCTTCCGAATTCGTTGAATTGGAGTGCCGCGGGAGATTCATGGATACTGTTTTCGAAAATTGGTCCGATGCAGGGTTGATCGAAACCCAGGAGTTGCTGCATCACGGGCGTCGTGAGCGCGATCTTGTAGCCAACTAATTCACCCCTGCTGCCGTCAGCAAACGACTCGGCCCACGCCATTTGCACATCGTAGGCGTCCGTTAGGTTCGTCGGACGACAGGATTGCGGCGGCGACAGCGGACCGCGCGTGTCAAAGACATCACGGTAATACCGGGCGGCAGCATTGATGTCCTCCGGCGACATGGCGCGTTTCCGTTTCTCTAGCCGGCCACGTTGGCAATATGGAACGACCGGATGCTTTCTCGCTCAGAGAGTTCCCTCATGAGCGTTACCAGCGGAGTCGAATCCATGGCGTAGTCAGTGCCGATAGGACCTGCGGCCTTCAAGGCGCTGTATTCCTTATCCGCGTAATAGGCTGCCAGCAACAGATCGTCGTCGCTGTCGAAGGGACCGCGTTCCGCGCGAATTCCCGGCAATGCCGGCGGCACCAATGAGCCGGGGCGTTCCGTCGCGGGTTCCTCGCCGCGCGTGATCTTGTCGTAGAGATTCGGCTCGATCGGACCCGCGATCTCGCCGTAGTAACCGAGGACATACTTCCTGACCTCGTCGGGCACCGTGTCGTAGCGCTCCTTGCCTTGCAATTGGCCCATCACATTCAGCACCGATTGAGTCATCACGTACTGCGCGAACGGGCTCACGATGATCGGATAGCCGAGATCGCGCCGGACGTGGCCCGCCTCTTCCATAACGTCGTCCAGCTTGTCGACAATCCCAAGCGGCTCGAGTTGCGATTTCAGGTTTGAGATCATGCCGCCCGGCACCTGGTGGTGATAGTGGAATTCGTCATATTCCATGGGCACGCCAACCGGCTTGTCCTCCTTGGCGGCGATATATTCAAGCTTTCCGGCAACTTCTTCGATCAACGCCAGATCGACGTCTACCGCATATCCGCGGCGGCGGGCATTGCGCACGAATTGTTCTGTCGGGGGGTGTGACGCGGCATTGGCCAGGGTCGAGGTGGCGGTATGTACCGTATCGACCCCATGGTCGATGGCCAGAACCGCGACGTAGGGAGATAGTCCCGAGAGGCAGTGGCTATGCAGCTGCAGGGGAATATCGCCACATACCTTTTTCAGGGCAGGCACCAACGTCGGCACGCGCTCCGGCCGCAGTAAGCCGCTGGGGTCCTTGATGAAGATCCCATCAACGCCAAGTTCCAGAAGCTGTTGGGCCTTGCTGACGTAGTACGCGTCGGTGTGGACGGGGGTCTCGGTATAGACGAGGCCCGCAACGGTGTGGATCCCGAGCCGTTTTGCAGCGCGAATCGGCACCTCTAGATTGCGGATGTCGTTCAGCGCGTCATAGGTGGTGTGATAGCGCATGCCGTTCGCGATCATGCGCTCGGCGGTCAGTTCCACCACGTCATCCGCGAACAGCTCAAAGGTGAACAGGCTTTGCCCGCGGTGGTGGAGGATGAGCGGCGTCTCGGTGATCCAACCCGACAGGATGCGCATGCGCTCCCAGGGATCCTCGTGGAGATAACGCACGCAAACATCGAACACAGCACCACCGACAAGATCGATGGCCTCAAAGCCTGCCCGATCCAGAAGTGGCGCCGTCTCACGCATCATCGCCGTGGTCATCCGTGTCGCCCACAGGCACTGATGCGCGTCACGTAATGTGACGTCGATCAGGTTTATCGCTCGCTTTCCCCCGATACCTGGCGACCCTGCAGCCGTCATTTCTCCACCTCTCGCGTTATGTTCCTTTTGTGCTAAAAAGCCGTTCCAACAGCATTATATCCATAGGGTCGCGACACGCCATTCGCCGCTGGGCCTCTATCCTCCTGAGCAACGAACGATGACACTGACGTACGCCGAGATTGCCGAGATCATTAAGCTCATCGACGCGAGTTCCTGCGAGGAAATCACGCTCGATCTGGATGAAATCAAGCTGTCCATGCGACGCCATGGGGCAGGCGCGCCCGCTCAAATTTCGATGGCCCCCGCCAGTTCGCGCCAGACCAGCGTTGCGGATACCGCACAACTCGTTGACACCGCGCCGGATGCGATGCCATCCAACGTGCCATCTAGCGCAGAAAATTCATCCGCGGAGGCACCATCAGCTGATGGCATCCTTGAAATTCGGTCGCCAATGGTCGGAACGTACTATCAGGCGCCGTCGCCCACCTCACCCCCATTCGTCGAAATTGGTAGTGTCGTGAATGCGGATGATCCTCTATGTCTGATCGAGGTTATGAAATTGTACACCACGATTTCGACCAAGGCGCCGGGCCGGGTCATCGAAATCTGCACTGAGAATGGCGCTATGGTGGGTGCCAACGAGATTCTATTCCGCATCGAACCTCTTTAGACTCCGCTTGGAGGCCTTCATGCAATTCGGGGCGCGGGCATGAATACTAAAGTCGCCTACATCGGCATCGGCGATATGGGTTACCCCATGGCCGGTCACCTTGCGGCAAACGGATACGACGTGTCGGTGTTCGACGTCGATCGATCACGGGTCGATGCATGGACCAAGAATTTTAAAGGTCACGGGCGAACGTCAGCCGCCGACGCTGCCGCGGGTGCCGAATTCGTGTTCTCATCTGTGAGCACCGAGAACCAGGTAATGACCTCGACTTCCGAGGAAGACGGTGCCTTTCATTCAATGGCGTCGGGAGGCGTCTATATCGATCACACGACAACGTCCGCCGTGCTGGCGCGCGACCGCGCCGCCGCCGCTTTGGAGGATGGCCTGATCTACCTTGATGCCCCCGTGGCAGGCTCACCGGCGGAAGCGGCCTGTGACGGCACGCTGATCATCATGGCCGGCGGCGACAAAAACTCTTTCGATCGCGTGCTGCCAGCCCTCAAGTGCTATGGCAAGGAAGTCGAATATCTAGGGCCGACCGGCGCCGGCCAATTGGCCAAGATGGTCAGTCAGATCGCCATCGCGGGCATCGTCGAAAGCCTGGCGGAGGCACTTCATTTCGCGCAGCGCTCAGGCCTCGACGGAAAGCAGGTTGTCGACTTGATGTCTCGGGGGCCGGCGACGTCCTGGTGGATGCTCAACCGGGCCGAACCGATGCTGGAGGATCGCCATGACGTCGGCGGTCCCGTCCGGAACATGCTGAAAGACTACGCGATGTGTCTCGACGAGGCGGAGCGCGTCGGCGCGCGCCTGCCCGTCGTGGAGCTGGTGCATAAATTTTGTGAGGAAATGACCGCCCAAGGCGACAGTGAGCGCGATTTTACCGGCCTGATTAAATTCCTGAACGATACCGCGTAAGGTTGAAATCCATCACCGTCATCCGGCCGGTTTCGGTTTGCTGCCGTTCATTCGGATGTTGCGGATGCTTTCGACGCCCTGCCGAATTTCATTGCGGACGTATTCTGCGCGGCGCGCGGGACCGCCAATGTTCTCGTTGGGAAATTTCTCAGCCCAGGCATCGATGCACACGGTCAAGCCACACAGCGTGCCCCCCAATATTTCGTGATTTGCGACGACAAGCTTTTCAACTTGCGGAAGCGCTCGGCGCTGATGTCCATCCACATATCACGCGCGCCAGCATCGAATACCTCGAAGCGATTGTTGATGACCCCCAATACGCGATCCACCGTCTGTGCCATGCGTCCGCACATCTGAACCAGCTCCCGGTCCTGGCGCATCTGGGGATGCTGCACGAGTTCCTGCAGCGCCGAACGGAATCCCTCAACGATCGGGAAAATCTGATCAAGGCACTGACGAAAGTAGGATACGGACATATAAGTATCGCCGTAATCCTGCAGAAACTGGGGAATATCCCAAATTTGTAAGTCCAACTTCTGAGCCAGGAGATTGAGCTGGGTGCGCGCCTTGGTGACATCCGGCTGGCGAAAGAGCCGGATAATGTCGGAGAATTCCTGGACCGTCTCGTCATCACCGTAGACCTGCACGATGAGGGGGCGGGTGAACGCCCCCATGTACTGATCCAATTCGAGCTGTTTTCCGACCGAAAGCCGCAGTTCAGCGTAATCGTTGACCGGAATTTCCTGCTCCCGGAGCATGATGCGCAGGCTGTAAATATCATAACTCGGCAACTCGCTTAGCTTGCCAAGGACAGTAAGATCCTCCTCGCCAAGTTCGCTGAAGACGTTGGTCAGTTGATCGACCCGAACCTGTCCCGACCCAATACCTTCGCCCTTGAACAGTTCGACGACGCTTTCGTAACGCGCGTTTTTGATCATTCGCGCGCGGCGAAGCCCCGGCGTATCTAACGGGATCATCGATAATGGAAGCGTGTGGAGTGAGTCCCGATCGAAGTCGTCGACGACCTCGGACTCGCCTTTCCGTGCTACCGCCAGACTACTCATACGCAGTCAATTCCCAGACCCTCAATTCTGGGACCTTCCCCTCAACAGGCATGATGACTTAATCGGAGGTTTCGGACAACGAGGGAACGCAGGAATTCTCAAATGAAAACTCTGCAGTCTTAGGTTATTTCAATACCTTACGTGCCACTTTTGATTGAATTTTACGTGGCGGCAACCCCCGCTAACAGAAGTCAAAGAACCTGATCAAATTTCATGATTCCGGACGAATATCATGTGTAGTAGATATTTATATAAACAATGTTTAATAAAATTATCTACGTAAACTATATCTACCCAACAAAACTTCGGATGCTAGGTATCACACTCCATTGATCGATAACGATCGCGCACAAAGGCACGGCGCTCATCCCCGAAGTATCGTGCGCTTTCCATCACCGTTTCAAAGACACGTTGTCCAACTTCCCGCAGTAGAGCGCGATCGTCTCCACTGTTGCCGGTCGGAATGCAGAGGACGGCATCCTGGGTGAAAGTATTGATGTGCGGTCCTCTCGTGCCATTCTGGGCCCGCGCGGCAGCGTCGGAACTTTCGCCGCGGACGGCTTCGCGGAGCAACTTTCGCATCATGGTCACGCCCCGATCATGAACACCGAGATGTTCCAGCGCATGCACCGCAATCGGCCGCTGTCCCGTAAGCACCTCCCAATCACCCGGTTCTCGCTGCCGTTCCTCGTACGTCCGATTGCCGTCCTGTCCGAAGAGATCGATCGAATTCGGACCACATAATTCCTGCCGCCCCTGACCGTTCGGGTCGACCAGATCACTGAAATGCCGCCAGCCCAGCAACGCACATTGATTGTTGTCGATGGGAACACACCAGCGCGTATTACCGACGCGGGCAAAGTAGGTCGACATGTTGGTACGTGGGAAAATAGGACCAATCTGCAGGAAATTCGGCAACAGGGCGTGGTTGGTTCGCACCCAGATCCGCTCACCTACGCGGCGGGCGGTCACGAACAGCATGCCGCTGCCGCCTTCGGTCTCATGAAATTCAAGCTCGGGAAAACCGCCAAAATCCTCTGACAGCTGCAAATTCGTCATATTCACGTGAAGAAAGCATGCATGAATTGGATCCATGATGTTCTCTTGCACCTGCAGCCAGTTGCAGTCGTGCCATACCGAGTACGGCACCATGCGGTCGTCGGGCTCATCATAGGTATCGAAGACTGGAAATTCCGGCTCTTCTCCGGGCGGCCCCATATACACGAATACCAACCCCAGATGCTCTCGTGCGCGATATGCACCGTGCCGGAACGACTCTTTCAGCCGTGAGTCTGGTGGCTCGCCGGGAGTTTCGAGGATGGTGCCGTCGGGGGCAAACAGCCACCCGTGATAGCAGCACCGAAGCCCTCCGTCCGAAACGATGCCATATTCGAGAGACGTGCCGCGGTGGCTGCAATGACGATGCAGAATTCCGACCTCACCCGATTTGTCCCGAAAGGCCACCAGATCTTCATTGAGGATCCGGATGGCCTTCGGCAAATCGGTCAATTCCTCGCTCAGACAAACGGGCTGCCAATAACGGCGCATGAATTCGCCCATCGGCGAGCCAGGATCCGTGTGCGTCAATTCCGTATCCGCACGCGGTACATCGCGCAACAGATATCCTGAATAAGGCTCGGCCACGGTGCCGGTGTCGGCACTGGTGGGGTCGGAATCCTGAAGTGCCACCGCTCTCTCCTTCTTCGTCTCGGCTTATGCAGACGACATGATGTGACAGATTACGATGCTGACGCAGGCGCGCGAGTCAAGCCAGTCCAACCTTAACCGTTCCGGGCGCGGGTTGAGACAGCTTTAGGTCGATCTGGTCTGGAAGATTTTGCCGGGACGATCCTTCAGGGGAGAGGGGGGATTGGCAGAAGGCTGAAGTGAACCGCCCCGGCAAAGTTGGTGGAGGACTACTCGACTACGCGTACTTGTTTTGGCATGAAGAAGAGATAATCCTGCTTCTTGCCCACCCGCGCGTGACAGGTTGCACAATAGCTCACCTTGTTCGCACGAATTCCTTTGGTCATCCCGGTCAAGCTGCCATTGGCCTTATATTCGACATAGCACCAGTCTCCGGTCTCTGGATTCCAGCCCTTTGGCATTTTCTCCATGAGGGAAAAGGGACCGGTGATGATGTCGCCATCCTTGGTGACGATAAAACTGTCTTTGGCGATCTGAGCGCCGGCAGGCATCTCACCTGCGGTCTCGTATTGGCCGTAAGCCTTCGCAGCCGCATTGGCGTAGTTGTTGATGTAGTTGTTGCCGTGCTGGGAAGATCTGTAGGGAACGCGGTTGAACCGCTTCCAGTCCGCATACTCAAACGCCACCGGATCACCCGATTCAGCATAGTGATTTCGCATCGACATCTTGATCGCGCTGTAAATGGACTGAGCGCGTTCGCCTGAAAGGTCAGCCGGATCGGTAATCCGAAAATGGGCTTCTGGCGCGGTGGCCGACTGAGCAGCAGCCTCTGCAATTAACAGTGAGCCACCGGCATCCGTTTTTGCAGCCAACCAACCGACGGGCCCCGCAAACACGAAAACAGCAACCCATTGCGCGAGCCTTTGATGACCGGCCGTCAGTCGCATCGTTCCCCCAAATAAGCACTAACCATTTAGGGGTAATCTAGGTAGCCGGGTCAGAAGCGACCAATCAACTCCCGTCAACAAACCGTGAGAAGCGAGCGATCGCTTGCGCCGTCTAACCACCGGACGATAAATTCAACCAGAGGTTGGTGGCTCTCCGAAGCCTAGTCGAGGCCGAGGTATTCCGCTTCCCGCTCGCGCCACCACTCGGTGTTGACGGCCACTTCCCGGTCCATCCACGAGGCCATGCGGTCCTCGTAGCGCTCGGTCTCACCATCTTCCTTCAAAACCTGGAGTACTTCCTTGGCGGCGAAGATCGCGGCCCGGTGTGTCTGGTTGGGATAAATCCCGATCCGATATCCCATCTCCGTGAACTCAGCTTTTGGAAGCACAGGGGTCTTGCCACCCTTGAACACGTTGACCAGAGCCGGTCCATTGATCTTAGAGGGGATGGATTCGAGTTGTTCCCGGTTCTGCGGCGCTTCCACGAATCCCACGTCGGCACCGGATTCGAGGTACAGGTTCATCCGATCGATTGCTGCGTCGAACCCTTCGACAGCGATCGCATCTGTCCGGGCGATAATGACGAAATCCTCGTCGCGCCGGGCATCGACGGCCGCTTTGATCTTTCCAGCCATCTCTTCCGGGGGCACGATTTCCTTGCCTTCGTAGTGACCACACTTCTTGGGCGCGAACTGGTCTTCGAGATGAATTCCTGCGACGCCGGTCTTCTCGAACTCCCGCACCGTACGCACGACGTTGATGGCGTTGCCGTAGCCTGAGTCCGCATCGGCGATAACGGGGATAGTCACGGCATCACAAACCAGGCCGACCCAGTGTGTGACTTCGAGCATCGTCATGAGCCCCATGTCGGGATAACCGTTGGCCCGTGAAAATCCCCCGCCTGTCAGGTAGAGGGCATCGAATCCCGCGATCTCGATGAGCCGGGCGGTCAGGGCGTCAAAAGCGCCGGGGACGACGAGGTATTTGTCCTCGGAAATGTGTTTGCGAAGCTGTTTACGCGTTTCCATATCGAATAGTCCTCCCTTTGCATTGGCAAGAATTTCGGGGGCGCGTGCCACTCTGTCAACTTGTGAGTTCCAATCGAACGACACGCAAACCGCACACGGGCGGGCGAAAGCGCTATAATTTGTCCGATTTCCGCGCGCGTGGGACCTGCGGTGGGATCCCCGGAGGCACATTGTTCGACACCACATTCAGAAGATCGCTGCTGCTGCTGTGCATCGGATCGAGCGCCATGTGCGTAACGATGGCTATCTGGTATCTGCAGACGCCGAATCTGATCGCGCCACAGTCCAAGGCCGCCGACTTGACGCCCGCGCTGACGATCGACTTGAACGAATACTGGAGCGCAAAATTCGCTTATGCCGTCGCCGTGACTGCGGCCGGGGGCATGCTGCAGGGCTTCACCGGGTTCGGGGCGACCCTCGTGATGGTCCCACTGCTTACCTTCGTTTACGGCCCCACGGAATCGGTTGCCGTCGGCATCGGCCTCTCCGCCCTCGGATCTTTGCTCCTTCTTCCGGAAGCCTCGCGCGATGCGGACTGGCGGGACGTGGGCCCAGCCTGCCTCATGGCTTTCGTCTTCGTCCCCATCGGTGTCTTTCTCCTGCTCGCGACCGACCCCGGTATTACCCGCCGATTGATGGGCGGGCTCGTCATTCTGGTCGCACTGATCATGATCCGGGGCTGGAACTACAAAGGACCCCGCAACATCCTGACCAGCGCGGCAGCCGGTTCGTTCAGCGGGTTCACGGCCGGTTTTTTCGGCATGGGCGCGCCGGGCGTGATCATCTATTACCTCGTGGACGGCATTCGAGCTGCCGTCCAGCGCGCCAATGTTCTGATCGTGCTGGGAGTGGCTTCGACCATCACCGTGGTCGGGGTCGTGATCGGTGGCGGCGCGGACTGGGGCTCGCTGATTTTTGGCATCGCGCTTGTTCTGCCATTTGCCATTCCGATGTGGATCGGCGCTCGCTTCTTC
>Ga0209403_10000942_pt1 | contig 39643 bp, 48 predicted proteins | sample ArcticOcean_MG_C_8_FD_187440 | JGI IMG/M metagenome (GOLD analysis project Ga0209403, IMG submission 187440) | Marine microbial communities from western Arctic Ocean - ArcticOcean_MG_CB11_86 (SPAdes) (version 2) | ecosystem: Environmental > Aquatic > Marine > Oceanic | place: Arctic Ocean...
AAAAAATATTTTAAATAAAAAAAATAAAAAAGAAAAAAAAATAAAAATCTAGATTTCAAGCCATTTTTTTACATAATAAAATCTACAGTTTGACAAAACAAAGTATATTTGACACTAAAGTTTCATAAGGATTAAATGAATTTAGTAATTGTAGAAAGCCCAGCAAAGGCAAAAACCATAAATAAGTATTTGGGTAAAGATTATATAGTTCTAGCAAGTTATGGTCACATTAGAGATCTACCATCTAAAAATGGCTCTGTTGATCCAGAAAATAATTTTAAAATGCTTTGGGAAGTTGATGGTTTCTCAAAAAAATATCTTAAAGAAATAACTGAAGCTGCGAAAGATTCCTCTAAAATTATTTTAGCGACAGATCCTGATAGAGAGGGAGAAGCAATAGCATGGCATGTAAAAGAATTTTTAAACGAAAAAAAATTACTAAAAGATAAAAGTGTAGAGAGAGTAGTTTTTAATGAAATTACAAAAAAAGCGGTAACTCATGGAATTGACAATCCTAGGCAAATTGAACCTCTTTTAGTGGATGCCTACATGGCAAGAAGAGCTTTGGATTATTTAGTCGGTTTTAATATATCTCCTATCTTGTGGACAAAACTTCCTGGTTCTAAATCAGCAGGAAGAGTTCAATCTGTTGCTTTAAAATTAATAACTGAAAGAGAACATGAGATTGAAATATTTAATCCTAAAGAATTTTGGACCTTAAAGATTAATTTTAAGGATAAGAATGGTAATTTATTATTGTCTAACATGTCCGAAATTAATGGAAAAAAAATTGAAAAGTTTACATTTAATAATAAAGAAGAAATAAGCGAAGCTATAAATATTGTAAAAAATAAAATATTTGCTATTTCAGATATATCTTCAAAAGAAATCGCTCGAAATCCCTCTGGTCCTTTCACAACATCTACACTTCAACAAGTTTCATCCGGTAGGTTAGGTTTTGGAGCTTCAAGAACTATGCAAATAGCACAAAAACTTTATCAGGGAATAGAAATTGAAGGTGAAACAATAGGTCTAATCACTTATATGCGAACTGACGGTACAAATATATCTAAAGATGCTGTTACTGATTTTAGACATTTTATAAAAGAAGAATTTGGAGAAGATTATCTACCAAAAGATTATTTAAATTATTCAGGAAAGAAAGCAAAAAATGCACAAGAGGCTCACGAAGCAATAAGACCTACTGATGTTATAAGAACTCCAGACAAGGTAAAAAAATACCTAAGTGGAGATCAATTAAAACTTTATGATTTAATTTGGAGTAGAGCTGTTTCGTCGCAAATGCAGTCAGCTAAATTTTCTAGAAATACAATTACTATTACTTCTGATGATAAAAAAACTGTATCTAAAGCAAGTGGATCAGTCATTAAATTTGATGGATTTTTAAAAGTGTTTAAAGATCAAAAAAAAGATGATGAAGTTAATTTACCTGAAATGTCAGTTGGACCAATTAATATTGATTCACTTTTAGATGAACAGCATTTTACACAACCTCCACCAAGATATTCTGAAGCTAGTTTGGTAAAAAAATTGGAAGAACTTGGTATAGGTAGACCGTCAACGTACGCAAGTATAATTTCTGTCATCTCTACAAGGGGTTATGCAGAAACTTTAAACAAAAGATTTCATCCGACAGATAGAGGTAAGTTAATTACAGCTTTTTTGGAGAAACTATTTTCAAAATATGTTGATTATAATTTCACTGCAAGATTAGAAAATCAGTTAGATGAAATTACCACCGGTAAAGAAAGCTGGATTAATGTTCTTGAAATGTTTTGGAATGATTTCAAGCAAAATGTATCTGAAGTTAAAGAAAAAAGAACTAGAGAAGTCTTAGATTTATTAAATGATAGCTTGGGCAGTCTAATATTTGATAGGGATAGTAATGGAAATATAGATAGAAAATGTAAATTATGTGAGACTGGATCTTTAAGTCTTAAGAATAGTTTTAGAGGAGGTGCTTTTATAGGGTGTTCAAATTATCCTGATTGTAAATTTACAAGACCTTTATCAAAAGCAAAAGCAGCTCAACAATCACAATTAGCTGAACCTAAATTGATTGGCGAACATGAAAATGGAAATGATATGTATTTAAAAATTGGAAGATTCGGACCTTATATACAATATGAAGTTATTCCAGATATTTCATCAAACGAAAAAATTAAAAAGAAAAAGAAAAAGAAAAAAAAGAAAAAGAATGCTGAAAAAAATGAGAATCTTAAAAATATATCCATACCAAAAGGCATTGCTATAGAAACTGTTGATTTAAAAAGAGCAAAATTTTTATGCTCTCTTCCTAAAAGTCTTGGTATGAACCCAGAAAACCAAAAGGAAATATTTTTAAATTCAGGACGATTTGGACCTTATTTAAAATGTGAGAATAAATCCGCAAGAATGGAAAATGTTGAAGAAATATTTTCTATTGGATTAAATAGAGCTATTACATTAATAGCTGAAGCTAAGCCTGGAAGAATGTCATCATCTATAATAAAAGATCTTGGTGAACATCCTGAAGACAAAAAACCAGTAAGAGTTATGAAAGGACAATATGGGCCTTACATTAAATATAAATCATTAAACGCAACTATACCTGAGGAAAAAGATCCTTTAGAATTATCTATGGATGATGCATTAATTTTAATTGAAAAAAGAAAAAAATATGATAGAAACAAGAAAGGAAAAAAAAGAAAATGAATAAAATAATAAAATATATAATTATAGGATCTGTTTTTACAATATTTTTTGTTAGCAATTATAATTTAGCAAATGCTGCTACAGATTGTGAAAATCCAAAAGGTTTTCATCAAAAAATAGTTTGTAAACAATTTCCCCTTTCAAACCCATTTAGTAAGAAAGAAAATACAGATTCAAACATTGAAACTGCAAGTGAAAAAGGTAATAATCCAGGATCAACTTTGTTTGGAAAAAATGGAATTTTTTTAAAAAATTAAGAATTTTAATGGCAATTAAAAAAGCCAAGAAGATTAGCTTTACATCGTGATTTCTGAAAAAATAAAAGAACTTAATATAAAATTACCAAATGCTCCTGACCCTGTTGGTGTTTACGTGGCTTTCAAAATTGTCAACAAATTTTTATATATATCAGGCCAACTACCTATCATGTTGGATGGAACAATAATAAAGGGTAAAATTGGAAAAAATTTATCATTAGAGGAAGGTCAAAATGCTGCTAAATTCTGTGTTCTAAATATTATTGCACAGGCTAAAAAAGCTCTGGATGGAGATTTAGATAAAATTAAAAACTGCATTAAGATAACTGGTTTTGTTAATTCAACAGATGATTTTGTGGATCAACCAAAAATAATTAACCCTGCTTCTGAAACTTTAGCTTTAATATTTGGAGATAAAGGTAAACACACAAGAGCTGCTGTAAGTACAAATTCATTGCCACTAGGAGTTCCTGTGGAAATTGACGCAATTTTTGAAATTATTTAATAGTTGGTCTACCGATTGAATAATATTCAACACCTTTTTTAAACATTTCTTGAAGACTATAAAGATTTCTTAAATCATAAACTTTAAATTTTTTATTTTTAACTAATTTTTTAAAGTCTAAAGATTTAAATTCGTCCCACTCAGTATGTAAGATTATTAAATCTGCATTATTACATACTTCTTTGATTGTTGGTGTGAAGTAACATTTTCTTAAACTACTAAAATATTTTTTAATACCAGAAGGATCGTAGTAATAAACGCTAGCACCTTTTTTTAGAAGATAAGGTATCATGTTTAAACTAGTAGAATCACGCATATCATCAGTATTAGGCTTAAAAGTTACACCTAAAAAAGCAATTTTTTTACCATTAAAGCTTTTTCCAAATATTTTATCTATTCTTTTTGTCAATATAGACTTTCTATTTTGATTTGATTTGATTACAGAATTTACAATAGACAAATCAACATTGTGCTTTCTACCAGTTGAAGACAAACCTTTAGTATCCTTGGGGAAACACGAACCTCCGTATGCAGGTCCTGCTCTAAGAAATCTACTTCCTATTCTAAGATCAGATCCTATGCCTAAAGAAATATCCTCAATGTCAATATTGGATTTTTCACATAAATTGGCTAATTCATTTATAAATGTGATTTTAGTAGCTAAAAAAGCATTTGAAGCATATTTAATCAATTCAGCACTTCTTCTTGATGTTGTAAAAAATTTAGCTCCTGTACTTATTAAGGGCTGATAAAGCTTTTTCATGATAGAAAAATTTTTTTTATTATTTGATCCCACTACTATTCTGTCGGGGTATCTAAAGTCTCTTATTGCCTCGCCTTCTCTTAAAAATTCTGGGTTGGAAATTATATCAAATTTTCTTTTACTTAAGATTTTTTCAATTTTATCACCCGTCCCTAATGGCACAGTAGATTTAGTGACAATAATTTTTTTGGATAAAGAATATTTAGATAGTTCTTTTATAACTTTGAATATAGAAGACAAATCGACAGATTGAGAATTTTTTTTATTGGGTGTGCCAACGCACAAGAAAATTATATCAGAATTTTTAACCGCAAGTTTTAAATTAGTTGTGAAAATTAATCTACCAACTTCATTATTTTTTTTAATAATTTCATCTAAACCTGGCTCATAAATTGGAGACACACCTATATTCAATTTTTCAATTTTGCTGATATCTTTATCTACGCAATATACTTTATTACCTAAATCAGAAAAACAAGCGCCACTAACCAAACCAACGTAACCAGTACCTATCATACAAATTTTCATTTTAGATATTTTTTTCCTATACTTGTACTTGAATTAATATAACCAGGCATTGTACCACAATCCAAATATTCACCTTTGAAAATATTTCCATAAAATTTATTTCCGTTAAGAATTAAATTTTTTATTGCATCAGTTATATGAATTTCATTCCCTTTTCCAGGTTTTGTTTTACCCAGTTCATTCATAATATTTGTGGGAAGAATGTATCTACCTATTATAGCATAATTTGAAGGAGCTACTTTAATATTGGGTTTTTCTACAACATCAGAAATTTCAAAATAATTTTTTTTTTTATTTTTTATTTTTAAAATTCCCCATCTTGAAACATTTTTTCTTTCAACTTTTTTAGTAGCAATGATAGGTGATTTCATTTTATTATGAAGTGTAACCATTTCTTTCGTACAATTTTTTTCAATTATAAGGTCGTCTGGCAAAAGCATTAAAAAAAACTTGTCATTGATATATTTCTTACACTTTAATACAGCGTCACCTGTTCCTTTGGGATTGTTTTGATAAACAAACTTAATCATTTTCTTATATTTAATTATTTTTTTATACTCATTTATAATTCGCTTATCTTTATTTTTTTTTATAATATTTTTATAAAACTTGTCATTATAAAAATACTTTTTTATATTCGACTTTTTTTTCGAAATTATAAGGATGAATTTTTTTATTCCAGCAGATATAGCTTCATCTAATATGTATTCTAATCCAATTCTTCCATTTATTGGCAGAAGTTCCTTTGGTAAAACGCTTGTAAGTGGTAATAATCTTGTTCCCAGTCCAGCTAATGGAATAATAGCATGTTTAATCATTAATATCTTTTACATATAATAACTAAAATTTACAAATGAAAATATTTACACAAAAAAACGATCTTATAAATTCAATATACAAAGAAAAAAAATTGGGTTTTGTACCTACAATGGGCGCCTTGCACAAAGGTCATATAGCTCTAATTGAAAGGTCAATAAAAAATAATAAAAAAACTATTGTTTCAATTTTTATTAATAAACCTCAATTTAATAATAATAATGATTTTCGTAAATACCCAAAACTTATTAACAGAGACATCGCTTTACTTAAAAAACTAAAAGTTAATTATCTTTTTATGCCAAAAAATATTGATATTTATCCTAATGGAATTAATAAGAAAATTAAAATTAATAATTTTAGCAGACAATTATGTGGAAAATATAGACCAAATCACTTCGAGGCAGTAATTGATGTAGTACAAAGATTTATTAATATTATTAATCCAAAGCATATGTATTTTGGTGAAAAAGATATGCAACAATTAATATTAATAAAAGATTTTGTTAAAAAAAATTACCCTATGTTAAAAATTATTGGATGCAAAACTATAAGGGAGAAAAATGGTTTGCCTTTTTCATCCAGAAATTTTTTATTATCAACTACTGATAAAAAAATAGGTCAAAAAATTTATAAATTTTTAAAAGTTAATAAAAATAAAATATTACAAAAAAAAATATTAATTTCTGATATTAAAAAAAGAATTACTATGTTAGGTATTAATAAAATAGACTATATTAAAATATTAGATATTAATAAAATTATTAAACCTATTAAAACTAAAAAAATTTATAAAATTTTTATTTCTTATTATTTAAAAGAGACAAGATTGATAGATAATATTTAATTATAAAAAAAATAAGAACCTATTCCTAGAAATGATAAAAAACCTATAACATCTGTAATTGTAGTTACAAAAACACTTGAAGCAATAGCTGGATCTATATTAAATTTTTTTAATGAAACTGGCACCAATATTCCAAAAAGGCCTGCAACCATCATATTTAGTATCATCGAAACAGAAATTAAAATTGATAAACTTGATTCTTTAAACCATATTTGAACTATAAAGCCTGTTATAGCCGCAAAAATAATTCCATTTAATATACCTATTATAAATTCCTTTGTTACAACTGTACCAAAATTTCTTGATGATAATTCTTTTGTTGCTAAAGCTCGAATTGTTACAGCCAAGGTTTGCATCCCAGCATTACCACCCATAGAAGCTACTATTGGCATTAAAAAAGCAAGAGCTACCATTTGTTCTATAGTTGCTCCAAATTTGCTAATTACCCATGTAGCTAATAAAGCTGTAAATAAATTTAATAGTAACCAATTAAATCTTCTCTTGGTTTTTTGAAAAATGCTATCTGTTATTTCCTCATCACCTACACCTGCCAATCTAAGGACATCTTCTTCTGCCTCTTCTTTTAAAACAGTAAAAACATCATCTCCGGTTATCATTCCAACTAATTTATTTTCTTTATCTACAACACCAGCTGATACAAGATTATAATTTTCAAATAAATGCCCAACTTCTTCTTTGTCGAGATTTACAGATATTAGAACTTGCATTTCATTCATAATTGAAAGCATTTTTAAATCCCTTGAAGATCGCAAAACTTTGGATGACGAAACGGTACCAATAGGTTTAAAATCACTATCAATAATAAAAATTTCTAAAAATTCTTCAGGTAAATCTTTGTTTTCACGTAAGTAATCAATTGTTTGTCCTACAGACCAATTGCTAGGTATAGCAGTGAACTCTCTTTGCATTAATCTAGCAGCTGAATCTTCAGGGTAACCAAGAACTTCTTGTAACAAAAATCTATCTTTAGGTGGAAGTTTACCTAAAACTTTATTTTTCTTTTTTTCATCTAAATTCTCAATAATTTTTAGTGCATTATCTGATTCTAGACGCTTAAGAATGTTAACGATTGATTCTATTGATAAAAGAATAAAGATTTCTGCTTGGATAGATTCATTTAACTCGATAAATATTTCTGGATCTAAACTAAATCCTTCTAATTCGATTAACTTAGATCTATTTTCATAGTTTAAATTTTCAATAATATCTGCAGAGTCAGCAGCATGTAATACTTTTAAATTTTTGTTTAAAAAATCTGTATCATTTTCTTTAATTTTCTTATTAAATACATTGATCAGCTCTTTATTAAATTCAAAATTAGGCTTTTTATCTTTTATTTGTTTTACGAAATTCATAAATATAAGCTACTTTTTTGTTTGGTGACTGTTTAGTAGATTTTGTTTAAAATCACAAATGTAAAATGAAAATAGAAGTTAAAATTAGCAAAAAAAGGATAGATTATGAACAATCAATGCAAATTCTAGAAAAACGCGTTGACGATGTTATCAATGGAAAAAAGAATGAATTATTGTGGGTTATTGAACACAATTCAGTCTACACAGCAGGAGCTAGCTCTAAAGATGCTGATTTAATAGATAAAAATATAAAAACAATCAAAACGAATAGAGGTGGAAAACACACATATCATGGGCCTGGACAAAAAGTTATATATTTTGTTATAAATCTAAATAATAGAGGAAAAAATATTAGAAGATTAATATCCAATATTGAAAATTGTATTATTGAAATTTTAAATGAATATAAAATAAAAGGATATGCTGATAAAAAAAATATTGGAATATGGGTAAATAATCAAAAAAAACTTAAGAAAATAGCAGCCATAGGAATTAAAGTTAGAAAATGGATAGCTTTTCACGGTTTTTCAATAAATGTATCTAATGATTTAAAAAAATATAACAGTATTGTGCCGTGTGGCATAAAAAATATGAACGTTATAAATATGAAATATTTAAATAATACTAATTACAAAAATATTGAACAAATAATTATTAAAAAATTTTTAAAAATTTTTCTTTAAGTGTATTTTTAAAGCTTAACGGTATATCTGCACTAAATTTATATTTTACATTAGATATAGAAAAATTAATTTTATAAGCATGTAACATAAGATCATTTTTTTTCATTAAATTTTTCTTAATAAATCTATATTTTGAATCACCAAGTATAGGGTGCCCAAATATCAACAATTGTTTTCTTAATTGATGTTTTCTGCCAGTTATAGGGGATAATTCTAACAACGAATAATTATTGTTAGAATCTATTACAGAAAAGTTTGTTATTGCTTTAGTTAAAATTTTTTTATCACCTTCATATTGAACTAATTCATCTGTTAAAGTTCCTTTTTTCTTTTGCACCTCCCCCAAGACAATACCTAAATAAGTTTTGTGTATTTTTCTTATACGAAATAACGATGTAAATAATTGAGCATATTCTCTGTTTTTTGCTACAATTAAAATTCCAGTTGTTTCTTTGTCTATTCTATGAACAGTAAAAGGAATTGCTTCAGAAAATTCTTCTGACTTTCGCAAAATATCAATAATATTTTTTTTAGATTTAGTGCCAGATTGAACTGCAATACCAGAGGGTTTATTTATTACGGCAAAATTTTCATTATTTTCAATAAAAATACTTGATGAAGATCTGATCTCATTTTTGTTTGGTATGTAAATTACTTTATTTTTTTTTTTTATACTTATTTTAAAATTTATATTATAAATTTCAATTTTATCATTTATGCTTAGTTTGAAAGAACTTTTTACTTTCTTCTTATTAACTTTAATATTTCCCTTTCTAATGCTTTTTTCAATTAATGCTTGAGGAACGTCATGAATTTCTTTTTTAAACCATTTATCTAAACGATAATTTACATCTACAGTTTTAATAATAAAAATTCTCTTCATTAAAAGGCGAAAGTATAATTGTAGAAAAGGTTATTTAAGTTGAATATACTTTATTTTTTATCTTTAATTGTTTTTTTTGGTTCTTTTTTTTCTGACTCTAAATCTTTATTTATCGATTTATCCTCTGTCTTTTTTTTAACATCAACAAGTTTAGCTTTAATATCTCTATCTACCAATTCAATCACAGCCATAGGAGCGTTGTCCCCATGCCTGTATCCAGCTCTCATCACTCTACAGTAACCACCACTTCTTTTTTCATACCTTTGTGATAAAATTTTTGACAATTTATTTACAGATTCTTTACTTTGTAGTTTAGAGAATAAATTTTTTTTTGCATGTAAATCATTCTTCTTTCCTAAAGTTATAACTTTATCTATTTTTGGTTTTAACTCTTTTGCTTTTGGAAGTGTTGTCGTTATTTGCTCATATTTTATTAATGAATTAAGCATATTTTTAAATAATGCCTTACGATGCTCTGATGTTCTATTTAATTTTCTATGTGCAATTTTATGCCTCATATTATATGTTTTCTTCTAATTTTTTTGAAAGTTCAACAATATTATCGGGAGGCCAGTTGGGTATTTCCATCCCAAGATATAAAGACATTGAATTTAGCACTTCTTTAATTTCATTAAGTGACTTTCTTCCAAAATTGGGGGTTCTTAGCATCTCTGGTTCTGTTTTTTGAACTAGATCACCAATATAAATAATATTATCATTTTTTAAACAATTCATTGATCTTACAGATAATTCTAATTCATCAACTTTTTTAAGTAAATTTTTATTAAATTCTGGTTCAGAAATTTGTGGTTTAAGTACAACTTCCTTAGGCTCGTCAAAATTTACAAATAGTGAAAGCTGATCTTGAAAAATTCTTGCAGCATATGCTACTGCATCTTCAGCTGGTATAGATCCGTTTGTTTCTATATCCATAATTAATTTATCATAATCTAAAGATTTACCTTCTCTGGCACTTTCAATTGTATAAGAAACTTTTTTAACTGGGCTAAAAAATGAATCTATTGAAATCAATCCAAGTGGTGAATCTTCAGATTTATTTTTTTCAGCTGGCATATAACCTTTTCCAGTATTAGCTATAAGCTCCATGTGAAACTTAGTGTTGTCATCTAAATGACATATAGTTAAATCGGGATTTAAGATTTTAACATCTGGATTGTCCTGAATATCTTTTGCTTTAATTACACCGGGACCTTTAACATCTAAAATTAATTTTTTGGGACCTGAGGACATTACTTGTAATGCTAAATTTTTAACATTAAGCACTATGTCAGTAACATCTTCTCTTACACCTTTTATAGAAGAAAATTCATGAAGAACTCCGTCAATTTGTATTGCTGTAATTGCAGCTCCTTGGATAGAAGATAATAAAATTCTTCTTAACGAATTTCCAATAGTTAAACCATATCCTTTTTCCAAAGGTTCCGCTACAACAGTAGTAGATGATTTGTCTTCGCTGCTCTCTATATTTAATTTACTTGGTTTAATTAATGATTTCCAGTTCTGAGTTGTTAATGTATTTTCCATTTTTTATACCCTTCTTTTTTTTGGAGGTCTTGCGCCGTTATGTGGCATTGGTGTTGTGTCTTTAATTGAAAGAATTTTAAATCCTCTCGCTTGTAAAGCTCTTAAAGCTGTTTCCCTTCCTGAACCGGGACCTTTTAATTTAACAACTAAAGTTTTTAATCCATGCTCTTGCGCTTTACTAGCAGCAGCATCAGCAGCAATTTGTGCAGCATAAGGAGTTGATTTTCTAGATCCTTTAAATCCTTTTGCGCCAGCTGAAGACCAGGCTATAACATTACCGCTATCATCGGATATTGAAATAATTGTATTATTAAAAGTTGCTGTCACAAAAGCTATACCAGACGTAATGTTTTTTTTTATTTTTTTTTTTATTTTTTTTGGTTTAGAACTTTTTTCAATTTTCTCAACTTTTTGTTCAGTTTTCTCAACTTTTTGTTCAGTTTTTTTGTTTTCTTTATTATCCATAATACTATTTTTTCAATGGTGTTAATTTTTTACCAGCTATAGCTACAGCTTTACCTTTTCGTGTTCTTGCGTTGCAGTGAGTACGCTGTCCTCTCACAGGTAATTTTTTTTTATGTCTCGACCCTCTATAGGTAGCAAGATCAACCAATCTCTTAATATTAAAAGAAACATCTCTTCTAAGATCACCTTCAACCTTATAATTTTCATCAATAAACTCTCTAATTTTTAATACCTCTTCTTCAGTCAAACTATTAACTCTTTTATTTTTAGATATATTTAATTTTGTACATATATCAGTAGAAAATTTATTACCTATTCCATGGATGTATGTTAATGCTATGTGCAAAACTTTATTTTGAGGTATATTTACTCCAGCTATACGTGCCATATTTTATATGAGATTATAATCTAAAGAAGCTATTTATATGAATACGCAATATAAAGTCAACCCTCTATAGGCCTTATAATTGCTCGTATTTCCTTATAAATTGAGCCGATTTCCTTCATTCCGTCAATTTCATGCAATAAATTTTGTTTCCTGTAGTAATTAAGTATTGGAAACGTCTCTTGATTGTATACAACAAATCTTTTTTTAATAGTTTTTTCATTATCATCTGATCTTTTTTTTAAAAAAAACTTGTCACAATTGTGATTATTTTTTGTGGAAAGATTACTAAATTCATTAAAAGTCAAACCACACTTCGAGCATACTTGTCTTCCTAAAATACGTTTAATAACAACCTTTTCATTAACATGTAAACTTATTACTAAAGAAATATTTTGTTTGTTTTTTAAAAGTTGATCATCTAGATCTTTTGCTTGTAAGATATTTCTTGGATAACCATCAAAAATTATACGTTTTCTATAATTTTGACTTTTGAGTTTTAGTTTAATTAAATTAGAAATAATATTATTTGGAACTAATTGACCTTTATCTATAATTTCTTTAATTTCTGACCCAAGATTGCTTCCTTTTTCTATTTCAGTTCTTAATAGATCTCCAGTTGAAATTTTTATTATATTAAGATCCTTAACTAAATTATCTGCTTGAGTTCCCTTTCCTGCACCTGGAGGGCCAAACAATATAATATGCATCTTATCTCCCAAATTTTGTTTTTTTTATCAAAGATTCGTACTGTTGACTCATTAGTCTTGTTTGTATTTGTGATACAGTGTCCATAGCAACTACAACTACAATTAAAACTGAAGTGCCTCCTAAATAAAAAGGTATAGGATACTTTGATATTAAAAACTCTGGCATTAAACAAACAAGAGTCAAATATAATGCACCAATAGTTGTCAATCGTGTCAAAATATCTTCTATAAAATAAGCTGTTCTTTCGCCAGGTCTTATTCCTGGCACATATCCTCCATGTTTTCTTAAATTTTCTGCAGTTTCTTTTGGGTTAAAAACTATTGATGTATAAAAAAAAGAAAAAAATATAATTCCAGAAGCATACAGCAACATATACAAAGGTTTGCCTTGAGAAAACATTCCAGATATATTTAAAAGAAATTCTGAATCTGAAAATGTAAAGTTTGAAAAAGTAATAGGTAAAAGAAGAAGGGCGGAAGCAAAAATCGCTGGTATTACACCAGCTGTATTTATTTTTAATGGAAGATGAGAAGATTCACCACCATAAATTTTTGTTCCCATTTGTCTCTTAGGATAGTTAATTAAAATTTTTCTTAAAGCTCTTTCTATAAAAACTATAAAAGCTACAGTTGAAATAAGTAAAATAAATATAAGTAAAATTGTTGAAGCTGATAATGCTCCAGTTCTACCCAATTCAAAAGTTGACGCTAAAGCTCTCGGTATTTCCGCAACAATACCAGAAAAGATAATTAATGAAATACCATTACCTATACCTCTTTGTGTAATTTGCTCCCCCAGCCACATTAAAAACATAGTTCCAGCTACCAAAGTTATAACAGATGTTAATTTAAAAAAATTTCCAGAATCAATTACAACACCAGCTGAACTTTCTAGACCGACGGCGACTCCATAACCTTGAACTGTTGCTAATAATACCGTTCCATATCTTGTATATTGGGTAATTTTTCTTCTACCAATTTCACCTTGACTTTTTAAATTTTTGAAATATTCAGATACACCAGTTAATAGCTGGACTATAATTGATGATGAAATATATGGCATTATACCTAATGCCAAGATTGCCATCCTATTAACAGCACCACCTGAAAACACATTGAACATTCCCAAAAGACCTTTTTGGTTTGATTGCATTAATGATTGTAATGACTGAGAATCAATACCAGGTAAAGGTATATACGTTCCCAATCTATAGATGCAAAGTATGAAAACTGTAAAAAGTATTCTGTTTCTTAAATCATTTTTTTTTGCAAAAAAACCTGAATCTAAATTTGTGCTATCCATATCAAAATTAGTTAAATATAAACTATTTTATTAACGATACCTTGCCACCAAGTTTTTCTATTTTACTTTTAGCAGATTTTGATATGAAATTAACTTTTATATCAAATTTTACTTTAAGTTCTCCTGATCCAAGTAATTTTAACTTATTATACTTTTTGCTTACAATTTTAGATTTTTGTAGATCAGATAAGTTAATTTCTTTATCAGATAGAATTTTTTTATTTTGTATTACTTGTTGTAAATTTTTTAAATTAATTTTTGCTATATATTTCTTATCACTTTTTTGCTTAAAACCACGTTTTGGTAATCTTCTGTATAGGGGCATTTGTCCACCTTCAAAGCTTTTAATTGCTACACCAGATCTTGATTTTTGACCTTTATGCCCTCTTCCTGAAGTTTTACCTTTACCAGAACCAATTCCTCTTCCTACTCTTTTTTTATTAGTTTTAATTTTTATATTTAATGTATTTAATTGCATTTTTTTATTAATTTTCTTTATTTTTAATAATTTGATTAATTTGAATTCCTCGACTTCGTGCAATAGATTTTGGTGATTTTTGATTTTTAAAAGCTTTAAGACATGCCCTAAGTACATTTATAGGAGTTGCCGATCCCATTGATTTAGCTACAATATCCTGTATTCCAATCACTTCACATGCCGCTCTAATTGCTCCTCCCGCTATAATTCCCGTTCCTGAAGGTGCAGATCTTAACAATACTTTACCAGCACCATCTTTTTCAATTATATCGTGATGTAAAGTTCTGCCTTCACGTAAACTTACTTTAAAAATATTTCTTTTAGCAGTTTCAGTAGCCTTTTTAATAGCGTCAGGAACTTGTTTTGCTTTACCTTGACCAATACCTATTGAACCAGTTTGATCACCAACAACAACTACCGCAGCAAAACCAAAGCGTCTTCCTCCTTTTACTACCTTGGTTATTCTGTTGATAGACACTAATTTATCTTTTAAATCTAATTTATTCATAATCTGAATTAAAACACTACTCCATTTTTTCTTAAAGCATCAGCAAAAGCTTTAATTCTTCCATGGTATTTATATCTTCCTCTATCAAAATAAACTTTACTTATCTTTTTTTCTAAAGCTCTCTTAGCTAAAGTTTCTGCTATAGTGCTGGAGGTATCCATCTTTTTTCCTTTTTTGCTAGATATTTCTTTCTCTGATGAAGATGCGGAAACAAGCGTTTTATGAATTTTATCATCTATTATTTGCGCAGAAATATTATTTAATGATCTAAAAACAGACAATCTGTATCTATCTACATTAACTGATTTCAATTTTTTTCTTACTCTTTGAGATCTTTTAAATTTAACACTTTTTTTCATTTTATTTTTTCTTACCTTCTTTTCTTAGAATATACTGACCTCTTTCTTTTATTCCTTTACCTTTATATGGCTCAACAGGTTTTAATTTTTTAATTTCAGAAGCCACTTTACCAACTAACTCTTTATTTATACCATAAATTTTAATAACAACTTGCTTTTCAACTACTAATTTTACATCTTTTGGTACTTTGTATGACACATCATGGCTAAATCCAAGTTGTAAGTTTAAAATATCACCTTTTAGTGTTGCTCTAAATCCTACGCCACTTAATTCTAATATTTTTTCAAACCCAATGCTCACTCCAATTACAGCGCTATTTACTAGGCTTCTTGTTGTTCCCCACATAACATTTTTTTTATCATTTTTGTTTATTAATTTAACAATCAAATTATTTTCCTTAGTTATGGAAGTGGTAAATATTTTATCATTTATATTCAGCTCGCTTGAACCTTTAGGTCCAGCAAATGTCATTTTTCCATTTTCAACTTTTACTGTTGTATCTTTTGGTATTAATATTGGTTTGTTTCCTAGTTTAGACATAAATTATTAAAATACTTTACAAATAATTTCTCCTCCGACTTTCTGGGTTCGGGCTTCGTTATCTGTCATTATTCCTTTTGAAGTTGAAACTATTGCTAAACCTAATCCATTTCGTATCTTTGGAATACTGGTAGCTTTTGCGTAGATTCTTCTTCCTGGTTTAGAAACTCTATTAATTTCTTTTATTACAGGGGTTCCATTGTCATATTTTAAATCAACAGAAAAAATAGAGATATTATCTCTCTCATTGATAGATTTGTAGTCAGAAATATAACCTTCTTTTTTTAATACATCTAAAATCTTTGCTCTAAATTTTGATGATGGTATTTTAACTTTGCTCAGTTGTCTCATTTGAGCATTTCTTATTCTTGTTATCATATCTCCTATTGGGTCAACAAATGTCATTTAATTTCTCCTCCATATTACCAGCTAGATTTAGTCATTCCAGGAATCACACCTTTTGAAGCAAGTTCTCTTAATGCAATTCTTGAAATTTTAAGTTTTCTATATACTCCATGTGGTCTACCAGTAATTTCACATCGATTTCTTATCCTTGTTTTTGCTGAATTTCTTGGAAATTTAGCTAACTTAAGTTGTGCTTTAAATCTTTCATCTAATGTAAGTTTTCTATTTTTAATAATCTTAACCAGCAATGCTCTCTTTTTAGCAAATTTCTTCACTAATCTCATTCTTTTTAAATTTTTTTGTATTGAGCTTGTTTTTGCCATAATAATTAATTCGTACCTTTCTTTATAAATGGAAAATTCATTTCTTCTAGTAATGCGAATGTAGAAGTTTTATTTTTTCCTGTAGTTACAATAGTTATGTCCATTCCTCTTATTTGATCCACTTTATCAAAGTTTATCTCTGGAAAAATAATATGTTCTTTTATACCAAAGCTATAATTACCAAACTTATCAAAACCATTAACACTCAAACCTCTGAAGTCTTTTATTCTTGGTAAAGCTATATTCACTAATCTATCAACAAATTCATACATAATATTATTTCTAAGAGTAACCTTGGCTCCAGCTGGTGTAGATTTTCTTGTTTTAAAATTTGAAATAGACTTTTTAAAATTTGTTACTACTGCTAACTGTCCAGAAATTAATGACATATCATCTAAACAACTTTTTAACTTTTTTTTATCATTACCATCCAATCCAAGACCCATATTTAAAACAATTTTTGTTAGTTTGGGCACCATTAATTTATTACCAAATTCAAGTTTCTTTTGTAAACTACTTACAATTAAACTTTCATATTTTTCTTTAAGTCTTGGTATCATTTTTTATCTTCTTTATTTATTTTTTTTTTATCATCTATACTTTTAAGATTTGAAATATCTATATAATTTTCTTTAGAAATAATACCACCCTTTTTTTCTTTAGTAGTTTTTTCATGTTTTTTAATCATATTAATTCCTTTAACTTTTGCTTTATTCTTACTTTTTAATATTTCAATTACTTCAGCCTTTTTTCCTTTATCTTTTCCACACAATACGAGAACTTGCATACCTTTTTTAATTATACTTTTCATAATACTTCCGGCGCCAATGATATAATTTTAGTTTGTCCTTTATTACGTAGTTCTTTTGTAACAGGGCCAAAAATTCTAGTTCCAAGAGGTTCACCTTTATCATCAATTATAACTGCCGCGTTATTATCAAACTTTACTTTACTGCCATCTTTTCTATGGATTGAATATTTAGTTCTTACTACCACAGCTTTATGAACGTCTCCTTTTTTAACTTTACCGTTAGGTATAGCATCTTTTATACTAACAACAATTTTATCACCTACTGACGCAGTTCTTCTTTTTGATCCACCAAGAACTTTTATACATTCAACTCTTTTTGCTCCAGTATTATCTGCTACATTCAGTTCTGTTTGTACTTGTATCATTTAATTATTTATAACTTTCCATCTTTTTTTTTTTGATATTGGGTTAGATTCTATAATTTTTACATTATCACCTATTTTAAATTTATTATTTTCATCGTGAGCATGATATTTTTTAGAAGACGTCATAACTTTTCCAAAAAAAGGATGCGGATATCTTCTCTTGACCAAAACAACAATAGTTTTATTATTTTGATCTTTAATTACTTTTCCATTTAATGTTTTTTTAGTCATATTTATACTTTGCTGTGAAGCTGTGTCATAAGCTTTGCTACATCTTTTTTAATTTGCGATACTTTAGCAGTATTATCCATTTGTCCATTAATTTTTCTAAATCTAAAATTAAATAAATCTTTCTTTAGGGAATTAATTTTATTTTCAATCTCATCCTTGCTTAATTTTTTTACTTCCTTATTTTTCATAATTATGAAAGCCTTTTAATGAATTTTGTTTTTATAGGAAGCTTTGTAGATGCCTTATATAAAGCAACTTTTGCAATTTCTTCAGAAACGCCATCTATTTCAAAAATTATTCTTCCTGGTTTAACTCTACATGCCCAATATTCTGGGGCCCCTTTACCTTTTCCCATTCTTACTTCTGTAGGTTTTTTTGAAACTGGAATGTTGGGAAATATTCTCAGCCAAACTTTACCAGTTCTCTTCATATATCTTGTTAGCGCTACTCTAGCGGCTTCTATTTGTTTTGAAATAATTCTTTCTGGTTCCATAGCTTTTAATCCATAAGTACCGTAATTCATTAAATGACCACGACCGGCTTTTCCATGTATCCTACCTTTGTGAGCTTTTCTATATTTTGTTCTTGTTGGCTGTAGCATTTTTTGGTTCTTTCTTGTTTAAGTTGTTAGTGTTATTTTTTTTATCATTTGTAAAAACTTCGCCTTTATAAATCCAAACTTTTACACCTATTATTCCATAAGTAGTTAAAGCTTCAGCTTCCGCATAATCAATGTTGGCTCTAAAAGTATGTAGTGGTATGCTTCCCTCCCTTAGCCATTCATCTCTTGCTATCTCATTTCCACCCAATCTACCACTTAATGAAACTTTAATACCCTTTGCTCCAAGACGTAGAGTTGACTGCATGGCCCTTTTCATAGCTCTTCTGTATGCAATTCTTTTTACTAATTGTTGTGCAATATTTTCTGCGACTAAATATGAATTTAGTTCAGGTTTTTTAATTTCTTTTATATTAAGACTTATTTCGCTTGACGAAAGACTTGATAGTTTCTTTTTTATTTTGTCTATATCAGAACCTTTTTTTCCAATTACAAATCCTGGTCTGGATGTGTGTATTGATACGATACATTTCTTTGCTTTTCTTTCAATTATAACTTGTGCTACTCCAGAATTAACTATATTTTTTTTTATATAATCTCTAATTTTATAATCTTCAATTAATAAATTTCCATAATTATTCTTTTTGGCATACCAAATAGAATCCCAAGTTCTATTAATTCCTAGTCTTAATCCTATTGGATTAACTTTTTGTCCCATGTGATACCTTTTTTTCTTTAGATTTTTCTGAAAGAATTATTGTAACTTTACTAAATGGTTTTTTTATTGGGGCAGCTCTACCCTTAGCTCTAGCTCTAAAACGTTTTAAAACAATTCCTTTACCTACATATGCTTCTTCAATATATAAATTATCTATATCGAATTGATTGTTATTTTCTGCATTTGCTACAGCAGATTGTACTGTTTTTTTAATATCTAATGCTATTCTTTGTCTAGCAAAAGACAAATCTCTAATAGCTATGTCAGCTTTCTTTCCACGAATGCTCTTTAGCAGTAGATTAACTTTTCTAGGACTGCTTCTAACATTTTTGTTTACTGATCTTACAATATTTTTATCTGTCTTCATTTTTTAGCTCCTTCAGATGGTTTTGCAGAAGCCACAGAAGTTGGTTTTGGTTGAGAGGCTCCCGATGATTGTGCTGCTTTTTTATCTGCTGGAGTGTGCCCATTAAATGTTCTTGTTGGAGAAAATTCACCCAATTTATGCCCTACCATTTCTTCAGATATTTTTATTGGAATAAATTTTTTACCATTATGTATTAAAAAACTTACACCTATAAATTCAGGAATTATTGTTGATTTTCTTGACCAAGTTTTAATTGGTGTTTTATTCGGTTGACCGTTAAGTTTATCTATCTTTTTTAGTAAACTCGGGTCAACAAATGGTCCCTTCCAAACAGATCTGGACATTCTATTTCCTTTTCTTTCTTCTTAAAATTATATATTTGTTAGTTCTTTTATTTTTTCTAGTTTTTAAACCTTTTGCTCCTTGGCCCCATGGAGAAACAGGGTCTCTACCCCCAGATGTTTTACCTTCACCACCACCATGAGGATGGTCAACAGGGTTCATGGCAACTCCTCTAGTTTGAGGTCTTATTCCCTTCCATCTATTTCTTCCTGCTTTACCAATTTTAATGTTTTGATGGTCGCTATTAGAAACGGTTCCTATGGTTGCTCTTGATGTATTTATTATTTTTCTAATTTCACCGGATGAAAGTTTTAAAATACAATAATTATCATCGTTCCCAGAAATTTGCGCAGAAGATCCTGCAGAACGTGCAAGTTTTCCACCACTATTTGGATTTAGCTCTATATTATGTATTGATGTACCGGCTGGAATATCTGAAATTGGCATAGAATTTCCAATTTTTATTTCTTTATTTCTTCCTGATTCAATTGTATCTCCTATTTTAATGTTATTAGGAGCTAAAATATAATTATTGACACCGTCCTCATATTTTATTAACGCAATGTAACCTGATCTATTAGGATCATATTCTATTCTTTCAATTTTTGCTTTAATGTCATCTTTTTTTCTATAAAAATCCACTAATCTAAATTTATTTTTATGGCCAGCACCTTTATGTCGAGAAGTAATTCTACCTAAATTATTTCTACCACCGGTGGAAGCTTTCCCACTAGTTAATGCTTTAAAGGGCTTGCCTTTCCAAAGTTCTTTTTTATCAACTAAGACTGTACCTCTAGTAGATTTTGTATAAGGTTTAAAAGTTTTTAATGCCATATATTAAATTCCTGTAGACAAATCAATGCTTTGTCCTTTTTTGAGTGTTACAACTGCTTTTTTATAACCAGATTTAAAAGATTTTTTTCCTCTTACAATTTTAGTTTTTCCTTTAGTATTAATTGTATTTACTTTAACAACGTTCACTTTAAATATTTTTTCAATACTTTTTTTTATAATTTTTTTATTAGCACTGTTTTTAACATGAAATACAATTTTGTTATATTCTGATAAAGCAGTTGCTTTTTCAGTAATTTTTGGAGAAATAATAATGTCTAATAAATTAACTTTACTCATTTAAATACTCTTTCTTGGAATGATTTAATTGACGATTTTGTAAAAATAACATTTTTGTATTTGAGCAGATCGTAAATATTAGCTCCAGATTCTTCTATAATTTTTAAATTTGGGATATTTTTGGCAGATTTAAAAATATTTACTTTGGAATCTTTATCAGAAATAATTAATGAGTTTGATAAGTTGTTTTTACTTAAAAAATTGTAAAAATCCTTAGTCTTATTAACTTTTACTTTAAAATCTTCAACAACATGTAAAGATTTTTTATTATTTTTTAGAGATAGCACTTGAAAAAGTGCAATTTTTCTACTTTTCTTATTTGTTTTTTTTAATCTATAAACTGCTCCCTTTGGACCGTGGGCTATACCACCACCAACAAAAATAGGTGCTTTTCTGCTCGAGTGTCTAGCTCCACCTGTACCTTTTTGTGCATAAATTTTTGCAGTTGATCCCTTAATTTCGTTCCTTTGCTTAGTTTTTGCTGTTCTTGGTTTAAATCTATTTAACTGCCAATGCAGTATTGATTGAATTAGAAATTTATTTTCTTTTACAGAAAATATTTTTTCAGACAAATCAACTTGATCAGTTTTTTTTCCTTCAATATTAAATGCTTGTATTTTCATTTTTTATTTTCTTTTAATTTCTTTTTTATCGTTAGAATCGTTTTGAGCTGCTTGAGTTGCTTGATTTTTTACAATATCTAATGTTGTAGTTCTATTAATATTTTTTACATTTTTATGAATTGTTACAAAAGAATTTTTTGAACCTGGAATTGAACCTTTAACAAACATTAAGTTATTTTCTAAATCAGCTTTAATAATTTCAAGATTCTGAATTGTTCTTATTTTATCCCCCATGTGACCTGCCATTTTTTTTCCCTTAAAAACTCTTCCAGGATCTTGATTCTGACCAGTAGATCCGTGTGACCTATGAGAAACAGACACACCATGTGAGGCTCTTAAACCTCTAAAATTATGTCTCTTCATTACGCCGGCAAAACCTTTACCAATAGTTTTTGAGCTAATGTCGACAAATTTTTGATCTTTAAATAATTCTAAACCTATTTCATTACCTTCTTTGTAGTCAGTTAAATTTTCTACTCTGAATTCTTTTAGTATTTTTTTAGGTTCAGTAGATTTTTTAGCAAAAACACCCTTCATTTGTTTGGTTAATTTGGAATTTTTAATTTTACCAAAACCTACTCTTATAGCGTTATAACCACGCTTCTCTTTAGTAATTACATCCAGTATTCTACCTTTTTCCACAAATAATACTGTAACGGGTACTGAAATTCCCGATTCAAAAAACTCTCTAGTCATACCAATTTTTTTTCCTACCAATCCAATTGTCATAATTTTATCTCGATGTCTACTCCTGAGGCAAGGTCAAGTTTCATTAAAGCCTCTACAGTTTGTGGTGTTGGTTCCAATATATCAATCAATCTTTTGTGCGTTCTTGTTTCAAATTGTTCTCTACTTTTTTTATCAATATGAGGTGATCTTAGTACTGTGTAAATTTCTTTTTTTGTCGGTAATGGTATTGGTCCCTTTACCTGGGCGCCAGTTCTTTTAGCTGTATTAACTATTTCTATAGTAGATAAATCTAATATTTTATTATCATAAGCTCTTAAATGAATTCGTATATTTTGTTTTTCCATAATAATATTAAGCCAGTTTTTTTGTTACCTCGTCTTGAACATTTTGTGGTACTTTTTCATAATGATCAAAAAACATTGAATATTGTGCTCTGCCTTGAGACATTGATCTTAAATTGTTTATATATCCAAACATATTTGCTAATGGTACCATTGCGCTAATTACAGTTGCATTACCTCTTTTGTTTGTTTCGGAAACTTGCCCTCTTCTACTATTTAAATCTCCTATTACATCACCCATATAATTTTCAGGAGTTATAACTTCAACACGCATTACTGGTTCTAAAAGTTTAAGTGAACCTTTGGTGCAAGCTTCTTTAAAACAATATCTAGAAGCTATTTCAAACGCTAATACACTCGAATCTACATCATGATGTAACCCATCTAAAATAGTAACTTTAAAATCAATCAAAGGAAATCCTGCTAATATTCCTGCGTCGGCCACACTTTCTATTCCTTTTTCTACGCCTGGAATAAATTCCTTAGGTATGGCTCCACCTTTAATTTTATTTTCAACCTCTCTTCCTTTTCCAGATGGCAAAGGCTCAACACTTAATTCAACCTTTGCAAATTGACCAGCTCCACCACTTTGTTTTTTGTGAATATATGTAACTGTAGAAGCTTTTTGTATAGTTTCTCTATAAGCAACTTGAGGTGCACCAATATTTGCTTCAACCTTAAACTCTCTCTTCATTCTATCTACGATAATATCTAAATGTAGCTCGCCCATTCCTTTGATTATTGTTTGTCCAGATTCTTCATCTGACGTAACTCTAAAAGATGGATCTTCTCTTGCAAGTCTACCTAAAGCTTCACCCATTTTTTCTTGGTCAGCTTTTGTTTTTGGCTCAACGGCAATTTCGATAACTGGGTCAGGAAATTCCATAGGCTCTAATAATATTGGATCATTTTCATCTGACAATGTATGACCAGTAATAGTATATTTTAATCCTGCTAAAGCAACAATATCACCAGCATTTGCTTCCTTTACGTCTTCTCTACTATTTGCATGCATCAATAACATTCTACCAACTCTTTCTTCTTTTTCACGCGATGTATTATATATTCCAGTAGCTGTTTTTAGCGTACCCGAATAAACTCTTATAAAGGTTAAAGTTCCAACGAAAGGGTCAGTTGCAACTTTAAATGCAAGAGCAGAAAAAGGAGCTTGATCATCAAATTTTCTTTCTAATTCATCCTCTGAACCAGGTTTGGTTCCCTTAATTGACCCAATATCAATAGGGCTTGGTAAAAAATCTACTACAGCATCTAATAAAGGTTGAACGCCTTTATTTTTAAAAGCTGATCCAGTTAGAACGGGAACAAAATCAAAATTAATGCATCCTTTCCTTATACAAGAAATTAAATCAGCTTCAGCTATATCTTTTCCATTTAGATAAGCTTCCATTAATTTTTCGTCTTGCTCTACTGCTGTTTCAAGTAATTCTTTTCTATATTTGTCTGATTGTTCTTTTAAATCTGAAGGTATATCCACATATTCAAACTCAGCTCCTAGCTTTTCATCTTTCCATATGACGGCTTTCATTTTCACTAGATCAACTACACCTTTTAATCCAGCTTCTATACCGACTGGTATTTGCATGACCAAAGGTTTAGCTCCAAGTCTATCTTTAATCATTTGTACGCAATTGAAAAAATCAGCTCCTGTTCTATCTAACTTATTTACAAAACATATTCTTGGAACTTTATACTTGTCTGCCTGCCTCCAAACAGTTTCTGATTGAGGCTCAACACCTGCAACGCCATCAAATACACAAACAGCCCCATCAAGAACTTTTAAAGATCTCTCAACTTCAATTGTGAAATCAACGTGCCCAGGTGTATCAATAATATTTATTCTGTTGTCTTTCCAAAAACATGTTGTAGCTGCCGAAGTAATTGTAATTCCTCTTTCTTGTTCTTGTTCCATCCAGTCCATAGTTGCGGCACCATCGTGGACTTCACCAATTTTATGACTTTTGCCAGTGTAATATAAAATTCTTTCTGTGGTAGTTGTTTTTCCAGCATCGATGTGCGCCATGATGCCAATATTTCTATATTTATCTAAAGAGTGTGTTCTGGACATAATTTTACCATCTAAAATGAGCAAATGCTTTATTTGACTCAGCCATTTTATGTGTTTCTTCTCTTTTTTTAATTGCTGAACCTTTATTTTGTGAAGCATCTAAAATTTCATTAAATAATTTTTCAGCCATAGTTTTATTTTTTCTTTTTCTAGTAGCAGCAAGCAACCATCTTAAAGCTAATGTCTGTGATCTTTTGACTTTGACTTCGACTGGAACTTGATAAGTTGCACCGCCCACTCTTCTAGATCTTACTTCAAGATTGGGGCGTATATTGTTTATAGCATCATTAAAAATTTTTAATGGATCTTCTTTTGTTTTTTCTTTAATTTTTTCTAAAGTATTGTAAATAATTTTTTCAGCAATTGATTTTTTTCCATCATACATTACAAAATTAATAAATTTAGCAAGAATTACAGATTCATACTTTGCGTCTGGATAAAATATTTTTTTTGGTGCTTGGTTTTTTCTCGACATAAAATTATTTTGGTTTTTTTGCTCCGTACTTAGATCTTTGTTGTTTACGTGCTGAAACTCCTTGTGTATCTAAATTTCCACGTAAAATATGATAACGTACTCCTGGTAAATCTTTAACTCTTCCGCCTCTGATTAAAACGACAGAGTGTTCTTGTAAATTGTGACCTTCTCCAGGTATATAGCAAGTAACTTCATGCCCATTTGATAATCTAACTCTTGCTACTTTACGTAATGCTGAGTTTGGTTTTTTTGGAGTAGTTGTATAAACTTTTGTACAAACACCTCTTTTTTGTGGTGAGTGTTCTAGTGCTGGCACTTTACTTCTTACTTTAGGTCTTTGCCTAGCTTTTTTTATCAACTGATTTATTGTTGGCATATTTTTTATAATTATTTAGATGGAAGAAAAGTAATATTAGATTTATTACGTCAACTTTTTAGTCAGCGTATAAGGTTAATACGACCTTACTTCTAACCATCAAAATTTCGCTAAAGTACTCATTGAGGTGCTAAAAGTCAATACTGGTGTACGTAATTTAAAAAATAAATTACGTATAAATTTTGGTAATTCGAGAGATTTTATATGGCTGAAGGTTGTTTTTCTTTTATTTCTTTAACTTGTTCTTCTGCAACAGTAGCTTCATCTCTAGATTTAGCTATATCTCTCCATTTAGCTTTTGTTGCACCGGTTCCAGCTGGAATAAGTCTACCTACAATTACATTTTCTTTTAAACCATGAAGTATATCGACTTTACCTCTAATCGCAGCATCTGTTAACACTCTTGTTGTTTCTTGAAAAGATGCGGCTGAAATAAATGAATTAGTTTGCAATGAGGCTTTTGTAATTCCTAATAATATTCTTTCACCAGAAGCAATTTTTTTGCCTTCCGCCTTAGTAATTTCATTTTTATTATCTAAATCAATCTTATCAACTATTTCTCCATGTAAATAAGCTGTCTCTCCAGAATCTTTAATTTCAATTTTTTTCAACATTTGTCTTAATATAGTTTCTATGTGCTTATCATTTATAACCACACCTTGTAGGCGATAAACTTCTTGTACCTCACTTACAAAATAATCAGTTAGTGCTTCAATACCTAGAATCCTCAAAATATCATGCGGTGCGGGACTTCCATCTAAAAGATATTCCCCTTTTTTTATTTTTTCTCCTGGATTAAAATTTATGTGTTTTCCTTTTGGTATTAGATATGAAGATGAGGTTTCGTCCTCGTTAATTATTGAAACTTTAAGTTTACCTCTTAGCTCTTTACCAAATTGTATTGTTCCATTATTTTCTGCTATTATGGCGCTGTCTTTAGGTCTCCTTGCTTCAAACAATTCAGCAACTCTTGGAAGACCACCTGTTATATCTTTTGTTTTAGAGGTAGCTTTAGGAAGTCTTGCTAAAATATCACCTGCTGATACTTTTTGCCCATCTTGTACGGATAATATTGAGTCTGGCACTAAATAATATCTGGCTTCGTTATCGTCTGCTTTTTTAATTACATTTCCTTTAGAGTCTCTTAAGGTAATTCTAGGTTTCAATTCTGTATTTTTAGATTGACCACGCCAATCAAGTACAGACTTGGATGAAATGCCGGTAGCCTCATCAGTTGTTTCTGCTAAAGAAACACCATCTACTAAATCCATATAACTGGCTATACCACTTTTTTCGGCAATTACTGGAAGTGTATATGGATCCCATTCACAAATTTTTTCACCTTTATTTACATCATCATTGTTATCGAAATAAATTTTTGCTCCATATGGAACTTTATAAACAGCTAGTTGACGTCCATTTTCGTCTTCTATTAATATTTGAGTATTTCGACCCATGATTATTTTATTTTTTTTAGAATCTTCTATAAAGTTTTTATTTATAATTTTTATTTTTCCTTTTGAATGTGCAATTGCAGCTGACTCTTCTTTAATTTGGGCGGTACCTCCAACGTGGAAAGTTCTCATAGTTAACTGGGTTCCAGGCTCACCTATTGATTGAGCTGCTATCATTCCTATAGCTTCACCCATACTTACAAGTTTCCCTCGAGATAAATCACGACCATAACAAAGTGCACACACTCCATTTTTAGAAATACAAGTTATTACAGAATGTACTTTAATTGATCTAACGCCCGCAGCATCAATTTTTTCACAAGCTTCTTCATCTATTACTGATTTTTTCTTTATAAGAATTTTTCCACTTATTGGGTGTTTTATATCGTCAGCAGAAGTTCTACCTAATACTCGATCTGATAAACTTGTTATAATATTTCCGCCTTCAATAATTTCTGTTAAAGTTAGTGAATCTTTTGTTTTGCATCCACAATCATGTTTAGTAATCGATATATCTTGTGCAACATCACACAATCTTCTTGTTAAATACCCTGAATTAGCTGTCTTTAAGGCAGTATCCGCTAAACCTTTACGTGCTCCATGAGTGGAATTAAAATACTCTAACGCAGTAAGACCTTCTTTAAAATTTGCTATAATGGGCGTTTCTATAATTTCGCCAGATGGTTTTGCTATTAAACCTCTCATACCAGCTAACTGTTTCATTTGTGCGGCAGAGCCTCTAGCTCCAGAATTTGCCATCATAAAAACTGAATTCGTTTCTATTCTTCCATTGTCCATTATTTTTGTTGCTGATGAAATTCCATCCATCATTTCGTTTGCTACGAGATCTGTACATTTAGACCAAACATCAACAACTTTGTTATATTTTTCACCTCTTGTAATTAATCCTTCTGCATATTGTCTTTCGTATTCTTCTATTTGTTTTTTTGCATCATTTACAAGTTTTTGTTTTGTTTTGGGAATTATTAGGTCGTCTTTACCAAATGAAATTCCAGCTTTAAAAGCATGTTTAAAACCTAAAGCTTTAATTTTATCACAAAAAATCACAGTTTCTTTTTGTCCACAGAATCTATAAACAAGATCTATAATTTCAGAAACATGTTTCTTAGATAAAATTCTATCTATTAAAGAAAATTTTATTTTTGGGTGTTTGGGTAATATACTAGATAGTATAAATCTTCCCGCTGTACTTTGATATTTTTCAGTAACTGTTTCGCCTTTTTCATTAATAGATTCATATCTTGATATTACGTCTGAATGAATGCTGATATTTTTATTTTCTAAAGCTTTATCGATTTCGTGTACGTCAGTAAAGTATCCTTTAATTTTTACTTTTTCATTAGTTTCGTTTTTTTGCGATAAATAATAAATTCCTAAAACCATATCTTGGCTAGGAACAATAATAGGTTTACCATTAGATGGATTTAAAATATTGTTTGTTGACATCATTAAAACTCTTGCTTCTAGTTGAGCTTCTAAGCTTAAAGGAATATGTACAGCCATTTGATCTCCATCAAAATCTGCATTAAAGGCAGCACAAACTAAAGGATGAAGTTCAATGGCACTCCCTTCTATTAACTTAGCTTCAAATGCTTGAACTCCCAATCTATGTAGTGTTGGGGCACGATTTAAAATAACTGGATGTTCTCTAACTATAGATTCCAACGCATCCCAGACTTCACTTTTCTCTTTCTCTACTAATCTTTTAGCTTGTTTTATAGTGGTTGCTAACCCAAGTTTATCTAATTTTGCGTATAAAAATGGTTTAAATAACTCTACGGCCATTTTTTTTGGTAATCCACATTGATGAAGCTTTAGCTCAGGTCCAGCCACAATTACTGATCTACCAGAATAATCTACTCTTTTACCTAATAAATTTTGTCTAAATCTACCTTGTTTACCTTTAAGCATTTCTGCTAAAGATTTTAATGGCCTTTTTCCTGTGCCAGTAATTACTCTACCTCTTCTTCCGTTATCAAATAGTGCATCCACTGATTCCTGTAGCATTCTTTTTTCGTTTCTAACTATGATATCTGGAGCTTTTAGATCCATTAATCTTCTTAAACGATTATTTCTATTTATTACTCTTCTATAAAGATCATTTAAATCAGATGTAGCAAATCTACCTCCGTCAAGTGGAACTAAAGGTCTAAGTTCAGGTGGAATTACCGGAATGGTTGTCAATATCATCCATTCAGGCTTATTTCCTGAATCGATAAAAGATTCGATTAATTTTAATCTCTTTATAGATCTTTCTTCAGCAACTTTTGATTTAACTTCTTTAACAAGCACTCTTAATTTTTCTTTTTCAACTTTTAAGTCCATACTTATTAATAGTTCTCTTATAGCTTCTGCTCCAATTCCAGCTTGAAAAGCGTCTTCACCGTATTCATCTTGAGCTTTTGTATACTCATCTTCGGTCAAAAGATCTTTATATTTAAGTTTTGTAAGTCCAGGCTCTAAAACTAAAAAGTTTTCAAAATATAAAACTTTTTCCACATCTTTTAGTTTCATATCGACTGCAAGTGATATTCTGCTTGGTAAAGATTTTAAGAACCATATATGAGCAACAGGACAGGCAAGTTCTATATGGCCCATTCTATCTCTTCTTACGTTTGCACGAGTTACTTCTACACCACATTTTTCACATATGATGCCTCTAAATTTCATTCTTTTGTATTTTCCGCAAAGACATTCGTAATCTTTAATTGGACCAAATATTCTTGAACAGAATAATCCATCTTTTTCTGGTTTAAATGTTCTGTAATTAATAGTTTCAGGCTTCTTAATTTCACCAAAAGACCAAGATTTAATTTTTTCTGGACTCGCTAAAGTAATTTTTATTTTATTAAATCTCTGTTCGATTGGATCAGATTTAAAAAGTTTTACAATATCTTTTTCCATAATTTTAATTTAATTCTATATTTAAACTTAATGATCTAATTTCTTTAATTAAAACGTTAAATGACTCTGGTACACCAGATTCAAATTTATCATCACCTTTAACAATGGTTTCATAAACTTTTGTTCTACCCGCGACATCATCAGATTTAACTGTTAGCATTTCTTGCAATGTGTAGGCAGCACCATAAGCCTCAAGAGCCCAGACTTCCATTTCACCAAATCTTTGTCCACCAAGCTGAGCTTTTCCACCTAACGGTTGTTGCGTTACTAAACTATAAGGGCCAGTAGATCTTGCGTGTATTTTGTCTTCGACTAGGTGATGTAATTTAAGAATATATATAATTCCAACTGTTACTTTTCTATCAAATTGTTCTCCAGTTCTTCCATCCCATAGTTGAGTTTGTCCAGAAGAAGGTAAATCCGCTAACTTTAAAAGATCTGTAACATCGTTAACAGAAGCCCCATCAAAAACTGGTGTTGATATTGGCACACCTTTGGATAATGTTTCTGAAAGTTCATCAATCTCTTTTTCATTCATATCTTCAATTTTTTGTTTATAGACTTTTTCACCATATATTTTTTTTAAAATTTCGTGCACCAATTTATTTCTTTTTTTCGCATCTGAGTTCTTTTTAATTATTTGGTTTATCTTTTCACCTAGCTCTGAGCAGGCCCAACCTAAATGAGTTTCTAAAATTTGACCAACATTCATCCTGCTTGGAACACCCAATGGATTTAATACAACATCAACAGGCTTACCATTCTTCATATAAGGCATATCTTCAACGGGAACTATTTTACTAATCACCCCTTTATTTCCGTGCCTTCCTGCCATTTTATCACCAGGCTTTAGGCTTCTTTTAACAGCAACAAAAACTTTAACCATTTTAAGTACATTTGGTAAAAGATCGTCTCCTTGCTGTATTTTTTCAACTTTATCTTCAAATCTTTCTTTTATATCTTGGTTTACTTTAGTGTATTGCTGTTTAAGAGACTGTAAATCGGCTATAGAATTATTTTCATCTATAGAAATTTTCCAATAATCATTTAAATTAATTTGATCCAAATCTTTTGAAGTTATTTTGCTTCCTTGTTTTAAATCTTTAAAACTTTCTTTTAGGATTTTATTATTTAATATTTCCTGCGCTCTTATTTTTATATTTCTTTCTAATATCTCTTCCTCAACTAATTTATCTTCTTGAACAGATTCTATTTCCGATCTTTCAATAGCTAGAGATCTTTCATCCTTATCAATTCCATGTCTATTAAAAACTCTTACATCAACAACTATTCCATTGCTACCTGGTGGCATTTTTAATGAAGAATCTCTAACATCAGTAGCTTTTTCGCCAAATATTGATCTAAGAAGTTTTTCTTCTGGATTTGATATGCTGTCACCTTTGGGTGTTACCTTTCCTACTAAAATATCTGCAGGTTTAACTTCAGCTCCAATATACACAACTCCAGATTCATCCAAATTTCTCAAAGATTCTTCACTTGTGTTGGGTATATCTCTAGTAATTTCTTCAGTTCCTAGCTTGGTATCTCTTGCCATTAATTCGTGTTCTTCTATATGGACAGAAGTAAAAACATCTTCTGTTACACATCTTTCCGAAATTAGAATAGAATCTTCAAAATTATATCCAAGCCATGGCATAAAAGCTACGGTAACATTTTTTCCTAAAGCTAGCTCTCCAAGTTTTGTTGCGGGGCCATCAGCTATAATATCTCCCTTTCTAATTTTATCTCCAATTTTTACTAAAGGTTTTTGATTTATTGTTGTGTTTTGATTAGATTTTTGAAATTTAAGTAAATTGTAAATATCTACACCCGTTTTAGAAATGTCTTTTTCTGTTGCCTTAACTACAATTCTTTTTCCATCAATTTTATCAACCACACCATCTCTTTTAGCAATTATTGTAACCCCAGAATCTAAAGCTACATCTTGCTCTATGCCAGTCCCAACTAAAGGTGATTCAGGTTTTAATAAAGGAACAGCTTGACGCATCATATTTGATCCCATCAAAGCTCGGTTAGCATCGTCATTTTCTAAAAATGGAATTAATGACGCCGCAACAGAAACAAGTTGTTTTGGTGATACATCTACATAATCAATAGTTTCTGGTTTAGATAGAATAAAGTTTAAAGATTTTCTACAAGAAACTAGTTCTTCAGTAAAAATTCCATCATCATTAATAACAGAATTTGCTTGAGCTATAGTAAAATTTTCTTCTTGAACAGCACTCAAATATTCAATTTTTTGTGTTACCTTACCATCAATAACTTTTCTATAAGGGCTTTCTATAAAACCATACTTATTAACCTTTGAATAAGTAGCTAAACTATTTATTAATCCTATGTTTGGACCTTCGGGTGTCTCGATGGGGCAAATTCTCCCATAATGAGTAGGATGAACATCTCTTACTTCAAAGCCAGCTCTTTCTCTTGTTAATCCACCCGGGCCCAAAGCAGAAACTCTTCTTTTGTGAGTTATTTCGGAAAGTGGATTTGTTTGATCCATAAACTGAGAAAGCTGCGAAGTCGCAAAAAAATCTTTCATTGCTGCGGTTATTGGTCGTGGATTAATCAAATCTTGAGGCATCGCAGATTCAATTTCTAAAAGAGTAGACATTTTCTCCTTAATAACTCTTTCCATTCTCAATATGCCAATTCTAAACTGGTTTTCTACTAACTCACCTACAGATCTAACTCTACGATTTCCCAAGTGATCAATATCATCTACTTCACCTTTTCCGTCTCTTAAATCAATAATGTGCTTAACTATAGCAACTATGTCATCATTTCTTAATATTGTAGTGTCCTCACTACAAATTAGATTTAATTTACTATTAAGTTTAACTCTCCCCACATCAGATAAATCATAACGTTCAGATTTGAAAAACAAATTATTGAATATATCTTTTGCAATCTCATATGTTGGTGGTTCTCCAGGTCTTAAAACTTTATATATATCGTTTATTGCGCTTTCTTTAGACTCATTTTTATCAATATTGATGGTATCAATTAAATAAGGACCTTTATTGATTGGATCGATATCAGCAATCGATAGTGTGTCTATATTTCTTTCAAGTATATTTTCTAAGTTTTCTTGTGAAATTAACGAGCTTGATTTTAAAAACACTTCTTTAGAATTTTCTTCTAATAAATCATTTTTAATATATTTTCCTACAAAATAGTCTGACTCTAATAATATATTTTTTAACCCATCTTCATTTATTTTTTTTGCTATAATATAATTAATTTTTTCTCCTTTTTTTAATATTATTTTTTCATTAACAGCATTGACTAAGTCATCTCTTAGTTTGATTGGTCTCTTATAATTTTCAGGATCAAATTTTGTTTTCCATTTTTTTTTACTTTTGTCATAAGTAAAATTTTTAAATTTGTAGAATAATTCTAAAATCTCTTTTTTGGTGTATCCTAATGCGTATAATAATGTTGAGATTGGTAGCTTTCTTTTTCTATCAATTCTAAAATGCAAAATATCTTTAACGTCGAATTCAAAATCTAACCAAGAGCCTCTGTTTGGTATAACTCTACAATTAAATAATAGTTTTCCACTAGCATGTGTTTTTCCTTTATCATGATCAAAAAAAACACCAGGACTTCTATGCATTTGATTTACAACAACTCGTTCAACACCATTAACAACAAAGGTTCCACTTTCAGTCATTAATGGAATATCTCCCATATAAACTTCTTGCTCTTTAGCAGACAAAACTTGTTTTGTGTTAGTATCTGGATCTATGTCGTAGATAACAAGACGTAACGTGGGTTTCAATGCAGAAGCAAAAGTAAGATCTCTTTGTCTACATTCTTCAACATTAAATTTTGGTTTTTCTAATCTAAAAGATAAATATTCTAAAGTTGCTTTATCAGATAATTCTTCTATTGGAAAAATACTGCTGAAAACTTTGTTTAAGCCTTTTCTTAATGATGAATTTTCTGAATCTTTATCTGAATTTAATAAAAATTGTTTGTAAGATTTTTTTTGTATTTCAATAAGATTTGGAATAGATAAAGTTTCCTTTAATCTACCAAAATTCTTTCTGATATTCTTTTTTTCAGTAAAAGATAATTGCATCCAAAAATTACATCTATTGATGTAATGTAAAACTCAGTTAAAAAATTTATTACTTCAATTCTACTTTAGCACCAGCAGCTTCAAGCTTTTTCTTCATTTCTTCAGCTTCTTTTTTTGCTACACCTGTCTTAACTTCTTTTGGTGCTGCCTCAACTAAATCTTTTGCTTCTTTTAAACCTAAAGCTGTAATAGCTCTAACTTCTTTAATTACATTAATTTTTTTATCACCTGCTGCTACTAAAAAAACTGTAAATTCACTTTTTTCTTCTTCTGCCGCTGCGCCTGCAGAAGCTGCTGCTACTGGTGCGGCCGCACTTACGCCCCACTTTTCTTCAAGCTGTTTAGATAAATCGGCTGCTTCAACAACAGTTAATTTTGATAAATCGTCTATAATTTTATTTAAGTCTGACATGGTATTATAATTTAATTTAATTTAATTTTTATTACTTTTTGCGAGGGCCAAAATAGCAATTTTTGAAGCAGGTGCAAGTAAAATTCTCATTATTTTTTGAGCTGGTGTCTTCAAAATACCTACAATATTGGCTCTAGCTTCATTTAAAGTTGGTAATGTGGCAATTTTAGCCACCTCTTCGATTGAAAGTGGCTCATTTTCCATTAAACCACCAATTATTTTAAGATTTGAATTATTTTTAGCAAATTTAGTTAATATTTTAGCTGAGGAAATAGCATCATCAGACAAAGCAATCGCAGTTGGTCCTTCAAATAAATTTTCAAGTTTTTTAAATTTTGTTCCTTCTAGAGCTAGTTTAGTTATTCTATTTTTTGTAACTTTAAAAAAAACTCCATTTTTTCTCATTTCAGATTTTAAAGCATCTATTTGCTTTACAGTTAATCCTTGATAATGGGTAACAAAAACAGAACTAGATTTATTAAAAGTTTCTTTCATCTCTTGGATATAAATTTTTTTCTTCTCTTTGTTCATCATAAAAATTATTTTTCCTGCTTTAGTTTAAAAGATGTTCCCATTGTTGATGTTAGAAAGACTGATGTTATGAAATTGCCTTTAAAATTAGTAGGTTTTTCTTTTAAAATAGATTCAAATATTACCTTATAGTTTTGTTCTATTTTATCATTAGTAAAACTTTTTTTTCCAATTGAAGCACCAATATTACCATCTTTATCGTTTTTTATTTCAATTTGGCCTGATTTTAAGGCTTTTGTAATAGATTTAATATTATTTGTTACAGTTCCAAGTTTTGGGTTTGGCATTAGGCCTTTAGGTCCTAAAATTTTACCAAGCTTTCCCATTTTTGGCATCATTGCGGGTGTAGCAACCAATTTATCAAAATTAAATTTTCCAGCATTAATATCATTTATTAAACTTTCAGAATCATAAATATCTGCACCACCATCTTTTGCCTCTTGAATTTTACTTTCCTCACAAAGTACTGCCACTTTAATTTTTTTACCATTTCCATTAGGTAAATTAACAGGAATTCTTACATTAACTTCTTCTTTTTTTTGCTTTAGATTAAGTTTAAAAGATACATCAATTGACTCATCAAATTTAATAGTACAATTTTCTTTAACAACTTTTATTGCCTCTACTATATTATTTGGTTTTAAATTTATTGATTTCTCAATCAGCTTTTTAAACCTTTTTGATGCTTTTTTTAACATTAATCTTTTACCTCTATTCCCATTGATCTTGCTGAGCCACAAATTATCTTAGTGGCTTCATTTAAATCAAAAGCATTTAAATCTTTCATTTTTTCTTGAGCAATTTTTTCAGCTTGTTTCATGGTTATTGATCCAACAAATACTCTTCCAGGTTCTTTGGACCCACTCTTGAGTTTTGCTGCTTCTTTTATAAAATGTGATGCGGGTGGAGATTTAATAATAAAATCAAATTTTTTATCTTTATAAACGGTAATAACAACAGGAACTGGTTTTCCCATAAAACTTTTTGTTTTTTCATTAAAAGCTTTGCAAAATTCCATTATATTTATTCCACGCTGTCCCAAAGCTGGACCTACAGGAGGAGCTGGGTTAGCTTGACCTCCTTTGATCTGTAATTTAACGTATCCAGTAATTTCTTTTTTAGCCATAAATTTATGATTTCTCTACTTGGTTATATTCTAATTCAATTGGTGTAGGTCTGCCAAAAATTGACACAGAAACTTTTAATCGTGATTTTTCTTCATCAACTTCTTCTACTAGACCATTAAATGAAGCGAATGGTCCTTCACAAACTCGTACTTGCTCACCAATATCAAAACTCATTCTTGGTTCGGGCGATAAAGATCCTTCTTTTATGTTGCCCATAATTTTGTCAATTTCTTTATCTGGCACAGCTATTGGTGTTCCAGTAGTACCTAAAAAACCAGTTACCTTTGAGATGTTTTTAATTAAATGATAATGGTCTTTGTTCATTTCCATTTTTACCAAAACATAACTTGGAAAAAATTTCTTTTTTCTTTGAACTCTTTTTCCTCTTTTAACTTCAGTTACTTCATGCATTGGTACTTCTACTTGCTCTATCTGGTCGCTTAGCTCTTTAGCTTTAAATTTTTCTTTTATTACGTCAGCAACTTTTTGCTCAAATCCTGAAAAAGTCTGCACTATATACCAATTTTTCATATTAAAAAGTTATTGTTAAAAGCAAATCTAATAAAAATTTATATATCTGATCCAAAAATAGAAAAAAAATGGCTGCTATAGTAGCTAGAACAAATACCATTAAGGAACCAAGAAGAACATCTTTTCCTGTTGGCCATGTAACTTTAAAAGCTTCTTGCTTGACTGATTGTATAAATTTAAGTGGGTTAATCATCATCTTTTCTATTTTGGCAGGAGCGGAGGGAATCGAACCCCCAACCTCCGGTTTTGGAGACCGGCGCTCTACCAATTGAACTACGCTCCTAGTAGCTTATTTAATAATTTTAGTTACTACTCCAGCTCCAACAGTTTTACCACCTTCTCTTATAGCAAAATTTAATTTTTCATTCATTGCTATTGGAGTTATTAATTTAACATTAAATTTAGAATCATCTCCCGGCATAATCATTTCTGTTCCAGAAGGTAGAGTAACTTCTCCAGTCACATCTGTTGTTCTAAAATAAAATTGTGGTCTATATTTAGTAAAAAAAGGAGTGTGTCTTCCTCCTTCTTCTTTTTTTAATATATAAGCCTGTGCTTCAAATTCAGTATGTGGAGTAACAGAGCCAGGTTTAGCTAATACTTGTCCTCTCTCTATATCATCTCTTTCAACACCTCTTAATAAAGCACCAATGTTATCGCCTGCTTCACCAGTATCTAAAAGTTTTCTAAACATTTCAACTCCAGTAATAACAGTTTTTTTAGTTTCTTTAATACCTACTATCTCTAATTCTTCACCTGTTTTTACAACTCCTTGTTCAACACGGCCTGTAGCTACAGTACCACGACCAGATATTGAAAAGACATCTTCTATAGGCATTAAGAAAGGTTTATCTTTTGGTCTTTCTGGTTGAGGAATAAATTCGTCTACAGCTTTCATTAATTCCAAAATAGAATTTTTTCCAGTTGTTTCGTCTTTTTCTTCAACAGCGGCTAGAGCAGAACCCTTGATTATAGGAGTTTTGTCTCCAGGAAATTTATAAGATGTTAAAAGCTCTCTAATTTCTTCAACAACTAAATCTAAAAGCTCTTTGTCCTGAACTTGGTCTACTTTATTTAGGTAAACAACAATCGCAGGAACACCAACTTGTCTTGCTAAAAGTATATGTTCTCTAGTTTGAGGCATTGGACCGTCTGCAGCATTAACTACTAAGATTGCTCCATCCATTTGCGCTGCACCAGTTATCATATTTTTTACATAGTCAGCGTGACCCGGACAATCTACATGGGCATAGTGTCTCTTTTCAGTTTCATACTCTACGTGAGCAGTTGATATTGTTATTCCTCTTTCCTTTTCCTCAGGAGCTTTATCAATTTGGTCATAAGCAATGTATTCTGCTCCACCAGTTTCGGCTAAAATTTTTGTAATAGCTGCCGTTAAAGTGGTTTTACCATGATCTACGTGTCCAATTGTACCTATGTTACAATGTGGCTTATTACGTTCAAATTTTTTTTTCTCAGCCATTTTTTTTTACCTCTTTAAATTTTTTTTAATAATACTTCTTTTAATCTTGGAGCGGGTGAAGGGAATCGAACCCTCACAACCAGCTTGGAAGGCTGGTGTTCTACCATTGAACTACACCCGCATCGTTCCAAACATATCACACTCTCATATCGACTAAAACTTTATTGACTTTGGTGGAGGGGGAAGGATTCGAACCTTCGAAGACCGGAGCCAACAGGTTTACAGCCTGCCCCATTTGACCGCTTTGGTACCCCTCCTATACTCAGAAGGTTACCTATACAATAAAGCTTTATTCAACAAGGGTTTTATAAGCATTCTGGTGTAGAAAAGCAATAAATGATTTTGTTTGTTTATATGCTATTAATCCTAATAAATAGTTAAAAAACATGAAAAAATCTACCTTTTTAATAGCTGGAAAACATGCCGTTACTGAAGCACTTAAAAATTCTAAAAGAAAAGTGATAAAAATCTTCTTAACCGAAGATTCAAAGAAAAATTTAAATAGAGAAAATCAAGATAAGCAACTACTAAAAGATATTAAAATTTTTTATAAAACCAAAATTGAGCTAGATAAATTGTGTGCAAAAAACGAAATATCTCATCAAGGTTTAGTGGCTGAAGTTGAGCATTTAGAAAGTATAAAACTAAAAGACTATTTAAAACAAAATGAAGATAAAAAAAATGTAACTTTTGTTGTGTTGGAAGAGGTAACTGACCCAAGAAATATTGGGTCTATAATAAGAAGTGCAGCAGCTTTTAATATCGATGGTTTAATTATTAAAGAAAGATCTTTTCCTAGTGAAAGTAAAATTTTATATAAAAGCGCTAGTGGGGGTATAGAGCACATTAATATATTTGAGGTTCCTAATATAAGCACAACTATAAAATATTTAAAAACTAAAAATTTTTGGATTTGTGGATTTGATAAAAATGGAAAAAAAGACTTTACAGAATTTGATTGGAACACTAATAGTGTTTTATTATTTGGCTCTGAAGGGTATGGCTTAAAATATCAAACACTAAAAAATTCAGATTTTTTAATGAAAATAAATATTGATAGTAAAATTGAAAGTCTCAACATTTCAAATTCTGCAGCATTAGTTTTTCATTATATAAACAAAAAGATAGGTAAAAATTAGAATTATCTAGATAAAACTTGAAGAATAAATTAAAATATTCTACAAACTGGCAATGCCCTCATAGTCAATTTGGTAGAGCAACTGATTTGTAATCAGTACCGCTCTCAATCAACTGCAAAATACTAGCATAGATCCTCACTAAAAGATTCAAAAATATTTACGGACTACATACGGACTACAGATGAAATTATTAGAGTCAAATAAGCTAAATATAAAATACAAGAGACATCAGCTGGGTACTGACCAATTAAGTCTGCTTTTTTTATGTTGTTCACTATTACAATCATTCCAAGCTTTTTTTCTTATTCTTTCCAGTTCATCTGGAGGAAAAGCAAGGTTAGTCAAGTTTGCTTTTGTCCATTGAAATTTATCTGGATTATACTCTTTAGGTAGCTGACCTTCTTTTGTGCAATGATCAAATATTGG
>Ga0209403_10000943_pt1 | contig 39592 bp, 37 predicted proteins | sample ArcticOcean_MG_C_8_FD_187440 | JGI IMG/M metagenome (GOLD analysis project Ga0209403, IMG submission 187440) | Marine microbial communities from western Arctic Ocean - ArcticOcean_MG_CB11_86 (SPAdes) (version 2) | ecosystem: Environmental > Aquatic > Marine > Oceanic | place: Arctic Ocean...
ATCTCCGGAAGATATCATCGCGGAAATGGATGTTGAGACTGCAGATCTTAATAAAATGGGACAGGAGTTACGTGGGCTAAAAGTACGCCTAAATACAATGGGTGCGGTAAACCTTTCTGCTCCGGAAGAATATGCGGCCCTGACAGAACGGATTTATTTTTTGAAATCACAGTCAGATGATTTGCAGAAAGCACTGAATGATTTGAAAGAAACAATCAAGGATATCAATGTCGAGTCACGCAGACGTTTCAGGGAAATGTACGATCTGATCAATGAAAATTTTAAAAAGGTTTTTAGCTCGTTGTTTGAGGGAGGAGAAGCTAAACTCGTACTGACTGAATCAGATGACCTCTTGAGCGCGGGAGTTGATATAGTAGCGCAGCCTCCAGGGAAAAAACTGCAAAACATCAATCTGCTTTCCGGCGGTGAAAAAGCATTGACCGCGATTTCACTGATCTTTGCGATTTTTTTGGTCAAACCAAGCCCGTTCTGTTTTCTGGATGAAGTTGATGCACCTCTGGATGATGTGAATGTGGTGCGTTTCAACCGCTTAATCACAAGTTTGTCTTATGATTCCCAATTCATTGTTATCACACACAACAAAAAAACTATGGAAATTGGTGACCTTTTGTATGGTGTTACCATGGAAGAGCCAGGTATTTCTAAAACAGTTTCGGTAGAATTCCATGAAGCATCCAGATTAATTGCCTGATTTATCACTCGGAAAATAATTTCAATACTATGTTCAATTTATGAACAAATGTAGAAATTAATGCGATTGGGACAAATAATAAATAAGTTTAATGACTTAATTGATGCATTCGTAAATAGTTGTCATTCCCGCTCTCGCAGGAATGACATACATGTGTACCATTTAGACTTTTTACTGATTCATCAATTAACGGTAATTTAAAAAGTCTGAACAATTTTATTAACAAAATATTGGATGTTCAGAACACTGCGAATTGAATGAAACTGCTGAGTAGAATGAATTTTACCCACCTTAAATTAACCAATATTTTCTTGAGATTTACTTTTAACTAGACCATCTTATCTAATTCAGTTCAAAAAAATGCAAATAAAAATATTCAAAGGTTTTGATAAATATTCCAAAGCCTTTGAAGAAGAAGAATCTAAAGACGTCTCAGGTGCAGTTCAGGAAATCTTGGTGAATGTCCGTGAAAATGGAGATGCGGCCTTGCGTGAGTATACTGAACGTTTTGATCAAGTAGTGCCGGAATCATGGCTTGTTCCAAAGTCTGCACTTGAAGAAGCGCTTGATGGACTGGATCATGATCTTTTTCACATCTTGGAAGAAGCCGCTGATAATATAATGTTTTTTCATGACCGCCAGAAAACTGATAGTCAGCTGGATTTCAGTCCGGATGGAACTGTGCTGGGCTGGAAAGTTACTCCTGTTGATAGCGTAGGAATATATATTCCTGGTGGCAGAGCGGTTTATCCGTCAACATTGTTGATGAACGTTATTCCGGCTCAAGTTGCAGGAGTATCCAGAATTGCGATGGTATCGCCGCCTGGACCTTCCGGATTACCGCACCAATTAGTGTTGGCAAGCGCTGCTTTGATGGGACTTGATGAGCTTTATGCAGTCGGCGGTGCTCAGTCAATTGGAGCATTGGCCTATGGTACAGAATCGATTCAGCAAGTGGTAAAAATTACTGGTCCAGGAAATGCTTTTGTTGCTGAAGCAAAGAGACAGGTTTATGGAACAGTCGGTATTGATTCATTTGCAGGTCCGAGTGAAATTATGATTGTTTGTGACCGTGACGACATTCCTGTGGAATACCTGGTACGTGACATGTTATCACAGGCTGAGCATGATCCTGACGCAAGAGCTATTCTGGTTACAACTTCCTCAAAACAGGCTGAAGATGTTGCAAAACGACTCAAAAAACTGATTCCAACTTTACCGCGCCGGGAAATAATAGAGGCTTCTTTTGCAAACCGCTCAGCCATTATTGTGGCACAGGATCTGGTAGAAATATTTGAAGCAGTTAATGAAATTGCGCCGGAGCATTTGGAAGTTCTGACAGAACAACCGTTTGAAGACCTGCACCGTATTCGTAATGCAGGTGCAATATTTTTAGGACCAAACACACCAGAACCAGTCGGAGATTATTTTGCTGGCCCCAATCACACCTTGCCAACTTCCGGTTGTGCCAAGTTTTCATCACCGCTTGGAGTGCAGGACTTTGTTAAAACAAGTTCCGTCATCAGTTATTCTGCGGAGCGGCTGCAGCGTCAGGGTGAGAAAATTATCCGCTTTGCTGAGGAAGAAAAATTATTTTCTCACGCAGAGGCAATTCGTGTACGTTTGGAAAATCAATAAGATTTGGAAAATTTTACAGAACCTACTAGGATTCTATTTTAGGCGGGTTTTCTTTTTGTGCTTCAAGCTCCTGCTCCCTGCGGGCAATACGCAGTCCGTCTTTTTTACCCAGAGAAAAAGCAAAATGCGCCGTTACACCAATTACGGTTCCAATGGCGACTACGTGTAAGGTGAAAAGCATCACGTTAATAAATGCAAATTGAGACAGGGAAAGACAGCGTGTTGCCGTAAAATGCTATTGGATTAATTATAGCTGAGCTGATCAAATAGAATAAGGTGACTCCAACCAAAGGAGACCAGTCTGTACGTGTTCTCGGAAGATAGCGCTGTAGTGGGGTAATCAGAGGATCGGCAAGAACATGAATTATCCGCACCAGCGGATTATTCAAAGACGGGTTCACTAATCCTAGGATAAACCAAGCAACCAGCACGAACATACAAAAAAACAACAAGCTTTGTACTACAATACTTATACCCTGTAGCAAGTGACCTCCGCTCTGGAGCAGTAAAACTGCAACATCTGATTGCCCCTGAAAAAACAAGCTTAGTGAGCGTATCTCTGCAGGAATGACTATTTGGGCAAAGATCACAACCAGAATTGAGGCATAGGCGCTGAAATGTGCCATCATGACTGGCATCCGGTGTTCACACCATACCCATAAGGGTCGTGTCACCCTCCCTATCCACTGGACAATCTGATTATGCGGGTCAGCGCTGACCCATGTCATAACAACTGCGGCGATGATGATCCACTTGTAAACAAACAGCCCGAAGCATGTTGCCCCGGCCAGCCATTCAAGAAATTGGACCATTATTTTTGCTGCTTTTCAAATCTTTTACGGGAGTGAAAGATTCACCGCAACCGCACTGATGACCGGTTTGCAACTGTTCAAAGACAAATCCCTGTTCAACTAAATTTTTGTCTGAAAAATCAATTTTTAATGGTCCTAAAATATCAGTGAGTGCTACACGGTCAACGACAACAGAAACATTTCTCGAACGAATTTGGACGTCATTTGGGCCAACCTCTTCAAGTTTACTTGATTCCAGCTCATATTTCCATCCGGAACATCCTCCCGGACGTGCGCCGATACGTAAAAAAGTATCTTCCAAACTTGAACCTTCCGCTTCACATGCTTCTTTAAATACCTGTGCCGCCCGGTCAGTAAGCATGACTTCAGGAAGCGGATTTTCTGTTTTCGTAATCATATTGTTTTTTCAGAATAATAATTAGGCAGACCGATATAGAGGTATTGAAGAGTCAACACTGCTTGACCAACCATGTATCCCGTCAGAAATATTGTACACTTTTTGGAAGCCCTGTGCAGCAAAATACTGTGCTGCCTGCCTGCTTCGTTCACCAAGATGGCAAATAAACATCATGGCTGTATCTGGATCCCATGTGTCCAGTATTTTTTCCACCAGTTCCTGATCAAGCAGAACAGAATTTTCTACGCACGCAGATTCTCGCTCCTGAGGTGTACGTACATCCAAAAGCTGAATATCAGGATTATCTTTCAAAATCACTGAAGCTTCGATAGCCGCCACTTCCTTCACTTCTGCAGGAGGTAGTGGAGGTGTGATTTCCATCTCCGGAAATGCTTCATTCAGTAATTCTCCGAGTTCACCGTTATTCGACATTTCTTCAACTACATCCGAACCACCGACAAATTCTTTGTTGATGTAAAGTTGCGGGATAGTCTGCCAGTTTGCGTAATCCTTGATTCCCTGTCGAATACTTTCATCCGCAAGCACATTAAATGAGTTAAATGGGACTTTCCATGAATTTAAAATATTTGTAACTTTTCCGGAAAAACCGCACTGAGGCGATTCCGGAGTGCCCTTCATAAATAAAAAAACAGGGTTGCCGCTGAGCATTTGCTCAATCTGAGCCTGTGGATTAGTTCCGGAGTTTCCGGTACTTTCCACATTCGGAGAAATTACTTTGAACTGCATAAACTTACACCGATTGATCGTTAAAAAAATTGAAGGTTATCTGAAACGTGAGTGAAAACCCGATGTGTTGATTTCAGGAATCATCAGTACAGCTTCTAAAGAAACCGCACCAAATTAGTACTGATTAAATTATATTACTTGAAATGCATGTTTAAGTCAAACATAACTTGCCCACGGCACAGTTCCAGCTTTGCTTGTGGGTTAAAATAAAGTACGAGTTTTGCAAAGTACTTATTTAATATTCTCTAGCTAGTTTTACCCTTTTTACATTCATGGACAGAACCAGTATCATTCCGATTTCCGGCGACCATTTTGAGGATTTTATGCTGCTCACTAATCCGGAGCACAAATCCTCTAGAACCAAACAGGCTTGGCAAATTTTAAGGCAGCAGGTTGAAGCGCATGTCCCCATTTCACTCAGAGTAGATCTAAACCGAATTTGTGTAGATACGATCAGGATGGAATTACTCATTTTTCCGGTTGTTGAACATTGGAAACGTCCTTTAACGAATGCTGAATGGGCACATATCGAAAATGAGGCAAAACAACTTGAGCAGCAAATGGAGAAGTTACGAAAGTTATCCAGCCTTGTCCGCAAAAAAGATCCACTCTCTTTTCCTGACCTAGCGCCATTGTTCAATAAATTATTTGAGCATAATCAGGAGTTACGCAACAACTGGAACACTTTCAAAAAAGCGTGGTCGGACTACAAAAAGGATTGGCAACAGTTCCAAACCAAAAAAAAGCTGTTACTAAGAAGCAAGCAAAAGCCTCCAAAAACACAAACGGAGAGTTTACACAAAAACAAACCTGCAGATATGGAAATTGAACCGCCTGTGTCACCACCGATGTTTTCGCGTGACCGCTGGCATGCCCTGCGTATCAGTTCAAAAGCACTTGAAATAGAAGTCCTGCACCAGTGCCAGCGTTTTCGGGCCGGAACCATGCAGGAAGCGGAACACTTAAAAGATGAGACGCATCCCGTGGTGAAATTTCTTGTGGAAGAATTGCGCAAAATATATCTTAAAACACACGGATTTGAGTTAATTGAAAGAGTAAAACTAGTTCAACAGCGCAACGATCAACTAATGCAGGAGTTACAGCCTTATTTCCCTGAACCGATTATATCAGCGGAAATGATGGAAGTAACAAAGCCTTCCTCTCAGTTGCGAAATACTTCAACAAGCAAAAGTAAAAAAGATAATTCTTCGCCGCCAAAATTATTACGGAGATTTATTGTAATTTCACTCTTAATTTTCATTGGCGCGTTTGTTATATTTTTACTGCAAAATCATTATCCTTCTCCTGGAGGAAATATAATAAAACATTTGAAATTTTTTCCAAAAAACAAAACTTTGACCGCAAAAAGCTCAACCGGCGACAAACCATCAGAGTTTAATATTGAAGACATGATGCAGGAATTTGGTTCGAATATCCCTGTTCAGGAATCGAATGAACGTCTGAAGAAAATGGTCACCGCACCACCTGAAATTTTGGATAATATCGCCAATAGTATCCTCCAGGAAATTGGTAAAAACACCGTTTTTGTCTTTTCAGAGGCCCAGACAATTTTCCTCTTTTGGAAAGGCAAAGTAGAAAAATATGCCTCACCGGAAGATTTAAATAAAAAGCTAAAACAGCTCAAACAAAAATACAAAGATGTAGAATCGCTCTGGAAAGAGATGGGTGACAATGCACCGGAAAACATAAAAGTGATTCCGGATGTTCTTGATGGGAAACCGACTTATGCTTTGGAAATGCTGGATGAAAACGGTGATCCGCTAAAAGCATACATGACTGAAGAAGGAGTTCTGTTGCGTCTGAGTAACGGCCAGCTTTTAGACAAACCGCTAACTCCCCATGAAGCAGCTCAGAAAATTTCCGAATTATGAAAACTGCCGTAAATTATTATCAGTCTGCTACTTTTGTAAACGCAGTCTACACTGTATAATAGTTAAATTACTTTAGCGGCTTTATTTTTATAAAAAAATTAGTGACCTAAAAAATGGAATTTCTCAAATATCATGCTCTCGGCAATGATTATCTGGTTCTCATTTCCGGAGCTCCGCAGTCTGCGGAGGCAGAACTGACTTCAGAACAGGTTCGTAAAATCTGTCACCGCAATTTTGGTCTTGGCTCCGATGGAATTTTAGTCGGTGGAAATAACAGTTCCGGAAAAGGTTTTAAACTGACTATCTTTAATCCGGACGGTAGTAAGGCAGAAAAAAGTGGAAACGGACTGCGGATTTTCGCCCGCTCGCTCTGGGATCGAAAAATGGTAAACGAGTCGACTTTTCAAATCATGACCTCAGGAGGGCTTGTCAGCGCGCAGGTCGAAAGTTCCGGAAAATCTGTAACCGTGGAAATGGGCCGTGTCAGTTTTCAAAGTGAGAACATTCCGGTGACCGGAAAAAGCCGTGAAGTTCTGAACGAAACCCTAGAAATAAATGGTGAAAAAATAACTTTCTGCGCTGCTACCATAGGCAATCCGCACTGCATAGTGCTAAATCATAAAATTTCTGCTGAAGAAGCCGGACGTATTGGACCTTTGCTTGAAATACATCCGAACTTTCCAAACCGCACGAATGTTCAATTGTTGGAGGTATTGAACCGTGGCACAATCAGGATTGAAATCTGGGAGCGTGGAGCTGGTTACACTTTAGCTTCTGGAAGCAGTAGCAGCGCTGCCGCTGCCGTGGCGCACCGGCTGGGTTTTTGTGATGCTGAAATCACGGTTTTAATGCCGGGCGGACAAATCGACATCGCAATTAGTGAAAATTACGAGATCACCATGAAAGGTTCTGTCACTCGTATAGGTAAAATGTCACTTGATTTAGAGTGCCTAGATTTCGAGATTCCCGCATGATCGAAAGTTTATTGGGTGTCTTGACCATTGGTTTTCTCCTCGGAGCTCCGGCAGGGATAACTCCGGGTCCAATGTTGGTACTGATTATTTCCGAAACATTTCGTCACGGAGTCCGTGCAGGCGCCAAAGTGGCGTTTATCCCTCTTCTGACAGATTTACCTGTTGTACTGGTTTCTGGATTTTTATTTGCTAAACTCTCAAATGTTGAATTCCTGCTCGGCGTAATTTCCATCGCCGGCGCAGTTTTTATCACATATCTTGGTAGCAGAAGTATCAGACTCGCTGGCGCCGAAATTCCGGATCATACTCCCAAACCTCTCCGCTTGCGAGAGTTAATAATCGCAAATTTGACAAATCCAAATCCATATCTTTTTTGGTTTACTGTAGGCGCGCCTCTGATGATCCGTTCGTTTCAGCAGACTTTGAGCTTAGGCGCCGCATTCCTCTTCAGTTTTTATCTTGGTTTGATTGGAGTAAAGTTTCTACTGGCAATCGTGGCGGGGAAATCCCGCACCTTTTTGCAGGGAATTTGGTACAGACGTATCATGCAGTTCCTCGGTTTTGCCTTAATTGGATTTGCTCTATTTCTGCTTAGGGACGGTCTGACTTTTCTTGGTCTTTATCCGCAGGGATAATTTCCGAAAGGATAATCCTATATATTTACTCGACATAATGATAAAGAGCTTATAGTATGCTACAAAGAAGCTCTATTTAACTCATGATGTTAACTTAATAATTTTGGAATTTACCACTCAATTAAATATATGTCAATCAATATCTCCACGTTACTTGAATCCCGAACTGCATGTGAAAAAGCGGATACGGTAGATCCTTTACGTAACCAGCGGGAGGATTTTTACTTGCCGCAGGGGTTGATTTATTTGGACGGAAACTCTCTGGGTCCAATGCCTAAAAAAGCGCTCGAACATTTGGAGAGGGCCATCAGTAAGGAATGGGCTGAAGATCTGATTAGCAGTTGGAACAACGCAGGTTGGTGGAAGTTGCCGCAAACACTGGGTGAACTAATTGCGCCTGTTGTTGGCGCAGCTTCAGGGCAGATAATTGTTTCTGACTCAACTTCGCTGAATCTGTATAAAACCGTCTATGCGGCTTTGGCTTTGTCTGAGGGACGCAATGTTCTAGTCTCAGAGTCAGACAGTTTTCCAACTAATCTTTATATTTTAGAAGGAATTACATCAGCTCAACAAAACATTCATAGACGCTTGGTGGGCATAGATGGAGACTCTCTGGAAGAGTTGCTTGACGATAATGTTGCAGTGGTTACATTCTCACATGTAAATTACCGTACAGGTGAACTCCTGCCTATTGAGGAACTTGTCAAAAAAACGCACGAGGCAGGAGCCTTATTTATTCTGGATACATGCCACAGTGCAGGTGTATTACCTGTGGAACTTGACAAATGGGGTGTTGATTTTGCGGTTGGTTGTACTTATAAATATTTGAACGGAGGCCCCGGTTCTCCAGCGTATTTGTATATTGCAAAGCGTCACCAGCAAGCGGCGCTAAATCCTCTTTCCGGTTGGTGGGGTCACGCACGTCCTTTTGCATTCGAAAAAGATTTTCAGGCAGCGGAAGGTATTCTACGTTTCCAGACTGGAACCCAGCCTATATTATCACTCAGGGGACTGCAGGCCGGAATTGAAATTGCTCAGAATGTTGATCTACAGATGGTTCGTAAAAAGAGCCAGCGCCTGACTCAACTTTTCATTGAGTTGGTAGAAAGCAGATGCGGCAATGATGACATGACTCTTCAAACCCCAACTGATCCGGAGAAACGAGGTTCGCAAGTGGCTTTTCATTGTTTAAATGGGTTTTCTGTAATTCAGGCTCTGATTGCCAGAAAAATAATTGCGGATTTTAGAGCACCGGGAATCATGAGGTTTGGTTTCGCTCCACTTTATCTACGCTATACAGACGTCTGGGATGCCGCCGAAGCTTTGGCTGATGTCTTCAAAACTGAAGAATGGCGTGAGGAACGTTTCCAGCAGAAACACGAAGTCACCTGAGTCCTCCACATACTCCTGTTTTGACGATCCACGGAAACAGTAAATCTCAACAACTACAAACTGCTGAACTGTGAAAACATAATTTAAGCTTCCCTGTTCCTGACTCAGTAGGGGTCGTGAATTTATCCTGTTTTCTGGATGATACCTAAAATCACCTTAATATTTTACTGTTCTAGCATACACAAGGAGATTTCTACGTAATTATCGAAGCGCTCGTTTTCAGATTTGCTATTGAGAAATTCTCAGACATTTTCTAACAAACTCGTAGAAAACATTTTTTAAAGCACTTCCTTAATTTTTAACTAACTATTATTACACAGAGTTATATTACATTTGGTCTTCTACGTAAATTTACTAATATCATTCATCACAAACCCGTGGCAAAATATTACACACTGGAAGAACAAATTATTTCAACGTTGAGTGGTTTTGACCTTAAAGCACATTTGCTCTCTCCATGCTTTGTTTTTAACCGCGCAACTGGTTTTTGGTTTTTCCAGAAGTTCAATGGGAGCGGAAAACAGGAAGATCAATTGTTTTACAGCCTCCTAACAAGTGGTCTTCTTTTGCCGCTTCCATTGTCTTACCTACTTTTTCTGCACTTTTTATCCTCTTAATCTCTAAATATTCTGTAGTTGTTTCCGTTTTTTCTGGATTGTTGATTGGAATGTTGATTATGATGAAACTATCATCTCAACTTTAGAATCACATTCGTCAACAAAAAATAATGGAATCCTTATTTGCCAGGATTGAATCCAAGCGTGAAGACTTGGTTTCGTTCACACAAGATTTAGTTCGTATACCTACGATCAATCCTCCAGGTGAGGAGTACACAAGATGCGCTGAATTTCTCGGCAGGCGTTTAGCAAAAAGCGGTTTTTCACTGCTTTATGAACGCGGAAAAAACACTCCCGGCGACTCCGACCGTTACCCTCGCAATAATGTAATCGCGCGTTTTGAAGGCAAACATTCCGGACCTTGTGTGCATTTCAACAGCCACCTCGATGTTGTCGTTCCGGGGAAAGGCTGGACGGTTGATCCATTTGAGGGCTTGGTGCGGGACGGAAAAATATACGGACGCGGTACCTGCGACATGAAAGGTGGCCTCTCCGCGTCTGTGATTGCGATGGAAGCAATCCTTGAGGAAGGCATTGACTTTCCGGGCGCGATTGAAATTTCTGGAACAGTCGATGAAGAAACCGGAGGATACGGGGGAGTTGCTTTTTTAGCGGAAAAAGGTTTCTTTTCAAAACCACGGGTAGATCACGTGATTATTCCGGAACCTTTAAATGTGGACCGAGTCTGTCTTGGTCATCGAGGAGCATGGTGGGCGGAAGTGGAAACATTCGGCAGAATCGCACACGGCTCAATGCCATTTCTTGGCGATTCCGCAATCAGGCACATGAGTGCTTTTTTGGAACTCCTTGAGGAAAGACTCTTTCCCGCACTGGACCAAAAGAAAACCATTATGCCGGTTGTTCCGGAAGGAGCACGCAGATCGACTTTAAATCTTCAGTCAATTCACGGAGGAGAAGATGAGTCTTTTCAGGGGATGCCGAGTCCGCTCGTTCCTGATTCATGTCGCTTAACCATGGACCGTCGTTTTTTAATTGAGGAAGATATCACTGAAGTAAAAGCGGAAGTCACAGATTTATTAGCGGAACTCGCCGATTCACGTCCGAATTTTCGTTATCAAATCCGGGACATTATGGAATTTCTTCCCACGATGACCGATGCGGGCGCACCAGTGGTAAAAGCTGTCAGTGCTGCTATCCTCAACATATTAGGAAAAACTCCGGAGCATGTCATTTCACCCGGAACCTATGATCAAAAACACATTGCCAGAATCGGACATCTTCACGACTGCATTGCATACGGTCCTGGAATTCTGGAGCTTGCTCATCAACCGGACGAATACATTGTGATAGATGACATGGTTACTGCGGCCAAAGTTATGGCGGCAGCAACGCTAAAATTACTGGGGGTCACGGTAGAATCTTAGCAGTATTTGGATAGTTTTCAGCTTTGCCTACAGTTTTGAAACTTGGCTGCATTATAATTTTGTCGTTTCCAAAAAATGCTGAATTGCACAAATTTAATCGCATTACCACTGAGGTTTCAGCGATAAAGTTATTTTGTGTTCTCTGTGATTCTGTGGTCAAACACCTTTAGCGTAATTTCTTACTTTTTACGTCTGCATCAATTTTGACCTTAGCCGGTTGGTCATTTTCAAAACTTGTTCTTCTCTAAAAATTACCAACAGCAGCGAATATAAAAAAGCTGAACCAGCCAGTAGTGCCAGAAAAACTATCCAGTTGTAAAAAAGGAAAGGTCCTTTTTCCCATAATCCATATCCACTTGTAAACCAGGCAAAACCTGCCATACCGCTGGAAGCCAAAACATAAAGCAGGGATGAACGCAGGGGCCACCATCTTTTTCGCAATTCAGTTTCTTTCAGCAAAAAGAAGGTTAACAGTCCCCACTGAGTCCAGGTACCTACCGCAAGCCCCAAAGCCAATCCGAAAATTTCCAGACTTTGGCTCAACCACCACCCCAAAAGTCCTGTCAGCAAAATACTGAACAGCGAGACTATCACCGGAGTCCGTGTGTCTTTAAGAGAGTAAAACACTGAAGTTTGCAAACGAATCATGGCAACAGCCGGAATACTCAAAGCAAAGGCCTGAAGCGTGTGTGCGGTACTTTCAACGTCATTCCAGGCATAGGCACCATGAAAATAAAGCATCGCAACTATCGGCTCTGCCGCAATGACCAAGCCCACGCTGGCTGGAAAGACGACCAGTAAAGTAGTGGACATGGTAAAGCGAAGGGTCCTGCGAATTTTCTCCCAGTTTTCACTTGCAGTGTGTCGGCTTAATTCCGGAAAACTAGCAGTGGTTAAGGCAAAGGCAAAGACGCCCAAAGTTAATTCTGAAAGCCGGCTCGCGTTGTAATAATGAGTAACTTGACCTGAAGGCATGAAACTGGCGAGGTTGCGCAGCACGATGATGTTGATTTGATAAACCGCGACTCCGAGCAATGAAGGACCAAGCAGTTTCAGCAGGCGTTGAATATTTTCATCATTGAAAAAATTTTGCGGTTTGAAGGATTGCCCAATTTTTCTCAATGAAGGAATTTGAAGTATTATTTGCGCGATTCCACCTAGAAGCACACCAATTCCGATTCCGATGATGGGTTCATCCAACAACGGTGAAATTCCGAAAGCTGCCCCGATAATACCGATGTTTAACAAAATCGGTGCAGCGGCTGGTGCAGCAAAACGCCCTTCTGCGTTTAAAACCCCCATTGCCCACGCAACCAGCGAAACAAAAATCAAATACGGAAACATGACTCTGGTCAGCAAAACCGTCAGTTCGTACTTTTCCGGACTTGATGCAAAACCTGCCGCAAACAGGAAAACCAACTGAGGACTGAAAATAATACCCAATCCGGTCAGGATGGTTGTTGTTGCCAGAACGAGAGTTAAAGTTTTTGCCGCAAATTTCTTTGCAGCTTCCGGATTTTTACGTTCACGGATTTCAGTGTAGAGGGGCAGGAAAGCCAAAGTCATCGAACCCTCGGCAGTCAAGCGGCGCAGAACATTTGGAATAGTGAACGCCTGCACAAAGGCGTCTGTAATCCATCCGGCGCCGAAAAAATGTGAAATTACTAGATCCCGCAACGCACCAAGAATTCGTGAAAACAGAGTAAATATTGTAATCGTCCACGCATGTTTCAGAATGCGGTGTGACTCTTCAGGATATTTTTTCAAGGAATTCGATGTCAAGTAGTTCAATGTTGACAGAATTGACAACTGCTTTCAGTCCCGAAAGGCATTCAGTCAGCTCCCAAAAATCGCGGACTTTCCAAGCTCTGCTTCTATTTCAAGCAGACGATTATATTTGGCAATACGCTCGCTACGTGATGCTGAGCCTGTTTTAATTTGACCACCTGCCATACCAACCGAAAAATCCGCCATGAATGTATCTTCTGTTTCGCCGCTGCGATGCGAGATTATGTAGTTCCATCCCGCCTTCTGGCAAAGTTGAATGGTGGCAACAGTTTCAGATACAGTACCGATCTGATTGAGCTTGATCAGCACCGCGTTTGCCGCGTTTTTGTTTACACCTTTCTTGACAAATTCGGTGTTTGTCACAAACAAATCATCGCCTACGATTTGAATTTTGGCACCGAGTTTTTTAGTAATAGCGACAAAACCATCCCAATCGTGCTCATCCATAGGATCTTCAATCGAAACAATCGGATATTTTTCCACCATATTGTTGTAAAACTCAAGCATTTCCGTGGAGTCTTTTGTGCCTTGTCCTGACTTAAAAAAGTCATAGGTTCCGTTTTTATAGAAAGATGAAGCAGCGGCATCCATTGACAGCGAAATGTCTTTTCCGGGCACAAATCCGGCAGTTTCGATGGCCTCAATTATAACTTCACAGGCCTCTTCATTGCTGCTGAGATTTGGTGCAAAACCACCTTCGTCACCTACACTTGTGGCATAGCCTTTTTCAAGTAGAATCTTTTTCAGCGCATGAAATGTTTCCGCGCCGTAACGCAGTGCTTCACGGAATGTCGGCGCGCCAATCGGCATGACCATGAATTCCTGTAAATCAACACTATTATCCGCATGTTCTCCACCGTTGATAATGTTCATCATCGGCACCGGCAAACGAAAACCGCCCACTCCTCCAAGATACGCATACAGAGGAAGGTTGTGTGAATTGGCAGCAGTTACCGCGGTCGCCATAGAAACACTGAGAATCGCGTTTGCGCCTAAATTACTTTTTGTAGCGGTACCGTCCAGATTGAGCATCATCCTGTCAATCTCCGCTTGTCTATCCGGAGTCATGCCCAGCAGTTCCGGAGCAATTTCCATATTTACGTTTTCTACCGCTTTGAGAACGCCCTTTCCGCCATAGCGTGCTTTGTCACCGTCACGCAGTTCAAGAGCTTCATTTTCACCGGTTGACGCACCTGAAGGTACAGAAGCTGTTCCGGTTACTCCGTTTTCAAGTGTTACCTTGGTACGGATTGTTGGATTACCACGGGAATCCAAAATTTCCATCGCTTTTATTGAAATTATTCTGTCTCGCATAAATTTTCTTTTTTTGTTATATAATTTGATGGCTTCGTTAAAACTCAGATACCTGAGCCATTCGTAAATAATTGTCATTCACGCGAAAGCGGGAATGACATACAAGTGTACCATTTAGACTTTTTACTGGTTCATCACACCTGAATTATATTATCTCGAACTGAGAGAGTAACCCTTATGATATTAGTACTTAACATCTATAATATTCACTTAACATCTTTAATATTTATTACTGGGCTTGAAAAGATAAAGTTTTAGGAAAAATTGCAAACCACCAAAGTTTAATTCGGATTTAATCTGAATATCCCAATTGTAATGACAATAATTCTAATATAGATCCGGCATAAAGCCAAGATAACACTCTACATTTTCCGATGAAATTGCAACTAATCACAAATCATCCAAAGGACTCACAACACCTTCACCGCCTTAGATATTGACATGCAGATTGTGCGGTAATAGGATTGAGTTTAATTAACCCTAAACTGCAAATTTACAGAACAAGTACAAGGGCTACATGTCTTGGAACATTTAAGAGAAGATTCTAAAAATGACTAGTCACGATCAAATCAATTTACTGGATTCTTGTTCCGCTGTGTTTTCGAGAACCAGTGAGTTCAAACGTTGTGAGTAATAAGAGGAAAATTGAAAGACACATTGAAACCAGGCATCAGATACGAACATAAGTACGTGGTGCCAAATACAAAGACTGTTCCAGCCCTCTACCCGGAGTCAGAAGAATTCGTCGTAATGCCTGAGGTTTTTGCGACAGGATACTTAGTTGGATTTCTTGAGTGGGCATGTATAAAGGCAATTAATCCTTATCTTGATTGGCCAAAGGAACAGACTGTCGGTATTCATATTAATGTAAGTCACGATGCTGCAACACCGCCAGGTCTTGAAGCTACGGCCACTGTTGAACTAATCAAAGTTGATGGAAGAAAATTATTGTTTTCTGTAGAAGCACACGATGGAATAGATTTAATCTCAAAAGGGCAGCACGAACGCTTCGTAATAAATAAAGAAAAATTCGATGCTTCAATTGCAAACAAAGCACCGCATAACAATGCAAATTAACTCGGACGGTTAGAGACGTTCCTTAGTCGCTCTGCTTTAAACTGGAGGCTATTTGAGACGTTATGTAATACAAAATAGTTAGATTATTATTTCAAATAAAGGACTTAGAAAAGGATGTTTGATTATTCCTTCGCCCATTGGTTGACTTTTCTTACAGCTGCCGTTCTGTTAAACCTGTCACCAGGCCCAGATATGGCTTTAATATTGGCTCAAACTGCAAAAAGAGGTGTGAAGTAGGGCTTTTCTGCAATGTTTGGTATTTGGACGGGTGCATTTATACATGTCATTTTTGCTGCTCTTGGTTTGTCTGCAATTCTGGCCACTTCTGTTATCGCATTTTCAGTAGTTAAGTTGGCCGGTGCAGATTATCTTATTTGGCTAGGTATCCAAGCATTACGATCTAAAGGTACTAATTTGTCTGTCAAGGGTCAGATTTCTCCAAAAAGCTTGAAGAAAGCATTCCGGCAGGGTGTGCTGGCTTCACTATTAAATCCCAAAGCGGACATTTTTTTCTGGCATTTCTTCCGCAATTTGTTGAAGCAGGATCGGGTTCCGTCAGTGCACAGTTGTTTCTTCAGGGTTCTTTAATTATTGTATTAGCCGCTTTTGTTGAGCTACCGTTAGTTATTATTGGCGCTAAATTAACAGGTTATTTTAGTAATAATACTCACGTTTCTAGATGGATGGACCGAGGACTTGGGGCTTTGTTCGTGTGGTTAGGTATTAAGTTGGCGATCAGTGACCGTATATAAAACAATTTTGCAAAACAAAGCTGTTCAACATGGACGTGGCCAAAAGCGCTGCGAAGATGTGTATTTTGCTACTTGTGATTATGTGAGTTGGCAAGCTTAGTTTCTGAATAATTGCGTTGATTTTTTTTACACGCCGTTCCACTTCCCTCCTCTCTGCTCCAATCCGCAAGTGAAAAGAGTCGTTATCCTTCTAAGGTTTATTAGTCTGTACTTCGTAACTTCATTAGGTATCTGAAAAATATAGTCCCCAAAAAATAGCAAGAATTGCAAAGCAGCATTTGTATTCAACCTACATAATTTTACACATCGGAGCACATTAAGTAGAACTTTTTGTTAAAGTTCACTATTGATTATTTAGCTCAAGTGTTTTCGAGGCTGTAAATTGATCATCCTAAAAAAAGAGCAGTTCCAGTACCCTTCTTTCACACTAATAAAATAAGGAGAATATAATGAGTGCATATGTCTTAATTCATGGAACACCGAAAAATGAAGAAAAATGAAAGAATATAGTATTGCAGCAGGCAGTAAAATCGGTAAATTTGGCAGTGAGCTCTTAGTAAAAGGAGAGGCAGCTGTTTTAACCGGAGAACATTCACACAAAATAGTGGTTTTACTCAAATTTCGGGATGCGGAAACGGTACACAAATGGTACGATTCTGCTGAATATCAAGCATTGATTCCTAACCGAGAAGAGGGAATTGAAAGTACGTTTATTCTTTGTGGTGAGTGAATCCAGATTGCTGTCTCGCTTGTCATTCTCGCGCGAGCTGGAATCCAGAACTCCATGCAAACACTATGGATTCCGGGTCTTCACTGCGCTTCGCCCGGAATGACAAATCGAGGGCATCACTTAAAGCAAAGCCACTACCAAAGGATTTAAAAAGTATCCGATATTATGTGTGTTATGAAAAAACTCAATCAATGAAGAGAAATGGAACGTATTTTTAAAAGTATCGATTTCCTTGAAAAAAACATGTATGAACCTATCAATATTCATGACATAGCAAGGGCATCGTATTATTCAACCTATCATTTTTGTCAGGTATTCCGCTCATTGGTCGGAGATTCGCCGAAAGTGTATCTGCGAAAAAGAAGGTTAACCATTGCAGCGGATCGTTTGGTGAAAGGAGAAACATCAATTTTAACTATTGCTTTGGATTGTCAATTTGAATTTCATGCTGCTTTTACTCGTTCCTTTAAACAACTCTTTAAAATGACTCCTGAGCAGTATCGAGCAAAAGCGGATCCTTTGAGGCTCATATACAAGGATCAGTTTAGCCCTCACAACTCCTCAAACTAACGTTATACATCAAAACCCATCACACGAAGTTGATTGCTGGTTGACAATTTTAGTCAATCAGCTTTGTCGTCTTTTTTCAATTCCTCAAACACCAGATTCGATTATAACTCCAGATTTGATTATAACTCACTCTATTTTTACACCACACAAAATGTAGGCGGTACTGTACAGATTTATTCATTAAATAGTTTGAGTGAAAATTACTTTATAGGCGCTATTTACTCGCCCAATGGAAATATTTAATATTTTATACAAAAAATATAAAATTCAATATAAACAGTATATTCACTTAGATATTATAACAAGCAAACAAATTATTCATCACCAGTTTTATTTTCAGGCCACAATTTTGCTACATGTAGTATAAACCCGTAAAAGTTTTCAACGGCATCAGCTAGAAATACGATAACCAAATTTGTACAAATGATTTACGAGTTTGGGAAAATACCGAAACAGAGTATTCGAGAAAAAACATGAGCAAGGTTTTCTATCCTTTTATTGATAGCTCTAGGTCAGAGCAGAGTCCAAAGAGTGATGAATGGCAAGTAGAGGAAAACTATTTGAATCTCTGGGGCTATTTGAGAAGAAGGTATCCTAATGTTGATTTGAACGAGAAAAATTTTTTGGATTTGATCAATCTAAAAAACTCACTAGAAGGTCCGCATCAACTAAGAGAATGGAACGAAGATATAGCTTCTGTACGCAAGCATTGATCACTGCTCGTGAACCACACCCTTCAGGGGTAATTATTCATGAAGTCCTTTGACAGCATAGACAAAACTTTTGAGGATCGTTTTGATCCTAAACTGCGCACGATAGGAGAATCCCAACTCCAAAATTACGACCGGCAGAAAGAGCACATTCCTCCTTCAAAATATTTCCGCATAGAATTTTCAACAGCAATTCCTGAAGAGACAAAAATATTTTTGAAGGGAAAACTTCCGGACATCCTGGATTTTTCTGAAAAATTTGGTCTGCATCTCCCTCACGGCAATCATTTGCTGCGCTTTTTAGATCAGCAAACATATGAGAACGAAATTGGTTCAGCACTGCCGAAAAATGTTAAGCTTCCCGCATCACGTCTGAGAATCATCAACACTACTCTGTCTTACGAAGTGACGATTATTTTGCCCCGAGAACTGGAGACCGCAGAACTGATTGTAAACATTACACGTAATTTATTTTCAAAGTTATGCGGAAATATATTCTTCAATGAGCAAATTCTGCCGCTCGAATTTTACCGGCAAAGCGTAAACCGGCAAAAACAAAGCAGTGCCGCGATTCCGGAGATACTGTTCATGGTTGAAGAACTTAACTTTCCCTCAAAAAATTTGCAGGCATACTGCGAAAGTGTGGCAAAGTCATACCTTCTTGACCTGAAAAAAGAAGGTGCGAAAATCCGCAAACAATTAATTTCGGAGTGGCGGGAAAAGTGGGAATCTCAATCTCTGTCATCTGAGGAACAGCACACGTTAGATTCTATTTTTAGTGAATTAAAACAGACTTTCCGGACAAATCCGGAAAATTTTAATCAGACTCTGATTGAACGGATTCAACAACTAAATTCACAACTGCATTTCATTTTACCGCACGAACGGCGAGCTTATGAAAATTTCAAACTGCAACGTTTCCACCATTACATCCGCTCAGTAAAAAACAAATTGGAAGAAATATCAGCACTTTCCGGATTTATTGAGGAACTACATGACCTTTTAAATCAAGCTCCTGAGGCCACTGATTTGGAAGGAGTCGGCGTGCAAATAAGATCCCGTATGCAGGAACTTCGCAAGGATAAGAAAGTGATTCAGTTTTATGTTCCGGAGATGCCGCAAAACCCGGAATTGAAGCGCATCCGCCAAAGATTTCCGCTGAGACTGATAAAAATGCTTCCCTCCGGAACTCCATTGAAAGAGTGGTCAAAAGAAATAAAACGACTGGAAAAAAATTATGCGGAATCGATTTATTCAAAACTTTATGCCTCACTTCATAGTTTGAGTGAATGGACACTCGCGCTTCATGAAAAAAAGACTGATGATTTTAACGAAAGCACGGATCGTCAGCGCTTAAAAAAGCTACTGCCGGTTTTGAAATATAGAGCTCCCGCGATTGAAGGTTTGCAGGGCACGCTTGGAGTAATGCTGGACATCAGTGAGCAACTGCTTCCGAAAACCAAGGACAATGAGACACCTCGGCAGTTGGTACCTCTGGATGATTTTAGCAAAGCGTGGAGCTATTTTATCTCATCCATTTTGAGTATGCTCTATTATCAGCAGTCTTCAGCATCAGCAACTCTCCCGCAAGGTTTCCGGACAGACAATTACGTGAAGTCAATTTTGAAATTTGTTGACGGTCAATGTTCCCTTGGAATAAACCATTTCCACATCGTCAAGCTACTCTGGCTGGTTTATGAGGAAAAAGGCACAGACGCTCTTCCGTTTTTGCTTTACTGCGTCCAAAAGCCACAGGATATTCTGCGCTACACCTTACACCTCACGATGCGTCCGCAAACAGAAAATATCAGTCTTGAAAAACGTCTGGAGAAACTGCCTCAATACCGGGACGCTTGGATTTCCGCGTATCAAAACCGCTTAAATGAGACCGGTAATTAAAATACTAAAATGTCTGCCTATTTGTTTTATTTGGTAGGAGTAAAATCAGTGGGAAATCTGAATCAAATTAGAGGCGGAGAGTAGCATAAAAAACAACTCGACTGCAGTTATCACAACGAGAGGTTTGATGCCTTTCTGCAGGAATTGAAAAAACAATACCAAATAACAAACGATAGTAACTGAAGCTAGAACAGCAACCCCTAACAGCGGCACCACATCACCGTAACTCAGCTCTGAAATCCACTGCCATCCTGTAGGAGCACCTGTTTTTTCTAAATATTGATCCAAAGGGAGAGACCAGTATAGAGGGATATCTTCCAGCGGAATATGAGGTGACAGCATTCCCGTCAAATACAAAGCAAAACCAACTACAAGAACAAACAAACCAAGATGGTTCATATGGTAAACTATTCTTGCGTATAATTGCTGTTCGGACGCGTTTTCAAAGGCTAAAGTATCTTCCATTATTGAGCTCAGTTTCTGTTCAAATTCCAAATGCTTTCATTAAGGAACGTATACCGGCGAATAAGAGGACGCCGATTACCATGTTACGTATCACGGAGGGCTTAACTTTCGGCAGCAACTTTGAGCCAATTTTTGCACCTAGCATTATGCCTACCATCGAAGGTACAGTAAGAATCGGCAAAACCGCGCCTTTGTTCATGTAAATCCAGGCTGCAGTGCTGTCAGTAATAGAGAGTGCAAAACTGCTCGTTGCGACTGCGACCTTAACTGGTGCACCCATGACGAGGTTTAAAATTGCTACATTCGCCCAGCCTGCTCCTAAACCGAAAATGCCAGCCAACAATCCCACAATTACAAAACCCAACATCCCTTTTGTGGTATTGTGGACAGTCCAGCGAACTTCTTTTCCAGTAGTTTCTTCAGTATAAATTCCGTTAATCTGCAGCAGTTGAGTTAAATAATTACCATGAGTAACAGATGGATTTTCCGAGTTTTTCGCAAAGAGCATGATAAAGACGATACCGATAATTGTAACACCTAAACTGCCCTGAATATAAGCCGGATTTAACGCGGAAAGCCAGAGTCCCAGAAAGGCTCCGATTATCGCAAAGGTAGAAGCAACCAAAGCGGAAGGCATGGCTAGTTTTAAACTGGCTAGATTTTTTTCGAGAAGATGCGGGGCGGCCGCAAGTGAACTTCCGAGTGCAATGAAGAGTCCTGTACCACGGACAAAATCAATATGAAACGGAAAAAAACTGGTGGCTAAGGGAACGAACAAAACTCCACCACCTATACCCGCCATCACACCAAAAACGCCGATTAAAAAAGTTGTGAAAAATAAGATAGTCGGCCATCCCCACCATGGCAAATTTAACTCAGCAGGAGTTCCGGCCAAGAGGATTGACGGCAGTAAAAAGATTGTCAACGATAAAATGAATTTGAACAAGCTGTTCTGCTTCATTGAACTACCTTCACTGTTCCACCGGAAAATCTGCCTGCTGCCAATCAGCCATACCTGAACTGTTTATACAAACCAGATTTTCTAGTCCCTGCATACTGAGCATAGTATAGACTGTTTGCGCCCTGCGTCCGGAATGACAGTGCAAAAACACTCTGTCATAACCGCGGATTTCGTCAATAAACGCCTGCTCATTTCCCATGGGAATATTCAAACTTCCCGGCACTTGACCCTGATTGTACTCTTTGGGCATTCTCACATCAATAACCCTCTCAGTGGGGTTAAGTTTAACCAGCAACTGATGTAAATCGTGCATAGTGAAATTATCTTCGTTGACATGACCTAGTTCCAGAGAATAACCGCATTTTAGATTCAACGGAACAGCTTAATCAATTCTTTTAGGTTTTGGTAAATTCAGATTGTTCATGATCTGGACAAATTTTTCCAGTGTTTGATCTCTGCCTATTCTGGAGTTAAAAGATTTTTCTTCCCTGATACAGGAAGCAGTTCTGCCAAGATAATCATGTCCCGGATAGACGAGAGTAGAGTCCAGATATGTATATAATTTCTGAGTAATACTGTTAAACAGTTTCTCCGGATCACCCTGTTGAAAATCTGTTCTGCCGCAGCCACGAATCAACAAAGTGTCTCCGGTAAAAAGACGGCCTTCTGTATAGAAACTAGTGCATGCATCGGTATGTCCGGGTGTTGAAATTGCCTTGAGTTTAAAGCGGCCAAATTCCAAACTGCGGAAGTTTCTCCAAAAGCACTTTTTGCTCCGGTAGCATCACGCAGCATACAGGAAGATGTTACATGATCTGCGTGGACATGAGTGTCTATAACATACTTGAGTTCAACACCAAGTTCTTCTATGAACTGCAGACTGCGCTCAAACTGCTCCTTGACCGGATCAATAATCAATCCCTCCATAGTGGCAGAATCAAACATCAAGTAGGTGAAAGTTCCGGTATCTTTATCAAATAATTGTCGAAATACGAAAGTCGAATCTTCGTTATTGTTCATCTTTATATTGTTTTTCAAGTACAGTAAACGTCTTTTATCAGGTCAAATAATTTGATTATTTAATTATTTGAAATCCGATAAAAAGAATATGTTGCCTCACGTCGTGAAACCAATACACCGCTGCTTTTCAGTAAAGCCAAGTGCTGAGAAAGTGTTGTCTGTCTGATGCCTGTGTAGTATTCCAAGTTCTGCACAGTTTGTTCACCACCGCGTAGAGCACACATTATGCGCAAGCGTGCAGGATGAGACAAAACCTTTAGACTCTGGGCTGCTATCTCAATATTTTCTTCCTGTTCACCGAATAACAGGACGAGATCACATTTTAACGCTTCGTTTTTGCTAACTTTATTTTCCATGATATCCTCCTATAATTTACATATCATAATATACAAATATAAAGAAATCCAGCCCGATTAGGAATTAATTTGATGCAGTCAAAAAAAACATAATTCATGACATTTTGATCAGAGCGAGATTTTTTGGACTAGCGGCCGTATTAATATCATTAATTTCCCTCTCGATTCACAAAATACGCCTGTACCTGAATAAGCTCCGTATATTTTATTCATCTCAGGATTGCTGATTTAGCCGCGGAGATAATTAAGGATTTTTTCTGTATCAGTTACTAATCTGCTTTTAGAATAATTCAAATCCGAAGTTTGAGACGTAAATTCAAAGCGCCGCTATTTCATCAGCTATCTAGATAATTTTATTAGTTTTATTTTGACAATAACAGGATGATTATTTTGGCAAATATTTTAACGCAATGAAGTCGTAAATTGTTTTAGAAATATGAGGATAGTTGGCATATTTTTCGCAGAGATATATCTTAATTGCAAAACTTTCCCTGTGTAGACTTTTTGAGAAGAGGTAATATGAAATGGTTTAAATTCGAACCTCAGGAAGAGGAAATAACGGAACCTGAAACATCACCAGTTTTAGTTTACTTAAGTCCAGAAGCACTAAAACACGCTGTTATTGTAGATGATTTTGGTTCATTCCAGGACAGCCCTGAGTGCATTCCGGGTGGGCGGCTTTTTGAAGTTAACCGTCAATATAGTTACCGTTTGCGCCAAGTTGCAGATCTCGTTGAGGAGCCTCTTGAGGATCATAATTTACAGATGAAAGTACAGTCAAAACGTAATTTTCACGCGGAAATCAAACCCAAAAAACGCTTGAACAATACCGAAGACAGCATGTCTTCAGGTAGCAAAAATACTACTTACCCGGAATCTTCTCTCTTAGACCTTGCCAAAAATTCCGAAGAAGTAACTCAACCTCTTCAAAAGGTACGACCGGAACAAGTACCGTTTAAAGATCTTGAATCTCTCTTCGTCAAATAACAATGATCCAGTCAGGCTGTAGAATCTGCAGCATCAAAGATTCAGCCTTAAAGCCTCATTTTTTTAACAGCTGAATTTTTCCTCTGCGCAGGGTTAGGAGTTGCATCTCCCGCTGAACTTCCCCTTTTTCATCAAATCGTAAATTGCCAGTAACACCCCGAAAAACCTGCATATTTGCCAGCGCATTCCTGAGTTCCCGGTGACTTTGGTTTTGCTCTTCTTTAAGCAACTTCATTAAGATCATCAAGGTATCATAGGCATAAGCAGTATAAGGAGTTGGCCCCAGATAATTTTGATGTCGATATAGAATTCGTTCGTGCAGTCTCAGAAACTTTTGCATGGCAGGTGTTTTAGCCTGCGGAAAGAAGCTGTCCACAAAAACCGGTTTTTTTACCCCGCGTAATCCAGGAGCAAACGGGAGTGCGGCATCATTCCAACCACTGTCTCCCAGAAAAGCTGCTTTTCCCATTTTGTAAACAGCACTATAAGGAAAAATAAGTCTCAAATTTTTTACACCTCCTGAACCCACTGCTACGAAAACCGCGTCAAAGTTGTGGATTGAAACTTCCTTTTCTTTGAGTTCATTTAAAATACTTTTTTCTTTTGTGCTAATGCGTTGAACTTTTCCGGTGAAAGTATCAAACTCTTTCACTAGACTTTTTTGACCTTCATTTTTAAAACCTTCAACCGCGACTACTTCACATCCTTTAAGCACTGCGGCATCCCAAAAAAGCCGCATCTTTTGTCGACCTTCTCTAGATTTTGCGTAAAGAATCAGGAAGCGGCAGGCATGAAGTTCACTCACTGCATAATCCAGCAATTCCTGAACCTCATGTTTCCAACTTTGATTATTACGAAAAATGTAGTCTCCTAATTCAGGAATACTGGCAGTCAGTGATAGGGAAATTAAAGGTACCCGCAACCTCTCCGCTTCTTCCGCTGCCGCTTCTGAAGTTTTCCTGGCAAGAGGACCAATGATGGCAATCACACCTTCTGTCTCCACAAGTTCACGGATTGCGTTTTTTGTTTTCTCAGGATCCAAATGTGAGTCTCTGACCACAAGTTCCCATGAGTCTCCAATTTTCTTTGGTTGCGGGACAGTTGTTACATTGTCTGTCAGTAGTAAATTACCGCTAATTATAATTGTTTCAGAAGTTGTATTATCGCTGATATTATCGTTCACAACCGTATTTTCATTGGCACGCAAAGCCAGCCACAAACCATTCAGTGTTTCCTGTGCCAGTCCTGCTACTTTTGCGCTGGAACTGCTCAAAGGCAGAATTACACCTATTCGGCGAGGATTAAGATTAAGGGCTGTGGTGAGACTGCTCTGCATTTGTTCAAGTAGTTCAATCTGTTCCAAGTCAGTAGTTTCTTGGGCCAACTCAAGTCGCCGGTCCACAAGTTCAAGAGCTTCTCGGTAATGTTTTTGTTTGACCAGTAGTTCGAGTTTCAGCGATGGTATTTGCTCCTGCAGCCAAGTTAAATTTGGATAATTTTCTAATATAATCTTTAATTCTTCGACAAACTGAACTTCTTTCAGCAACCGAGCCAGTTTTTCAATATCAGCCATTTTTGCTGTTTCCACATTATTTAGTTCATCAAGTCGATATTGTATTGCTGTGAAAAGATCATCCTGCAACAGTGCTTCATCACTGAGCATCCGCAAATAATCGCTGCGCAGATTTGGTTCCAGAGTTTTAGCGGTAAGTTGCCGTAAAACCAGATCTTGACTGAGTGCTTTATTTTGAGACTGTAGAGCCTTGTTTAAATAATAAAAAATTAAAGGCTTAATAGGGCTTTGCTGTCGTTCACTCAAAAAAGCGTCTGCCAATATTTCTGCGGATGACCATTCATTTAGTTGATAAAGTAGTTGAACTTTGAGACGAGTGCGTTCTTCAATTTCCAATTGGTATTCAATTTCCTGATACCTTTCCCTCGCTGCATCCGGATTTGAAATGAGCAGCCTTTCAATTTCCGCTACCAGCATAAAGACTCCTGAAAATTCAGTGTCCGCCCATTCCGGTTGTGTATCAAACATTTCCTTTTCCACAGCAGAGTTATTAGCGGAATTATTGGAAGACTCTTGATCGCTTTCGGAAAACCACGGAAATAGTTTGCTGAAAAAAGATCCGTAAAAAATTGCTTCATCTTCTTCCGCTTTTATTGAAGGAAGAGTAGGGATTGGAGGGGTTAATACAGGTGTTGAGACGTTTGGAACACTGCTTTCGGTTTGAGCAAATTCTGCTTCAAGTAGTGTCGTGGGAGCAGATAACAAGTCTGAAGCCAGCAGTGGAGTTTTTTGCAGGGACGGTTCTATCTTAACAGTAGTTTCTGTTGTGTCTATAACCTTAGTATTTTGCTCCAACCACGCATGGTCACTCAAGATACTTTGGGCTAACGCATTTCCGGAAAATGTCTGCAAACTCCAGAGACTCAGCAGAACGCAGAAAATGAGCTGGAACATTGCAACTCGATGCAAAATCACTTTATTATCCAATTTCTATTTTATTCGTTGAAAGCTAAAATTGAACCAGGAACACGGTGATTATCTTCCCGAATCGTGAGGTGTTGACTGTCAAAATACTCTAGTAAATCAATAGCGTGTTTGCGAGAAATGTTTAATAATTCTTTGAATTGGATAACAGTAATTATTTGATTATCCTGCAAATATTTACTCAGACTCGATAAAATTTCAGTTGTTTGTTCTGGAGCATAATACAGATCCTCCGCGACACGCACAAGACGTTTGGAATGCACCGCTGATTTGAGAATTGCCACACCTTCTTTTTCGTTCAATTCAAGTTCTTCCAGCAAACGTGTACGGCGTTGAGGCTGAAATCCACCTGCATTTATTAACTCAAGACAGCGTTCCAAAACTGCTTCCTGTACTGCTGAAACTTGTGGCTGGTGTTCTGCGAGGGAAAAGTACTGTCCGTTTTGTAAAAACTTACCAAGTTTAACCATGTATTTTAACAGAATTTCAACTTCTTTTTCAGTAAAAATCAAAGATAGCTTTCCGCCCAGTTCGGAACGTGTCATGCCTTCACGATCCGTGAATTTTTTGTGATGTATTGCTAAGACTTTGCTCAAAAATTCGCCGATACGTTCAACATGTTCAACATGCAGATAACGTTTTGAAAAGGGATCAACGCAAAGCACCTGCTGCTGACTTTGGAGAAGCTGCAGAACTTTGCCGGACTGTTTTGCAGAAAGACCGGAACGTACCGAAAATTCTGCTTCAATCACACCTTTCACAGACTGGAGATAGATCACTTCCGCAGAACGCACATTTTCGTCGCCGTCGCGCAGAAGCCGGAGACGTTCAGGAAGTTCATGCAAAACTCTTCTTGATTTACTGGGAGAAGGATCGATCACCATCCCGCCGCCTAAAGTAATCATTGGTGAATAACTTCTGACAATAAAACGGTCACCATGTCTCGAGCTGACCTGGCTTTCCAGACGGAACTGAACCAGAGCGGTTTTTCCCGGGAACAAAGTTTTAGCTTCCAAAAGAACAATCCTTCCAAAAACTTCCTGGCTGCCTAGATGAAGTCTAATACGTGTTCTGTCTTTCAAAGCCGCAGATACATCTTCAAGCAAGCTCAGAGAGGCATTCAGCATATAACTGGTGAGTAATGACTTCTCTTTTGCCAGTTGATCACCTCGTTGAATTTTTTCTTTGGCAATTCCAGCTAAATTCAGAGCAGCCCTCTGTCCAGCATAAACCACGTTAACAGTTTGACCGTGAGCCTGAAGTCCGCGTATCCGAACGCCCCGCAATTGCGGAAATTGCTGTACTTCTTCATCTTGTTTGACTGATCCACTGAGCACTGTACCGGTAACGACTGTGCCAAATCCCTTAACAGTGAAGGAACGGTCTACATTCAAACGGAATGGTTTTTCAATTTCAGCTGCCGGAATTTGTTTGGCCAGATTTGATAATGCTTCCCGAAGTTGAGGTAATCCGTCTCCGCTGGCAGCAGAAACCGGAATCACTGGCTTGCCTTCGAGAAATGTGCCTTCCAGTAATTCAGTAACTTCCTCACAACAAAGTTCAATCATCTCTGAGTCTTCCACTAAATCAATCCGTGTAATCGCCACCAGTCCGGTTTTAATTTTTAACAGATTACAGATATTCAGATGTTCCCGTGTTTGAGGCATCACGCCTTCATCTGCAGCGACAACGAGCAATACTGCATCCATTCCTGCCACGCCAGCGAGCATGTTATGAATAAACTTTTCGTGTCCAGGAACATCAACAAAAGCCAGCTGATTACCCTTTTCATCATCATAATGAGCAAATCCAAGATCAATTGTAATCCCTCGTTTTTTTTCTTCTGCTAAACGGTCTGTGTCCACTCCTGTGAGAGCTTTGACCAAAGTCGTTTTTCCATGATCAATATGCCCGCTTGTGCCAATCACAAAAGGTCTGGAGGCTTTTTTTATGATTTTACTGGAAGACATTTATTAAGTTGGAGTACGATAAATTTTATTTAAATCAGCCGACATTTGGAGCAGTCAAGACAACTTCTAGATATTTATTCTAATATCAAGCGGCACAGTATTCAAGTTACTCAAGCACTATTTCACTGACTTCAGTATAATAGTTTGCTATAATTGATTGAAAAGCAAAAAGTCATAAATTCACTCTGCAGTTGAAGCAACAGGCTGGAACTGATGAAAACCAGAGGCTGTTCAGTTACGGGTTCGTTTCACTTGAAATGGCGCGAATTCAGGATTTTACTAAACCAACACAATAAAAATGTTTTAAAAAATGTTGACTTGCATACTTAACTATATCGAAGAGAAAGAGTTGAGACTGGCAAAAAATAGAATGTTGCAGTTTAAAGCAAGATTGTTTTTTGTTTTCACAGGCTTGCTTTTACTCCTACTGCCTCAAATAGTTACTGCAGTAGAAACTTTCTCCAGAGATTCCGAACACAGGGGAATCGTTGAACTTACGCTGTACCAAATCTATCCTGAGAACAGGATGGGCAACGGAATTTACCTCGACAAAAAACTTTTAGATTCTCATCCTCAACGGGTGATTATTAATATTTACTCAATAAAAAATACTAAAAGCTACGTATATCTCTTCCGCACTCAAAATGGAGCTATGGGACTGGACATAGTTAAAAATGAAACTGACGGAGATGCGCGTTTTTGGAAGGTTGATCCGGAATTCTATCAGTATACAAACCTCACACTCGGTATTCAAAGAGTTTTCAGAATTTTTCAGGATAAAATGATTCCACTGCTAACTCATCTCCGTACTGGTACTGGCGTAGCAACGTCCACGAATCACGCGATTTTTTATCATATTACGGATTCAAAAGATATTACACGCACCAATTCTAGCGGTCAGGAAATTACTCAAAGGGTTTACACTTTCAGGCTGCATCTCATAAATCGAAACTATGAAAAATTTCAAAGCCTGCTGAATATTAAGGTTATGGACGTTAGTCACCGTTTAAAACTGAAGTGGGTAAATGAATATTCTGTAAGTTACAAACTGAGTAACGGCAAAAAGGAAACCGTTGATTTGCGAAAACACGCACCTACGTTTTTTTAAAAATTACATAGCTTATTTGCTGTAACAGTATTTCTTTTGAACCTCCTGAAAAACCAGCCAAAGCCTGTACAATGACGCCTGAAATTACCTGTATAATTTACGATATGGACGGTCTTCTCCTTGATACAGAAGGCATTTACACTGAAGTCACTCAAGAAATAGTTTCTGAATATGGAAAGGTTTTTGACTGGTCTATCAAAGAAAAAATTATTGGACGGAGATCAATTCAGGCAGCACAGATTATAGTTGAAAGTCTGGATTTGCCTATTACAGCGCAGGATTATCTGGACTCAAGAAAAGACGTTTTGCTGGAACGATTCAGAGACACGCAGGCTTTACCAGGAGCAAAAGCTCTGACCACACATTTTTTTAAAAGAGGAATTCCGCAAGCACTCGCCACCAGTTCTTCGTCTCCAATGTTTGAGGCAAAATATGAAAAACACAAACTGTGGTTTTCCCAATTCAAGGAGATAGTCCGTGGAGATGATCCTGAATTGAAAGAGGGGAAACCTGCACCTGACATTTTCCTGCTGGCTGCAGAACGTCTCGGAATAGAACCCGCTAAGTGTCTCGTCTTTGAGGACGCACCTTCTGGAATGGAGGCGGCGTTAGCGGCTGGGATGTCAGTGGTTGTAGTACCTGACCCTAATATGGATCATAGTCACTATAAAAATGCTTCTCAAATAATATCTTCACTAGAAGACTTTGATCCTGAATATTGGGGTCTGCCAAAATATACTAAAGTTATTTAACAACCCCCACTAATTTGTATTCTTTCCAAATCATCATCTAGTAAAGACAGTTAATATATACATTAAATTAATTTACAGGTTACTGTAATTATGGATCTAATTCTTAACATAATTTAAGTATGTAGATATTTACATTTGTAATCTTATTGTTCTCAGTCTACTCTCTTTTTTAAATGTGTATTTAAAAAATTATTTATTAGTTACCAAAAAGTCTTTGACTGTATTATTTATTTAATATAGAAAAGCTTTAAACTATTCCTCTTTTCCTTCCTATTCTTTGTTGTATTTTCCCCATGACTGCCATAATATCTTCAAGTATGATGTAAAGCACTGGAATCAGATATAAAATTATAAAAGTTGAAAACAAAACTCCAAATGCAAGGCTAATAGCCATTGGAATAAGAAACCGAGCTTGTCTTGATGTCTCAAAAAGCATTGGCAGTAAACCAAAAAATGTAGTTAGTGTTGTCAGTATTATCGGTCTAAATCGGCGAACACCAGATTCTACTACAGCTTCCATAATTGACACTCCTTTTTCGCGGCTACGATTTATAAAGTCAACCAAAATTAGAGAGTCATTAACAACAATACCTGTCAAAGCAACAATTCCTAATACACTTATTATGCTAAGATCATAGCCTAGCAGCAAGTGTCCTAATATTGCTCCTACGAAACCAAAAGGAATTGCTGTCATCACAATAAGAGGTTGAAAATAGCTTTTGAATTGCAAAGCAAGTAAGCAGAAAATCAAAACTAAAGCGAAAACTCCACCTTTTTTTACTCCATCCATAGTATTAGCTTGTGCTCGGCTAGCTCCCTCAAATGAGTATTGAAGTTCCGGGTTCTGCATTATTGTTTCAGGTAAAAGAGACTTTTTAAGTGACATAACTACTTCAGCAGTGTTTGAAACTTCAGAATCTACGAGAGCCCTCACACTAATAATTCGCCTACCATCGATACGGCGTATGGCGCTATAAGATTGACCGTATTTCAATTCGGCTACTTGATCGAGAGGCAAATTCTCACCATTCGGAGCAATAATAACTAAGTCTTCCAAGTCCCTTAAGTACTTGCGTTCCTCTAAAGGCAAGACTAACTTTAAACTCAATTCATCGTTATTCCTAAGCAATTTTAAAACTTCGACCCCTTGAAACGCACTTCGAACTTGTCGAGTTAGTTCTAGTGTGCTTAATCCCAGAGTTAGACCTTCTGGAGTTAGTTTTATCTGAACCTCTCTTTTTCCATCTTCTGAGCTATCCTCAATGTTTTTAACTCCTGGATATTCTGAGAATGTTTCTTTAAACTCTTCAACTATCCCAAAGAGCACATTTGGATCTGGATGGCTCAATTGCAAATCGATATCGTATGTAGATCCCATTCGCCATCCAGATCTAATTTTTAATGATTCAATCCCTGGGAGCACTCCCACACTTTTTTGCCATTTCCGTGAAAATTCATTTGCAGGAAAACCTCTTTCCTTTAAGGGTTTTAGATATACTCTTACTGAAGCATTATTTGATCCACCTCTACCAACATTGCTATATACACCATCATGTATAGGTTTTCCTAATTCAGACTCATATTCTTGGAGCAAAGCCATTGCAGAAACCAACATCTTTTTTTCGACTTCTTTACTTACACTTACCGGTGTCCCAAATGGCATTTTAGCATTTAAAATAACTCTATCCCGTTCTATTGAAGGGAAAAAAGTAAAACGCATATGCCCTCCTATGCTCAAGCCTGCACAAATCATAATAAAAATAAATCCAAGGGCTAGAAAAGAATACCTAAATTCAATAATACGCTTAAGTGTATTACGGTAAACGTTTTGAGAAAACCAAACCATCCCTGAACTTAAGAAGAGTCTAGGACGTTCTATAATTATCCCTATTGGAGCAAGAAAAAAATTAACTATTCGGTTGATATGCGAAAGATGTCCTGGCAAAATAAACATAACCTCTGCGAAGGAAAACAATAAAACTGCAATTAAGACATTCGGAATATTTGAAAAAATATTCCCTGTTGTTCCTGGAATAAAATACATCGGAATGAAAGCAACAATAGTAGTAAGTATTGTAATTAATACTGGCGAACTTATCTCAATAGCACCTTCTATTGCTGCTTTTGAATTACTCTTATCCATTTCCTGATGTGCAAATATATTTTCACCAACTACAATTGCATCATCAACCACAATTCCTAGAACCAAAATAAAAGCGAATAATGAAATCATGTTGATACTTGTATCTAAAGTTGGCATTAATATGAAAGCCCCAGCAAAACTAATAGGTATACCCAGCATTATCCAAAATGCTAAATCTATTCTTAAAAACATAGCTAGAGTTATAAAAACTAAAAGCAGCCCAAGCCAAAGATTTTTCATTAGCAGATCTATTCTATCTTGTAAAACTATTGAGCGATCATTGACTATTTCCAGTTTAATAGAAAATGGTAACTGAGCACTCAATTCTTCAATCATTGAGCGTACTGCTTCAGAAACATCTGTTGGAGTTTGATCTCCTATTCTAAAGACCTCAATACTTTCAGCTGGTAGCCCATTAAAACTTGTCCGAATATCTGATTCCTCAAAACCGTCAGTGATCTGAGCAATGTCGCCAAGCCTTAAAATACCCTGATCACTATATATAATTGGGATATTGGCATATTCTGCTGCTGTATATCTCTTTTCTTTTGTTCGTATTAGGATATCCCCTCCAGAAGTTTTAATTTTCCCTCCTGGCATATCCAAGTTAGATTTTTTGATTATATTTGAAACCTGATCTAATGTTAATGAATGTTGTTGCAAAGATGACTTTGAAATCTGCACGGTCATTTCAAAACCTCTCCTTTGTTCAATGTCTACTTGTGATATATCAGGATGAGAGAGTAAGGAGTTTCTCACTATTTGTGCTTGCTCAATCAAAGATCTAGCTGGAGCATCACCATAAATAGTTATATTTAAAACTTCTCTACGGATTTTTGGTAACTGCACTTGAACTTCTTCTGCCTCTTCGGGAAGAGATGTTATTCCCTCTAAAGCTGTTTTAACATCTTCAAAGACTTCGTTTTTGTCAGCTTTATTTAGAATTTCAATTCTAAAACTACCCTGACCTTCTTTTGCATTTCCAGTTATTTTTTTAATACCATTAATTCCACCTACAGCATCTTCAATCGGAAGTAGTATAGACTTTTCAATTTCTTCAGGAGTTGCACCTGAGTATGTAACAGCCACAACGATAAAATCTAGCTCCATTTCTGGAAAAACCTCTTGCTTAATATTCATAATTCCCAGCAATCCAGAAAACAAGATGATACTCATCAATAAGTTTCCCGCTACTTTATGTTCTGCCATCCATCGAATCATTTTAACCTCCTAATAAATTACTAGTTTTTTTATAATTAATTTCCACGCTTTTTATCTTTATCCTTTGAACGATCTCGCATTTTGATTCCCCCTTTATTTGTTCCAGTACCTATCTCTTTATCACCAGCAATCCTAACTTTAAGGCCTTTAGAAGCACCTTTTATTGGAGAAATAACAATCTTTTCTCCAATGTTTACTCCACCAGAGATATATACATTATCTAAATCTATATGGGCAATTTTAACATTACGAATTTGTAATTGTTTATTCACAACAACCCAAACTGTATCACGATCACGAAGCGCTTTAGCAGGAATTTGAATTACATCTGCTAGTTGTCTCCCAGGAATATTAACATCTACAAATGAACCAATAAATAGAGGAATTTTAAAAAATTCTTCTACTTCAATAATTTCCTCTTTAAATGATTCAACCTTTTTTATTTTGACGGCTCCCTTTTTGGAAATTTCTTTATCGTTTTGTTCTAGAGAAATTTTAAGCTGAAAAGGATCTCTTACTTCTGCGATCAATTGTACCATCATTCCTCGCGGAGTGAGTTCAAGTAACTGACGTTTGACCACTGCAGGCCAAGCAGATGCGGAGCTAATACCTGCCAATGAGATTTCAGCAGGTATTTGATATTGATTTGTAATAGTTGACTGTTTAGCAACCTTTTCCGTGGAATTAGCCGGAAGCTCTTTCGGTAATTGTTTAGGGAGCCATTCCAGACGTGACATTGGCAAGTCGATCACAACTTCAGCATGATCGCTCCCAATTAGGGTTGCTAACTGTGTTCCAGGATTAACGTATTGTCCCAAATCTACATTTTTTAATTGTACCACACCATCAAACGGTGCTTTCAAGCTTGACTGGGATTGTCTGATTCCGATGCTTAGAAGTAATTCGTTTTTTTTAAAGAAACTACCCTCACTTAAATTAGGACTAATCCAAATCACTTCTCCGCCGATACGCGCGCTTAAGACAACCTTTTGAGCTGCCTGAACACGGCCGTGCGTACGAACCTCTATTTGTGGATTAGAGAATTCTGCCTCTAAAACCTCCACTAACGTCCCTCTCTGGAAGTTGGATTTTTTTCGTGCGCTTGGTTTGTTTTTTAAGAGTGCCATAGTGATTCCCGCTCCTAAACTGAGTACCAGAATAGGCAGCCAAAATTTTAGATTAAATATTTTTTTCCACATAATTATTTAAGTTAAATAGTTGAAGAAGAATTTGGCAAAAGAAGCAAAAATATAGCACCTTGCCCCATGCTGCTTTTTACAGAAATTGTACCACCGTGTGCTTCGATAATGGTTTTACATAAACTCAGACCAAGTCCGTAACCACCAGTTTTTTTATTGCGTGACTTATCAACCCGATAGAAAGGTTCAAAAATCAAATCCATTTCCTCCTCAGGAATTCCCTGTCCATAATCTTGAATCTCAAGCTGAATTCCGGAGTCATCCCTACTTAAGCGTACCTTGATCGGTTCATTTTCAGTCGCAGAATATTTAAGTGCGTTTGCTAGAATATTTTTTAAAACCGTTTGGATTTGCTCAACATCAACTAGCGCAACACATTTTCCTGTAGAATTTTCAAAGCGTATCCCAGGCGCTTTTCCTTCAAACATCAAGCACGTTTCCTGAATTAGCGCTACTAAATCTGCGGCCTGCAGGTCAATTTTACCATATTCACTTTTCAGGCGAGCTGTTTCTAAAATCTCCGTCACCATCTGCTCCATTTCCTGTACATCGCTCTGTAAACTCTCTTGGTAAGAGTTTGCCAGAATGAATTCAAGCGCTACTTTCATCCGAGTCAAAGGTGAGCGTAGTTCGTGACTAACATCAAGTAAGAGCTGTTCGCGTGCATTTAGCATCTCCTTGAGACTTTCTGACATACGGTTGAAAGCCCGCGCTAGATTTCCAAGTTCGTCACCACGTTTTTCAGGTAAGCGAAATTCTAAGTTGCCCTCTCCCAATGCAGAAACTCCATCAGAAAGCCAATTGACCGGCTTCATAATCCAGCGTAATGCCAACCAGGTTCCGGTTAAAATCAGTGCTATCAATCCCAAAACAGCAGTAATCCAAGGTAGAAAGAACCTAATTTCTCGCCAATCATCATGCATTTCTGCAAAGATGAAACGACCATGTTTAGTGTCTACAGTCACCACACCCTGTTTCTTATAACGACCAAAACGCACATTTTCAAAGCTGTCCGGATTTGATTTATTAATAAGAAGGAAAGGATCAGCGGATTTATTAGTCCATTCCCGAAAGCGCACTTTTTCCAGAGGCGGAATTCCGGAAGAAGTTTGCCATGAAATATTTTCATCTTCAAAGCGGATTATCAAAAACAAGCGTTTTGATAATTCACGTGCGTGTTCCAGATTGAGATTTTCCTCAAGATCCCTGACCAGATACATCCCGTATTGCACCAGGTTATTGCGGAAAAAATTTCCTCGATTTTCCTTGAAACCATGCCAACCGATTACGGTTATTCCAAGCACCAACAAACTTCCGGAAATCAGGATAACTGCAAATAGTTTTGTAAAAACGGATTGAAAAGGTCGTTTCAGCCAATTCCAATTGTTTGCTCGCTCAAACACCATTTTCACCTCCGATGAATAAATAGCCTGTACCCCAGATGGTTTTGATGAAACGCGGTTTTTTCGGATCGTCACCTAATTTTTGTCGTAAACGGCTCATGGTAATGTCGACCGAACGGTTGAACGCATCCCATTCAATACCTCGCAGCTGCTCAATGATTTGATCTCGGTTCAAAACTTTTCCTGAATTTTTCACCAGTAAGGCAAGACATTCAAATTCAGACGAAGTCAAACCCGCGGGTTTATCGTCAACAGTCACTTCAAGTTTGTGAAAGTCAATACTGAGACTGCCAATATTTTTCACACCAGATTTATTTTTTGCCTGTACACGCCGTAATACAGACTGGATTCTTGCCACCAGTTCACGTGGTTCAAAAGGCTTAGGCAGATAATCATCTGCGCCTATTTCAAGGCCAACCACACGATCCATCACTTCACCGCGGGCGGTAAGCATAATCACTGGAATTGTACTAGATTGCCTAATTGTACGGCAAACTTCAAAACCGTCCATCTCCGGAAGCATCACGTCCAGGATCACCAGGTCTGGTGCTTCACGCTCTAGCTTTTCCAAACCTTGACTGGGCAGAGTCGCGCTCAAAACCTCAAAACCCATTTTGCCGAGATAGTCTGTCAGCAACTTATTCAGTTTTTCATCATCATCGATGATCAGCAGACGTGAATTCACAGTTTATTGGGATTTAAAAGGTTAATAATTAAATATTATTTTCAATTCAAGACAGCAATTTTCTCAGTACCACTTATTTTATCGGATCGCAAATGCACTAGCAATTCCAGATAATCACTAGGCTCCGCGAGCATACCTCCTGGCCCCACGGTCGGTACTTCAACTTTAAGACCGGAAAATGAAGTGATGAGTTTGCCTGCAATCAAAAAATATCTGCCTTGATCCCTGAAAGTCAAAGTAAACTTGACCGGAAAAGTATTTCCCGCGACTTCCAGCATTCCTGAAACTTCAGCGTTTCCGTTTTTAAACATTTTTTGCATATCGGTCCGGCTTAACCAAGTAGAGGTAAAACGGATGTCAGGAGTTAGCTCGCCTCTGAGAATTTCCGGAATATCTCCGTCACGCAAAGAGTTTCCTGAGTCAAAGCTTGATACAGGAACACTCACTTCCACCTGTGCCTGTTCCTCCGAATCCTGCCAGTGTATTTCTGCTTGCACGTCACAACTTTTACCTATGACTTCGATACCTGCAAAGAAGAACATGGATTTTTCAGTTTTGTATGCAAGGCAATGCTCATCGAGAGCAAAAACATCTTCTTCTGCAAAAGCGGCTTGACTGCCAAAGGTCAGCAAAATTACCATTAGTAAAACATTAATAATCTTTTTCATAATACTCCGATTGTTGGGGGTATTCAATACAGGTTAATTCCTGTGAAACTAATTCTACGTAAAGAAATGTTAAAATGCTTCTCTTAGCCGTAACAGGGTGTATCATTTTGTAACAGCACTTGCGTTTTTGAAACTATGCTGAAAAATAAATTGCTTATACAACATCGGCTTTGGTATTTAAGACGCTTTGCAGCCCATATTTCAGAAAGAATTCAACTTAGTATAATTACTGAATTGACCAAAGCCTTTGAGATTGTTAAACTGTATTAACCCCGAATTTGTGGGAAATGGTGCTGGATGACTTTTCTTTAATTAAAAATTATGCGAATTGCGATAATCGCCGTTGTGGGCATTTTATCTTATCTGCTTGTATTGTTGCCGGGTTATTTTTTGTTTGTTTCAGCAGATGAGGAAGAGTCTGCGGTTACGGAAACTCTGACCGAACTCCCTGCGAGCAGTTCAACAGCTAAAACGACAGGGAAACTGCCCCTGACGAATCCAGGAGAGGCGCCGCCACTAAAGTGAACAGTCACTTATTTTTACTCTGTATTTCTGTGCTTCACCGAAAATGCCTTTGTTTTTACTGCATTTTTTTAAATCAATCTTTAGCCAGTCGGAGAACTTATGCCCATTCACCTAACTTTCAACAACATCCGAAACTCTGATGCCGTCAGTGATCACGTACATCATGCATTTGAAGAACTGATCAAAATTACTGATGATAAATTTCCCTTTCATGTCACTCTGAATAAAGTACATGAAGAATCTTACCATGTGGGCATCAACTGCAGTTACCGTAACAAACTCCTTGCAAGCAAGGCTGATCATGAAAATCTTTATAAAGCACTTTCCAAAGGTATTGATTCCATGAAAACACAAGTGATCCGTAAGGCTGAAAAAGTTAGAGGCTGATAACTACCCTACTTTCCGGGGGTTCCAGAGGAGCCTCCCATTTCCCACAATACTGGAGTTTCATGTTTGGACCGGTTTCCATTCCGCGCATATGTCTTTTGAACGGTTTTTTTGCTGTATTAATTTTTTTGTTATTCGGCCACAATTACCAACTGCAGGCTGCCTGTCGTGGAGAAGGCTTCATGGGAGTTTCCTCCAAAGATCCAATCATGTCCTGGGTGGATTTGACATATTCTCCGGTTTATTCAAGCGCGAGTACGTCAGGAACTTCAGGCTGCAAAAATTGGGATTTATCACAGTATCTTGAACGTGAACAGAGCCAATTTATTAAGAATTCTCACCAACAATTATTAGTAGAAACGGTACGTGGTCAAGGACCTCATCTGGCTGCGTTGGCACGACTGATGGAATGTCCGCAATCATCCTCTAAGGTGTTTGCCGGAATGTTATGGGAGCATCGTCAGCAAACCGTTCAGCTTTTTGAAACTGCAAAACAGACACCGGAATTCATGATAGAACTAAGCAAATGGATCAAGGCTGATCCTGAATTGCGTAACACTTGCGGAATGTCTTAAAGATAAATTTGTCATGAGTTGGAAAAACGTTCTACTGCTGACAACTGCGGTAATATTTGGAGGAGGAAGCGCTTGGGCCTGCCACAAAGGTGGTCCGATGGGTTTCGCGACTAATGACCCTGGAGCATTTTCTATAGACATCACAATGTCGCCGACTTATAGCGGTGCCAGTACATTTGGTACAGCTGGTTGCAAGGATTGGGATTACTCTCAACATCAACGCAATCATTTCCTGGAAACTCAGTGGGCCTTTTTGAATGAAGATGCAGCCCGGGGCAATGGTGAACATTTGACCGCATTTACTCAAATAATGGGCTGTGCCGAAGGACAGGAAACGCAATTTGCGGCTTTGGTCAGAAATAACTATTATTCCTTGTTCGGCAAAACTGAAGCCCGCAGTGATTTGTTAACTCAGTTTGAAATTCTTATTTCAGAAAATCCTGAATTGTCTTGCTCAGGCTAAAACAACTCTCTCCTTTTTAAATAAATGTATGAAAAATGATTTTATGATGCACCTCGTTATTGCAGGCGGAGTAATTATGCTTTTTTTTATGATTTTAAAGATTTTTGGAATTTCTTTGTAAGTCTTATATTCAGCACGCTGATACTTGTAAAAATAAAAGCTAAAG
>Ga0209403_10000947_pt1 | contig 39519 bp, 38 predicted proteins | sample ArcticOcean_MG_C_8_FD_187440 | JGI IMG/M metagenome (GOLD analysis project Ga0209403, IMG submission 187440) | Marine microbial communities from western Arctic Ocean - ArcticOcean_MG_CB11_86 (SPAdes) (version 2) | ecosystem: Environmental > Aquatic > Marine > Oceanic | place: Arctic Ocean...
GGGAATTAAATCCTATCCGAAACCCTATATCTCGATCATGGACGGTATCGTAATGGGTGGCGGTGTTGGTGTGTCGGTGCCCGGTAGTTTCCGAATAGTTACAGAAAGGACGCGATGCGCTATGCCAGAAACTGGAATTGGCCTTTTTCCAGATGTCGGTGGCACTTATTTTCTTTCCCGTGCACCTCATTATTCAGGTATCTATCTTGGGCTTACCGGAGACCGAATGAACGCTGCAGACGCCATTTATACTGGTTTTGCTGATAAATCGGTTTCTTATGATTGTCTCCCTGAATTGACATCTTTGTTGTGCAACCACGATTACGGTCCCAATCTAGTTGAGGAAATTAATACCCTCACCAAACCATACGAATTTGATCCCGGTCCGGCCGCACTTAAAACTCTGAGTAAGCACAATTTGGACGTGTTTTCCGAAGATTCTGTGGAACAAATTATTACAGGGTTAGAGGCCTTGGGGTCAGATTGGAGTACCCAAACATTAACAACTTTGAGACAGAAATCTCCAACTAGTTTAAAGGTAACATTAAAAGCCATTAATAGGGCTCGTGACCTGACATTCAATTCGTGTATGGCCCAAGAATACCGCATTGTGCTTCAGATCATGAAAGGAAATGACTTCTACGAAGGTACTAGGGCTCTAATTATCGAAAAGGATGGGCAACCCGAGTGGCAACCAACTTCATTGGAATATGTAAGCACTAGTCTTGTTGATAGACATTTCCAGTCCCTGGGAGAGATGGAATTATGTGAGGTCTAATTGCTACTTAGCGATTTTTAAATTCAGGCGTCCTTTTTTCCAGAAATGCAGACATTCCTTCAACCTGATCTTCTGTAGAAAATGATGAATAGAATGAACGGCGCTCAAATAGTAGGCCTTCAGATAAAGTTGTCTCAAACGAACGGTTTACTGCTTCTTTCACACGCATTGTTGCCGGTAAAGAAAAGGATGAAATTGTTGATGCTACTTCTAGTACTGTATTAATGAGAGCATCTAAAGGGACAACACGAGATACTAACCCTGACCTTTCTGCTTCATCGGCACCCATCATTCGGGCAGTCAGACACATATCCATTGCTTTTGACTTACCAACAAACCGGGTTAAACGCTGGGAACCACCAAGACCAGGCATGACGCCTAATTTGATTTCAGGTTGCCCAAACTTTGCATTATCAGCGGCGATTATAAAATCGCACATCATGGCGAGTTCACACCCTCCTCCAAGTGCATACCCAGCTACGGCCGCGATTATAGGCTTACGAGCAACGGAAAATTGTTCCTCCCAGATGGCAAAGAAGTTCTCATTAAGCATTTGAGAGTGGCTGCGACTTTGCATTTCCGAAATGTCGGCCCCCGCAGCGAAAGCTTTTTCCGATCCAGTAATAATTGAACAATCGATTTGGTCGTCATTTTCGATTTTCCCAATTAAGTTACATACTTCATCAGTTAATTCTAAATTCAGCGAGTTTAATGCTTCTGGTCGGTTTAGTGTGATCACCGCAATGTTTTTGTTCTGCTCAAATTTTATGGTGTTCCATGATTTTTGCATCGATAGGCCCCATACTGGTTTATGCTGTCAGTCCACGGATAAGTTTAATAATTGCCGAAAAGTCAAGGCTGCCTGATCCGGTTGCTTCAAACAATCCAAAAAGAGATGCGGCCTCGGCTCCCATAGGGGTGTTAGATCCGCATGAAATTGCCGCCTCTTGGGAGAGACGGAGATCCTTCAACATCATGTCAACAGTAAAACCGGCTTTAAAATCTTTATTTGCGGGTGAATTGGGGACTGGCCCTGGAACAGGACAGTAAGATGTGATTGACCAACATTGGCCGGATGAAGTGGATGAAATATCAAAAAGCTTCTGATGATCGAGACCAAGCTTTTCGGCGAGCACAAAGGCTTCGCTAACTCCTATCATTGAAATACCTAGGATCATGTTGTTGCAAACCTTCGCGACTTGGCCATTGCCGGTCCCACCGGCGTGAATAATATTCTTACCCATTAGGCCCAGGATTGGTTTAGCCATTTTGAACGCTTTCTCGGCCCCACCAACCATGAAAGTTAACGTTGCTGCTTCAGCACCCATCACGCCACCTGAGACTGGGGCATCTAGCATTAGGAAATCCACTTTTTCAGCTTCGTTAGACACGTGTCGCGCCGTTTCTACATCTATAGTGGAACAATCGATCAACAGTGGTTTGGAGTTAGTTGACTCTAGAATTCCAGATGTTCCCAAATATACATCCCGAACGTCGTTACCAGCGGGCAGCATGGTGATGATTATATCGACATCTGAGGTGGCATCAGTAATATCTTTCGCGACTAATCCTCCTTTGTCTTTGAACCTGGTGATGCAGCCAGATACCACGTCGAATCCTTTTACTTGGTGGTTGGCATTAATCAAATGCGCAGCCATTGGTCCGCCCATGTTACCTAAACCGATAAATCCAATTTTGGCCATTTTATTTCCTCTAGATAATTGTACCCCGTTACACTAATTCCGAGTGATAATTTATGGTTAATACATTAATCAACTCGGAGTTTGAATTATCACAGTGATTGGGTTTCTTTTTTTGGTCAATAGGAAGAGTATATTGATAAAGAATAATTTCTTGTAGGGGTTTTGAACCTTTCAATTATGCTGAAAAACAGTTTCTTGATATTGAGTTTTTTACTGAATATCAATTACGTACAAAATAGCAGACTACAAAAATAATACATGAGGCACCGGCAAAACAGGGAAGTCATGCCTCAAATTATTTAGCCTAATAATATGAAAATAGGCTGATACATATCGGGACGCCAACAATGGCAGACGGTGCGCAAAACTCCAATCTCTTGGATACATTTCCAAAATTACTTTTGGAGAACGCTCGAATACGGGGAAATCGGCCTGCAAACCGGGAAAAAGATTTAGGTATTTGGCTGACATGGAGTTGGGAGCAAGTCTCGGAAGAAGTTAGGTCTCTTGCCTGTGGACTTAAGAAATTGGAGTTGAACCAGAAGATAAAGTAAGTATCTGAGGTGATAATCGACCCCACTTATATTGGGCAATTACCGCCGTTCAAGCGATAGGAGTCACTCCTGTTCTGCTCTACCAAGATTCTGTGGCGGATGAGATGCAATATATTTATGAGCATGCGGTGGCTAAATTCGCTATAGTCGAAGACCAAGAGCAAGTCGATAAGCTTCTGGAAATTAAGAGTAAACTTCCAAAACTAAAACACATAATATATGAAGATGCCCGTGGAATAGAGAAACATTAGAAATCAAACTAATAATTGTTCAGGAGTGGTTGCCATGACGTCTATCTCGGAACGCATCAACAAGCCTGTTTCAACAGCAGAAATGGAAAGAAGGTGGAGGGCGGTTCGTGCTGTGATGGAATCCGAAGGCATTGATGTTCTTTTGATGCAGAGTAACAACGATCATATGGGCGGTTACACAAAGTATTTTACGGATATGCCGGCTACAAATGGGTATCCAAACACGGTAGTTTTCCCACGTGATGACTACATGACTAAAATTAACCAAGGCCCCTTCAATCTGGACCGTGAACTTGATCCCGCTGGCTCTGATGGGATAAATCGCGGTGTCAAACGTTCGATGACGACACCATCTTTTGAATCGGCCCCGTATACGCGTAATTACGATCCTGAACTGGCTTGTAAGGCTTTGAAACCCTACGAGAACGGTAATATCGGTTTGGTTGGAACATATCAAATGTCATCTGCAATGGTAGATTATGTGAGGGAACAGTATCCAAACGCCACGTACGTCGAGTTTTCCGACGCAATTGACTGCATTAAGGTCATTAAAAGTGATGAAGAAATCGAATTTATAAGAGAAACAGCGGCTCAACAGGATGCCTCCATGCAGGCAGTGATAAATGAAATAAAACCGGGGATGAAAGATTCAGATGTGGCCGCGGTAGCACTGTATGAAGGGCACAAGTTGGGTAGTGAGCAGGGAATTTATCTATGTCAATCCTACACATATGGTGAACCCGCTGCTATTGGACCCCGCCATAATCAGAATAGAGAGATTAGGGAAGGTGACATATTCAACATGTTGGTGGAAAATAACGGGGCTGGAGGATTTTTCACTGAGATTGGGAGAACCATTGTTGTCGGTGAAGCACCTAAAGGTGCGGTACGGGAATTGGAATTGGAATTGGAATTCACGTTGGAAGCGCAGCGGTTAACCCTAGATTTACTTAAGCCAGGCACTGCTTGTCCGGAAGTCTGGAATACATTCAATCAATTTATGCGCGACAATGGCCGTGAGGAGGAAACTCGCCTCTATTGTCATGGCCAAGGCTATGATCTCGTGGAACGCCCACTCGTCCGCCACGACGAGCCTATGACCATTGAAAAGGGTATGAATATGGTCTGTCATCCCGGCCACATGACGAGCAACATTTTTTCTTGGATTTGCGACAACTACATTATTGGTGGGGACGGCCCTGGCGAAAGTATTCACAAGCTACCCCAGAAAATTTACCAAGTCGGTTAGTATGCTTCAATTCAAGACATATGCTTGACCCGTGCCTTAGACAAATTGTATTGGCACGCTTGCTAGTAATTACGTAAATTCTCACTTAGGGGACAAAATGGAAACGGAAGCCATGTTTGATTATATCATTATAGGGGCAGGAAGTGCAGGTTGTGTTCTTGCTAATCGTTTGACGGCATCGGGCCACCATAAGGTATTGCTTCTTGAAGCAGGTGGTGAGGATAATAATTTTTGGGTTCATATTCCGCTTGGCTACGGAAAACATTTTACCAACCCAAAGATTAATTGGCTTTATTGGTCGGAGCCCGGCCAAGACTGGTTAAAACGAAAGATCCGGCAGCCCCGTGGTAAAATTATAGGTGGCACTAGTTCAATTAATGGTCTGGTTTATATGCGAGGCCAAAAGGAAGATTACGACCATTGGCGTCAATTGGGCAACACAGGTTGGAGCTATGACGATGTGTTGCCTTACTTCAAGAAATCTCAGGATCAACAAAGGGGTGAGAGTGACTATCACGGTGTTGGGGGTCCACTTGCTGTTTCTGATCCCATGGATACACATCCTATGGCCGATGCTTTTATACAGGCGGCACAGGACGCGGGCTACAAACGCAATGATGATTTTAATGGAGCCGACCAGGAAGGTTACGGTTATATCCAGTGGACTACACGGAATGGAAGACGTTGCAGTACATCTGTCGGATTTTTAAAACCGGTTCGTAGCAGACCCAACCTAACTGTTGCCCCCAGAGCATTGGCTAACAGGGTTCTATTTGATGGAACCAGGGCGATAGGAGTGGAGTATCATCAGAACGGAGGCGTAAAAAAGGCAACGGCAAAAGGAGAGGTTGTTGTATGTACCGGCACCTATAATTCACCTCAACTACTGCAGTTGTCTGGAATTGGTCCTGCAGAACACCTGCGGGGCTATGGGATCGATGTAGTCGCCGATAGATCTCGGGTGGGCGATAACCTGCAAGACCACGTTAATTGCCCTTTGATGTACCGGTTAAATGAGCCCTTTACCGCTAACGATATTTTGAACCGCTGGAGTGTCCGAATTTCCCAGGGTTTGCAGTATATTTTTCAACGTCGTGGCCTGCTCGGTATGGGTGCTGCTTATGCCGGCGGTTACATGAAAGTTGCTTCTAACACTTCAACACCGGACATCCAGAATTTACTTATGCTATTTAGTGCGGAAGACGTTGGGGGACCAATTGATCCTTTCCCGGGATGTGGAGTATATGTTGTGTTACTGAGACCTGAGAGCCGAGGGACTGTGATGATCTCGTCTGCAGAACCAACTAACCCACCGAAAATTATACCAAACTACATGACCGTATTAAAGGACAGAGAAACTCTAATTAAGGCGCTCAGAAAAACGCGTGAGATAATGAGCCAATCCGCCGTGCAACAGTATATTGTTGAGGAAGTTAGACCTGGTCCAGAATGTGTTAGTGACGAGGGTATTTTGGAGTATCTCGAAAACAATGGTCGCACTAGCTATCACCCGGTTGGCACTTGCCGTATGGGGACTGATGACGAAGCAGTGGTTGATCCGCGACTGCGTGTAAATGGGGTTCAAGGGCTGCGGGTAGTGGATGCATCTATAATGCCCACTCTCGTTTCAGGAAATACGAATGCTCCTACCATTATGATAGCTGAAAAAGCGTCTGATATGATTTTAGAGGACGCAAAAAAATAATTTTTACTGAAAGCTTGAGCTAATTGCCGTTTGCGGTGACCTTTTAGATCAACGCTAATGTTGCCGTCATTTTTAAGATGTATCCTTCTAAATCATATAGCTCCGATCGAAAATATATTTTCCAAATGATCCCCTTCTTTTATGGATGGGTTGTTGTCGCTATTGCCTTTATTACCCTCGGTATTGGTGTCAACGCTAGAACATTTTTCTCCCTCTTATTTGCGCCGATCCTCGAAGAATTCCAGTGGGACAGGGCAACGATTGCCGCTACATTTTCTGTTGGTTTCGTTGCTGCCACAGTATTGGCTCCCGTCATGGGGTCTATGATGGATAAGTTTGGGCCACGGTTTGTTATACCATTGGGAGCCACGATTACCGCTTTGGGTTTCATTTTAGCTACTTACGCAAAGTTACCGTGGCATTTTTATATGACCCTCGGTCTCATGGTTGTCGGGGGTTCACTCTTTATCAACTATATGGGTCATACCGCTTTTCTACCAAACTGGTTCAGTCGCCGAAGGGGGCTGGCCATGGGAATTGCTTTTTCGGGCGTTGGATGTGGTTCTATTACTTTGTTGCCCTGGGCGCAGCACGCAATCGAAACGGAAGGTTGGCGACAAACGAGTGTGACGATTGCTATTGTTTTACTCGTCGTGTTGGTCCCCTTAAACGCGATTTTCCAGCGCCGACGACCGATGGACCTGGGTCTTGAGCCGGATGGTGTGACATCGGTTTCTAAAGAAGTTGATTCTGTTGATTCGCCAACAGAGATTGAAGACCCCACAGTTGTCGATAAGGAATGGGTAGCAACTGAATGGACCGTAAAAAAGGCTATCAAAACTAGCCGTTATTGGTGGTTGATGGCGTCATATAGTACAGCATTATATGTCTGGTACGCTGTTCAAGTGCATCAAACGAGGTACTTGATTGATGTGGGAATATCCGCTGAAACGGCTGCACTAGGTTTGGGTTTGGTCGGGCTCTCTGGTGTCATAGGCCAGATTGGTGTGGGCTATTTTTCGGATCGGGTTGGCCGGGAGTGGGGTTGGACCGTTAGTCTTCTGGGATTCCTCATGACTTATGTATTATTGATACTAATTTCGATTTGGCCAAATGAATGGCTAATGTATGTGATGGCCTGTCTACAGGGTCTCCTGGGTTATGGAATGGCTTCGGTATTTGCATCCGTTCCTGCAGAGTTATTTGCGGGAAGGCGTTACGGGATAATTTTTGGAATACTCGGGGCATTTGCTGGGATGGGTGCTGCGTTCGGCCCGTGGATCACAGGTTGGTTATATGATCAAACTGGAAATTATAACGTTTCTTTTTGTGTGGCGGTCGTTATGTGTTTGGTCTCAATTTTCACAATGTGGTTGGCAGGACCCCGTAAGGTACGCTTGGTGGCTGGTCAGGTTCCCAGAGACTAAATCTTACATAGAGTTTTTAAATGGCCCGGAATTTATGCTTGTTGCTTATAGGCTGAATATTATTTAATAGCATAGGATAGCCTGGTCCCGCCCGAAAGACAAATTTAACGTTCTGCCATATTCAGCTATGAGATAACACGGCGAGTCGAAATTCTAATTTTCTCCTACTACGGCATTTTTTAAAATACCAATGCCAGTGATTTCGACTTCAAGCTCATCTCCTGGTTTCATCCAGACGGGAGGATCTCGTCGAGAACCGACACCACCAGGCGTCCCCGTTGCGATCATATCACCGGGTTGGAAATAAAAGATTTGGGAGTAGTATGAAATTAAATCGGAAACATCAAAACAGAGCTTTCCTAAATCAGAGGCTTGCATAACTTTGCCATTTAGCCGGGTGGTAAGCTTCATATCTCTAAAATCTCCTGGCACCTCGTCCATAGTAATCAACCACGGTCCTGAAGAAGAGGAGTGGTAAAAATTTTTCCCTTGGTCTACGGATCTTTTTTGAAAGTCTCTTATTGAGCCATCCATGATTATTGTGTAGCCGGCTATATAGTCTTTCCAATTCTCTTTAGCGATATAACGTCCGGGTTTACCAATCACGACGGCAAATTCGCCCTCAAAATCAAATTGATCAGAAACTTTTGGACGTACGAGCTCTTGTCCATGTCCTATCATGGATTGCTGGGATTTCATGAATAATGTAGGAAATTCTGGTTTATCGCGACCGGTCTCTTCAATATGATCAAGATAGTTAATTCCGGCACAATAAATATTTACTGGCGCAGGCATCAAGGGCAGAAAATAAACATCTTCTTCCCTAAAATCAGTTGATTGATTTTGACTTGCCTCCGCAGCTTCACCCAGAGCAAATGCTTTTATCAGCGTTGGCAGGTCAGGATAAAATTTTCCAAGCCTCCGCCCGAGATCGACAATTCCGTCGTCCAGCTTTACTCCGTAGCTGGCTTTCCCATTGTATATATAACTACCGATTTTCATGTTAGAGCATATTGATCAATTAATTTGATTGGTTCAACAGATACTAGTAAACCTCGTGCAGGCTACATTGCACCGAGAGGGGTTTCCCCTGCATGGTTTTAGGATTCCAAAATTCTATTTCTATCCATTATTAGAAGGCTTTGATTAGGGCGTCTACTTCTTCTACAGTTCTAGCACCCCCTAGAATGTAGCGGTCAGGACGTATCAAGATGGCGTTGACACCCTTGTTATTGAACCACTCTTGTATACCTGTGTTGCCGGGTCATTGATGGCTATTATATCTAATTTCTCCATTTTTTTATTATTTGCCGTGGTAATTGTTGCAAGAACTCATGCCACATAAGAATAGCAGAACGCCTTCCCACCAAATCATCAAGAAGTTCTCCGGATTGTAGTCTGGGTTGAGGAAAAAGTTGACCTGTTCATTCGGTGCGGCATGCGGACAGGCCTACACCTAACGTTGGGCGCAGCTGGGTCAATTTTTGAGGTTCGTCAGCGGCTGTCGATACAGTCCTTAAAACAAGAGAGGATGCCGTTGTATTAATTAGGTGCCCCATTTTAACAGTTAGGTCGATGAAGGCTTTGACGTGAGGTTTTCTCTCTATTTCATATGTTTCTAGAAGGTCCTCCGATGCATGACCCTTGAAGACGCAGTCTAATTTCCAACCAAGATTAAATACATCCCTAATTCTGGCGCACATCCCTTGTCCCATAAATGGTGGTGTTTGATGGGCTGCATCACCTGCGACAAGCAGGGGGCCCCTCAGCCATTTTTCGGCAATATCAGCCATTTTTCGGCAATATCAGCCATTTTCGGCAATATCAGCCATTTTTCGGCAATAGAGGAATGGAAGGTATAGACGATGGCGCGTTCAAGAGTTGCATCATCAGGACCAATCCATTGGTTCAGCATAAGCCAAACATTTTCGGGACGGGATATGTCAATAGGATCGTCTTCCGGCTTTAAACGAAATTCCCAGCGCCGGCGTTTCCCGGCAAGGAATACGTATGTTGCGGATCTATTGGGGTTGCAGTGATGCACGCTCTGGGGACCCAAATCTGGCATGTGTTTTTGAGAATGAAATCTACAACCAGCCACGGTTCATGAAAACCTAGGTCTTCAAATCCTCGTCCAATTCTATTTCTAGTAAAGGAGTTAGGACCATCACATCCAATGACGAATCCCGCTCGGATGTTATCTAATTTTCCCGTTTTTAGATCTTTATACTCAACGTCGACATCATCCTCATACTCGATAAGGCTACAAACCTCATGGTGCAATAACGTCTTCACGGAGGGAAAGCGTGAGAGTCCCTTTCGGAGAATTCCCTTGAGTTCTGGCTGGTGAAATCGATAGTTTAAGAACCAACCATTAGGTCCGATCTCTTGAGGTTTTGCCCAATTAACCAAAACTTTTCCGTTCTTGTCCACAAAATGCGCTCACGCTCCTACTTCTACAATTGCATTAATTTCATTTGCCAACTCAATAGATTGGAAGATACGTATTACTTCATCATCAAAGGCGACGGCTCGCGGCATGTGATAGGTTGCTGGGTCTCGCTCCAATATGATTTTGGAAAGTTCATATTGTCCAAGTATGTTGGTAAGTGTTGCACCTACCGGTCCCAACCCAATTATGGCGATGTCAAAGGTTAGCTAATCTGTAGGAGGGAGCATCACGTCATACTCTCCACGAGAGAATTTTAACCTTTTGTTTCGTAGCGTGATAAATATTCCGATGGTTTTTTCAAAGTCATCCAACACTTTTAAAGATCTTAGACTTCCTCGAGCTCTGTATAGTTTAAACCCATTTCTCCATCCATCTTAGGGAGTCGAGAGTATTAGAAGAGGGCCTATACTCACAGGCCACCCAGTTGCTGTAATTCAGTCGATCGAGAGCCGCGAGGAAACCGTCATAGTCTACCTTCCCGGTACCGGGTTCATGTCTCTCTGGGACGTCAGCAATTTGGATATTGCCAATATAGGGTAAATACTTCTCGACAGTAGCCTCCATGTTACCTTCCGTAGAATACATGTGATATGCATCGTATTCGAGACCAACATTGGGATGGCCTACTTCTTCTATTATCGCCATGGTTTCGTCTGAGGTCCTTAGTAGAGCGTTAGGTCGTACATCCGGGTTTAGGGGTTCGACAATTACCTTAGTCCCGATATCCCCGAAGGCGTCCGCAGCAAATTTGAGATTTTCTTTAAAGACTGTGAGGGCATCTGCTTTGGAGACGCCATCTGGTTGCGAGTACGCAGGGATCACCAAAGCCGAAGGTTTCAAGGTTTTGCAATAGGGAAGGGCTGCCGCTACATTCTGCCGCCAGGCATTCTCTTTCCCAGGTGCCGCTGCAACGAGAGGTCCATGCTTTACACCCTCACCTACGGCCACATTAATGACTGACCATTCTACACCTACGTTATCCGATTCCCGATCCAAGGCATCAAGTGACATATCATAGATAAAATGATACTCAACGGCTCCAAAACCAGAATTTTTAGCCAGTTGCATCCGTTTGACCGGATTTTTTTCTTCACCAAACATCAAGGAAATGTTAGCGGAGAATTTAAGCATATTGGGGCTCCTACTATTGGAAGTTGGTTATCTGAACATTGCAAAGGTGGGTTATTGGTTCAAGTCATATGATCCCTTGATGCATTTTACTTTTCCAATTTCTTTCACTACGACAAGAAGTAGTCAAACATCGACCCAGGTTAAGTTAATCGGAGAAAGAGTTTTACTCCAGAAACTTAATACGATTAATCTCTATTTGCTTATCAATTATCCGCATCGGATACCATGTTTTTCAGTATTTTGGGTATGATTATTGCCTCAGTCACATAAATCGTCGCCTTTAGCGTCATTTTCAATCAAAAGTTTTCGTTATCAGTGGCCAGCGGATCTTTTGAATTCATGGGGTTTCGAAATGGAGACCCTCATTCTCGGTTGGTATATTCTTTCAGAAACCAACTCTGTTATTTTGCTGACAATATTTGGGGCACTGCGTTTCATTGGCACATTGATATCTCCGTGGTTCGGCTTGGCTGGTGACCGCTGGGGTCGACGGAAATTAATGTATTTTATGCGCAGTTTTATGATGCTTCTGTCGGTCATCATTATGGTTCTGGGATTGTTGGATACACTTAACCCCTACCATGTTTTTGTCATCTCCTTTTTTGCTGGCTTGGTTCAACCATCTGACATCGTGATGCGAAACGCCTTAATTGGTGATTCCATCCCAGCTACCATGATCATGAACGCCTCAAGTGTGGCTAAGATAGCTCAAGATGTTGCTCGTCTATTTGGCGCCCTTTTGGGCGCCGGAATGTTATCAGCCCTTGGGCTAGGTTTTGCCTATATCCCAGTAGTTGCTGTGTATTTGGTAAGCGTAATTCTTACTATGGGCGTTTCCAGGGTTCATCCTAGAATCGATGGTACAGATAATTTGGTGAAACGACCTGAAAGAATATCTCAGCTAAGGGAGTTTAAGGAAGGGCTAATCTATATTCGGAATTCACCAAGTGTAATGGCTATCCTGTGTCTCGCGTTTCTTGCTAACCTTACCGCTTTTCCTGTGTCCCATGGTTTGATGCCATTTGTTGCCAAGGACATATTGCTCATTGACGAAAATGGTTTGGGGCACCTTTTGGCTGCATTTGCTATTGGCTCGTTATTGGGATCTTTCATTTTAGCGTGGATTGGCAATCAGAAATATTCCAACAAGTTGATGCTAATTAATCTAGTAGCGTGGTACGTGATGTTGGTGATATTTGCCCAAGTTGAAAGTAAACATATGGCTCTCGTGATCTTGGTTCTCATCGGTATCACCCATAGCTTGGCCATTGTGTCTATGGCCGTGGCTTTGTTGGGTGTTACAGATCAAATGGTGAGAGGCCGGGTCATAGGTGTAAGAATGCTGGCGGTTTATGGCATTCCACTAGGACTTTTAGCTTCGGGTTTTTTGATTGAGGCACTGGGTTTCACTGCGTTTGTTGGAATTTATGCCACCATAGGCATAGCTTTTACAATCATGACAGGGCTTAAATGGCGCTCGGTTATTTGGAGGTAAATTTCAGTTTGGAATGCCTTGATAACTATCACCTGAAGCCCCTCTAACTTTCAGATGTTGAGAGAATATTGCTACTGATTGAGCGTGGATCTCGCAAACTCCACGTATTAGACTCCACTTGATGAAAAAAGTTATCGCAGAACATATTAAAGAGTGCCGGCTCTTCTAAATTACTGGCGTGTCCTGTCTTGGGTAAAGTTACTAACGCAGAACTACTAATTGTCCGTTTTAAATATATTCCCACGTCTAAACATGGTTCATCCTCATCTCCATTAAGGATTAATGTAGGAACAGTAAGATTTCGTATTTGATCCTCTAGCTTATATAATGAAGGGCGCTTCGCTTGGACACCTCGCATCGTGTTTGCCGAGCCTAAAGTAGAATGTTCTCGCAGTTGTGTTTCAAATTCCGACCAGCCTCTCGGGTCTTTGTTTTTATATTGGACCCGAGCTGGGGCCAAACCGTAACCTTTACCAAACTCTTCCATGGTCTGGGCTTCAATACTATCTGCTGCAGCCTCAGCTTCTTGTTTGAACTTATCTCTCGTGCTTTCATCCGCTCCATAACCACAGCCAGCAACAACCAAGGAGAGCGATCTCTTTGGATTATTTAATCCAAAATGGAGTGTTGCAAAGCCACCCATTGAAAGGCCAACGATATGAGCAGATTCGATTTCAAGGTGGTCTAGGATCGCTAAAATATCGGTCTGCGCTAAGTCTTGGCTGTAGGATTTTGCATTCGCTGGTACGTCTGATGGCAGGTAGCCACGGGCACTATAGGTAATACAACGGTAACATCTGCTGAAAAAACGGACTTGAGGTTCCCAGCTACGACAATCGCCGGCATACTCGTGAACAAAAATTATCGGTGTTCCTTTGCCAGTTTCCTCAAAATATAGCTTTACCCCATCTTGCGTTGTCGCGAAACTCATACAACGACCCTTCCCCTGTTAAAATTATCCAATTTCGAACTCTTCTTAGAACACTACACAGACAGCGTGTGACCAGTCAAAAATTATTAGCTATTTCCTAGTTGGACATGGTTTACCACTTCCGTAGTTCATCATCCTTCAATTTAGTATCCTGGCTCTGAGGCGCGTTGTCTATTGCGTCTTCAAGGGAAAAAACTTCGACCCACTCCTCCGGTGGTCTTGCTTTAGCGTTGGGTAAAATCTGATCTAGGCCCCAAAATATTTCTAGCCAATGGCCATCTGGATCCAGAAATTCAACCGCTACCTGGGCGCCTGCACGGCGGCGACCTTCAAACTGGATTTGGACGTTGTTCTTTATTAGGTGTTTCCGCGCTTTAAAAACTTCATCAATTGTACTCACTTCAAATGCCATGTGGTGTAGTTCGGTATTGCTTGAGTTGTCAGAGGCGCCGCCGACCAGGGCAACACCGTGATGGTCTCTATTGCAGCGCATAAAGACCATGCGACCAGGCATCATGTTTTCCGGGTAAACATCTGAGACACGAAATCCAAGAATTTGGGTGTAAAAGTCTACTGACCGTTCAAGATCCTTAACTTTAAGAACGACGTGGCCGATCTTGGTGATGCAGAAGGGTATGTCATCTGGAGTTTTAGTGTTTTTGAGAGACTGGATTTCGGGGGAATTCATCCCCTCGATGTCGATCACCCCGCGACCCATAAACTCCTCCTCTGGATTTTAAATATTAAGCAATTGTGCCCCATAGAGATCATTCAGCCCAGAGGAAAATTATTGTTACTAATTTCTGTAGATACTAAGCGAAATTTTGGTCTCCTTACATTTTGGACATTGATGTTTGCCGGATTGGCTGTGATGTTAGAATCAGAAATCCGAATTGGGAGCAAACATCCGTTGCTTGAATTAATCCAAACTATCTTGACCATAGATCTTTTAGCAGCCATCGGGATAGGATTTACTGGTGGTTTAATGCACGGTTTTACAGGCTGGGGTGGTGCCATGGTTATGATGCCTCTGATGAGCCTGATGTATGGACCAGTGCAGTCACTTGGAATCATTCTTATCGGCGGTATGCTGGTTTCAGCCAAACTATTTCCTTGGGCGGCAAAGCGAACTGACTGGCAAGAAATGAAACCGCTTTTGGGCGCCATCGTACTAGCAATTCCTGCCGGTACATATCTTCTTTTTCAACTGGAACTGAGCTTAGTGATTAAGATAATTGGCGTCATCATTATGATGTCTGCTCTCCTTCAACTTTCCGGTTGGAGTTATAAAGGGCCGCGGGGTGCTGTCCCTGCGGCGAGTGCGGGCCTTGCCTGCGGGTTTATTAATGGGTTTTCTGGGTGTGGCGGCGCGCCATTAGTTCTTTACATTTTGTCCAAGCCTGTTCCTGCCGAGATTCAAAGGGCTAATCTAATCATAGCAGTAACTGTCATATCTTTCTGTGTTTTCACATTCCTCGTTATTGGAGGTGGAATGGACGGTCGATCTTTAGCACGTGGTGTGATAATCGCGCCTATTCAATTGCTAGGTGCGTGGATAGGTGCTGGACTATTTCAGCGACTTCCTGGTGAGGTTTTTAAGAGGTTTTCTCTGATCATGCTGATAGTCCTTGGTCTATCCGTTACTATTATTTAGACTTTCTTTCCGCAAAATGAAAATCACAAACTCTTCAGGCGCCAGCCGATTTACCAATTGAACCCGGCCATTCATGTTTTTTGTGCAGAAGGCCAAAAAATGTTCAGGGTCGGCATAATAAAGTGTTTTTTGACGCTTAGGTGAATGTGCGCTGAGCATATTGAAGCCTAGCGCTAGACGAGTTTTAGACCAAAGCTGAAGTAAGTTATTTTCTATATAGGTTCGCCATTGATCTTTATCGGCGTCCATATTGAGGTTGTATGTACCGGAAACAAAGGAGAAGTCCGCTTCCTCCGTCGCTAAGTGGCTTTGGATCCAAGAAGCACGTGGATCATCGAGGTGCTTCTTTGCCTCCAACAGCATCTCTATACTAATATCATATCCATAGTAGCTAGCATTTTTGAACTCCGGAAGATCTTTATATGCTGCGAACATTGCTCCATAACCGCAGCCAAGGTCATTTATACTAAAACTGGTTTCGGATGGAATTAGAGGAAATAACCCTGCAAAAATCTGGAAGCGCCGAAATTGTTTTTCCTGATTACCCCAAGCTACAGCTTTCGGTTTTGAGCCGTGTATTTTGACAGATTTGCTAAAAACGCGGTTCACGGGTTCCAGTAGCATTTTATCGTGGATGGAACTGCTGTCTGGCAACGGGGTATCCTAAAAATTTACCCATTTTGGTTTTTTAGGAACAACCAACGTGTCGCCAGCAGTTAGCACGTCGCTCTTCTCTAAAGCCTCTAGTCGTATGACCGCCATGCCTAGATCACCGGAAGTCGATCGAAGTTCTCCAACAGTCTTTCCATTTTGTTTGATTACTGTACCCGGCGAGAGTTTTGCACCTTGAATATTGACTGGCATGAGTCTCTTTTTAATCAATCCCCTAAATTTAGTCCTGGCTGTCAGTTCCTGGCCCATATAACAGCCTTTTTTGAAATCTACACCATTCAATTCTTCGAACCCGCCCTCTAGTAGGATAGATTTTTCCACTTCCATGTCACGGCTACTGTCAGGTAGGCCTAGGGAAATTCGGTGCCGTTGATAGCGGTCATCACTAGCTTCCGAAAAACCTACCGAGATTATCTTACCTATCGACTCATTGGGCAATATGCATCGGGCGCCCGCTAGGGCGAGCCTAGGATCAGTATATACAATCCCATTTTCAAAAAATTTTGCTGCCCCAGCTTTTTCTGGGAGTTTAAGGGATGTGAGGGCTCCTGCACCAAATAGTGCCAGAACCTGGTAAGCATCATTAATAATTATTTCCACATTTGATCGGAGTTTATAAATCTTTAAGCGCTTGTATAAATCCTCTATTCGAGAGGCCTCACAGTCTAGTAATAGGCGAGATCCTATGGTCGTAATAAAAAAATCATGAAGGTATTTTCCCTGGGCTGTCAGGAAGGCCCCGTAAATTGCGCGCTCCTCTGACACCTTTTCAATATCATTGGAGACAAGACCCTGCAAAAATCTCCGGGCATCCTTGCCTGATATTTCTAAAACTGAGCGGTCTAAAAGTCGGGTAAAGAGCTGTTCACTCATGGAACTAATATAGCGTCAGTAAATACATTCGCAAATCGTCCTAAGGTAGATCACTCTTGATTTGCTTTTTAATATTCCTCTCTTATAACATTTTACCATGCGAATTACCTTAATTGATGACACAATTCCATTTGATGGATCGACGCCAAGAAAAAGATCTATAGGTGGCGCAGAGAAGGCATTTGTGGGGCTTTCTGAAGCATTCGCAGCAAAGGGATATGAAGTCACGGCTGTAAACAGATGTGAATCCTATTTTGAGTTGAATGGTGTAAGATGGTTACCATTTGATGCACCACGTCCCCCCGATTGCGAAATACTTATCGCGTTTCGTCGGCCATCTTTGTTGCAGGAAATAGATGACGTTGACCAGCGGTTTTTATGGCTTTGGGGACCTCTCTCGTTCTTGAACAAGGTTAAAAACCAAGTGCTTCTGGACAGGTATATGCCTACTTTGATTTACTTGGGAGAAACTCAGCGCCGGAGTTGGAAACCTAATCGAATTTATCAAGAAGCGATTATCGTCCCGGGCGTTGTGGACGCCTATTTGGATTTTGAGAGTGATCAATCCGAGCCTCCAGCGGTGGCTATTACGACAACTCATCCCCGCCATGCAATGCAGGAAATACTTCGTCTTTGGGTGGATGAAATTCGCCCCAATAATGATCACGCACAACTTCATATTTACTCAACCTCATTGTCACGTTGGCGAGACTCCGGTGAGATTGGGGATGATTTTGATGATCTTATCCCTTTGGTGTTAAAGTCTGAAAAATGCGGCGTCCTTATAAAATCTCCTATGCCCGATTCAATCATGGCTAATGTCTATGGAGCTGCTAAATTACACCTATATCCTGCAATTAAGATGGAGATGTACGGAAATACCCTTGCGGAGTCTCAGGCTACTGGTTTGCCAGCGTTGGTGAGAACAACGGACCAGAGTGCTGGGGCAATTGCCGAACGGGTATGCGATGGTCAATCGGGGTACATTGCGCCCGATGACCCCGCCTTTGTTAATTTGGTTGCTGAAATTCTTGCAGAAAGTAGTGGTATCTACCGGAGCTTACATAAGGATGCGCTAGCCTTGCAGAGACAACGCAGTTGGCCGGTTGTAGCTACCGAATTCGAAGCCCTCTGGAGATAATTTGACACTAGTTATATATATAAAAAAATGAAGATGTTGTTTATTACATCTACCCGTGTTGGTGACGCGATCCTTTCAACGGGTCTCCTTAGCAAGGTAATATCAGATAATTCTAATATCAAAATTACCATTGCATGTGGCCCTGCGGCAGCACCGTTATTTCGTTGCGTACCGGGCCTCGAGAGAATAATTGTTTTAGACAAAATGTTGTTCTCGCTTCACTGGCTTAGGTTATGGGTTCTTTGTATTGGAACCTATTGGGATATTGTGATTGATTTACGGAACGCACCTATTACCTACTTGTTGTTGCGTGGCAACCGTCACGGTGTTCCGAGAAGTAGCGGTTTGGAGCGTCGTGTCGAGAGGCTAGCCCGGGTGTTGGATCCTGAATTCGTGGCGGAGCCTATTCTCTGGACGGATGAGAATGAGGAAAGCTTAGCCCATAAATTAATACCCAATGGAGAGCCTGTTATAGCGGTCGGACCAACAGCAAATTGGAGAGCTAAAACTTGGCGGTCGGAAAATTTTTCTGAGCTAATAAGACGTTTGAGTGGACCACATGGAATACTTCCAGAGAGCCGGATTGCTATATTTGGGCGTGACGATGAGCGCCCCATGGTGTTCAACCTGATTAGTGAAATTCCTGAAGAACGGCGTATCGATTTGGTGGGTAATTTAGATTTACTGCAGGCATTTGCGTGCCTGAAACGATGCTCTTTATATGTGGGTAATGATTCCGGATTGATGCATTTGGCGGCTGCTTCAGGCATTCCTACTCTTGCTCTATTTGGGCCGACCCCAGATTTACTATATGCCCCTTGGGGAGATTATACGAGTGTTGTAAGAACAAAGGCAGGCATTGAAGATATATTCCCTGAGAAATTTGATCACCGCGCGTCGGATAGTTTGATGGACAGCCTTAGTGTTGAAATGGCTGAGAAAGGTGCGAACGATCTTTGGCGGCGCTTTAAGGAATCAAAAGAGTGAAACTTCCCACGTTATCAGCAGTGGTAAGTGTACATAACGAAGAGAATTGTCTCGCTGCATGTTTGGAGACACTCACGTTTGCCGATGAGCTGGTAGTGATACTTGATCGGTGCACAGATTCTTCTCAAGAGATTTCTATAGGCTTTGGTGCTGTAATTTCCGAAGGTGCTTGGGAGCGCGAAGGAGAAAGACGTAATGCCGCGATTGCGGCCTGCTCGTGCGATTGGATACTTGAAGTAGACGCGGACGAACATGTGCCCACGGAACTTGGGAAAGAAATACGCACCGCAATAGCTTCAAACGAATTTGACTGGTATGAAATACCGGTGGATAATTACATTGGTGATAGATTGGTGCGTTACGGTTGGGGTGCATCCTACGGTAAAGCCGCTTACCCAGGTTTATTCAGAAATGGTGCAAAGATTTGGGGCCCCCAGAGGGTTCACCCTAGGCTCGTTTGGAATGGGCGTAAAGGGCCAATGCTTACTAATCGATTGCAGCACTTTGTTGACCGGAGTATCACCGATATGATCAAACGTTTGGATTCCTATAGTACTGCGCGGGCAAAAGATATGCGGGAATCCAGTGATTATGGCTCATATCCGGGCTATATCCGCCGTATCTTTTCACGCTTCATCAAATGTTATATCGGCCGTAAGGGGTATAGAGAGGGTGGGTACGGTATTTTGATTGCCCTATTTGCAGGCCTCTATCCTATCATTTCCTATATTAAAGCGGATCTTGAGGAAAGCTGATGGCTTGCATCGTCTTGGCCGATGACGGGATCGAGTTTGACGGTCAAAGTCCTGCTCGGGGGCCTTTGGGTGGTGTTGAAAGTTCTGTAGTAAATTTAACCAAGGAACTGGCGGCGCGCGGCCACGAGGTTCTGGTCCGTAATAAATGTTCCGAAGCCAACACTGTCGAAGGTGTGCACTGGTTACCTATCGCTGAAGGTATGCCCAAATACGCTGATCTCTACATTGCTAATCGCGGAGACAGGCTCATTCCAATGATGCCCCATGCAAAGCGCACGATATTCTGGGTACATAATCCAGCGCGTTATCTCTTGAAGTGGCGTTATATGGTTAAGCTATGGAAGCTAAAGCCCCCTATTATTTTTATCGGTGATTATCACTCCTCCACATATCCGTCTTGGGCACCGGGTGGAAGAAGGTTAATTATACCCTACGGGATTTCCGAGGATTTTAGAGTAGTTTCTGTTTCAAAATTTGCTCCCCCACGTAGGGCGATTTTTACATCCAATCCGCTCAGGTCTCTCGATTGGCTGCTTTCGGTTTGGCAGCGCAAAATTCATCCGATCTTGCCAGATGCGGAACTACATTTATTTTCTGGTGCGATTACCTATGGTGCTGTCGGAATAAAAAAAGAAAAAGAAATCTTAGCTGTCTTAAACCAAGCTCGAGCCCTTAAGGCAAAAGGTGTTGTGATCAGGGACCCGGTATCCAAATCAAAATTAATCGACGAATTTCAAAAGTCCCGCGTAATGCTTTACAAAGGAGATGAAAACGAGACCTTTTGTTTGGCTCTAGGGGAAGCACAGGCAGCAGGTGTTCCGGCGGTTGTTCAGCGATGTGGTTCGGTGGTCGAGAGAGTAAGGGATGGTCTTACTGGTGCAATCACTGATACAGAGGACGCATTTGTCAAAGCCTCCGTGAAGTTGCTCACGGATGATAAATATTGGTTAACAACCCACAAGAACTCCCAGACTTTGCAAAGAGGATGGGGTTGGTCCCAAGCAGCTGATGCGTTTGAAAGTCTAATACCTAAATGAAACTTCTTCAGGCTATGGCGGGAGCTGACTACGGAGGCGCCGAGGAGTTCTTTGTGCGTTTGGCAATTGCGTTAAACTCATCTGTTGTCCAACAACGAGTGGTTATTCGAAAACATAAATTGCGCGCCAGCCAGTTGCGGGCAGGTGGAGTTGAGCCGGTTGAACTTGGTTTTGGAAGTCCTTTGGATGTCGCCACAAGATGGAGACTAAGACAACAAATTTCCGAGTTCAAACCGGATATTGTCTTAACTTGGATGAACCGGGCAACAGCTATGTTACCCGCGCGCGGAAAGTTTTTACATGTTGGTCGATTAGGGGGTTACTACAATCTAAAGTATTACCGTACCTGCGACCATCTGGTGGCCAACACCAAAGATATTGCCAACTATTTAAAAAATAATGGCTGGGGTGAGGACCAGGTTCATTACCTTCCCAATTTTGTAACAGCGAAAACGGCACTCAAAATCAACCGAAAAGAATTTTATACGTCGAATAATGCTACCTTGTTGTTGGCTCTTGGTCGATTGCATGAAAATAAGGCCTTTGATGTTCTCCTTGAAGCATTCGCTCAGGTGCCAAACGCTTATCTTTGGATTGCGGGTGAGGGACCCTTGCGTGAAACCCTTGAAAGGAAAGCGGAAAGGCTTGGTGTTAGAGCAAGAACTCGTTTTCTGGGTTGGCGTCAGGATGTAGAGGCACTATATGCGACTGCCGATATCTTGGTATGCCCATCCCGACACGAACCGCTAGGTAATGTAGTAATTGAGGGTTGGGCTCACGGTGTTCCTGTGGTGGCTGCCGATAATTTGGGACCGGGTGCCCTAATAAAAGATGGAGAGACGGGGCTTCTATTTCCAGTAAATGATGCAAACGCATTAACTGCTGCATTGAAAAGGCTGATTTCTAATGACGAGTTAGGTAGGAGGTTGGCTGAGAACGGGAAGAAAATTTACAAAACAAAGTTTTCGGAAAAAATTGTCGTCGACAAGTACATTAAACTATTTGAACAAATGAGTTTATAATGTGTGGGATTGTAGGTATTTCGCTCAAAGATGGCACGCCAGAAATATCAATTCTACACAAAATGATGTCAGCAATCGCTCACCGCGGTCCAGACGGCTCTGGTCAAATCGTTAAAGACAAAGTCATTCTCGGCCATACGCGTCTTTCTATCATTGATTTAAAGACTGGAGATCAGCCAATTTCCAATGTGCAGGGTGACCAGATCATTGCAAATGGTGAGATTTATAATTTTGTCGAACTTCGAGACAGACTGGGCACGGGTAACTTTAGCACTCTGTCCGATTGCGAGGCCCCGTTAATACTGTTTCAAAATCAAGGAAAATTTTTTTCTGAGGATATGCGGGGGATGTATGCAATCGCCATCGTGGAACGTGACAGTGGAGAGATTTATCTTAGCCGAGATCGTTTCGGTATCAAACCGTTATATATTTGCGAAGACGAAAAGGGCATAAGCTTTGCGTCCGAAATCGGCGCTTTGATAGAGGCTAATATCATAAAGCCGGTTTTAAATACTTCTGTACGAGATCAACTTCTACAGCAGCAATTTACCCATGGTAAGGTGACGGCCATTAGGGGCGTTGAAAGAGTTCTTCCGGGGGAAACACTTCGTATTGGCGATGGAAAAATTATAGAACGTTTACGGCATCCTGCGCTACCAATTGATGGCCCAGCTGACTGGAATGAGGAAGAGGCAATAAAGCTATTGGACGATGTCCTGATGGGAAGCGTAGCCATCCATCAGAGGTCAGATGTGCCTTACGGGTTATTCTTATCGGGAGGAGTTGATTCCTCGGCGATACTTGCCTGTATGCGAGAGCTTAACGACCGCCCTGTGGAGGCCTTTACGGCCGGTTTTAGTGGTACACAGGTGACGGATGAGCGTGCACATGCACAGACTGTTGCAAAAGTCGCGGGAGCTAATTTTCACGCAGTTGACTTCAATGAAGATGATTTTTGGAATTTACTTCCCACAATCGTAGGGTGCCTTGACGATCCCACTAGTGACTATGCCGTGCTTCCAACGTTCAAGTTGGGAGCGCTTGCTCGTGAACGAGGTATAAAGGTGGTGCTTACCGGGGAAGGGGGAGACGAACTTTTTGCTGGTTACGGGCGTTATCGCCGATTAATGCGGCCTTGGTGGATGGGGGGGCGCCCGATGCGCCATAAAGGCATTTTTGAAGGAAGTGGTATTTTGAGAGAACCCGATGGTTCTTGGAATACCCCGGATCTTATAAATACGTCCCACCGGTCTTGGACCAAGCTACAACAGGCTCAGGCCACAGATTGTGCGGGTTGGTTGCCTAATGACCTGCTTATCAAGCTCGATCTCTGTTTGATGGCCCATGGTGTAGAGGGACGAACCCCGTTTCTTGATTTAGAGGTGGCGAATATAGCGATGCGTCTGCCAGATCGACTTAAAATCCGAAATAACCTGGGCAAATACATCCTTCGAAAATGGTTAAATAAAAAGTTGCCCGAAGCGAAACCTATGAGCCCTAAAAAGGGATTTAGTGTTCCCGTGGCGGAGTGGATTTCCAAAAAAGCAAGATTAAGTGGTGAGCTTGTTGCTGCGCAACCTTGCATTGGAGAGATCGCAATTGCCAGCAGAGTTCGGGCTCTTTTTTCTAGCTTAGATGGAAACCCCAACCGTAAGGCCGGACAAATGGCATGGACATTGCTATTTTATGCTCTTTGGTACCGTTTTCATATCGATCGCAAACCGTGTGACGGAGACGTTTTTGACAACCTATCAATTGCGAACTGAAGATAGTTGATTTATTGTTTTACATATTTTAGACAAATCTTCTGCACCAGTGTGAGAAGCTACCGTGAATTTAATCAAAATCGAAGAAAGCAAAGGATAACAATTTTCATTTGGAGGGATAGCTTTTGGCAGAACAGAACCAATTAATATTGCCCGAACCCATGGAACACCTGACTGCTGAGGAGTGGGAGGATGCTGGTTTTACCCGTGCGCAATTTGAAAATCGATGGCGTGCACGACTGGAACGTGACAGGCTTTCACCGGAAACAGGTTCTCCCGCCCCGGATTTTATCCTAGAGGTTTTAACGTCTGAGGGTAAACGTTCTGGTGAGCTATTCCAGCTTTCTTCTTTATTTAGGAGGCCCATCGGTCTGGTATTTGGCTCCTACACGTGACCACCTTTCAGGGAAAAGGCCGTGCGCCTTATCAAAATTTCTAAAGAACTAGAAGATCAAGCAGAGTTTTGTTGCGTTTACATAAAAGAAGCCCATCCATTGGATGGGTGGGTTCTACCTGATAATACCTTAGAGGGTATCGAAGTGGAGAGCCCAGACACAAAAGAAGAGCGAGTTGCCGTAGCCGCTATCTGTATGTTGCGTTACAACTTTCCGTTTCGCATGGTGCTTGATAGTATGACCGATGAGGCAGAGGAAAAATACCGGTCCGAGCCAGATCGGCTCTACGTAATTGATGCTGAAGGCAAAATAGTTTGGAAGTCCGGCCTGGGGCCTTTTTATTTTGATGTGGAAGGTTGGTATGAGGCATTAAAGAAGGAGGTCTAAATCTCATTTTTTTGCATAATGTAGATGCTTCCATGAAGGTAGGAAAATCCATTATTTCTAATAATATCAAAGAATTAACTATTCGCCGTCCAGATGATTGGCATGTTCATCTGCGGGAGGGTTTGCTGCTTGAGGCGGTTCTGCCCTTCACGGCAAGGCAATTTGCGCGAGCAATCGTCATGCCCAATCTGACGGAACCCGTGACAAACACCATTGAAGCTGAAGGTTACCGAAGTCTCATATTGAAGGCGTTAGCTAAAGAAAATGGGACGAGAGAGTTCATTCCCTTGATGACGGCTTACTTAACCGACATGACAAAGGCTAGCGACCTTGCGAGAGGTTACGGTGAAGGTATTTTTGCAGCTGCAAAGCTTTATCCGGCTAATTCGACTACCAATTCGGCCCATGGAGTGTCGGATATTACCAAGTTAAAAGCAGTATTAAATAAGATGGAAGACATCGGTATGCCACTTCTCATGCATGGTGAAGTAACCGATCCAGCGGTGGACGTGTTTGACCGGGAGGCAGTCTTCATCCGTAAAATTCTTAAACCTTTGATAAATGAATACCCAAAACTAAAAGTCGTTTTAGAGCATATCACCACGAGTGACGCGGTCGACTTTGTTAGTTCTATGAAGGGTAAAGTGGCTGCTACTATCACGGCTCATCACCTGATTATAAACCGGAACAGCCTATTTCAGGGGGGCTTCCAGCCGCACAATTATTGTCTACCAGTGGCAAAGCGGGAACGGCATCGAGTGGCTCTCCGAAAGGCAGTCACATCTGGTGACCCGTGGTTTTTTCTCGGCACCGATTCGGCACCACACACAATCAAAGATAAGGAGACGAATTGCGGTTGCGCTGGTATATTTTCGGCGCCTTCGGCTCTTGAGCTATATGCAACAGTATTTGAAGAGGAAGGTATGATTGAAAAATTTGAAAATTTTGCCTCGATTTATGGCCCCGCCTACTACGGCCTTGAAATCAACGCTGGAACGGTAACACTAACACGCGAAGAATGTATGGTACCTCAGCGTGTGACCGTCGCTGATGGAACAGAGATTAAGCCATTCTTAGCAGGAAAAGTTCTGGGTTGGAGGCTAAAAGATAAACCATAGTGATTTTGGTCTCTCAAAACTTATAATCTTAGGGGGTGAGGCCTAAAGCAAAGGGAGGTGTTAACATGAGTTCCAGCTACGAAGAAGTATTTACAAGATCTTTGACAGACCCCGATGGTTTTTGGAGCGAAGCGGCTGAGGAGGTGTCTTGGATTAAAACCTGGGACAAGGTTATAGATACCTCAAATCCACCATTTTACCGCTGGTTCCAAGGCGGTGTAATGAATACTTGCTATAACGCAGTTGATCTCCATGTGGAAACTGGTAGAGCCGATCAGGTAGCCTTGATCCACGATAACCCGGTCACCGATACGGTCAAAACCTTTACCTACCGAGAACTTCGTGATGAGATTTCTGCTTTCGCCGGTGCTCTTGCAAATCACGGTGTTATTAAAGGTGACCGCGTTATTATTTATATGCCAATGGTTCCCGAGGCGGTTATCGCTATGTTGGCATGTGCCCGACTCGGTGCCATTCACTCTGTCGTGTTTGGAGGGTTCGCTGCCAACGAATTGGCGGTTAGAATTGACGATTGCGAGCCAAGGATTATCGTTTCGGCTTCCTGCGGCATCGAGGTGGACCGTGTAATCCCCTATAAGCCACTATTGGATACCGCGGTTGAACTTGCCTCCCACAAACCCAAGACATGTATCATTCTTCAACGACCGATGGAGAAATGCGAACTAATTCCTAACCGGGATATGGACTGGACTGAAGCTGTTGATGTGGCAGAGCCTCATGACTGTGTACCTGTATTCGCGACCGACCCGCTCTATATTCTCTATACCTCAGGTACCACTGGCGAACCAAAAGGGGTTATTCGTGATAATGGTGGACACGCGGTGGCGCTTAAATGGTCGATGAAATATATCTACGGAGTTGAGCCTGGTGAAGTATTCTGGTCGGCGTCGGACGTGGGTTGGGTCGTTGGCCACTCCTACATCGTTTACGCGCCTTTATTTAACGGCAACACCACCGTCCTCTTTGAGGGTAAGCCAGTTGGAACGCCTGATGCCGGCGCCTTCTGGCGGGTTATATCCCAACACAAAGTGGGGGTGTTTTTTACTGCACCGACGGCTTTCCGAGCGATAAAGAAGGAAGATCCAAAAGGTAAATTGATTAAGAACTACGACCTATCCAGGTTCAAAACACTTTTTCTCGCTGGGGAACGCCTGGATCCGGCTACGCTGCAATGGGCAGAAGAAAAACTTGGTGTTCCTGTGATTGATCACTGGTGGCAAACAGAGACTGGTTGGCCGATCTGTGCTAACAGCCTCGGCATCGAAAAACTACCGATCAAAGAAGGCTCTCCCACCAAGGCGGTACCTGGCATGGATGTGCGCGTCGTCGATAATAATGCTCAAGAGGTCAATCCCGGCGAGATTGGTGCCTTGGTCATCAAACTACCGTTGCCTCCAGGAACATTCCCAACGCTATGGAATGCAGATGAGCGTTTTATTGAAGCTTATTTTTCCGAGTTTCCCGGTTACTATAAAACGGCCGATGCCGGATTTATTGACGAGGATGGGTACGTATTTGTGATGTCACGTACAGACGATATTATTAATGTTGCAGGCCATCGCTTATCCACGGGCGCCATTGAAGAGGTGTTGGCAGCGCACCAAAATGTGGCCGAATGCGCGGTTATTGGAGTTGCAGATCAGCTTAAAGGTCAACTTCCACTTGGTTTCCTTGTACTAAGCGCAGGTGTAAACCGGAACCACGCTGAAATCGTCAACGAAATCGTAAATATGGTTCGTGATCGCATCGGTCCCGTTGCTTCCTTCAAAATTGCGACTGTCGTCGAGCGACTGCCTAAAACCCGTTCGGGCAAAATCCTGCGTGGCACTATGAAAAAAATTGCGGACGGCGAAGAATACAAAATACCGGCGACGATTGACGACCCTGAAATTCTGGCAGAGGTCGCTACCGCCCTTGAGGAGATTGGTTACCCTAATTAATCTTTTCTCCCTTCCATGATATTGAGAAATATTTATTTTATATAATAAAGGAGAAATTTATGCCTGAAGACGCAATAAGAGCTTTGCTGCTAGAGGAAGAGGAAGGAAAGATTGTGGCAAATCTCACGCAAGTGTCAGAGGTGGATTTGCCGGACGGAGATGTGACCGTCAAAATAGACTACTCTACCCTAAATTATAAAGATGGTATGATTTTAACAGGTAAAGGTAGGTTGGTTCGAAATTACCCTCACATTCCAGGCGTTGATTTTTCAGGCGTTGTGGAGACTAGTAACTCAGAGTATTTCAAGCCAGGTGATCGTGTCGTACTCAATGGTTGGCGGGTTGGTGAAAACCGTTGGGGAGGTTATACCACAAAGACCCGGATCAAATCGGACTATTTGGTACATTTACCCGAAAACATCTCGAATAAACAAGCTATGGGTATCGGCACGGCTGGCTATACGGCTATGCTGGCCATCATTGCTCTTGAAGAACATGGACTAATGTCGGGTGTTGAAGGTGAAATACTCGTGACGGGTGCGGGTGGTGGAGTTGGTAGTGTAGCAGTGTCAATCCTTGCCAATTTAGGTTACAATGTGACTGCATCCACAGGTCGAGAGGAAGTCCATACATTTCTGAGGAATCTCGGAGCTACGTCGATTATTATGCGCTCTGAATTAGAAGAGCCTATTAAGGGCCCCTTGGGCTCGGAAAGATGGCTGGGCGCAATTGACAATGTGGGTGGAGTTATTCTTTCTAATCTTCTAGCCTCAATGAAATATGATGCTAGTTGTGCTGCGGTTGGGTTAGCGGCATCACCTAAGCTTGATACTACCGTCGTTCCCTTTCTTTTAAGGGGTGTTAAACTCCTTGGAATTGATTCTGTAATGTGTCCAAAAAAGCGGCGGATAGAAGCTTGGGAACGGCTGTCAAAGGACCTACCAATGGATAAATTATCTGGGGTTATGAAAATCGTTCCGCTCTCAGAAATTGTTGGTTATGCAGATAAAATATTACAGGGTCAGGTACAGGGGCGTATCGTAGTTGATGTAAAAAACTAAAACTTTGAACATTTAATATTGCTATATTAATTACTTTTTCACCTGTTCAAGGGATTCTCTTTATTCTCGCTAAAATGGGCCTAAAAGAGCCCGGAAATGTAGTATTAAATATAGAAAACCAGGATCAAACCAATGTCCTACAATAAAATAATTGGGGCGCTTGGGGCAATTGTGGGAATTTTGAGCGGATGTGGTTCTGTAGATACCTATAAGGAAACCACATATGATGATGAAATACCTATTTATTGTTATCAAAGCCTCGCCGGCGTTGAGTGTTTTAAAAAGCCAAACCATAGGGATAAGCGGCGGATCGTCAATTACTACGGACCCCACCCAACCCAATACGTTCAACCTAAAGCAAAAAAAATTCCAGGATTGAAAGCACCGAAAGAGATTAATTATTGGGTGAAAGATCCAGAGCCTTCCCGTGAGGAGATAATAAAATGGGGTTCGGAATAAAAAAAGTTAGTCAAAATTAATAAGAATCCTATCAAGTTGTTATGCAAATAGAAACTGATTGAGTTACCCGACGGAAGCAAATTCATTAGGCTTAGACGTTCTGAAAAGGATGCATATGCAGATTTCACTTATTAAAAATGTGACTTGTTAGTCGATCGGACTGAAACTAGTCTGGAGAGCAAATAACAGCGAAATCTAGCGGTGCTGCATTCTGCCTACTATTTATTATTTAACGGATATCTAGGTTAGTAATGAGGTTAACGTTTACCATATTCCTATTGGTTACGTTTACAACTACGTTTCAAGTAGGGTTAGGAAAGGCTCAGGTACCTGTTCCGGTAAGCTATCTTGATTCCTTGAAATGGAGGCAGTTAGCGGCGGAGGCTGGAAATGTAACTGCCCAATTCCAATTGGGACAAATTCTGGATTTGGGCTTGACAGCGGAACCGAATCAAAAAGAGGCAGCCAATTGGTACACGAAGGCAGCCGAGCAAGGCCATGTCGAGGCCCAGATACGCTTGGCACAAATGTATTACAGTGGGGAAGGCATTGCGCGGGATTTGACACAGTCCTCAAAATGGTACGGTACTGCCGCCAAGGCTGGTATCCCCCTCGCCCAGTTTAATTTTGCTGTTATGCTAGAGGCTGGTGCCGGAGTTGAAAGAAATTTGTCTGAAGCTGCAGAGTTTTATGAAAAAGCGGCTCGGTCGGGCCTTGGGGAGGCTCAAATAAGTCTGGCTATGCTTTATGCCCGTGGTGGCGGGGTTGAATTGGATCTTAACAAAGCTCTAATTTGGCTAGAGATGGCGGTTGCAGGTGGTGCATCCGTTCCGAAACCTGTTTACGAGCTTCTACGTGCGAACTCGGCACCTAAACAGTGAAACAGAGTCAAGATTTAGAACCAAGTTTTAGTCGACTTGAATTGTGTTGACGAACTTTAAATTGCGGTGATAGCTCTAGTGCGGGTAAGCAGGTGTTAGGGAGATAACACTGCATGATTAGTTGTCAGTCCATTTTCCAACAAAATACTTTCGTGACTTTTATCCAGAGTTTCTAACGCTTTTCTCGCTTCTTGCTGTTTTATCCACATACGAAAGTAAAAGTTTTTGAGAGCTAAAAGATCTTGATGGTTTCCACGTTCTACGATTTCTCCTTCATTAAGTACCAGTATCTCATCGGCATTTATTACCGTTGAAAGACGGTGTGCAATTATAACAGTTGTGCAGTCAGCTGAAACCTTGGCCAAGGCCTGTTGTATTTCTTTTTCAGTATGAGTATCGAGAGCCGACGTGGCTTCATCAAAAATCAAAATTTTTGGTGACTTAAGAATTGTTCGGGCGATGGCAATCCGCTGTTTTTCGCCGCCAGAGAGTTTTAGTCCCCGTTCACCAACTTGAGTATTATAGCCATCAGGCAGACTTCTTACAAAATCATCAATGCTGGCAAGTTGCGCTGCATTCTCGATTTCCGATGGTCCTGCATCAGGGCGCCCATAGGATATATTATAATAGATAGTGTCATTAAAAAGGACTGTATCCTGAGGTACAATGCCAATTGCCGCGCGGAGGCTATCTTGTTGAACCTGCTTTATGTTCTGATTATCAATTAAAATTCGCCCTTCATCCGCATCGTAGAAACGGTATAGAAGCCGAGAAATAGTTGACTTTCCGGCTCCACTAGGACCAACGATCGCGAGGGTATGGCCCGAAGGTACTTTAAAGGACACATTGTTCAGGATGCGCCTATCCGGATTATAATAAAAACCCACATTTTCAAAAACTATTTCGCCACCACTGAGGGTCAATTTTTCTGCACCCGATACGTCCATAATTTCTAGCCTCTGGCCTATAAGTTTGAACATATCTTCCATATCAGTGAGAGATTGTTTTATTTCGCGGTAGACAAAACCAAGGAAGTTCAGGGGTAGGAATAGCTGTATCAAGTAACTGTTTACCAGGACAAAGTCCCCTATTGTCATGGATCCATTCTTAACCCCAAAGCCAGCCATAATCATGATGACCGTGAGACCAATTGAGATGACTAATCCTTGACCAATATTTAGAAAAGATAGGGTTACCTTACTTTTAATGGCAGCCTTTTCGTAAGACCTGAGAGCCGCGTCGAAACGCCGAGCTTCGTGATCTTCGTTACCAAAATATTTAACCGTTTCATAATTAAGAAGTGAATCTATAGCTTTTGTAGAAGCTTCGCTGTCCATTTTATTCATATGGCGACGGTACTTTATACGCCATTCAGTTACGCCAATGGTCCAACAGATGTAAAGACTAACCGTGAAAAAAGTTACGACTGCAAACCAGATATTGAATAGTCCCCACATAATTGTGCAGACGAGGAGAATTTCCAGCAAAGTAGGAACGATATTGAACAACATAAAATTTAGTAGAAAATCAATGCCCTTGGTTCCACGTTCCACTGCGCGGTTTAGGCCGCCAGTCTGACGGTCTAGGTGGAAGCGCATGGAGAGGCGGTGTAGATGTTGGAAGGTTTTAAGCCCGGCTTTCCTAATGGCGCTTTGGGCTACTTTGGCAAATATGGCATCGCGAAATTCACCAAAAGCCTGGGCCATTACTCTTGCTAGACCATAGGCAATCAAGAGGCCAATCGGGACGATTACAGTAGTTTCTAAAGAGACAAAAATGGTATCTACGACGGTCTTGTAAATAAAAGGTACGCCGACCGTAATACCCTTCGCAATAGTGAGGAAGAAGAGAGCAATAACAACTCTCAAGCGCATTTCCGTGGCGTTTTTGGGCCAAAGATACGGTATGAGAGCCTTGATGGTTCTAAGGTGATCTCTTTGCCCTATATGGTCTGTCCGTTCATCAGAAAGTGATCTCATTCCTATCCTCGTTGAGCGACAGCTGAAAAATTTTGTTTAGCAAAAAGAGTTTTTAAACACCAAAATGTTGATTACCGATCAGGTTACATAAGTTATCTTTATTTGTTCCCTGTTGGGGATTAACTCGGTTTCAATCTTAATATGACTGCAGAGCATATCCTATTGGTCATGTCGTCCGGTGAATTAGGTGGTATCCAAATTCTGTCTCCACGACCTCACTCACCTCACCAACCTTTAATTCAAAGGCGGCTATATCGAAGGCCTTTACCATAGCGCCACGGCTAAATTCTCCTAGATCACCACCTTTTTCAGCAGAAGGGCAATCGGAAAACTCTATTGCTATATCTGAAAATGAGATTCCAGATAACACTTGAGATTTAAGGTCCTGAATACGTTCTAGTGCTGCTGCTTTGGTTAATAGAGATGATGAATTTTGGGCGTTAACGTAACTTACAAGGACGTGGGATGCTTGTATTTGTTCTGACATAAATTAATCCTGGTATTTATTGGTGAAAATGTTTTTGGAATAGGTCGGTGTTGTAGTAAATTGGGACTTGCTTGACGAGCTTTAATTAGCTTCTCTTGGTTTTATTCCGATACCTAATTATAGAAGAATGGAGGCAAAATGTCAGTAAACTTCCAGGCCCAGGCAATCCTGGATATCGCAGAAAAGGCGGAAATTGTTGGCGCGCCCTCTTCAGAAGAATTAGGTGCGAAGGAACTTCGAATTGTTTTCAAGAAAAGCCGTGGGAGCCTTACGCCAGAAGTGCCCGATGTTGGCCATGTGGAGGATTTTTCTATCCAAGGCCCAGGTGGGAAGATACCAGTTCGTTATTATAGACCCATTGGATCCGAGTTAACCCAGACCCTACCATTACTTATATATTTTCATGGTGGTGGTTGGGTTGTCGGCGATAGGGATACACACGACGTTATTTGCCGGATGTTAGCTAATCGAGGTCAATTTGCTGTAATTAATGTAGATTATCGTTTGGCACCAGAGAATAAGTTTCCGGCCGCTATTGAAGATGCTTGGGCGGTTTTTAAATGGGCGGTAAACGGAGCTGGTGGCCATGCTATAGATGTTGATAGGATAGCCGTCGGTGGTGATAGCGCGGGGGAAATTTATCAGCAGTAGTTGCCATCATGGCTCGTGATTTCGGACTTAATCTCTCTTTCCAAGCCTTGATATACCCCGCAACTAGTTTTCATTTAAACACTGCTTCCCAAGAAAAATTTTATAAGGGTTACCTGCTCACCAAAGAGGTACAAGACTGGTACCATGCTCAGTATCTCAGAAACGAGTCTGACCGTGATGACTGGAGAGCGTCACCGATATTATCTGATAATCTCAGAGATGTAGCTCCAGCCTTTATTTTAACGTGTGGCTACGATCCATTGGTGGATGAAGGAAGAAGTTATGCCGAGAAGTTAAAGCAAGCAGGGGTGCAAATTAAATACCGATGTTTTGAAGGTCAGGTGCATGGATTTATCACAATGGGCAGAGCTATTGATGAAGCCAATGAAGCCGTATACGAGGTAGCCGATAGTATTTCGAGTGCTTTTAAATAAACCTTAAGACTATTAAATGCTAAAGTTACGTAACTGTGTTAACTGATTAATCAATCCGTTAGCAGTTTTGACCAAACTGGGAAGTTAATTAGTGATATAGTTTTGTAGGGAAATTCAATATGAGAAATTAGTCATATTAAAATCATTCGAATTATAGAAGTATTAGCTAGCTACTTATGGATATTAATTGAAACCAGTTAGTAAATAAGGGACCTACAGATTTTGTTGTTAACAAGATTAAGAATTTTCCGGACGGTTATGCGTTGTGGGCTACCGGAATATAATAAGTGAGAGTCGACAGGGAGAACATCCAAAATTTTGTATGAAGAAAACTCTTGAATTATTTGCGTCGTTAGAGTTGTTAGGATTATTCGTATGACCAACCAATCTTGCCAACAAAAAACAAATAATGAAAACGAGGCCGAGATTTCTCTTTGGCTCGACTATATGGTTGAACCAACAACGTTGGAATCATTACTTGATTATTGCAAAAATTGGCTAGCAAATGGGCAGAGTAATGAAGTAATTAACAGCATGGCAGATGAAGTTACTGTTGCTGTTGACAAGGTTTGGAAAGGTATAGAATCCGATCACCCGGATTACGATTGTCGCAAAGGGTGTTCCTGGTGTTGTCACCAAAATGTTTCTGTCACTTGGCCCGAATTACTCAAAGTCTATAACTATTTAGGAAAAAACCTCGATCCAACTCAACTCATCGCCCTAAGGAAAAAATCCAATAAAAGGGCAGATGAGCTTATAGGAAAATCAACTAATAAAAGGCTTAAACAACAAATTGGGTGTGTGTTTCTTGAAGGTGATATGTGCACGATACACGCTGCCCGCCCGCTGCAGTGCCGGGGTGGATTTTCTGAAGAAGAAAACTATTGCAGAAACCTTCTCGAAGATCCCAAAAACACGCAACAGGCAGTCAGGGACGGACGCTTGCGCGGAAAATTTCTTATTGCACCAAAATTGATCTATAATAGTGCCCAAGTTGCTATGACATACGCAATGAGGGATGTCGGTATGGAAGGCTCCGTTTATGAACTCACGGTTGCTGTATCAATCCTATTGACAAAGCTGTGCAATGGGGAGGCGGATACTGTTGTTGAAGAGGATCTCCGGCCGGCATTATTGAAAAAAAATATTGATGGTGATTTTGTAACTTCAATGATTAATGTCTAGCGGTTTTTTCCGTTTATCCAGTTGAAGGGTCTCTTTCATTTGATCGACGTAACTGTATTGTTTCATTCGTTAGAATATCTTAATTGATATCCTTCAAGGTGTACCTAAATAATCTCTTTTACCAATCTCAACTCCATTGTGCCGTAAAATATTATAAGTAGTGGTTACATGGAAATAGACATTGGGTATCGCATGCCCTAATAAAAATTGCATGCCCTTGTAATGCGTTTCTTTATCATGACGTTTGGTGACTATAGGTTTATCTTCGGTGCCATCAATTTGTTCTGGCGAAAAACCTTCAATGAAAGCTATAGTTTTGCCAATTCGTTGTTTTAGTTCTTTTATATTTCGCTCATTATCATCACTAGTAGGAATTTCAACCCCTGCCAACCGAGCTACAACACCCCGTGCAGTTTCGCATGCTATCTGCACTTGCCGGACCATATTAAACATGTCCGGAAAAAGTCGGACATCAATAATACTCGAAATATCCAATTTTTTTGTTTCTACATGCTCCTGCGCCTTATCTAGGATTTTATCGAGATTATGTAATATATTAACCAAACGCGGAACGCTCGCCTGGTACATTGAAATAGTCATTATTATTTCCTTTTTTTGTATTTAAAATATAGCGATAGGAATACACGTGTAGATATAACCCTGCCAAGGTAAATCATTGCGGGGGTCCGGTAATGTAATCACTAGAATCATAATTTAGAAAAATTAGAACGACCGCAGTATTCAAAGTGTTTTTTGACTATGTTAGTTGGGTTTAAATGAGTGTATCTAAACAATTGTCGTATGTCCTTATGTCCAGACTTGTCAGTCGCTTGGGTTGTATTTGGAAATGCAAGTTTTGTAAAAGTTGAAAGGATATTTTCCTCGATCAATTTTTGATGGATCGTAATAATTCTAAACTAATAGTAGATAATCAAGTCGTTGAGTTAATATGAGTTTTAAATATATTCAACTTCCAATATAGAAAAGTTGAATTGCAAAAATTATTTCGTTAATGATATTGGATCAAATGTAGGTTTTCAGATTAGCCTATTAAAATAAGAAAGTTTTTATGTACTGATCCTCTAATAAGAGAAGCACAAAATCTACATTTAAATAATGTTTTAGAAGTTTTATGTCATCTCAAAAAATATTGGTAACAGGTGGAGCTGGATATATTGGTAGCCACTTTTGTAAATTACTCGCTGCTAGGGGCGACGTTCCAACAACCGTCGACAATCTATCAACTGGTCATCCTTGGGCTGTCAAATGGGGCGAACTGGAACAATGCGATATCCGTGACGAAGATCGTCTCTCTGACGTTTTTGAACGTCATAAACCAGATGCGGTAATACACTTTGCAGCACATTGCTATGTGGGCGAGTCCGTCAAAATTCCAGAGAAATACTATAATAATAACATTGGGGGAATGATGGCACTCTTAAATGTAATGCGACAACACAATGTTAATTATCTTGTTTTTTCTAGTTCTTCGGCAACATTTGGTGAGCCTTTGTCGATCCCTATGGATGAATCTCACCCTCAGAACCCGACCAGCCCTTATGGTTTTACAAAGTACATGGGGGAGAGAATGATGCTTGACTATGAGATCGCGCACGGTTTGCGTTTCGTATCATTGCGTTATTTCAATGCTGCTGGCGCAGATCCCGAGGTTGAGATCGGTGAAGCTCATGATCCAGAGACACATTTGATCCCGTTGATATTAGATGCTGCATCGGGTCGACAAAAAGAGATTTCAATATTTGGCACAGACTATGAGACCCGCGACGGTACCTGCATTCGAGACTATATTCACGTATCTGACCTCGCGGATGCTCATTTGCGGGCCTTGGATTATCTCCTGACTGGCAAGGAGTCTCAGTTTCTAAACTTAGGTAACGGGAATGGATACACTGTGCGCGAGGTAATCAATCTCGGAATACAAGTCACAGGCCAAGCTATTAGCATCACGGAAGGTAGGCGTCGCGCTGGCGATCCCTCGAAGCTGATAAGCGACTCAACGCGGGCAAAAAAGATACTGGGTTGGCAACCAAAACATACTAATTTGCAAACCATAATTGAAGACGCCTGGCGGTGGCATCGGAAATATTTTAACTAACCCCATTTTCTGCTGAGACCATCAAAAGAATGTGAGTAATCACGTGTTGAATACCGTTCCAATTCATAAATTAATGATGTAGTTAGATAAAATATTTAAACACCATAGGCTTTTCTTAAATTATATGATGAAATTAAAACATGAATAGTGCTGGCAAGCTAGTGATTGTCGGTGCGGGACCATCAGGTTTGGCTGCTGCACTGGAAGGAACTAAAAATGCAAACGATGTTGTGGTATTTGAAAGTTCTAGCCACTTAGGTGGTTTGTCTAGAACGGTCGATTTTGAAGATTGTCGATTCGATGTTGGGCCTCATCGCTTTTTCACAAAAAATGCGGAGGTCGATCAGCTATTTAACGACATTTTGGGGAACGACCAAATCCGCGTTAAGCGACTTACCCGTATATTTTACAAGGGCAAATACTTCAACTATCCGATTACTCCACTAAATGCATTCCTCGGTCTGGGAGTTTTTAACAGTATAGCAGTTCTTATAAGCTATGCTTTTGTTCGTGTTAAGGCATTAACATTACCCTCCCAACCAAATAACTTTGAAGAATGGGTAACCAACCAATTTGGTTCCCGTTTATACCGAATATTTTTTAAAACTTATACTGAGAAGGTATGGGGTATTCCATGCACTGAAATTAGTGATCAGTGGGCAAGCCAGCGTATAAAAAATTTGGATTTGTGGGAAGCAGTTGTCAGATCTTTATTTGGATCACGTGGAAAAGTAATCAAAACCCTTATCGATGAATTTGGATACCCCCGAATGGGTTGTGGACAATTTTATCACAAAATGGCTTCTATTATTGAGTCGAATGGTGGTGAGGTCAGGCTAAACAGTCCTGTCGAGCGCATATGCCATCAAGATCAAGTGGTTAAATCAATAGTGGTCAAAAATAATAATGAAGAACAAATTATTACCGGAGATTATTTTCTCTGTAGTGCTCCTTTAACCGAAATATTAGAAATGTTGGAACCGGCGCCGCCAACAGAGGTCCAAGAAGCTAGTCGGGCCCTACGCTATAGGGATCATATTGGCGTACACCTAAAAATGCGCGATATAAAATTTTCAGATAATTGGATATACATCCATTCGCCAGAAGTCAAAATGGCTCGTATAGCAAATTATCGTAATTTTTCCCCGTCAATGGCCGACAAAGACGATATTAGTCCAATGACGGCTGAATACTTTACATTCAAAAATGATGCTGTTTGGTCTCTTTCTGATGACCAACTCATAGACCTTGCCATTAGAGAACTCTCCAAGATGGGACTCGCAAAATCAGATCAGTTTGTTAGTGGGTTTGTTATAAGAAGCGAAAAGGCCTATCCGGTGATCGACCAGAACAGTATTTTATATGTCGAAATAATTCGCAATTGGATCAAGGGTTTTGATAACCTAATTCCCATTGGTCGCTCTGGCATGTTCAAATATAATAACCAAGATCACGCCATTGCAACAGGATTGTTAGCGGCACGGACGGCACTTGGTTTGGGTCAATTTGATCCTTGGAATGTGAATATTGACGCAGAGTATCTCGAAGAAGATAGAAATAGTTTGTAGAATTAATGTAAAAACCACCTTATTCGCGCTGATTGTTGGCGTGTTTGTATTTACTGAAGTCGCAACGGGGACAGCTGTTTGCTAGGGGTCGATGCCCCGTTGTGGATTTAGAAGCTAGGCCGAACAGTCTTGGCTCAACTAAACTCCATATTGTCCAACTTATACAAAATAGGTTTAGTAAGTGATGACAGCGAAACTTTTCGCAGTTTTCTCTCATCAAAATTATCGTCAGATAAGTAGTTCTCAAAACACTTTTTTAAATCTTTCCACTCTTTATCAATAGCGGCAAACCAAGCAGTATTTCGATTTCTGCCCTTTTTTATTCCCATTTGCCTAAACACACCTTCATAAGAAAACCCCAATCGCTGAGCGGCATTACGACTTTTTATATTTAGAGCATTACACTTCCATTCATACCTTCTATATCCATTTTCAAACGCCCACTTCATCATAAGAAACATTGCCTCTGTTCCTTCAGTTGTGTTTTGAAGGAGGGGAGAGTAGTTGATGTGTCCAACTTCTATTGATCCATCATTTGGCTTTATACGAAGATAGCTTGCTATGCCCACTGGTATGGAGTCTGATTTTCTAATTATTGCCAAAAAAACTGGATCGTTTCCTTTTTCAAATTCTTTTATCCAATCAGCATATATTTCAACGGTTTCAAATGGACCATATGGCAAGTAAGTCCAGTTTATTTCCTCCTTGTCGATCGCATTCGACTCAAACAAATGAACCGAGTGTTTATCGGCTTTCAATGGTTCCAATCGGACTAAATTTCCTTCAAGTATGATATTTGATGGATGGGGTCGAACTTTAAAATTATCTACAATTTCACCAATTTTCATTCTTTTTATTTTTAATCCCACTCAGTAGTAACGTTGTTTTTTTCTTGTTTAATATCAAAAACTTATTTCACCGTAATAGTACGCGTGTAAGTAACGTGTAACTCACCTATCACTCTGCACGTTTTTTCTACGCCTTTGAAACTATTGCAATTCAATAGTTTACGCAATCAGCACTCGCACACTGTACGACGAAGAACGTGCATAAACCATGCACGTTCTTCTGTTCGTTTGTTCACTTGTTCTTCAGTGTCAAACGTCTGCCAAACTGTGCTTGCTGCTCTATCAGCTTGTCTAACTCACCAAGTTCAGCAGCATCTCGCATCTTACGCAGCACGTCAGTTACTTCTGCTTCGCTGCTAAGCTCTATTGCATTCTTACCTTTAGAAAACTCCAAAGGCTTGCTTCC
>Ga0209403_10000948_pt1 | contig 39518 bp, 38 predicted proteins | sample ArcticOcean_MG_C_8_FD_187440 | JGI IMG/M metagenome (GOLD analysis project Ga0209403, IMG submission 187440) | Marine microbial communities from western Arctic Ocean - ArcticOcean_MG_CB11_86 (SPAdes) (version 2) | ecosystem: Environmental > Aquatic > Marine > Oceanic | place: Arctic Ocean...
ATACTACTGAAATACTTCTGACCGAACCAACTAATCTTACTGTTTCAGTTACAGAAATTGATGTAAGTTGTTATAGTTATGATGATGGAGAGATAACAGCAACAGTAACTGGAGGAACACCTGAACCAGGTATACCTCCAACATATTATTATCTCTGGAATGACGCAAATGCTCAAACTACTCAGACTGCATCATTTTTATCTCCAAATATTTATTATGTAATAGTAACTGATGCTAATGGATGTACAGTAACTAGTCAAACTGTGAATATTAGTGGTCCAACAAATGAGTTAGTTGTCACTGCAGACTCTACAGATGAGACGTGTTTATTAAATGATGGTTCTGCTCAGGTATTTGTTTTAGGAGGCGTTCCAAATTATGATTTTTCATGGACAGGACCTGCAGGTTATACTAACACAAATTCTTCTATTAGTAGCTTATCTCCTGGTTTATATTTAATAAATGTTACAGACGCAAATGGATGTGAGGTCTCCTCTTCAACTAGAGTTAATGGAGTGAGTAATATATTTTTACCAGGCAATCTAAGCTTGCTTGATACAACTATATGTTTAGGAGCAACAATTACTCTTAATATAGAGAAAAAACCCGGATTAAATTACACTTGGGATGATGCCTCTACAGATGCAGATAGAATAGTGACACCTACAGAGTCTATCAATAATTATTCCTTAACCGTTACAGATCCAAATTGCTTAAATCCTTATGTAGTTGAGGCAATAGTTAGAGTGACTTATGTAAATGTCATGATATCATCTAACCCAGATGCAGAGGTAGGAAATAATCCAACAATTATTATGGGAGATCAAATTACTCTATTTTCAGGAAACAATAACTGTAATTCATACGACTGGTCAAACGGAGAATCTTTTCAAGAGATTACAGTTCAGCCTGAAAAATCAACATGGTACAGTTTAACTGTTGATTCTGCTGGATGTTTAGGGATTGATTCTATATATGTTATAATTGGGGTATCTCCATATGACGCTATCTCTCCAAATGGAGATTTAATGAATGATGTATGGGAAATAGTAGATATAGAAAGTTATCCATCTGCCACCGTAACAGTATTCAATCGTTGGGGAGAAATTGTACATCAGTGTTCTGGAGGAAATGCTTATGTTGCTTGGGATGGTAGATATGAAGCAGAACTATTACCAGTAGGCACTTATTACTATGTAATAGATTTAAATAATAATGAAAATCCGCAAACAGGACCAATAACAATAGTAAGATAAAAAAATATTAAAATGAAGAAAATATCTCTTTTAGTTTTAGCTTTTATTTCTAGTGGATTGATATACAGTCAACAGCTTCCTCAGTTAACACAATTTATGGATAATAGTTATGTAATAAATCCTGCTTTTGCAGGAATGAATGATTATTACCAGGTTCGTACAAGTATTAGAAATCAATGGACTGGAATTTCTGACGCTCCAAGTACTACTATTTTAAGTATATATGGAAAACAAGATGATAATGTTGGTTTAGGAGGTATAATTTTTAATGATCAATATGGTCATACTAGTAAAGCTGGAGGGTCTGTATCTTATACATATCATTTTCCAGTTAGTGATAAAGTGCAATTAGCTCTTGCTTTGTCAGGAGGTTTTACTCAGTTTAAAATTGATAAAAATGGTTGGAATGTTCACAATCCAGACGACCCTTTAACTCAAGGGGATGTAATAGTAGAATCAGTACCTGATGCTACATTTGGGTTTAATTTATATTCTGATAATTGGTATTTTGGAGTTTCAATTCCTCAGCTTTTATCAAGCAATCTTAACTTATTAGATAATAATTTTGCCAATACGCTATCAAATAATCAAACAGGTAGTTTATCTAGACATATATATGTTCTTGGGTCTTACAGATATTCGGCGAATGAAAAATGGAATATTGAGCCTTCACTTCTTTTAAAATCTGTAGCCCCATTACCTGCTCAATTAGATTTTGGAGTAAAGGTTGTTTATGATAAAAAGTTATGGTTTGGAGGTGATTACAGGACTAATGGTGATATAGGTGCATTATTTGGGTATTCTATAAATGATAGATATATAATTGGTTATTCCTATGATATTCTTAATGCTGAATTATCTGATTATTCTACTGGATCACATGAATTTATGTTTGCAATAAGACTGATGCCTTTAAAGGAAGAAAGTATTGTCAACAAATAAAGCAGTCTCAAATAATATTCTAAAAAAGCCCTCTTAAGAAAGAGGGCTTTTTACGTTGTACTTTATTTGGGAAAGAAGCGCACAACTAAAACAAGTTATTATTACGACATGGCAAATATATATTTAATGAAGCGTGGATTTCTTTTTGTTTTTAGTAGATATCAACACTAATATGTTAATTTCCATGCATTTACAATTTAGTATAAAAAATATTATATATTTCTTAATAGTACTATTATTATTCTCTACTTGCTCACAAGATGTGAATAGTAATTATAAAAATATAACTACTGAAGAGGCTAATAGTATATTAGAGGCAGAAAATGCAATAATTTTAGATGTCAGAACTAAAGATGAAACATCAAATGGCTATATACCTAACGCTACATTTATAGACTATTATGCAGATGATTTTGATAATAAGGTCAAGCTTATTAATAAAAAGAAAACTGTATATGTTTATTGTAAAAGTGGAGGAAGAAGTTTGAAGGTAGTAGAAAAAATGTCTAGACTGGGCTTTATAGATGTTTACAATCTAGATGGTGGTTTTATGAGATGGAAGAAAGCAAGCCTACCTTTTAATATTGACTCTCTCTCTAATTATAAAAGCGAACAGAATATTTTTACCCAACCTTATATTGATTCAATATTATTTAATAATAGCAATGTATTGCTTTGCATATCGACACAGTGGTGCATGCCATGTAAAAAGATGGAGCCTATTATTGATAAAGTAGATGTTGATCTAAAGGATAAAGTGCTGGTTTTAAGGTTAGACCCTGATGATAATCCATTTATTACAAAAAAATATGATATTCTATCTATTCCAACGTATGTTTTGTATAAAAATAATTTAGAAGTTTGGCGCAAAAATGGTATAATTGCATATAGTGAATTAGTTAAAAATATTTAGCTAATTATAATTTAAAACTAATAGGTTGTTATTTTAAATCTTTTTTAATTTCTAATAATATGAAAATAGCAATCTTAGGAACTCGAGGTATTCCAAATAATTATGGTGGATTTGAGCAGTGTGCAGAATCTCTTTCTGCAGGTTTAGTAAAAAAGGGTCACGAGGTAACAGTATATAACCCCTCCTTTCATCCTTATAAAAATGATAATTACTTAGGAGTAAAAATTAAACAGATTTATAGTCCACAAAATTATTTAGGATCTGCAGCTTCTAACTTTATTTTTGATTTTTTATGTCTTAGAGATGCCGTTAACAGAGGTTTTGATATTATTTTAGAGCTAGGATTAATAACTGCCGCTCCAGCTATTATATGTTGGAGGAAAAAGAGGAGTATAGTTGTTACAAATTTAGATGGTTTGGAATGGAAAAGAGCAAAATGGAGCCCACTTGTAAGAAAAATAACAAAAAACTTGGAGAGACTTGGAGTGTCTAACTCAAATTTTTTAGTTGCAGATAATATAGCTATTCAAAAGTATATTAAGGATGAATATAATAGAGAGTCCGAGTTTATTTCATATGGAGCAGAAAAGGTTTCAGGATTTCAAAGATTAGATATAGAAAAATATTTGAAAAAACCAGGAGATTTTATTCTTACTATAGCAAGACTAGAGCCTGAAAACAATTTAGAATTAATGTGTGATGCTTATATTGCATCCAACAACACCTTACCTTATTACATTATTGGTAATTACGAAACCAAGTATGGCTCCTTTTTAAGAGAAAAGTATAAAGATTCAGGAGTATATTTTTTAGGAGCTATTTTTAATAAAAAGGAATTAGATGCTTTTAGATTTTACTCAACTTATTACTTACATGGGCATTCAGTGGGAGGAACAAATCCAGCTTTAATAGAAGCGATGGCAGCTCAAGCATTTATACTTATTCACGACAATCCATTTAATAAATCAGTAATTAATGAGGAGTCATATTCTTTTAAAAATATAAATGAACTAGCAGGGTTATTAGGCAACAATAAAATTTTAAAAGATCGGGCAGATTTTTGTAAAGAAAACATTGATATATTAAACTCAAAATATAGATGGGGTTTAATAGTTGATCAGTATGAAAAATATTTTTTAGATATTTTAAATCATAAAAAGATCTGAAGATATAGCGTCAGCAAAAAGCATTCCTTCTTTTGTTAGTCTATAACTGTTATTATCGAGTATTATTTTTTTATTTTCAATCCATTTCTGACAAGAATTTTTGAAATACTTATTAATATTTATATTAAAGTTTTTTGAAAGATAATCTATGCTGATTCCCCAGCTTGTTCTTAATGAGGTAAGCATATATTCATTATACATTTGTTCTTGACTAAGTATTTCAATTTCGAAGACTTTTTCTTTATCTTTAATATTATCTATATATTTAGAATTACTAGCAATATTCCATTGCCTACTAATGCCATTATAAGAATGAGCTGAAGGACCAATCCCTAGGTACCATTTATTCTTCCAGTATGATGAGTTATGCTGCGATAACATTTCTTCTCTACAGAAGTTAGAAATTTCATATTGCATATATCCCATTTCTTCTGACTTGTTTTGTAATATTCTAAACTGCTCCTCTATTACAGTATCTTCCAATGGCTCTATTTTATTTTTTTTTATTAAATGGTGAAGTTGAGTTTTTGGTTCAACTGTAAGCGCATAAGCCGAGAAATGATTAATATCTAAATCAAATAATATATTTAAGTTCTCTTCCCACATTTTATTTGTTTGATTAGGAAGTCCATATATTAGATCTACAGTAATATTATTAATTCCATTTTCCTTTGCAATATTTACAGCTGAAATAGCTTCCTTAGAATTATGGCTTCTATTCATAAAAATCAAATCTTTATCATTAAATGATTGGATGCCAATGCTTAGCCTATTTACTCCTAGTTTTTTTAATTCATATATCTTTTTATCACTTAAGTCATCAGGATTAAACTCCATTGTGATTTCAGCATTTGTAAGCACGTTATATGTAGATTTTATTTTTGCAATGAGTCTTTTTATATATTGACTTTCAATAACAGATGGAGTTCCTCCTCCAAAATAAATACTTTCTATACTCTGGTGGTTTAGGTAATCTGACCTTATATCTAATTCAATGATCATGCTATCAATCATCTCCTTTATATTTCTCTTATTTATGGAAAAATGAAAATTACAGTAATTGCATTTTTGTTTGCAATAAGGTATATGTATATATATTCCAGCCAATAATTAGGTAGTCAGTTAAAATGTAAATTTACTAACTATTTAGTCTATAAATCTAGATGTAATATTTTTATTAGGAATAATACATTTCTTTCTTTTTCCAAACCATTGGTATCTTCTTTGAGCAACAATATCATAAATGAAATCTAAGATAAAATAAGGAATAATCTTAAAAATTATTATAAATCTAAATAGAGGGCTTATAGTGTAAATAATATCAATGACGGCTTGAGATTTTATTTTTACTTTTTGGTCACTATATAGTACTATTGAATCAATATTTTGTTTCTGCAAATTAAATTCTTCAATCACCTCTTTTCCTTTTTCGCCTTGTAAAGGCGCAAATAGAAATCTCTCGCTACTATCTAATCTAATAATGTTATTGATTAAGCTGTTACATAAATTACATACCCCATCAAATAGAATTATTTTTTTCATATTTAGTGCTCCCTGCGTATTTAATTTTAACAAGAGTTAAAAAAAGTATTGTAAATATAACAAACTACTTATATTTGCGCTATTAATAATAAGTCTAAATAAAAATAAGAAAATAAAAATGAAATTATATCTTTTAACAATAACGTTATGTGTTGGTTTAGTAAATTTTACAAATGCTCAAACCACTTTAAATGGGAACACATCTAGTAGAATATTGACAGGAGATGAAGGACTACATATTGGAGGTTATGCTCAAATTGATTTTAATCAAGAAATTTTTAATGATAATATTTTTAACAACAGCAAATTAGATGTACACCGTCTTGTTACATTTTTTGGCTATAATTTTAATGAGAAGACTTCTTTTGTTGCTGAGGTTGAAATTGAACATGTTGTTGAGGTATATGTTGAGCAAGCTTTTCTTAGTCATAAATTAAATGATAAATTTAATTTAAATGCGGGTTTAATGTTAATTCCTATGGGAATACAAAATTTATATCATGAGCCCCCAACGTTTAATGGTGTTGAAAGAACAAATGTTGATAAATATATTGTACCAACTACATGGAGAGAAATAGGTGTTGGAGTAAGTGGTCGCTTGAAATCATACTCTATTAATTATGAATTAATGGCTATTAATGGTTTTAGTGGTTATTCAGATGAACAAGGGTCATTTGGTGGTAGTAATGGATTAAGAAGCGGTAGACAAAAAGGAGCAGAATCATATATGAATAAACCAGATTTTGCTGCTAGAATTAATTATTATGGAGAGCCAGGCTTATCTCTAGGAATCTCAGCTTATATTGGTTGTTCTGAAAGTGAAGAGTATAATAACCTTGATTTAAATAATAATTTTGATCTTGCTTCAGCAGATTCTACTATAGTTGGAATAGAAATGCTAGGGATTGATGCAAGATACAACAAAGGCCCTTTACAATTAAGAGGTCAATATATTGTTGCCAATATATCAAATACTGAACAATATAATATTAAATCTAATTCAGATTTAGGAAAGAAACTATCTGGTTACTATGCTGAAGTAGGTTATGATTTATTAAACAAGAAAAATACAAATGAAGAACTGATAGGATTTTTTAGATATGAGAATTATGATACTCATTCTGATGTTGATGTAGTAACTTTTAAAAATGATGCATATAATAGAACAGAAATGACTTTTGGTTTAGGATGGAAAGTAGCTAAAGGAGCAATGTTAAAGTTTGATTATCAAATTCTTTCTAATGCTTCTGAAACCAGTAATAAATCAGAAAAATTAAACTTTGGAACTGCAATTTGGTTTTAGTAAAATAAATTTATTGATATATGTTTTATAAGCCTTTAACTACCATATCTATTTTGATAGGCGTGGCACTTTCTTTATCTTTTAAAAATATTTGGGATCCAGCTCTTTTAGATTGGAAAATAATTGACAGTAAAATTTCTACTTATTTAATTCAAAATAATCACGATAATTATGTAGTAGAATTTATAAGATCTTCTGATAAGGAGATGTTTTATTATGAGATTATTGAAAATGGAATAAGAAAGGGGTTTTTAGTTACTGGAAAAGCCCCTAGCAAGTATAATCACTTTGATTTTTTTGTAATTTTAAATTTAAATCTTAAAATTGAATATTTAGATATTATAAAATATAGAGAAAATTGGGGTTATGAAATAAGCAATAAAAAATGGCTGCGTCAATTTTCTAAATTAACTGACAGTAGGCTCGGATCTAAAAATCAAGTTCAAGCAATTTCTGGAGCAACAATATCTGTTCACTCTTTATGTAGCTATATTGATGTTATTTTAGAGGATTTAAAAAACATATAATTTAAAGACAATATCAGTAATTTTTAAATGTAGTTTCTTCTTTCCTTTTTATTAGATTTGCTCTTACTATGTATTCAGCTATTTTAATTATTCATATAATAATAAGTATTGTCTTATCTTTTATTTCTTTTTATATAGTAATTAGATCTTTGTTTGGTTTGCTTAGGAATTTAAAATTCTCTAATCTGTATGACTTTTTAATTCCAGTTTTTGCGGTCGTTCTACTATATTTAGAACTTATATTAGGATTTTTCCTCTATACTATTCATATGAATAAGTTAGAAGATTTTATAAATCAAGCTAATGCTAATGATTATTTTTCATCAAGGTTTTGGGCTATAGAACATACAATTCTGATGTTATTTGCTATAATTTTTGGGCATTTAGGATTAGTATATGCTAAGAACTTAAGTTCAAGTGTAGCAAAATTTAAAATGAATCTACTTTATTTTGGCCTTTCATTCATATTAATTTTAATATCACTAACTATGAATATGCTTAGAAATGCATAATAAAAACAAAATATTACTTGTCGAAGATGAGGCGGATTTAGCAAATCTTGTGATTAAATATCTAAGCAAAAATAATTATTCATGCACTCATGTTTCAAGGATAAAAAGTGCAAGAGAGTTATTAAAAAAAAACAGTTATAATACAGTATTATTAGATTTAGGACTTCCTGATGGTGACGGATTATCTTTAATTAAAGAGATTAAAGATAAGGACTATACTTGTGGGGTAATTATAATATCAGCTAAAGACGCATTAGATAAAAAAGTTGAAGGTTTAGATTTAGGCGCAGATGATTATTTAACCAAACCCTTTTTTATGCCCGAACTAAATGCTCGTGTTAGATCACTTATAAGACGTCTTAATTTTGAGGGGAATAATGAAATTAAAATTGGAGCATTAAAAGTAATTCCTGATGAGATGAGACTTGTTATAGATGATGTTGATGTTGATTTGACAAATACAGAATTTAATTTACTTTTATATTTTGTGTCAAATAAGAATAGAGTTTTAAGCAAAACTAATTTAGCAGAGTATATGTCTTCAAAATATTTTGATTATGGATTTTCAGATGATGTTATATATGGTCATATTAAGAATTTAAAGAAGAAATTAGAAAAATCAGGTGCTCCTGATTATATTAAGAATATATATGGGGTAGGCTATAAATTTATTGTATAATGAAACTAACAACAAAGACTGGTCTGAGCTTTATTTCTTTGAGCACAATTTTTTTTCTTATTGGAAGTGTCTTCATGTATTTTGCAGTAAGAGTTATTTTAGCAGAAGATCTTTCTTCAAGACTACACCAGATGCAGAGCAATTTCATTGATGACTTGCAGGGTATTAATGATATAGCTCGATATTCAAATAAACATGTTTTTATAAAAGAATCAACCAATCTTGAAAAAACTTATTTTTCAGATACAGTGTTAATTGAAAGAGATAAATATGTTCTATATAGAAAGGTCGGTTTTTATCATAAATTTAAGAATGAGAATTATAAGATTGAGATTTTACAATCTCATGCTCAAACAGATCTTTTGATTTGGAGAATTGTAATTTTAAATGTCGCTCTAGCTATGATTTTTTTCTTAATTATCTTTTTTCTTAACCAGCATAGTGTTAGAAGAGGGTTAAAGGTTTTTTATAGTACAGTAACTAAATTAGAAAACTTTAATCTTAGCAAGCCTGAATTAATTTTTTTTGAGAATGCTGAAATTGATGAGTTAAAAAAATTAACAGAGGTTTTTAAAAAAATGTCCTTAAAAATCAGTAATGATTTTAAGGAACAAAAAGAATATACAGAAAATGTATCGCATGAAATCCAAACCCCCCTTGCAATTATAAGCTCAAAGGCTGACGAGCTGCTACAATCAGACAATTTAAAGAAAGACGAGATGGAACAGCTCGAGATAATTATGCACACTACAAGTCGTCTAGCAAAAATTAATCAAGCTCTAATTTTATTAACGAAGATTGATAATAAACTCTATGCCGATCAATCAATTATATCAATAAGTAGTATCATAAGTGAGAAATTTGATTTCTTTAAAGATTTAATTCTTGAAAAAGAAATTAGTTTAAATTTGATAGTAGACAAACCATTAGATTTCAATATGAACAAGTATTTAGCAGACACATTGTTTTTGAATATTATTAAAAATGCAATAATGCATAATGTGAGAGGTGGTTCTATTGAAGTGTATTTGAGTGGTAAGTTTCTTAAAATTATAAATGATGGACCAGAGTTATTAAATAAAGACAATATCTTTAAAAGATTTACTAGAAGTAACAATAAGGATAGTTTAGGTATTGGACTTTCAATTGTCAAAAAGATTTGTAATTTTTATTTAATAGATATAAATTACAGATATAATAATCAACATGAATTTAAACTAGATTTTCGAAATGAAGACTAATTTTTTTGAGCATTTAAATAAAGAGGAAAAAGAAATACTGGTTAATAAAGGCACGGAAGCTTCGTTTTCTGGAGAGTATAATGATAATTTTAATGCAGGTGTTTTTGTGTGTAGGGCTTGCTCAAATATGTTGTATGAATCAAATACTAAATTTAATTCAGGATGTGGTTGGCCTTCTTTTGATGATGAAATCCCAGGAGCAATAGTTCGTCATGAAGACAAATCACTCTTTAGAAAAAGAGTTGAAATTTGTTGTTCAAAATGTGACGGTCATTTAGGTCATGTATTTAATGGAGAGAAAATTACAGTAAAAGACACTAGACATTGTGTTAATTCATTAAGCATTAGATTTATCGCTAATGATTATCTAATAAAAGCAACATTTGGTGCAGGTTGTTTTTGGGCAGTTCAAAATATTTTTTCAAAAATCGCGGGAGTTTATGATACTCAAGTAGGATATATGGGCGGGACAACAGATAACCCAACATATAAAGAAGTATGTTTAGGACAAACTATGCATGCTGAAGTTGTTCAGGTAGTATATGATTCAAGAGAGCTAGACTATAAAAAACTATTAGATGTTTTCTGGAATAATCATAATCCAACAACATTAAATAGTCAGGGTAATGATACAGGAACTCAGTATAGGTCTATTATTTTTTATCACTCTTCAAATCAAAAAGAAATTGCTATAAATTCAAAGAAAAAACATCAACAAAATTTAAATAAATATATTGTTACAGAAATTTTAAATCATCAAATATTCTATAGGGCTGAAGAATATCACCAAGATTATATAAATAAAAATAATTTAGGACTATGTAGTTTGTGATTTCTTAGGTAAAGATATTGCAAAGCTAGTACCTTCTTTTATACTAGATTCTTTAATGAAAATTTTACCTTTATGATAATCTTCAATTATACGTTTAGATAAAGAAAGCCCAAGCCCCCATCCTCGTTTTTTTGTTGTAACACCTGGCTTAAAAATATCATTCATTAATGTTTTATTAATTCCTTTACCTGTGTCTTTAATAATTATTTGAATCTCATAAGGATTATTAAGAAAGGATATTTTGATTTTTCCTTTTCCTTGCATAGAATCAACTGCATTCTTACAGATGTTTTCTATTACCCATTCTAATAAGGTTTTATTTACATCTGCATATAATTCCTGACTATCTTTTTCTAGGATAAATTCAGTATTTTGAGATAAGCGAGATTTTAGATACTTGATAGACTTTTCTACTAATAAAATAACATTATGACTTTCAAGTTTAGGTTTAGAGCCAATCTTTGAAAATCTATCAGCTATTGTTTCTAGTCGGTTAAGATCTTTCTGCATCTCAAAGACCATGTCATCATCTTTGGTGTCTTTAATTAGCTCTGTCCAAGCCATCAGCGATGATAATGGTGTTGCTATTTGATGTGCTGTTTCTTTTGCCATTCCTGCCCAAACTTGATTTTGTTCAGATTTTCTTGCTGAGCTAAAAACCATATACCCAATGAAAACAAAAACTGTAATAAATATTAGTTGATATATAGGGTAATAACGAAGGCTAAGAAGAAGTTCAGAATCTTGATAGTAAATCCATTGTTTGTCATTAATAAAAGTGATTTCTATTGGCTCATCATCACTCTCTCGCATGTTCTTCAGATTATGTCTTAAAAACCCCCTATATCTATTCATTAGTTTTTTTGCTTTATGAATAATGACACTATCTTTTGGTGCTAGCGTTGAGTTATAAATTATTTTTTGATAGTTAGATAAAATTAGACTGTCTTTATCTGAGTAGAAGTCAAGGTTTCTTGTTTCTAGAATACTATCACATTCATCAACTAAAATTACTGGTATGTTTGTGTTTTCAGATATCACTTTAATAGCAAGTGAAAAATCACCCTCACGAGCAACACTAACTAGTTGTTTGGTCGCTTGAGCCCAAATCTCTATTTTTTTTCTTTCTTCATTTTTTAATTCATTTACTAGCCTATTTGTTATAATAAGTGATGCAACACTGATCAAAACTGCTAATAATGATAATGCTAATTTCCATCTTTGTTTTTTAGAATAAATATTCATAATAAGCAGTAAAAATAAGTAAATTATAAGTTATCATCCCATTCAATTTCTATATCGTCAGTTTCTTCAACTATATCTTTATTTTGCATCTCTTCTGATATTATCTTTTTGATATTTATGACTTCTTTTCGTATTTCATTTTTAATATTCTCTTTGATTTTTGTTTTTTCAAATGATATATTCATATCATCTTTATTACCAGTCATTTTTAATTGTAGATTAGTTTTTACTGGACTTAATGTATCTGATGTGTTAAAGTTAGTACTTTTACTTCGAAACCTCTTAGCTAGTAGTTCAGATAGTAACAAGCTAATTTTGTAATTATATTCTTGATTAAATTTGTGTTCCCCTGAGATTAGCAGACTCACAGCATTAGATTTGATTTCCATATTTGGAATGGAAATAACCTCCTCTTTAATCTTAATTTCATTTTCTAATTTCGAGAATTTAATATGTGATAAATCTTTGATTTTTACAAAATTAGAAAGACTCTCCAGCGGCTTAAAATTGATTAATTCTCCTTGCTTAACTGAAAGCTTAGAGCTTATGTCTAGTTTTTTCTTGTTAAAATTAAGGTTTGAATCCCAAAAGGAATTACATATAATATTAGACGAACATACTCCTTTTAAGTGTTTTGCCTGAATAAAATCTTGTCCAAAGTTATTAAATGAGCTGAATACTTTTTTAATATTAACTTTTTCTAATTTTATAGTTGAGGTTAGTTTAAACTCTTTAGTGCCAGTTTCATAAAATTTACCATTTACAATCATTTTTCCATTAAATATATTTAAATTCACATTTGTTGCAGTAAGTGCTTTGTTTCTGTAATTAAGACCCCCACTAATATTATTAGGATAGATGTTATTAAAAGATAGACTTTGTATTTCAGTATTTAGCTTTAGAGTAAAATAATTAGGAAGTTTATTTCCTTCATTATTGGCTTGATCTTTATCTTGTATTTCTGTAAGATTCTTAAGGTTCATTATTTTAGATTTTAAATCTCCCTCTATATCAAACCTAACATTGTCATCAAGAAAAATATAATTAAATAGATTTGTTATCTCACCATTAAAGGAAAGGTCACTATCTTTAATATTAACACTACTGCTTTCAACCTGAATTTTATTGTTTTTAATTTTACAATTAGCATTTTCTATTTTAATTTTTAACGGATAATTTTTGTATAAGAATTCTATGTTTGATAAATTAACTAGAGAGTAGTGTTCTGCATCAATGAACTGCTTATTAAATTTATTGTCAAATGAGATATTTCCTTTGTATATAGTATTAGCATTTATAATACCATTACATTCATAGAATGGGCTTTCTAGAAAATAATAATTAGCCTCTTGCATATCCCAACTTGATTTAAAATTAGCATCTAAAAAGTAATTATTAAGATTGTTAATTATGAAAGCCCCACTAATATTTCCTTTTTTTGTTTTAGCATAGAAGTTTTCTAGAGATATTTTTGATGTTTTAAAGTTGTTTTCTAAACCATTGCTAATCTTTCCAGAACATGATATCTCAGACAAGTAAAATGGGTATTTTTTTATATCAAATATTCCATTTTTAATAGAATAATTTATATCTAGATGTGGGCTCTGATCTTTATTAATAATTCCTTTAATTGACCCTTTATAATCAATAATTCCATCAGCTAGAAATGATGAGTATATATGCTTTAGGTGCTTGGGAGTGTCTTTTATTAAGGAGTGTATATTTTGATTTTCTCCATCCAACACAAGATCTAAGTAATTTTTACGATCTAAACTTCCGGATAAAACAAATTTAAGGTCATTAATTTGTAGTAGTGATTTGCTTAAGGATATGCGATCCTTCTTGTTTTTTATTTTTAAATTAAACCTTAACTTTTTATTGCTTATATAATTCTTATCATAAATTATCAGTTCATGACTAAGCGCCTCTCCATTTACTTTTATATTCGTATTTATTGATTTACTAATATTTATCTCTACATCTTCACACTCTAAAAAGATCTTAGATTTACTTTGTAATGCACTATACTTAATCTGACTATCAATAAGTTTAATGTTTTCTAAACCAATACCGCCATCACCTTTTTTATCAAATACAGTATAATTTGCATTTTCATTTAGATCATATTTGATAGATATTTTTGAACCATAAAGTGTTATGTTATTTATCTCAAATTTTTCAGATAGAATCTTAAATGGGCTAAATTGTATATATGCTAGTTTAGTGTATATAAGAGTGTCCCCTCCAAACGTATTGACTTCTTGTATATATAGATTAGAGATTTGTACTGCAGAATAAGGGAAGTCGTCGAATATTTTAAAAGTAACATTTCCTATTTCAATATTGCTATTAATTTGACTCCTAATACTTTCAATTACCGCTTGTTCTATTTTTTCACTAAAGAGAGAGGCTATAACAAAGCCAGCGATCACAAAAATTGTGAGAATTGAAATCAAAACAACGCTTATTTTTTTAATTATTTTCTTCATACTATATAATTAAATAACGATAAGATATATATATTCTTGTGCGTTATTGTCGTTTTAAGATTGTTATCTCTTCTTTTGTTAGAAAGCGACTTTCTTTTCTAGGTAGATTTTTCTTTGTCAAGCCCCCGTAGTACACCCTATCAATTTTAGTTAATTTATAGCCAAGATTTTCAAATAAAGTCCTTACTATATTATTTGTTGGTGACTGGATTTCAATGCCAATTTCTTTTTTATCTTTACCACTGATATATGAGATATCATTGACTTTAAGTCTAGCCTCATTAGAAAATGTGTTTTCTTTAATTTTCTTTAGATCACTAGAAAGTAAGTTTTTATCAAGATTTATTTGATATATCGTTTTAACATTCTGTGTTTTTTTACTAAGTTTTTTTGTTAATTCACCATCATTGGTAAATAATATCAATCCAGTTGTTATCTTATCAAGTTTTCCAATTGGAGACAATACCTCCTTGCACTTACCCTCTACAAGTCTCATTATAGAGTTTTTCTTATATGGATCATTAAAATTGGACACATAATTTTTAGGTTTATTAAGTAAAAGATATTGAAGTTTATGATTTTTTAAAGTTGAATCATTAAATTTTACGACATCATCTTTTTTAATTTTATAACCCATTGCAGTAATGACCTTGCCATTAACCTTCACAATGCCAGCCTCTATAAATTTATCTGCCTCTCTTCTTGAGCAGATTCCAGAGTGTGCAATGTGCTTATTAAGCCGTATTAAACCATCATTTATGTTTTTTTTGTCATTTTGTCTTTTCCTAAAAGTACTTCTTGATGATTTTTTTCTCTTGAAATCCCCATTTTTATTTTCTTTCATAGTAAATTATTTTAAAATAATTTTTCTTTCAACATATCCATCGTCATAAATATAAAACATAGGTGAGTTGTATTTTTCCTGTATATTTTTACCTAATAAGTTGGTGATTCGTATAAGTTTTCTTTTGTTAGGTAGTAACTCTGTAATATTTGTTGTTTGATTACATGGAAGAAGTTGGTATAAAAAACTTGTGGCACTATCAATTGCTTGTAAAAATTCAGGTTGTGAATTTCCAACTACCCAAAAATGATCTGCATTATTAAATGTAAGGGCTTGATTAACTACTCCTAAACTATCACATATCGGATGAATCTCCCCAAGACCACACAAATCTAATACCGAAGGGTTATTTAAACCTGGCCCGCAATTATAGTTAACAATTACATCATTGTCTCCTTGTGCACTAAATATGGGTTCGTCATTAGTGTCAATCCAATTTAGCTGATGAATTCCTCCAGCAAAATTAATAATACCATTTATAGATGATGAATACCCATCATTTCCAGCGTCTCCATCTAATCCGCCTAAAGCATTAGCAATGTTTTGAACATTAATTGGACTAGTAGGGAGGTCGGTTATATTGTCTATATATGCTGAGTGGATTGCTGTAACGCCCCCAGAAGATATACCTCCAATAAAAATAGCGTTTGTATCAATCCCATATGTATTTCCATTTGAGAAGTCTTTCTTGAAGTGTCTAATAGCAGATTTCATATCTGCAGTTGCTTTTAAAACTTCTTCATATTGCTCGGAGTGATTAGACAAAAAGCTAACAATGTTTAGTAAAGAAACTAATCGGTAGTTAGCGGAAACAGCAACATATCCTTTTTTCGCAAATACAGTACAGAAGTCGATACACCCTTGGCTTTCTTTACTTCCTTGATAATAAGAGCCTCCGTGGTGAAAAATAATTAAGGGTCTATTTATTGCTGTGTCTCCATCAGCAGTATATATATCCATTTCATGAAAGTTATCGCTATAAACATCAGAATAATTAACAGTAGTAATATTTACAGAACTATATATTTCTGCTTGATATCTATTGTTACATTGAGAATATGAAAAATGATATAAAAGTGATATTAATAGTGTTGTCAATAAATATTTCATAATTTTAATTATTTAGTTTTTTTAGTTGTTTTTCAATTTCTTCATCTTCAATTTTTCTGAATAAAAGCTCGTTGTGATTGATTATATGCAAATCCTGAATTAAAGTAGAGCCAACATTATCCCATGAAATCTTATTCATATTTAAAAGGGTCATTAATTTTTTAGAAGTATGTGGAAGGAAAGGTTCGCATAATACAGCTAGAGCTGCAGAGATTTGTATTGCAATATTTATAATTGTTTTTGTTCTTTTTTCGTCAGTTTTTTTGCATTTCCATGGTTCAGTCTCTGCTAAATATTTATTACCATTTCTAGCTAGATTCATAAACTCACTTAATGCCTCTCGAAGTTGGTATTTTTCAATACATCTGCCAATTTTCTGAGGATATTCTTTTATTGAATCAAGAGTTTTTTGATCATAATCGGTTAGATCGTATCTTTCAGGGACTGTTCCTTCCCAATATTTATTAGTAAGTACAATGACTCTATTTATGAAATTACCAAAAACTGCCACAAGTTCATTATTATTTCTAGCTTGAAAATCTTTCCATGTAAAATCTGAATCCTTATTTTCTGGAGCTATTGCACATAATACATATCTTAAAGTGTCCTGTTGGTTTTTAAAATCATTCAAATATTCATGTAGCCATATTGCCCAATTTTTTGATGTTGATAGTTTTCTACCCTCTAAGTTTAAAAATCCATTTGCAGGAACATTTTTAGGTAGATTATATCCTCCCAATTCTTTTAGAATGATCGGGAAGATTATACAATGGAAAACAATGTTATCTTTTCCCATAAAGTGAATGAGTTCGCTTTCATTTTCTTTCCAATATTTTTTCCAATCTAACCCATTTTCTGCTGTATACTTTTTGGTTGCAGAAATATATCCAATTGGTGCATCTAGCCAGACATATAAAACCTTTCCTTCAGAATTTTCTATAGGAACTTTAACCCCCCATTCTAGATCTCTAGTCATAGAACGCTCTTTTAAACCACTTTCAAGCCATGAGTTACACTGCCCAATAACTTGTTTTTTCCATAATTTTGGATCATGACTTTTCTTATTATCCAGGTACCCCTCATTTATCCATTTTTTTATCCATTTTTCATGATTTTGCATAGGAAGATACCAATGCGTTGTTTCTTTTAATATTGGCACATTACCGCTTAGGCTAGATTTTGGATTTATCAATTCTTCAGGGCTTAGGTTAGAGCCACATTTCTCACATTGATCACCGTATGCTTCTTTAGCTGAACATTTTGGGCATTCCCCTATAATATATCGATCTGCAAGAAACTGTTTATGCTCTCTATCAAATAATTGTTGGGATGTTTTCTTAGTAAAGCTATTATTTTTTTCTAGAATCTTAAAGATCTCCTGAGCAGTATTGTGATGATCAGCTGATGATGTTCTGTCATAGATACTAAAGTCAATACCAAATTCTTCGAATGATTTTTTATTTAAATTATGGTATTTGTCTACTATCTCCATAGGACTTATTCCATGTTTTTTTGCTTCTAAAGTAATAGCCGCACCATGTTCATCAGATCCACAAATAAAAGCAACATCATGTCCTTTTAATTTTTGATATCTAGAAAATATATCGGCAGGCAGATAGGCTCCGGCTAAATGACCTAAATGTATTGGGCCATTAGCATATAATAGGGCAGATGTGATTGTAAACCTTTTCTTATTCATTTATCTATTAAAAAATATATTTTAGCAAATATAAGTTATAATGAAGCAAAAATGATTATTCCAAATAAGTTAAATATCGGTGATAAGGTAGGATTAGTTTCAACAGCAAGGTATATCTCTATTGAGGAATTAAATCCAGCGATTAGAGTTTTAAAAGGATGGGGGCTTGAGTTAGTTTTTGGATCTAATATTTTTAGTAAAAGCAACCAATTTGCAGGAACAGATATTCAAAGGGCCTCTGATATTCAATCCATGATTGATGATAAGAGTATAAAGGCCATTATCTGTACTAGAGGAGGTTATGGTACAGTTCGTATTATTGATTTAATTGATTTTACTACTTTAATTAAGTATCCTAAATGGATTGTTGGTTATAGTGATATAACAGTTTTACATTCTCATCTTAATAATTTAGGTCTCGCATCATTACATTCAACTATGCCAATTAATTTTGATAATAACACACCTGAATGTTTACAAAGTTTACATAATTGTTTATTTAAAACATCAAATATATTATCAGCGCCCAAAAATTCTTTAAATAAGACAGGTTCGGTAAATGCTCAAATAGTTGGTGGAAATCTTTCAGTAATCTATAGTCTATTAGGGTCTGATTCCGACATAGACACAAGTAATAAAATTCTTTTTATTGAGGATTTAGATGAGCATCTATATCATATAGACAGAATGATTTTAAGTTTAAAAAGAAATCGCAAATTTTCTAAGATTAAAGGATTAATAGTAGGAAAAATGCAAGATATGCATGATAATACTAACCCTTTTGGGAAATCTGCTGATGAGATTATATATGAGCACACCAAAGATGATAGTTTCCCCATATGTTTTGATTTTCCTTCTGGTCATGTTAATAATAATAATTCAATTATTTTAGGTAAAAAATCACAATTAGATATAAATAATAATAATGTAAATTTGCTACAATAAATTATAGAGAATGTCATTAGAAGAGTACTTTGAAAAATATAGAAATAATATAATTGGTCAGGACCAAACCTTTGAGTCTCCATTTGGAGAAAAGAAAATTATATATGCTGATTGGATAGCAAGTGGCAGACTATACTCTCCTATTGAAGATTTATTAAGAAAAGATGTTTTCCCTTTTGTTGCAAATACCCATACAGAAACATCAACAACTGGAGCCACTATGAGTTTTGCATTAGAAAGGGCTTTAAAACTTATTAAAAAACATGTTGGAGGAAATGATAATGATGTTATAATTTCTGCGGGTGCAGGTATGACCACGCTTGTATGTAAGTTTCAAAGAATTTTAGGATTGAAAATTCATGAAAAATATAATCAGCAAGTAAAGATTAAAAACAGACCTATTGTTTTTGTTACTCATATGGAGCATCATTCTAATCAGACCTCATGGCTTGAGACTATAGCTGAGGTTAAATTAATTCCATATACTGCAGATAATAAAATAGACTTAGATGCTTTTAAAATTTTAATCAAATCTTATGAAGATAGAGAGTTAAAAATTGCAGCTGTAACTTCAGCTTCAAACGTTACTGGAGTCTTTGCTCCATATTATGAGATTTCAGAGATTATGCATAAAAACAATGGTCTTTGTTTTGTAGATTTTGCATGTTCTGCTCCTTATGTTAATATAAATATGCATCCAGAGAAAAAAAATCAATATCTAGATGCTATTTATTTTTCTCCACATAAGTTTTTAGGAGGCCCTGGATCTTCAGGAATTCTTGTATTTAATAAGAGTCTATATAATAATAGTGTGCCAGACGTTCCGGGAGGGGGTACTGTTGATTGGACAAATCCTTGGGGTGAACATAAATACATTGATGATATTCAACTAAGAGAAGATGGGGGAACACCTGCTTTTTTACAAACTATTAAAACTGCATTATGTATTCAGTTAAAAGATCAAATGGGTGTAGATAATATTATAAATAGGGAGCATGAATTACACAGTATTTTATGGGATAGATTATCTGAAATGCCTAATTTACATATCTTAGCAGGTAATCGTCCTGAAAGATTAGGTGTTTATTCATTTTATATTGATGACTTACATTTTAATTTAGCTGTTCAGCTCTTAAATGATAAGTTTGGGATTCAAGTAAGAGGAGGTTGTTCATGCGCAGGAACATATGGACATTTATTATTGAATGTAGATATTGAGCAATCTCATAACATTACTAACTCTATAGACAAGGGAGATTTATCCTTGAAGCCTGGATGGGTACGCATGTCTATTCACCCAACAATGAGTAATCAAGATGTAGATTTTATAGTAAGCTCAATAGAAGAGCTAGTCAATCATCATCATGTATGGAGTAAGGATTATGAGTATAATAACATTACTAATGAGTTTATATATAAGAATAAAAAGTTTGCTTTAAACAATAAAAATAGAGGAGAGTCTTGGTTTATTAAAGAGTTAGTTTAATATTTATTAGCTAAATAAAATACAATGTCATTAGGTAAAATTAATTTAAAAGAAAAGTATTCTAAATTCACAAAGCATTGGTCTCCACGTATTATAGCAGAGATGAATGATTATCAATTTAAAATTGCTAAAATTAAAGGTGAATTTATTTGGCATGATCATAAACATACAGATGAAACTTTTATAGTTATTGAAGGAGAAATGATTCTTAAATTCAGGGACCATGAAATAAAGCTAACTAAAGGAGAAATGTGTGTTGTCCCTAAAGGAGTAGAGCACAAACCTTCTGCAGAAAATGAATGTAAAATTTTAGTTGTTGAGCCAAAAGGTGTTATTAATACAGGGGATATAGTGGGAGAGTTAACAATTAGTGAAGAAGTATGGGTTTAATAATTATTTATTAAGAATTTTCGGAACAAGTATATAGTCTGAATCTTTCTTTGGAGCGTTTTTCAATGCAGTTTCCTGTGATAGGTTTTTAACTTCCTTATCATCTCGTAGAACATTAAGCTCTTCACTTAAGTAAATCAAGGGCTCTACATTATCTGTGTTTATTTCCGAGAGTTTTTTTACAAACCCAATAATTTTTTTTAAATCATCCTGCATATCTAATGAAGATTTCTCATTAAAATCAAGTTTTGCGAGTTTTGCGAGATCAGATATTAATTTATTGTCTATTTTCATAATTACTTAATTCTTCAAAAATAGTATTGTATACTTTATTATTCAAATTTTTCACCTCATTATTTTCTATATAATCTAAATCTATTGGTGTGTGAATTTTAACATTGAGAACACCTGGCCTTCCTTTGAAATAACTCCAAGGGAAACACTCTTTATTATTAGGCATTGTTACTGGAACTATTTTTTTCTTTTTCTCAATTGCTAATTTGAAGGGCCCGTTTTTAAATTTTCTTAATTTAGTTGATGGGGGAGGGATTCCTCCTTCAGGGAATATACATACATTAAAACCTTTATCTAGTTTGTTGCTAGAATCTAGGAAAGCACCATATGCATCTCTGTTACTATCTCTATTCACTATAATAGTGTTGTTTTTATAAAACCAACCAAATATTGGGATCTTAGAATATTCCTTTTTAGCCATAAATAAAATGGGCTTATTAAATGAGGCAAGAATTACTGGAATATCAATCGATGAGATATGGTTTGGACAGATTATATAACTTTCATTTTTATCTAGATCTTTTTCAAAATCAATTTTTAGAAATACTCCAGAAGCAAACAGTGTTAGTTTAGACCAATACCTTGTTATATTACATACAATTTTTTGATCTCTAGAGATTTTTGTAAAGTAGAATAGTGCAGGAATAAAAAATATAAAAATACACATAAAGACTAAAAAAAACCAAAGCCTCCATAAGGAACTAAGTATAGAGCTAAAGGTTTTTATATTAAAATTAGTCCATTTCATTTTGCAAAGATAAAAATCCTATTTTTACAAAGTTGAAAATATATTTATGGCTAGAATACTAACAGGGATACAAAGTACAGGGGCACCTCATTTAGGTAATTTACTTGGTGCAATAATACCTGCGATAGAGATGTCGCAAGAGCCGGAAAACGAAAGTTTATTTTTTATTGCTGACCTTCATTCTTTTACTACTATAAGAGATAAAGAGGTGTTGAAAACACACACATATTCTACTGCAGCAGCTTGGTTAGCTTTTGGCTTTAATACAAAAAAGAATTTATTTTACAGACAATCTGATGTGACACAAGTATGTGAGCTCTCATGGTATTTAAATTGTTTTACTCCTTTCCCAATGTTAGCTAATGCCCATTCTTTTAAAGACAAATCAAATAGATTATCAAGTGTAAATTCTGGTCTTTTTACTTATCCTGTTCTAATGGCTGCCGATATATTATTATATGATGCAGATGTTGTTCCTGTTGGTAAAGACCAAGTTCAACATTTAGAAATTACTAGAGATATTGCTGGAGCCTTCAATCATACATATCCAAACTCTTTTATTCTACCAGCTGTGCAGGTAGATAAGCGAGTTATGGTAATACCAGGAACTGATGGGCAAAAAATGAGCAAGTCATATGGAAACATCATTAATGTTTTTCTTCCAGATAATCAGTTGCGTAAGCAAATTATGGCTATTAAGACAGATAGCTTAGCTTTAGAGGAGCCAAAAGAACCAGACTCATGTAATGTTTATAAGATTTATGATTTATTAGCCTCAAAAGATCATAGTAAGATTTTAGCTGATAAATATAGAGCTGGAAATTTTGGTTATGGACATGCAAAACAAGAATTATTTGAATTAATTATTTCAAAATTTGCAATAGAAAGAGAAAAATATAATTCTCTTATGAGTAATACAGATATTATCGAAAAAGAGTTAATTATTGGAGCGAAGAAAGCATCATTAATTGCAGATGATGTATTATCTCGAGTCAGAAAAAATATTGGATATTAATGTTAATTATTGATAAGAGGGTATTTGATTTTAAAGTTAGAGTATATAAAGATGATAGATAATAGTCTAGGTTTTGGTAAAAAACTTATTTGGAGACAGGATTAACGATCTTTATATTTCTTGTACAATCTACTTTGATGATTTTCTGTATCGATAGACTTTCCTTTTATGAAAATATACTCTACATTATTAGTGATTACATCTAAGGCATCTCCTTCAGATATAAAAAATGTAGCTTCTTTACCTTTTTCGATAGATCCTATTTTATAATCTAAGCCTAAGATTTTTGCTGTGTTTAAGGTTAATGCCATTATTGCACTTTCATAATCCAACCCATATGCAACAGCTGTTCCAGCTGAGAAAGGAAGATTCCTTGCTCCCATAGCCTCCATATCTCCTTCATAACTAAAAGAGAATATAATTCCATTTTCCTGAAGAATAGAAGCTTGTTTGTATGGACCATCAATTGCGCTATCTTCATTTTTTGGAAGTCTATGTATTCTGTTTAGTATAACTGGAATTTTATTTTTCTTAAGTTTTTTCACAACTTTAATTGCATCTTCCCCTCCAACTATAACAATATTTTTTACCTTGTACTTTTTACTAATATCAATAGCATCAATGATATCATTTGCATAGTTTGCATGTACATATAAATTCATCTCTCCACTAAACAAACCACTCATGCTTTCCATTTTTAAATCTCCTGTACTATTTGATTTATAATAGGACAAAGATTTTTCTAGTAAATCTTTTATCCGATTTATTTGTTCTGTATGCTTATCATTTTTTTTTGTTTTTCCTTGTTGTGCCCACCATCCAGTTTTAAAATAAGAAGAAGGCCAATTTAAGTGTATTCCATCATTAGCCATACATGTTGCATCCTCCCAATTCCACCCATCAAGATACATGACAGAAGATTGTCCAGATATTAATCCACCACGAGGTGTTACTTGAGCTAATAAAACTCCATTTGTAATAACTGTTTCTGTAATCTTTGAATTTGGATTATAAGCTATTTGTGAGTGTACATTTGGATTAATAGAGCCAACTTCATCATAATCATGCGTTGCTCTTACCTGATCAATTTCTGTTATACCTAATGTGGTATTTGGAACAATAAATCCGGGGTATATATGTTTACCATACACTTTATATATTGTATCAAATGAACTAGGGTCAATTCTTATTTTAGATAAATCAGCAACTAAATCAATTTTACCATCTTTAATGCTAATTATAGAGTTGTTGATTTTTTCACCATTTCCTAAATGAGCAACTCCACCCATAAATAGTGTTGTTTTTTGTCCATTAACAAGATTGCTAATAAGCAAAAACGCTAGTATTAAATATCTATTAATTTTATTCATGTTCAATTGAATCGCAATGATATAATTTATCTTTTACTTGTTTGTTTTTTACTTTACCTCCTCCTTTTATCTTACTAAGTTTATTTATAATCCTTATTTTTTCTTTGGCGTCTCTATTTTGAGTTAGTATATTATTTTGATAATCAAAATAGCAATTTCCGTCAATATAGGTTTGTTCAACTTTCGAATAAATTGAAAGTGGATTGTCTGACCAAATTACTATATCAGCATCTTTACCAACTTTTAATGAACCCATTCTGTCATCTAGATGAAGTAGTTTAGCAGGATTTAGAGTTACCATTTTCCACGCCTCTTCTTCAGAGGCATTTCCGTATTTTACTGCTTTAGCAGCCTCTTGATTTAATCTTCTTCCCATTTCAGCATCATCTGAATTAATTGCTGTTACAACACCTGATTTATTAAGCATTGCTGCATTATAGGGTATTGCATCATTTACTTCAAATTTATAGGCCCACCAATCAGAAAAAGTAGATGCTCCTGCTCCATGTTTTTTAAGTTTATTTGCAATTTTATACCCTTCTAATATATGAGTAAACGTATTAATTTTAAAATCCATTGAATCTGCGACATGCATTAACATGTTGATTTCTGACTCAATATATGAATGACAAGTTATATGTCTTTTCCCTTCTAATATTTCTACTAAAGTATTTAGCTCTAAATCCTCTCTTGGAGGATTAACCTCTCTTTTTTTTCTTAAACTTAATTTATTATAATTTAACCACTCTTGTTGGTAATTTTTCGCCCTATAAAAGGCATCAAAGAAAACCTGCTCAACACCCATTCTTGTTTGAGGAAATCTTGTAGTATTAAAACTTCCCCAATTGCTTTGCTTAACATTTTCACCTAGTGCAAATTTTATAAAACCATCACAATCTTTAATTTTCATATCTTCAGCTGAGCCTCCCCATCTAAGCTTTATTAATGCAGACTGTCCTCCAATAGGATTTGCTGATCCATGTAAAAGCTGAGAGCATGTTACCCCCCCTGCTATTTGTCTATATATGTTGTGATCATCAGGATTAATTACATCTGAAATGCTAACTTCTGCCGTTACAGCTTGACTACTTTCATTAACCCCTCTGTTAATAGCTATATGAGAGTGTTCATCTATGATGCCAGATGTAATATGCTTTCCTTTAGCATTTAATATTTCGATATTTAAATTTTCAAAATTTGGAATTTGATTTGTGTCAAGATTTTCTCCAATTGCAATAATCTTACCATTACTTATTACAATATCACCAGTGTTTACAATACCAATTTCTTCATTTGTCCATAGTGTTGCATTTTTAAATAAAATTGTTTTACTATTTAATTTCTTAGCTAGTCCATTAGATTTATTTGGATACCAAATTTTTGGTATTATAGTATCAATTACTAATTTTTGCTTCTTTATTTTTTCACTAAAGAGCGAATCTCTTATCATTAGATAGTCATAAAATTTCCCATTACCATCTTGATATTTTCCTTCAATAGAATTATTTTTGAATTTACCACTAGACCTAAAGCTTCCATCTTTACTAAAGATTATAATTTTTTCATTTTTCAAGAGTGTTGTTAGTTTATTAGAATCAATTTTTATAATTTTTGTACTAGGTTTTTCTTTTTTACCTGTAATTTCGACAGTTATATTTTTCCAATCATCTGAGTTAAAAGAATAATAACCTCTAATATCTTTAGTGATTTTCTTATTAACTATATTTTTTTTACCTGCTGTCCAGTTTTCATATATAATACCATCAATAAAAATATTTGATGAGCAAATTAGAAAGTTAGCAATCTTATTTTTTTCTAAAGTGCCAAGTTGTTCGCTAACACCCATTAATCGTGCAGGCGTTACTGTCAGAGCATCTAGAGCGCTAATTTGAGTCAATCCTTTTCCTATTGCTATTCTTAGATTTCCAATAAAATCAGACTTTTTTTTAAGATCAGAAGATGTTATTGTATAGGTAATATTATGCTCTTGTAGTATTCTTAAATTAAAAGGAGATGTTTCCCATCGTTTTAAATTACTTAGGCTAATTTCCATAGCTTCTTCGGGATTGGAAACGTCATATGCTTTTGGAAAGTTAATAGGCACTATAATAGGAAACCCCGTTTCTTTAATTTCATTTATTTTTAAGAATTCATTCCCATTACCTTTTGCAATAAAATCAATTTCGAATTCATCAGATATCTTAAATAATCTTGAATAATCTAATGGGGTTTTTAATTCAAATATTTTTGGAAGAGCCTTTTTTGAATTAAATGCAGAGAGTGAAATATTTGAATTTCCTTTTGTATTTTTATGCCATTCGGCGTCGAGCAGTGTTTGTTTGATTAATGCAATACTTCCCATAAGAGATGTTGGATATCTTTGTTGAGAAGATCCTTTGTTAAAAGAGTAAAATGTTGCCGCATCATCTAACAAGATATCTTCATTTTCTTTTGAGTTAGATAGTAGTGTAAGGCAGCCAGTTCCTCGGAAAACACCATCTTGAGAATGCACTACTAGTGATCCAAAACCTATTTCTAGATATTTAGAGATGCTTTTTTGATCGTGATTAAAATTGTAAGATGCATTTATTTCTGGATGAATTGCTTGATTCCAATGGTAAGCTCCTTTTTTTTTGCTTTCATATTGGGGTCGATAATTTGAATCTTTTTTCTTAGGTTTTTTTAACCCATACTCAGAATATAAATCTATAAAAGAAGGGTAAATGTAATCACCATTTAAGTCATGTATTATTGCGCCATCAGGGATTGTTAAATTACTGTCAACATTAAGAATTATATTGTCTTTTATTAGTAATGTTCCGTTTTTTATTTCCTTATTACTTGATATGATGATATGTGCATTTATAAATGCATGAACAGGCTTAAAATTATCCGCCACTCCATTTACAGGAAAAGCTTCTTGAGCAAAACTATAATGATAGTTGAATGTTATTATAAATAATATTTTAATAAGATTTCTCATGTTGAATATAAAGTCGTGAAAATACCAATTTTTTATTAGTTTTATTTGTTTCTTTGTATTAAGAAGTAGTACTAATTTTAAATATTTTTTATGAAAACTTATCAAGCAAATTTATTAAACAGTTTAACATTAATAGCACTATCATTGTGGGCTTATTTTTCTTTTGAACCGCCATCCGAAGATTCGTTAGTCGTTGCGTCAAACACAGTATTTATTCCAACTATAATTGGAGCGATATTACTTGTTTGTACGTATGGCGTTAAAAATGAGAATAAAATTGTAGCTCACATAGCTGTTTTATTAACATTTATTGCAATAGTAGGTTTATCAATGCCTTTTAAAGCAGCATTAGGTAGAGATGACAGTATGGCTGTTATGCGTGTTGGAATAATGATATTCACTAGTACTTTAGCAATGATTATATTTATTCAAAGTTTTATTGCTAATAGAAAAAAATCTTAATATTAAATTTAAGGTAAATATATGAAGGAGAAAGCAGTATTAATTGGTTTAATTACTCCTGATTTAAAAGCCGAACAAGTTTACGAATACCTTGATGAGTTATCATTCCTTGCTAAAACAGCTGGAGCAAAACCAATACGGAATTTTACACAAAAATTAAAGCATCCTGACAATTCAACCTTCTTAGGAAAGGGAAAAATTGAAGAGGTAAAGGATTATGTTGATAAAGAATGTGTAGATATAATAATATTTGATGATGATCTCACACCTTCTCAAATTAGAAATATTCAAAAAATATTTACTGAATGTAAAATATTAGACAGGAGTAATTTAATACTCGATATTTTTGCTTCTCGTGCTCAAACTGCCCAGGCTAGAACCCAGGTTGAGCTTGCTCAATATGAATATTTACTACCTCGTCTTACAAGAATGTGGACACACCTTGAAAGACAAAAGGGTGGTATCGGAATGAGGGGTCCTGGAGAAACTCAGATAGAAACAGATCGGAGAATCATCAAAGATAAAATAGCATTATTAAAAAAGAAATTAGATAAAATTGATAAACAAAGTCTAACTAGAAGAAAGGGTAGGGCCAACATGATCCGCGTAGCTCTTATTGGTTATACTAATGCTGGCAAATCTACTTTAATGAATAAGTTGGCTAAATCTGAAATATTTGCTGAAAATAAATTATTTGCAACACTTGATACAACTGTTAGAAAAGTTGTTATCAGAAATTTACCATTTTTACTTTCTGATACTGTAGGTTTTATTAGAAAATTACCTCATCAGCTTGTTGAATCTTTTAAGTCTACATTAGATGAGGTGAGAGAATCAGACCTTTTAATTCATGTAGTTGATATATCTAATTCAAGTTTTGAGGACCAAATTAATATAGTTAATACAACGATTGCTGAAATTGGTGTAGAAAATAAGCCAATGATTTTAGTTTTTAATAAGATAGATGCTTATACATTTATTTTAAAAGAAAAAGATGATCTTACTGAATTAAAAAAAGACAACAGATCATTAGAAGATCTAAAAGACACTTGGATGAATAAAATGGATGTTGATAGTATTTTTATCTCAGCTTTAGATAAAATTAATTTTGATGATTTAAAAGAGTTACTGTATAGTAGGATTAAGGATTTGCATATTAAACGTTATCCTTATAATAATTTTCTCTATTAACTATTTGTGTATTGTAAATCATATAGCTTTTTATAATGACCATCTTTTTTAATTAGTTCTGAATGACTTCCTTGTTCAGTGATTTCACCATTATTTAACACAATTATTTTATCAGCATTTTCTATTGTAGATAATCTATGAGCAATTACTAGTGAGGTTCTAGATCTCATAAGATTTACAAGTGCATTTTTAACAAGTTCTTCTGATTCAGAATCTAATGAAGATGTCGCTTCATCCAGTATTAGAACTTCAGAATTTTTTAAAATAGCACGCGCAATACTTATGCGTTGTTTTTGCCCTCCTGATAATTTATCTCCAGAATTACCAATATTAGTTTTGTAACCTTCTTCACACTTTAAAATGAATTCATGTGCATTTGCAGCCTTAGCCGCATTAATGATTTCCTCCTTACTTGCTTTTAAATTTCCAAGCTTAATATTATTATATATACTATCATTAAATAAGATAGAATCTTGACTGACAATACTCATTAGTCCGCGTAATTTTTTTATTTCAATTTCTTTTATATTCACTCCATCAATTGTAATTGACCCATAATCAAGATCATAAAATCTTGCTAAAAGATCAGCGATTGTTGATTTTCCACCACCAGACTGTCCAACAAGAGCAATTCTTTGTCCTTTTCTTATTTCAAATTTGATTTCTTTTAATACATTGATGTTTTCATATTTAAAAGATTTAATATTAAATGCAATATTTTTCTCAATCTTTGAAATTTGTTTAGCATTATTACTGTTTTTTATCTTGTTATCTGTATTAAGTATCTCATACACTCTTTCTGCAGCGGCACTACCTTTTTGAATATAGTAATATGATGTGGTAAGTGATTTCACAGGAGGTATAATTTGAGAGAAAATCAGAATATATCCAATAAATTCTTGTGGTGATAGACTTGAGTTTTCTGATAAAACGAGTTGACCACCAAACCACATTACTATAACCATAACAATTGTACTAAGAAGTTCACTCATAGGAGATGACAGGTCTTTTTTTCTTAATATACTTGTCATTATTTTTTTATACTCTTCGCTTGTTTTCTCAAATTTAGAATTGATAAAATCTTCTGCATTGAAAGTTTTTATTATACGTAGTCCAAAAATATTTTCATCAATAATAGACATTATAAATGCTAATTTGTCTTGACCTTTCTTAGAAGAGCTTTTAAGGCTTTTCCCAATATAGCCAATTAAAATACCAGCAATAGGAAATAAAATAATTACAAAAACAGTTAATGAGGGACTAATAAAAATTAGCGTTGAAAGAAAAATTAATATAGTGATAGGATCCTTAAATATCATTTCTAATGCCCCCATAATAGACCATTCAATTTCAACTAAGTCAGTTGTCATTCTTGCCGTTAGATCACCCCTTCTTTTTGAACCGATAAATGAAAGCGGTAAAGACATTATTTTTTTCTGTAGATCCATCCTCATATCATGAATTATTCCATTACGAATAGGGGTTAAAAAGAATAGCGCTAGATATCTAAAGAGGTTTTTAAGGAAAAACATGATTAAAACCAAAACACAAATAAACATTAACGCCTCTATCTTGCCATTACTTTCAACGGTTTTAGTAATAATAGAATAGAAATGTTCTTTGACAGAGTTCGCATTAAATGTTAATGGGCCAGGTTGATAAACTTTTTCTTGAGTTCCAAATAATATTCCTAAAAAAGGAATAACCATTGTTAATGAAAATAACGAGAATAGGACACTAAGTATATTTGAGGTTATATTAAAAAGAACATAAGAGCTGTAGGGTTTTATGTATTTTAATATTTTTAGAAAAAAATGCATAAGGCAAAGATATGAAAGGATTGCTTATTTTTGCTAACATATGGAATCAACAAGACAAAAAAAAGTTGCACGTTTAATTTTAAAAGAATTATCTCAGATTTTTAATAAGGAGTCAAATAATATTTTAGGACCAATAATGATAAGCGTAACAGCAGTTAGAATTTCTCCAGATTTAGCATATGCCAATGTTTATTTAAGCATTTTCCCTGTTAAAGACCTACTTGACGCCCTTAATAAAATTAAAAAGAAAAGTTCTTTAGTAAGAAAAAAACTTGGTGTTATTGTAAGAAATCAACTTAGAATAGTTCCAGAGTTAAATTTTTTTATTGATGATTCTGCTGACTACGCTGAAGAAATAGATCTTTTATTAAAAAAATAAAAGTAAATGAATCTGCCTTTTTTTATTGCAAAGCGTTATTTTATTTCTAAAAAAGAAAGAAGTTATATTCACTTAGTATCTATAGTTTCTCAGTTTGGAATTGCTGTTGGGACAGCGGCGTTAATACTAGTTCTTTCAGTTTTTAATGGGTTTGAAGATCTTGTGTTAAATATGTATAATGTTTTTGATCCTCATTTAAAAGTCACAAGTAAAGAGGGTAAGAATTTTAATCAAGAGAAGTGTTTAGAGATTATTTCTACACAAAATGGAATAGATATAGTTTCTTCTGTTTTAGAAGAAAAAGTATTATTAGAATATAATTCCAGGCAATATATTGCAACAATTAAAGGTGTTGATCAGAACTTTAATAGATTAACAAATTTTGATTCTATCTTAATTAGTGGAGATTATATAAGTAATTACACAAATGATCAGGTTGCAGTTATTGGTCGAGGAATTGCATATTATTTATCTATGAATATTAGCTCTGTATTTGATAAACTAAGTATATACTTGCCAAATAGAGAAATTAAGAATTTTTTACAGATGGATGGTGCATTTAAAAGATCATCATTATTGCCTGTAGGTATTTTTGGAGTTCAGCAAGAAATAGATTCTGAGTATATAATCACCCCTATTACTTTTGTTCAGAATTTAATAAACAAAAGTAATACCGCCTCAGCATTAGAAATTAAACTACATGATGTAGAAGATATGCTAGAGGTTCAAAGATCTCTTAGAAATAAATTAGGAGAAAAATATCTCGTTAGTAATAGATTTGAACAGCAAGAGTTTTTATACAAAATTTTAAATACAGAAAAGTTAGTAGTTTTCTTAATATTACTTTTCATTATTATTATCTCTGCATTTAACATAGTAGGTTCTATAACAATTTTAATTATAGATAAAAAAAATGATATAAAAAGTTTAGTAAACCTAGGGCTTCATAAAGATTCCATAAAGAATATTTTCTTTTATAAAAGTATGTTGGGTGTTATTTCAGGAAGTTTAATAGGGCTTTTAACTGGGTTCTTTTTAGCTTTATTACAACAGAAATTTGGATTAATTACAATGGGTGAAGGTAGTTTTGTTATTGATTCATATCCAGTTATTATTTTATTTAAGGATATGGTAATTGTTCAGTTAGTTGTTGTATTCATTGGATTATTAGCATCGTGGTTACCTTCAAGGATTATTCTAGGAAAATATATGAGTAATTAAAGGGTTGTAAATTTTTCTTGAACATCATTTAGTATTGTTAGCACCTCAACTTCTGAGCTTGAAGTAACCATCCTTGTTCTATATTCTTTAAAATTTGGAATAGCCTTAAAGTAGCTACTATAATGTCTTTTCATTTCAGCGATACCAAGTCGCTCCCCTTTCCAAGTAATAGAGTGCTTAAGATGTTGTTTACATACATTGACTCTTTCCTGAATATTTGGTTTCCCCAAAAATGTATTTGTTTTAAGATAGTGTTTAATTTCATTAAATATCCATGGGTAACCAATAGCCCCTCTACCAATCATAACTCCATCAACTCCATATCTCTCTTTTACATTCTTAACTTTTTCTGGAGTGTCAACATCTCCGTTGCCAAATACAGGGATTTTCATTTTAGGATTATTTTTCACCTCACCAATTAATGTCCAATCTGCTTCGCCTTTATACATTTGTTTCCTAGTTCTACCATGAATCGAGATCGCTTGAATTCCAACATCTTGTAATCGCTCGGCCACCTCAACTATATATTTGGAATTCTCATCCCAACCTAGTCTTGTTTTTACTGTCACAGGTATATTTGTTGATCGAACAATTTCTTTAGTCATAGAAATCATCTTCGGAATATCTTTTAAAATTCCAGCTCCAGCACCCTTATTTGCAACTTTTTTGACTGGACACCCATAATTGATATCAATAAATTCCGGGTTTTCTCTAGCGCATATTTCAGTTGCCTGACGCATCGAAGATATTTCATTTCCAAATATTTGTATTCCAATTGGTCTCTCAAAATCATATATATCTAGTTTCTGAGTACTTTTAAAGGCATCTCTAATTAAACCTTCAGAAGAAATAAATTCAGTATACATTACATCAGCACCATTTTGTTTACAAAGAGCTCTAAATGGCGGGTCGCTAACATCTTCCATTGGAGCTAATAGCAGAGGGAATTCTCCTATATCAATATTTCCTATCTTTACACCCATAATATCTGCTAAAATAATCATATTGAATTTAAAGGGTTCTTTTTCAAATACACATCTATTTTCAAAAATTTCACTATTATTTGGTTTAATTGTCTCTTCTGTTATATTACATAGTTTACTTGCATTATTGATTGTTTATTTTTCAGTTGAAGATGGATTTAGCATGTTCTTTTCTTATGACCTATCTTCTAAATTATCTGTTAATATAATGAAGCTTGTTCAGTTTTTTAGTGCTATTGGAACATTTGTAACACCAATACTTATATATGGTTATTTAGTAAGTTTTGATTTTCATTTGAAGAAATCGTTTAATAGACAATCAGTATTAGTTGTCTTGGCAATCATGATATTAATCACGCCACTAGTATCTTTTTTGTTAGAATGGAATATGACAATTAATTTTCCTGATTGGATATTAAAATATGACATGAATTCTGAGGCGATAGTTTTAGCATTTTTAAATATGAATAATTACTGGGATTTGCTATTTAATATAATAATTATGGCAATTATTCCAGCTATTGGAGAAGAGCTTTTATTTAGAGGGTTGCTACAACAATCTTTAATTAAACAGATAGGTAATATTCATGTTTCAATTTTTATTACAGCCTTTTTATTTAGCGCTATTCATTTGCATTTTAATGGACTGGTTCCTAGAATTTTTTTAGGAATTGTTTTAGGATACCTTTTTTATTGGAGTAAATCTTTATGGATCCCTATCATTGCTCATTTTATAAATAATGCGATGGCTATTATTTTATCGTACCCATTTTTTAAATCTTTTAATCTTATTCAGAATTACAACTACTCTGAATCATTATCTACAGGCCAAACAAGTATTTATTATGCTTTTTTTAGCTTGTGTTCTGTTATATTGTTAATGTTTCTTTTCTATAAAAATTCAAGAATAAAAAAAGATTAACGCTTGTGTTGATCTTGTGTTTGAGTAGATTGTTTTGAGGTAAAATTAATATATTCCTTTTCTAGTAGAGTAATTAATTTTTAGGGCATTAGCCTTTCTTAGTTCTTGTTTAACATCGGTTATGATTCCCATTTTTACAGTCTCATCAGCTTTAATTGATGTCGTCATATAAGGAACTTCTTTCTCATCTTTAGCTTCTCTTTCTGTTGCAATAAATTCTTGAATTTCACCTACATCTGCAAATGCATCATTTAATTGTATTCTAGCAGAGGTTCCATATGAAGATTGCATTCTCTTAACAGGAGAGCCAATATAAATATAGCTAACTAGAGATTTCTTTTCCATTTTCTTAATTTCAGTTGCCTTAGGAGTGACTACTGATACAAATAGCGTAGTTTCTCTCATAACTGTTGTAACCATAAAGAAGAATAGTAGCATAAATACAATATCTGGCAGTGATGCTGTAGATATGGCAGGCATACCTTTCCCCCCGTTTTTTTTAAATTTACTCATTATGAATTACCCCCTATGTTTTTTGGTTCAGCCTCAGAAATCTTCTGAGGAAACATTTTTCTTATTTCTTTTTGTTCTGATTTGTTTAAATCAATATATCTTTCTCCAAACTTATTAAGAGCTGACCTGTTTCTTAATTCATTATATGCTGCAGCTAATTCATTTTGAACTCTTATATACATTTTATATGACGTTCCTCTATCATTTTGTAATGAGATTATAGCTTTTTCAGGATTTTCAGAAAGATCTTCTCTAATTCCGTTATTGTCAATAAATTTTTTTGCCCCTTCCTTTAGTTGAGATATATCCATCAACTCTCCCTCAACCAATAGTTGATTACTTGAATTAATAAGAACAACATAAATGTTTCTTGCATTAATTTGGGAATCATCTTCTGGTTGATCTTCATCTGGCATCGGTGGTAGCTTTCTAGATATACCAGTGTCTATATCCATTGTAGTAGTAACGAGAAAGAAGATTAAAAGCAGAAAGGCAATATCAGCCATAGATCCTGCATTAATTCCTGGTAAGCCTCTTCTTTTACTAGCCATTATTTGCTAAATACTTTTGATAGTTCAGCATATAAAATAGCGCTTATAGCAAGAACTGATAGTATGTAAAACATTATTAGTCCCGCACCAACATTCTGTGATTGTGTAGAGCTTATTTTATATTTTTCATATGATTGAAGAACCTCATCTGATGCTATTAAATATGAAACAACACAAATAACGAATAGTCCTAAAATTGTGTAAAGAGTTTTTTTAGTATTTCTAGTGTTAGAAAGTATGTTCTTAACACCAAACACAATTATAGTTAATGTTGCAATACCTATCATTACATAGGTAACAAGGATTCCAATATTAATCAAATTATCCATTCTTATTTGTTTTTAACTAATAGGTCAATTAGTGAGATTGATGCATCCTCCATTGAATTAGTGATTGAGTCAATTTTTGTAATTAAATAGTTATAGAAAATTTGTAAGATTACAGCAACTATTAATCCAAAAACTGTTGTTAATAATGCCACTTTAATACCCCCAGCAACTAATGATGGAGAGATGTCCCCTGCAGCCTCAATAGCATCAAAAGCTTCAATCATACCAATTACAGTTCCCATAAATCCTAGCATTGGAGCAAGAGCAATGAATAAAGAAATCCATGATAATCCTTTTTCTAGCAACCCCATCTGTACACTTCCATATGAGATAATAGATTTTTCAACCATATCTATTCCTTCATTTGACCTGTCTAATCCTTGATAAAATATAGAAGCAACAGGACCTTTCGTATTTCTACATACTTCTTTTGCAGCCTCTACACCGCCGTTTTGCATTGCTTGTTCAACTCCATTTAAAAGTTTTTCTGTATCTGTAGTAGCAAGATTTAAATAAATTATTCTTTCAATAGCTAATGCTAATCCTAAAATTAAACAAAGTAAAACAATACCCATAAATCCAGGGCCCCCTTGAATAAATTTTTCTTTAATAATTTGATGGAATGATGCAGACTCAGTTGTAGTTTCTACATTTGAAGAATAGTCATTAGCACTTTCATTAGAATCTTCAACTGTCTCTACACTTGTTGTATCTAGTGAACTATCGGATTGTGCATTAGTAGAATAGACTCCTATTAATAAAAAACTAAATAACGTGATTAGTACAATTATATTTTTCATTTTTTTTTGTTTAATTTAAGATGCGCAAATTTATAAAAATATTATAAAGCTTCTATGTATAGTTTATTAACTTTCTCCCAATTAATCACATTAAAGAATGCATTAATGTAATCTGGACGTCTGTTTTGATAATTTAAATAGTATGCATGTTCCCATACATCAAGACATAAAATTGGTGTTCCTCCACATCCTTCTTTCATTAATGGATTGTCTTGGTTGGCTGTTGAGCATATTGATAGTTTTTTATTAGCAACACATAGCCATGCCCATCCAGAACCAAATCTAGTTCCAGCAGCTTTTGAAAATTCAGTTTTAAAATTTGCGAAACTCCCATATTCATTAGAAATAGCATCTCCGACTTTGTTTGTTGGTTCTCGACCTCCATTTGGAGTCATAACTTGCCAGAAAAGACAGTGATTATAAAATCCTCCTCCATTATTTCTTGCTGCACCACTAAGTCCTTCTGATTTACATATTTCTTCAATGGTTTTGCCTTCTAATGCTGTTCCTTCTATAGCATTGTTTAAGTTATTGGTATAACCATTGTGATGTTTTGAATGATGAATTTCCATTGTTTTTGCATCAATATTTGGTTCTAATGCATCATATGTATATTCTAGTTTGGGTAATTCAAATTTCATGATATTTTTTTATTAAATTAATATTTTCCAAGCTTCATCTATTTTTCCTTCTTTAAGTAATTTCTTTGCTAAAATATGTTTTTCTTCTCTTTTTAGGGGTGTTGTATTATTGTTTTTTTTGTTTGGAATAGCCTCAATAGATGCTAGTATTGCAAGGTCGCTTCCTGAAAGTATGTTACTAGTTAAGATATCTTCTGGTAAATTATCAATTCCAATTCCAATTCTTGATATTGGTCTCGTTATCTCATACAAGCTACTTTGATTTGTTTTACCGTACCAATTAGAGCCTAATCTTGAAATTATATCTAATTTTAAAGGATCAATATTGTCTTGATCGTCTAAAATATTATTATTAATATGTATCTTTAAAACTTCACAGATAACAAGATTTCCTGAACCCCCTTCATTACCTAGTTCAACTATTGAGTTAACCTTACATTCAAAATTTACAGGAGATTCTTTAACAAGATAGGGATGGATACATTTTGCTTTCACTTTATTGAAACCTGCTTTTTCAAACTCATCTTCTTCAGGAGAATAGCTAGTTGAAGCTAATGACACTTGTTGAGCAATATTTTTATTCACTAATGCTATTACACATTCTTTGACTTGAGAAATATTGTTAAGAGTGTCTTTTTTCGTATTATCTCTAACACGGTTTAATGGAGAGAAAATTAGAATTGGAGGCTTAATAGAGAATAGATTGAAGAATGAAAAAGGGCTTAAATTACTATTACCATCTTTATCAATAGAGCTTACTAGAGCAATAGGGCGTGGTGTTATTGATGAGGTTAAATATTTATAAAGCTCCTTGGTACTGATTGAATTTACATCTATTTCTTTCATATTTTAAATAATTGAATAGTTAGAATTATTTGCAATAATTTTATTTGAGATTTCTCCTAAACCATCAACTTTCATCTCGATAACATCACCTTCCTTTAGCCATCTTTCTTTAAAATTTGGGTTTTTAAGTTTATGAGTTCCGTTTAATTCCAAAAGACATCCTGTTCCTACTGTTCCAGATCCAATTATATCTCCTGGATATAATGTAACGCCATAGGAAGCTCTTTCAATTATTTGCTCAAATGTCCAATGCATATCTTTAGTGTTTCCCTCAGACACCAATTCACCATTTAGTAAACATGACATTTTAAGGTTATATCTATTACCTTGATTATTATTGTCTTTAATTAAGTTCTTTGATATTTCATCAGGTGTTACTAGATAAGGCCCCAGTACTGATGCAAAATCTTTTCCTTTTGCAGGTCCTAAATTTAATTTCATTTCTTGCATCTGAATATCTCTAGCGCTAAAATCATTAAGAATCATGTATCCAGCAATATATCTGTCAGCATCTTTAGCTAATATATTTGAGCCTTCCTGTCCAATAAGAATTGCAATTTCTAATTCATAGTCTAATTTATTAAAATGACTAGGCATACATATTATATTTTCATTAGGACCATGAATAGAATTATGATTGCTAAAATAAAATATAGGAAATTCATCAAACTCTTTAATCATATCAACCCCACGATTCCTTCTTGATGTTTCAACATGCTGCTTAAATGCATACGCATCTCTAAATGAGTTTGGTTTAGGAATAGGAGATAATATAGTTACATCCTCTAATTCATGTTTAGTTAATATTTTGCTATCTATTTCGTTTAAAACTTTTTCTTGCCAGCCTGATATTTGAATGAGTTTAATTAAAGAGATCTTACCAAAAAATGCATTTAAGTTTATGATTCTATCATCTTCTAATAAACCAATTAACTCTTGATTGCTATTATGTAATTTATATGTGCTTAATCTCATATACATGCAAAGCTAATATTTTTAATTTTGTCTAATAAAATTACTTTACTTTTGTTTGTTTTTAGATATATTATATTTGTATAAATAAAAAATTATGCCAAGATATCATACATTAGGTAAGATTCCACACAAAAGACATACTGCTTTTAGAAAAAAAGACGGGAATATTCATTATGAAGAACTATTTGGTACTATTGGTTTTGATGGGATGTCTTCGTTATTATATCATTTGCATCGTCCAACCCAAGTAAAGTCAATTAAACCTGCTTATTCAGTTGAGCCTGAGATTGTTGTAGAAAAGAATTTAAAAGCATATTTAATGAAGGGTTTTGATGTTCCAAAGGTTGCAGATCA
>Ga0209403_10000949_pt1 | contig 39507 bp, 28 predicted proteins | sample ArcticOcean_MG_C_8_FD_187440 | JGI IMG/M metagenome (GOLD analysis project Ga0209403, IMG submission 187440) | Marine microbial communities from western Arctic Ocean - ArcticOcean_MG_CB11_86 (SPAdes) (version 2) | ecosystem: Environmental > Aquatic > Marine > Oceanic | place: Arctic Ocean...
TTAAAAACATCCGGATGGGCTTTTTCGACCTCGTCAAGCAGCACCACGGAGTAGGGACGCCTCCGTACTTTTTCCGTGAGCTGTCCGCCCTCGTCATATCCCACATAACCCGGGGGCGCACCGACAAGCCTTGAAACAGCGAATTTCTCCATGTATTCAGACATATCTACCGTAACGAGTGCATCGTCGTCATCGAACAGGTAGGCCGCAATCTTTTTCGCCAGTTCGGTCTTGCCCACGCCAGTGGGTCCAAGGAATAGAAAAGTACCAATCGGCCGGTTCGGATCCTTGAGACCAGCGCGCGTTCGCCGGATGGACTTGCAAACGATCTCCACTGCTTCATCCTGGCCCACCACCTGTTTCGTAATCTCCTCGCCCATCTTCAGCAGTTTCTCGGACTCGGCCTGTGCAAGTCTGAACACGGGGATTCCGGTCATACTGGAAATCACTTCGGCAATGTCCTCTTCGGTCACCTCTACGACCTCATCCCGTACCTTCTGCTCCCACTCCTGCCGCTTCTCCTCGACCTGCTCCTTGAGCTTTCGCTCCTGATCCCTCAGCTGGGCCGCTTCCTCGAACTGCTGGTTGTTGGCTGCGGAATTCTTCTGGCGGGTGATGTCCTCGATTTCCCCCTCGAGCTTCTTGATATCCTCTGGAGGATTCAGCCTGGCGAGTCTAACGCGTGACCCGGTCTCATCGATCACGTCGATGGCCTTGTCGGGCAAATGCCGATCGCTGATATACCTGTCCGCCATAATCACGGCGCCTTGCACGGCCGCATCCGTAAAGGAGACCATATGATGCGATTCGAATTTATCCTTGATACCCCTGAGTACCTGGATGGCATCTTCGACAGAGGGTGCATCTACCAGAATAGTCTGGAATCTCCGTTCCAGTGCGCCGTCCTTCTCGATGTATTTCCGATACTCATCCAGCGTGGTTGCCCCAATACACTGCAGTTCTCCACGTGACAAAGCAGGCTTGAACATGTTCGACGCATCCAGCGTACCTTCCGCACTGCCTGCACCCACAATGGTATGAAGCTCATCGATGAATATGATCACATCCTGGCTCTGCTGAAGTTCATTCATGACCGCTTTGATTCGCTCTTCGAACTGTCCCCGGTATTTGGTTCCGGCAACAATGCCCCCCATGTCCAGGGTCACGACACGCCGATCAGCGAGAAGCTGTGGAACTCGCCGCTCTACGATTCTCTGGGCGAGTCCTTCAACAATTGCCGTTTTGCCAACACCAGGCTCACCGATGAGGACAGGATTGTTCTTCTTCCTGCGACTCAACACCTGCGACACTCGTTCGATTTCCTTGTCTCTTCCGATGACAGGATCCAGTTTGCCTTCTCGGGCGAGTTCCGTCAGATCCCGGCCGAAGTGATCCAGAAATGGTGTTTTGCTTTTCTTTTTCTCTCGTTTACCGGTGGATTTACCCTGCAAAACGGCACTCACCTCCTCTTTCGCGGTTTTGTGGTCTACACCAAAGGCTGCCAGGATCTGCGCAGCAATCGTCTCTTTATCCTTGAGCAGGGCCAGGAGCAGGTGACAGGTCCTGACAAACTGACTCTTCATCTCCTTCGCTTCATTAGCGGCGATCTCCAGGATCTGCTTGGCTCGCGGAGTAAATGGAACCTCACCCATCGTCATAGAACCACCGGACGATGCCACGTAGTCGTCAATCGATTGCTTGATGCTGTCCAGATTCAACCCCAGATTCAGCAGGACGGTAACCGCCGAGCCCTTGCTCTCCCGAATAATGCCCAGCAGGAGGTGCTCCGTCCCGATATAGTTGTGGCCCAGTCGTGCGGCCTCCTCCCTGGCAAGCTGCATCACCCGTTTTACACGATCTGAAAACATATTATTCATCTTCGGTCTCCTCTGCCCTGCAGCTCCAGTTACGGCCACCCATCTCCTGATTCTCAGGGATTTCCAAGTTCTGCCATTCGGCGTCGCGCCATATCGGCGCGTACACGATCTCGTTCGGGGGAATCCAGCTGCCGACCCACCTGGTTTTGAAGGTGGTACGGTTTGGTTCTTACCATCAACTCGTTCAGCGTGCCTACTTCTATACTATCGAAAAGTTCCAACCCAATACCCAACCGGACAGCGGAGGACAGATTCATGAATTCTTGAGAGGAGAGCAGTCGGGCGTGACTCAAAATCCCGAAAGCCCACCACACCTTGTCCTCGATCTGTGAACGGATATCCCCCATCAGGGTATCTCTTGCATTCTGTTCACACTGAATCAGCTGGCGCGTTACCTTGTCCAGCGCTTCTAGAATCTCCAACTCCGTTCGCCCCAGGGTGATCTGATTGGAAACCTGAAACAGATTACCGGAGACATCCGATCCCTCTCCGTAAAGCCCCCTGACGACAAAGCCCATCTGCGTAACGCCTCGGATCACACCCTCCATTTCCTGGGTGAGGACCAATCCGGGAAGATGAATCAAGATGGAAGCCCGCATGCCCGTCCCCGTATTGCTGGGACAGGCCGTTAGATACCCCCATTTTTCGGAGAACGCAAAGGACAGTTCCCTGGCGAGATCCGCTTCCGCGCATCTTGCGGCGGTCCAGGCCTCATCGACCTGAAATCCCGATTGCATCACCTGGATCCTGAGGTGGTCTTCCTCATTCACCATCACGCTCAAGTCTTCCTGCTCGTTTACCAGAATCCCGCGTGGGCCAGTGCCCTTTTCCAGTGCCGGGCTGATCAGGTGCCGTTCCACCAGCAAAGCGCGCTGGGAGGCATCCAGAACCGTAGCGTCGAAGTAGCTGAGCGGTACACCCTTCGCGTTGGCGGCTACAATGCATGTTATGATCTGTTCTTTTTCAGCCTCACTTGCCAGATGGGCGAATTTGCTGAACGGCAGGTTGCGTGCCAGCCTGACCCTGCTGCTTATCACAAGCGTCGACAGATCACCTGATCCGTCTAGCCAGCTTGCCGTGCGTTTGACCAGGTCATCAAAAGTCACAGGACGCCTGCGTGCCCCTTCAGTTTGGAAATCTGGTCTCTGAGTTTGGCTGCCTCTGCGAAGGCCTCTTCGGACACCGCAAGATCGAGTTGCTCCTGAAGCACGGAAAGCTTCCGTTCCTGTAATGCATCTTCTTGCGTCACTTCATCCGCCTTGTGCACTTCCAGGCCGTGAATCTGTTTGAACACCCCATGCAGTTCCGTATCGAACGCCTCGTAGCAGCCCGCACACCCGAATTTTCCGGCCTTGCGAAGCTCAGCGAATGTGGTTCCGCACGAAGGGCAAACCAGATCCGCAACATTCTCCTCCACAGCAGGGAATGTAAACGTGCTCACAGCAATGGTTTCGCTGTTGACCTCTCCGCTGCGTTTTGCCGCACAGGATTTGCATAGGTGAAAGACGAACTTATCCTTGTCCACCACCTGGGTGAAGACCACGCTCGCTTCTTCCTTACTGCAATCCTGACATTCCATGTCCTAACCACACCAGGTGAGATGAGAATCAGTTGAGATCCTCCACAATCCAGCCCTTTGACATTTGAACAACCCGGTCGGCCCGTTCGGCCAGAGCCATATCGTGAGTGGCAATCACAAAAGTTTGATGAAATTCCTCGGCCAAATGCCAGATCAGGTCGTGCAATTCGGCGCTGCGCCCGGCATCGAGATTGCCTGACGGCTCATCCGCCAGAACCAGCTGCGGATGCGTAACCAGCGCCCGTATCACTGCAACTCTTTGAGATTCACCACCTGAAAGTTCGGAAGGCAGATGATCCCGCCGTTCACCGAGCCCAACTCTCTCCAGCATTTCCGACGCCGCCCGATTCGCATCCGTGCGTGATCTACCTTGTATCATCAAGGGTAGCATCACATTTTCAACTGCGGTAAAATCACTCAGCAGGTGATGGAATTGAAAAACGAAACCTATGGATTCGTTTCGGAATTGTGCAAGATCAGAATCCGAAAGGGAAAACACGTCTGTCTGACTGATCCTGAGGGTTCCGGATGATGGCCTGTCGAGCCCACCCAGAATATGCAGCAGCGTACTCTTTCCAACACCTGAAGGGCCTACAACCGCCACAACTTCCCCGGCCTCAACGGTGAGATCCACATCGCGTAACACTTCCAGATCGTTATCCCCAACACGATACTTCCGGGAAATGCCCTCCGCTTCCAGCAGACTAGGCATCCTCTCCCTGCTCCAAATGCTCGGGTCTCATATGGGGAAACAGAATCACGTCCCGAATGGAAGGCGAGTCCGTTAAAAGCATCACCAGCCGGTCCACTCCAAAACCCATTCCACCGGTGGGTGGCATCCCGTACTCCATGGCTCGCAGGAAATCCTCGTCCAGCACCTGGGCCTCGTCGTCTCCCATTTCTCGAAGCGACATCTGGTGTTCGAACCGTTCACGCTGATCGATCGGGTCATTCAGTTCGGAGAAGGCGTTGGCTGCTTCCCACCCACAGATGAATGGTTCGAACCGTTCCGTCAGTCCGGTAGTGCTCCGATGCCGCTTGGCCAGCGGAGACATCTCGAGGGGGTAATCCGTAATAAAAGTGGGCTGGATCAAATGATGCTGAACCTTCGCCTCGAATAGCTCGTCGATCATCTGGCCCCGTCCTGCGTCGGCCTCGAGTTCGATCTTCAGTTCCTTGCAGATCTCCTTTAGCCCCTCATCCGTAGCGTCCTTCACGGAGACATCTGCGAATGCTTCGATAGAATCCAGGAGTGACAACCTTTTCCAGGGCGGGGTCAAGTCCACTTCCTGACCCTGGTAGGTAATCACCGACGACCCTGTAACTTCCTCTGCGACAGTGGCGAAAAGTGTTTCGGTGATCGACATCATATCATTGTAATCGGCATAGGCCTGATAGATCTCGAGCAGCGTGAATTCAGGATTGTGGGTTCGGTCGATGCCCTCATTCCTGAAGTTTCTGCTGAACTCGTATACCCGTTCAAAGCCCCCGATGATCAGCCGCTTCAAATACAACTCATTGGAGATGCGCAGGAACAGCTGCATATCCAGTGCATTATGATGTGTGGTGAAGGGTCTGGCCGAGGCGCCACCGTAAAGGGGTTGTAAAACCGGGGTATCCATTTCCAGGAAACCCCGTTCATCCAAAAACTTTCGGATGGATGAAAAGATGGCGGTTCGTTTTCTAAAAACCTCCTGCACGCCGGGATTCAGAGTGAGATCCAGATACCGTCTCCGGTATCGTAATTCCTTGTCACTGAACGCGTCGTGAACGACACGTTCTCCATCCCGAATCTCTTCCTTCGGCACGGGGAGGGGTCTTATGGACTTGGACAGGAGTACCAACCGCTGTACCTGAATGGTGATTTCACCCGTTCTTGTTCTGAACACGGGCCCTGTCACACCAACGAAATCTCCAATGTCCAACAAATTCCACAGCGCGAAGGCGGCCTCGCCAATCACATTCAGCTTCAGGTATATCTGAATGCGGCCCTCACCATCCAACACCTCGGCGAAGGCTGACTTTCCATGATCTCGCCGAACCATGAGGCGGCCTGCCGCCGAAATCTCGGTTTCGGCCTCGGCGAGAGTCTCGAACTCCGCCCTGATTTTTCCAGATTTGTGACTGGGATCGAACCCGTAAGGATAGGGTTCAACCCCCAATTTTCTGATCGCCTCAAGCTTCTCGATCCGCTGCGCGACCAGCTGGGTTTCAGGGGTCGTTCCCCCCTCCTGATTCAAGCTGAAAAACCTCCTGATCCGTCACTTCAATTTTCGCAAAATAGCCCGTAAACTGCTGATTTTCCTGGTGTCAACGATGTAAAAATAGTATAACGAATCTCCTGTACTAAGTCAAGCGCTTTGCCCTGGAACCGCCTCCGATCCGGAGTGGCTCAGATAGGCATGAATGAACTTGTCGATATCTCCATCTGTCACGCCGTGAACATCCGAGGATTCCATGCCTGTCCGGAGATCTTTGACCATCTGATAGGGGTGGAAAACGTAGTTTCTGATCTGGCTTCCCCACTCGATCTTCTTCTTGGAACTCTCGACCTCCGCGCGCTTCTCGTCTTCCTTTTCCTTGTAGTGCAAATACAGCCTGGCCTTCAAGATCTTCATCGCCGAGTTTCTGTTCTTGTGTTGAGAACGCTCGCTCTGGCATTGCACCATAATACCCGTGGGCTCATGCGTCATCCGAACAGCGGAATCCGTCTTGTTCACGTGCTGGCCGCCAGCGCCGCTGGCCCGGTAGGTGTCCACCCTGACGTCTTCAGGAAGAATCTCCACCTCGATCTCACCCTCTGCCTCAGGAAAAACAAAAACTGAAGCGAAGGAAGTATGTCTGCGGCTTGCCGCGTCGAACGGTGAGATTCTCACCAGGCGGTGGACACCGCTTTCCGATTTAAGGTAGCCAAAGGCATAGTCTCCACGCACCTCCATAGTAGCGCTCTTGATCCCCGCAGATTCGCCGGGCTGCAGATCGAGAACTTTCGCCTCGTAGCCTCGGCGCTCTGCCCACCGGGTGTACAATCGCATCAACATTTGCGCCCAGTCTGCCGATTCGGTGCCCCCGGCGCCCGGATGGATTGTCACGATCGCATTCAGTCGATCTTCCTTTTCGCCCAACAGATGCCGAAGTTCAAGGTCATCTAGACTGCGTTCGGAGACCTTCAGTTCGCCCACGATTTCGGCCAGAGTGCCGGGATCTTCTTCGTCGTCTACAATCTCGAACAATTCATCGAGATCGGCAATGCGGCTGTTCAGGCCTGCCCAACCATTCACCCATTCCTTTTGGGTATTCAGTTCCTGGCTTACCTGGCGAGCCTTTTCCTGATCATTCCAGAAAGCGGGATTGGACATCTTTTTCTCGAGTTCGGTAATTCGGACCTTTCGGGCGGGCAGGTCAAAGATACCTCCCGAGGTTTCCTACTCTCTCTTTGCAAGCATCCAGCCTTGTGCGAATCTCGTGGCTTTGCAACTCACCAGCCATTTGCGTCTGCTCCTTTCGTCACCTCTGTAATCACACCACTTCCATTAGCCTGAACCCGGGCAGGATCCCCTAGATCTGCACGACGAAACTGAGACAAATCTGCCGGGAATTTTACCCGCAATTGCAAAACGCAGGCCCCTTCCGGATATCCTGCGTCGATACGACTGAAATATACATCTTTTGCTTCGCCCTGCCACGCTTGAAATTGCAGAACCCTGAACCGGACGGGAGTTCATCTCAAATCGATCACCTCTACATCGTCGGGAGGGGTAAATTCAAAAAGCCCTGAATCAAGCGTCTTGTCGACCTTGAGATCCGTCAACTCATACGTGGTGATATCATCATTGAGGTTCAGGTATTCCACCCTGCGGACAAGCCAGACCTTGCGATCCACCCACAGCCGCACCCTTGCAATATATCGGTCTTCCTCGCCCGCCGACAACACCACCAGGTAACAGGCCTTCCGGTCGATCCGTTCCTCACCGGCAAGCCGCGCACTGTATTCTCCCTCATAACCGCCCAGAAGAATCAGATCGAAAAGCAGTTTCTCGTAACTCTGATCCTCGTGCACCCTTTCGTAGGTACTCAGCAGAACCTGTTCATTTTCAGGTACGAAATTCCAGGCCGTAGTCCCGTTGGTAACAACCGTCTGAACACCCGTTTCGAAGCGAAAACGATCCGGTTTCTGAACGTATAGCCTTCCTTTGATCTCGGTTTCCTGTCCCACCAGTTTCCAGTAATGCTTCTTTTTGAATTTGCAGGATAAACTCTTCAGCTCATCATACCGTTTCTGCTGATTCTTGATCACTTCGGGGCCGTTAATCGCCCAACAAGGTATGGAGACCAGGGCCACCGCAGCAACCATCAAAAGCCAGACACTGCCTCTCGCAGCAGACACGGCAACCTCCTTAGCTACTTCCTCACACGGAATCGTATTCATCCTCGGCCATCCGTTCCAGATACGACTCATCAACAAGCACCTTTCTGCCCTTGCTGCTGCCATCTGAGGGCCCAACCACACCCGCCTCTTCCAATTCATCCACCAGCCGCGCCGCACGGGCATATCCTACCTTCATACGACGCTGCAACAGCGAAGCGGATCCCTGTTGGTGGGTCACCACCAGCTTGAGCGCCTCGTCGAATCGCTCGTCGCGCGTGTCATCCATCATCAGCCGGCTGCTCGCGTCTTCACCCAGATCCACACCCTTAAGTTTCACCCCCTGGCCGCTCACCCAGCCTACGAGGCGCTCCGTTTCTTCTGTCGAGATATTGGCCCCGTGAACCCGGAAAGGCTCCGGCTTTCCTGCTGGCATGAAGAGCATATCCCCTCTCCCCAGGAGTTTCTCGGCGCCATTACAGTCCAGGATCGTCCTGGAATCCACCTTGGAGGCCACCCGAAAGGCGATGCGTGAAGGGAAGTTTGCCTTGATCGTACCGGTAATCACATTGACACTGGGCCTTTGCGTTGCGAGAATCAGATGAATGCCAACCGCTCGGGCCATCTGCGCAAGTCTTGCCAGAGATTCCTCAATATCTGCAGGTGCGGTCATCATCAGATCGGCAAGCTCATCGATTACCACAACGATGTAGGGCAATCTCGGAGGCACATCTGCCCGGTCTTCCTCAGATTCGGCCGAGTCCCGCATACGATCCAGCTTCTTGTTGAAGTCCAGGATGTTACGCACCCCGTATCGAGACATTGTACGATAGCGCTCCTCCATCTCGCTCACCGCCCATTTCAGGGCCTCGGAAGCCATCTTGGGTTCCGTCACCACAGGCGCAAGCAGATGAGGTATCCGATTGTAAATACTCAGTTCGAGCATTTTGGGGTCAACCATAATGAAGCGGACTTCTTCGGGTGTGCAGCGTACCAGAATACTTGTTACCAGCGCGTTGATACAAACTGATTTCCCTGCACCCGTTGCACCTGCGATCAAAAGGTGGGGCATTGAAGCCAGATTGGTGCAAATCGGCTCTCCCGTGGTCGACTTCCCCAGGGCGAGCATCAACTTGTCCTCTGAATCCTGAAAAGCCCTGGATTGCAAAATCTCCTTCAGAAATACAGTAGAAGGCTTCAGGTTGGGAACCTCGATACCCACAGCCGCCTTGCCGGGGATCGGCGCCTGAATGCGTATACTTCGCGCTTTCATCACAAGCGCGAGGTCGTCGGCCAGATTCACAATGCGGTTTACCTTAACGCCGCTTGGCGGTTGAATCTCGTATCCCGTAACTACCGGGCCGGGATTTACCTGCACCACCTTGCCCTCAATACCAAAGCTGGTCATGCTTTTTTCGAGTGTTTGGGCCCCCGCAAGAAGCGTCTCTCGATCGGGTCCTTCATCCTCCGCAAGGGGTTCATCGAACAAATTCAGATCTGGAAGCGTATAGGGCACATCGGCTGCCCTGCTGACTTGCAGGCCATTCGAACCATGAGCCAAATCCATTGCAGGAGGCAGCACGATCTCTGGCTCGGGCAACGGATCGGGCAAATCTTCCGGTTCCCAGGAATCGTCCTCCACGGGGAATGGCTCTTCGTAGGCCTCCTCCGGATCTTCCGAAAATTCCTCCTCGGTCTCCTCTTCGCCGGAGGCTTCTGCCTGCACAGGCTCTACCGGCTGAATGGCTACCCGGGCGGATGCCTCTTCCTGCGTTTTTTTGAGCCTTGCCTTTTCCTGCTTCTCGATCGCCCTCGCCTTTCGCCAGACGGTGAATGTCTCTCTCCAGCCCGTCACCAATCTGCCGACTCCCGAAACGAGTGTTCCGCACCGGAACCAGACAGACTGCAGACCTCTGACCACCAGATCCGGAATTCGCGAGAACGGGATGTTCGTCACCACCATCATCAAGACGACCAGGGCCGTCCCCAGGAAAATGTAGGATCCAATGCGGCCCAGGTAGGGAACCAGAAGGGCGGACGCCAGGGTCACACCCAGCCAGCCACCCAGTTGGAAGGCCAGATAGGTCCTGCCCCGGGATGGAACGCCGGTAGCACCGCAATACAACACCACCAACGTAAGCAGCGTCAACGTTGGGCCAACCAGCGGTCCGACCGGAGATCTACGAAACCGGTTCCACCCCCACAGGAAGACCAGGGCGGTAATCACATACGCCCCATATCCCACGACAAACAGCATATAGTAGGAAAGATGTCCACCGATCCACCCTGCGAGATTTTCAGCAAGTTCAGGTGGACGGCTGGAATTGGGTGGATCTTCCGGTGAGTGAGAGACGAGGCTCACCACCATCAGGAGGGAAAGCGAAATCAGCAGCACCCCGGAAATCTGGTTCCCCAGATCCCATCTATTCTGTTTCGATGCCTTAAGATCCGTTTTCTTGACCTTCGAATTCTTTTTCATGCCAGTCCTCAAAAGAATAATCGAAGGGGAGAGTGCAATGTCTGGGCTGTTGCCCGGGGGGACCGGGCAATTTACCGCAACTATCAAACATTCTATAACATAGGAAATTCCGTGAAAATATGTCTATAAACCTCGTGCCAGCACCACGGGAACACGCTGCCGATATGTTCCTGCACTGGATATCGCCTCCAGATAAACCACATAGATTCCAGGCTTCAACATCCTTCCGCCCTCACCGGTTCCGTCCCACCAGACCACCCTTCTGCTCCCACCGGATTCTGCGTTCAGGAGAGCGCTCACCCGCCTGCCCGACCTGTCGAATATCCACAGGTTGACCACGGCTTTCGCATCTGGCAGCTGATAGGTAATCTCAACCCGATCCTTGAATGGATTGGGAGACACCTGTAACGCCACACCCTCCGCCACGGGATGCCAGGCCACGCTGTTCTCGCCCCCTGCCGTTGCGCCGGCAGGGTCCGTACTGAGGAGCCAATTCTCCGGGTCTTCGCTCAACCCCATCAGATCGATCCGCTCCAGCGATCGCCCGGGCGTGGTATCGCCATAGCGCATCCGATCGATCACAGCCCCCGTCGCGTCCCTCAATACCACCTCATCGCCACCGTCATTCAAGGTCCTCCATCCCGAAAGCGAATAGACCCTGGCGTCATGTGCCAATTCGTGATGCAATAGAAATCCGGAATCGTCTTTGGCAAGAATGAGGAATCCGCCCGGAGACAGAACAATCTTGTCAGCGTCTAGCACAGCCACCTTGTCCCCACTGTCCCCCAATCGCCATCCAGACAGGTCCACATCGCCGGCCGAAGGATTCACCAGTTCCACCCATTCCGGTCCACCCTCAGCCGGTGCAGCCATCACCTCATTCACCAGAATCTGTTGGGGAAGCGCACCGGAAACAGCCTCCCACTTTATGGCGTCGTTTAGGGGATCTTCGTCCCCTTTCAAACTTACGCGCGCCTCGAATCGATGGCTCCCCGCATCCAGTGCGTGGAACACATAGTCGATCTCAAGAGATTCGCCGGGCCCAATGGTCGCCACCGACTTTCGCCACGGGGTTGACCCTTCAACAACGACCTCCGACTCGCCGGAGGACAGTCTCCCCCTGTTCACAACCTCGAACGTGAACTTCCCCGGCAGCCCGCCGGGGACGAGAACTGGCGTATCCGTACGTGCCTCCAGGGCCAGGTCCCTGTTCTTTGGACTCACACTGTTCACCCGGCCGGGTGTGCCCAGCTTCCATCGCGAATCCGCCCAATTCTCCGACCCATCGCCCCCGAGCGGATCAATCTTCTCCTCCGAATATCCCGCGGCGTTTCCGGGCGAGTAGGTTACGGACCCGATCAGCACGCCGGAAGCGTTGTGCAGAATTACCGCTTCCGTGTGCTCATTTGCAAATCCACCCTTGCCAAAAGTCGCATCCTCGATGGTCATCACCAGCGCATCCGCCGGCCAAGGGTCATACGCAGTGGAATGGTCGAAATAACCTGCATCCAGAATCAGGGCGAAGGCGCTTGGCGCCAGCACGGAACCACCGTCTACAGGAACCAGTTCATCCTGTTCATCACCATCGCCGATGCGCCAGCCCCCGAGATCCACCGGCTCTGTACCGACGTTCTGAAGCTCGACAAACTCATCATAGAACTCACTTCCTTCGGGGTCGAACATTACCTCTGAAATCACCACCCTCGCGTCCACGTGGGTATGGAGGATCAGGATCAGAGCCGCGCCTACCAAACCGCGTGTCATACCATCCCCCGACGTCGTCGCAATGTCCATTCTGCGGCAAGCAACGCGACCAGGACAAACATTGGCCAGGACCTGCCCCACAATCTGCTCCTGTAATGGACTGTAGTCGGCTGTGGCGAAAAAACCAGCGTATCTAGCGCAGCGGGCAATGTCTCTCCTCGAATGAACTGCCCCCCGCTCTGTGTGGCGATCTTCCGTAACAGCTCAGCATTCATCCGGACATCTTCATACTCCAGACTGTAGCGACCCACCGTGAACTCTCCGGATCCTTTTCCGAGTTCCTCGCCACCCCGTTCCGCGCTCACGGTAAACCGGTAATCGCCCTGTGCGCCCGCCTTCATCTGGCCGCTGTATCTTCCCGCCCCGCGATCTTTCAAAATGACCCGGCGAAGACCCGCACTGTCCGCCACGGAAACGGACACGCGAGCGCCCTCGAGCGGACTCAGCAATTCATCCAGCACACGCGCCTGGAACACGATGGCCTCACCACTTCTATAGGCAGGTTTGTCCACCACCACCTGAACACGATCCACACCCTCCTCGGTAACCAGCCACTTGACCACGTGCTTCCAGAAGGCTTGCGAGGCGGCGTCGGTTTTTCCGATACCACGCATCATTGGCCCGAAACGCCAGAAAGTTCGGGCGGCCACCACCATCGACTTTCCAGATCCGGATCTCCCGATCGCTGCGAGCGGCATCTTCCTTTTACCGATGCGCTCAACCGGGTGGGACCACAACACGGTTGCGCCAGGTTGGAGCCCGGCCGTGGCATTGAACGCCAGAAGCGGGGGCAGTTCTGCCCACTCGACACGATCGGCCAGCGGGTCATCAGTAATCCGTAATATCGGGTGAAGCGTAGCCTCTCGAGGCAGCTCCACCTGAAAGGGTTCCACTGTGTAAGTACTCTTCTTGTCCAGCAGAACGATCGGAAGAATCGCCGCCAGGGGAGATGCGGCGTAGCCGCTGTTCAGCGCATCTTCTCCACCAATAACCATAAGAGCGCCCCCAGAATTCACATATTCCACCAGACCCTGTTCAGCAACACCTGCAATATTACTGGCAGGCAGATCGGCCAGAACCACCAGATCATACGCCTTGGGGTTGCCGAGGCTTTCCTGCATCCGATAGGCCCATTCTCCCCGCCGCACGGCAACCTCGACCTCCAGTTCCAAATTCTCGTCTGCCTCGAGCAGTCGCCGTAAATAAGCGAGGTCCGGACTGGCTGCACCCGACACCAGGAGCACACGAAGTCGGCTGTCCAGAATTTGAGTGGAGAGTACCATCGCATTGTTGGCGGTGGACTGTTCGCCTTCCCGGGGACCCACAGAAACCTTGAACACGTGTCTGCCTGCGTGTTCCGGCACAACTGCAAATGTAGCGCTCTGCTCGCCGTCCAGGAGATTCACCTTCTCGGCAGCCACTTTTCTACCCTCTGATGCCACAACGATCTGGTCCGCCGCTCCGTCAAATCCGCTGGACTTGATCCCCACGGTGATCCTGATCTCTCGCCCCACATACCCCAATGGGTCGATCACCCCGGTAACCACTGCCAGATCTTTGGGGGGCGCTTCCTTTCCCACCCCCACTACCACAATCGGCACGCCGAGGTCCCTGGCTGCGCGTTCGGGTCTGCCGCCCAGATTATGACCGCCGTCCGTAACCAGAACGGCAGCGACCAGCCCTTCATCCGACGTCACCTCTCGAAGTACATCGAGCGCACCCGCAATATCTGTGGCCCGGCCATCCCATTTCAGCGAATCTACACCTTCAGAACCCATCGGCAGCAGAATCTCCGAAAATCGATACAGAGACACCCTGGCACTGTCGCGTACCCCGTCGAAGGCCGGGTCATTCAGAACTGCCAGCGCCTCATTTTTTCGCGCGGCCCCCTGCTGCGTAACCTGCATACTCTCACTGTCGTCCACCAGCAAGGCCAGCAGGGGCTTGCGCTGATTACGAACAGTCACCGCTAAAATAGGCTCCATGATCAACAGGATCAGAAGCAACAGGGCAACTGCCCGCATCGCCATCAGCAGTTTTGCTGTTTTGTCTCGCCCAGGCAGGTAAACCTGGTAGGCCAGATACAGCCCTGCGGGCACCAGCAGGGCCAGCAGCAAGCCGTCGCTCAGACTCAGATCGAATTCTGAAAATTGTGGCATGAGGGTGTAACCTGAATTTCAAGGGGTATTTTTCAGCACAAGACCGGGAAGTTCCATTCGGGGAACCGCATTCAGATCCAGGCCGGAGCGCTCCCCCCTGGCCAGATGATAAGCACCTGCCGAAGCGATCATCGCCGCGTTGTCCGTACACAGCCTGGGTGAAGGGAATGTAACCGAAATTCCGTGATCCCGTCCCGACGACGCCATCTGTTTGCGCAATCTTTTGTTTGCTGCTACCCCACCCGTCAGAAGCACGCGTGAGGTCTTTGCGGCCTTTGCGGCTGAGATCGTCTTGTGAACCAGTACATCCACCACAGCGGCCTGGAAACTCGCGGCAATATCCGGCTTCTGAGATGCTATCTGGGCTCCAGTACACCCCTTCAGATGGTAGAGGACCGATGTTTTGACACCGCTGAAACTGAATTCGTAACCGGGCGTATTCATCAAACCACGTGGAAACGCAAACGCCTCAGGGTTTCCCTCCTCCGCAAGAGCAGAAATTCGAGGACCGCCCATCGTCGTCTCACCCTCCTCGAGAATATCCAGCATCTTGGCGACCTTGTCGAAGGCCTCCCCTGCCGCGTCATCACGTGTATCGCCCCACACCTCGTACTGGCCCCAATCCCGCACATACAGCAGTTGGGTATGACCTCCGGAAGTCACCAGAGCCATAAACGGCGGAATCAGTCCCGGGTCTTCCAGCCGGCCGGCAAAAAGATGGCCTTCGATATGGTGGACGCCGAAAAGGGGCAAACCCGATGTCATCACCAGACCTTTGGCAAAGGAAACGCCTACAAGGAGACAACCCACCAGACCTGGGCCGCGCGTTACTGCGATCCCCCCCAGATCCGCCAGACCGCAACCGGCCGAATCCAGCGACTCCTGCACAACAGGAACGATTTTACGGACATGATTTCTGGAGGCCAGTTCCGGCACGACGCCACCGTACAGACTGTGCTCGGTTTGCGAAAAGATCACATTAGATAGAATACCACCGCCCTGGACAACCGCCGCCGCGGTTTCATCGCAGGAAGTCTCAATGCCCAGTACGGGTGCTTCAGTCACAGACTAATCCTTCAGAAACAAGACGAATATAAGAAACAGGTTCACTGAAGAGAAGGCAGATGCCTGCCTTTGCAGGTGAATTTTCGGAAGGGGAGAATGATGCGCATCGGTATAGGATTCGACGGCTGCCATCGGAAACAACAGTGCAGGACCTGGGGAACTCTGACCGCATACAGCCGGAGGGAAGGCCTTAGACCAGACTAAAGAGGAACGTGGGAATGAACTGGCAGGAGATAGGCTATTACACAGGTTCGGAATGCGGATGGTGCCGATTACCCGGCCCAGATGGATCCGGGTTGGTCTCCAACCAGCCACGTACAGTTGGAGTGTGTTTCGAACCATTAAGGGGATATCTGCCCAACACCCCTTCAGGCACAGTCTATTTATACGATTCTGTTATGTTGCGACCAGTGCTTATTTCGCCATTGTCTATACGCAAATTGAAACCGCAGTCCGGGTTATTGCATACCCAGGCCTTATAATGAATCGGAGCCCCATCCCGACCATAGTCCGACAGAGGAAGCAACACACCTTTTTCACATTTCAAACACACCGTAAACTGGCTTTCCATCCAATCCTCCCCTCCACTTTTCTGATCGGCTCCATCCGCACACGGCCGAAAAAACGCAAGATTAACCGCTAAAAACAAAACGGCCCCTCTCAGCGGCCAGAGTGGGCAGAAAGACCGGCCAACCAGGAAGGCAAACCTGTTATAACCTTATCTTGGGTATAAATTTATATAAAGAAATTCGCAAAGTCAACTCATTTTCTGGTCGCCGGGATAACCATTTGCGTGAAGGATGCCAATTGACAAATGTCTTTGATTTCCTTATACTTCAGCGCCAATTGGTGCCCTGGACCAAGCCGCTTGAAGGCACCTTTTTACCTGCCGATACTGGAGCTCTCCAGATGTCCCAACAAAGCCGATTTCTCCTGTATATCGTGGTGTCTATCGTACTGGGCGCACTCTTGGGCGGTTTCTTCCCGGAACAGGCACTCTACACCAAATTCCTCGGTGACCTCTTCCTGAATGCCCTCAAGATGATCGTCGTCCCTCTGGTGATCGCGTCAATGATCATGGGGGTCGCAAACTTGGGTGACGTGAGGAAACTCGGGGGCATCGGCAAGCGCACCATCATCTATTATATGGCCACCACCGCGCTTTCCGTAGTGGTCGGCCTCATCCTGGTCAACATCATCCAGCCCGGAAAAGGCGTGCGCCACGGCGAAATCCTGGACTCGGTGTCCTACAAAATTCAGGGCAAGCAAGTGATCCTCCAGGGCGCAGAGTTGAGCGATACCCAGTACGACAATCGCTATCAAGTGGTCCTGGCGGACCAGGGAATCGAGGGCACCGTCTCCTCCACCACGGGCAGCGACCGCCTCACCGTTTCCGGCTGGACCGCCACCGAATCCGGCGAAACAGTTGCACCGGTGCCGTCAGGAACGGGAATCCGTGTTGGCCTGGGCGTGGCCGCCAGGGTGCGTGGAAAAGACAAGACGATTTTTCAGGTGCTCACAGACGTCCTCACTGGGATGGTCCCGCAGAACATATTCAAGGCAATGGTTGAAACCGACGTGCTCCCCCTGATCGTCTTCTCTCTCTTGTTTGGCGGCGTCCTGACCACCCTGGGTGACGTTGCGCGGCCGGTGATCGAGTTGATATCCGGCATCAATGAAACCATCATGAAAATCGTGCACGTCGTCATCGCCTTTGCACCTGTGGGCATATTCGGTCTCATTGCAGGCAGAATGGGCGACAGCGGCGGTTGGGCAGGTTTTCTACCCGAACTCATAAAAGTGGGTTGGTATGCCTCAACCGTTATCCTGGGTCTGTCGATCCACGGATTGGTGGTGCTTCCGCTCATCCTGCTTTTCGTGGCCCGGAGAAATGTCGCCTCATTCGTCACAAATCAACTACCGGCCATCACCACGGCCTTCTCCACGGCCTCCAGTTCGGCCACTCTGCCCCTGACCATCGAGTGCGCCACACTGAAAAACCGGATCTCGAACCGTGTCTCCAGTTTTGTGTTGCCACTTGGCGCGACCATCAATATGGACGGCACGGCCCTTTACGAGGCCGTCGCAGCGATCTTTATCGCACAGGTCTACGGGATCCATCTGGGTCCCATCGAAATGGTCATCGTCTTCCTCACCGCAACATTGGCGGCCATTGGTGCCGCGGGAATTCCGGAAGCGGGCCTGGTCACAATGGTCATCGTGCTCCGTGCCGTGGACTTGCCCATCGAGGGGATCACCCTCATACTCATCATCGACTGGTTCCTGGATCGCTGCCGAACCACGGTAAACGTCTGGGGAGACGCAGTCGGCGCGGCGGTAATCGCCCACTACGAGGGCGAATCAGTTGAAGCGGACCCCCAGTCCGCCTGATGTTCCTATTCCTACACTCCATTCCCAAACCGAACTAAAATATGCCATTTACGCCAGATAATCCATTAATTGTGCAGAGTGATCTGTCTGTTCTCGTTGAAGTGAACAGCCCGCATTACGCTGCCGCCAGAGACATCCTTGCACGGTTTGCGGAGCTTGAAAAAAGCCCCGAGCACATTCACACCTACCGGATCAGCCCGCTCTCCCTGTGGAACGCGGCAGCGGCAGGCCTGTCAGCCGAGGAGATTTCTGCGGCGCTGGAGCAATACAGCAAATACGAAATACCCCAGAACGTATCGGTGGAAGTGCGTGAAACGATAGGCCGGTACGGAAAGATTCGCCTCGACCGCAAGGGGAAAGACCTTGTCCTTACCTCCGATGACCCCTTCATCATCACCGAAATCTGGCAGCACAAAACCGTCAAACAATATCTGAAAGAACGAATCGACGATCACAGTGTGCTCATCGATCTGCTCTATCGCGGGCATCTCAAGCAGGCGCTCACACGGCTGGGTTACCCGGTAAAGGATCTGGCGGGATATTTGCCTGGAGCCAAACTCCAACTGAAGTGCAGAGAGCAGACTCTGGCGGGTCACCCTTTCCACCTGCGGGACTACCAGCGTGAATCGCGTGAAATCTTCCACGCCGGGGGTGGGCCAGATGGCGGAAGCGGCGTGATCGTTCTTCCCTGCGGTGCCGGGAAAACCATTGTCGGCATCTCCGTGATCGAGCTCCTCCAGGTACAAACACTGATCCTGACCACCAACATCACCGCCTCCAGACAATGGAAATCGGAGATCCTGGACAAGACGGACCTCAAGAAGGAACAGATTGGCGAATATTCTGGCGAAGTGAAGGAAATCCGTCCAATCACCGTGGCGACCTACAACATCCTCACCTACCGAAAAAAGAAATCCGAAGGATTTCCGCACTTCTCGATCTTCAACCAGGGAAACTGGGGTCTCATCATATACGATGAAGTCCACCTTCTCCCGGCGCCTGTGTTCCGCTTCACTGCCGAACTCCAGGCCAGAAAAAGACTGGGCCTAACCGCCACGCTCGTCCGTGAGGACGGTCTCGAAACAGACGTCTTCAGCCTGATCGGGCCCAAGCGATACGACGTTCCCTGGCGCGAACTGGAATCTCAAGGGTGGATCGCCACAGCCAAATGCTGCGAAATCCGCCTGCCGCTGCCCCAGGACCTCAGGCTGGAATATGCCGTAGCGGGCGGCCGGTCCAAATTCCGGATCGCCTCGGAGAACCCGAACAAGCTCCAGCTTGTGGAACATCTTATTCGCAAGCACAGGAACGCGTCGATCCTGGTCATAGGTCAGTATATCGATCAGGTGGAAGGATTCGCCCGGGACCTGAACGCGCCCATCATTACTGGAAAAACACCGAGCGACGAGCGAGACGTACTCTACGGCAAGTTTCGTAAAGGTGAAATCAAAGTCCTCATCGTCTCCAAGGTGGCCAATTTTGCCATCGACCTCCCGGACGCCAACGTGGCCATCCAGATATCGGGCACCTTTGGGTCCCGCCAGGAGGAAGCCCAGCGCCTCGGGCGGATCCTCCGACCCAAGTCAGACGGCAGTATCGCCCACTTCTACACCCTGGTCACACGTGACACCCGAGAACTGGAATTCGCCAGAAATCGCCAGACCTTCCTCACTGAGCAGGGCTATCGCTACACCATTCAGGACGCCGCAGATGTCTTCAAAGAAACAGTCCCAGCAGCCTGAGGCCGGTCTCCTGGCCGGCCTGGTGGCGCTCCTGGAAATCACCCGTCCTCTGAACTGTCTCATAAGCTTCCTGTCCGTCCTCCTTGGCGGCTGGCTGGCTATGCACACCCTGGACGGCTTTCTCCTACTTGCGGCGTGCTCCGCCACCCTGTTGATGGCCGGCGGAAATGTCCTCAACGACCTCTGGGATCAGACCTCGGACGGGGTCAACCACCCTGAACGGCCGCTTCCTTCGAACAGATTGTCTTCCCGAGTCACCCGGGCCGAGGCGATCGCCCTCCTCGCCCTTGGGTGCCTGCTGGCTTTGCCGCTCCCCCCACCCACACCGGGAATCGCTGTTCTGGCTTGCGCCCTGCTGATTACTTACAACGGAATCCTCAAAAATATCCCGTTGGCAGGCAATCTCGCCATCAGCTTGCTTTGTGGGGCAGCCTTCCTCTTCGGAGGCTACGCCGTCGACGATCCGCTCCCGGCGCTCATTCCTGCGATTTTTGCCACAGTTTTTCACTTTGGGCGAGAGATCTTGAAAGATCTGCAGGATATGGAAGGCGATTTGAAGGGCAAGGGCAGCACATTGCCTATTTGGGCGAGTCCCCGGGCTGCCAGGGCAACCATTTCGATCACCTACCTCGTATTGATCTTCATCACGCTTTATCCATTCAAGGCAGAGATTTACGGCCCGATCTATCTGTTTCTGGTATTGTTCCTCGACTTTCTCCTCATCTCTGTGGTATTCGAGGTCTGGCAATCCGATTCTCCCGGCCACTTGCGACGTCTGAGCCATCGGTTGAAGTGGGGAATGCTGCTTGGAATTCTGTCTATTTTCCTGGATGACCTGTTCCGCCACGCCTAGTTTTCGCTTGACACAACTCATTGATTATGCTAATTTAAGCGCATTATTGAGCGCACCAATCGGCCTTTCTGAGGTGCGGCTTTACAGCGCTTTCGTCGACTCTGAAATCAGCAGCATTTCAAGCAACACGGGGTATTTTCAGGACCCGCAGTGACCGGCCTCTACGCGATGGCAGGACCGCATCGCTCCCCTTGCAAGGAGGTAACCATTGGCGACCACCACCAAGAAAGAGCTTGCACTGAAGGTAAGCCAGGAAACCGGGTGCAAGAAGAATCTGGCCTCGAGAATGGTCGACACGGTATTTGAAGCAATGCGTACCAGTCTGATAGAAGGCAACCGCATTGAAATAAGAGGGTTTGGCGTCTTTCAGGTAAAGAAAACGCGTCCAAAGCCGGCCGCCAGGAATCCCCGCACAGGCCAGATCATTTACGTCCCTGCCAGAAGAAAAACCCATTTTCGTCCCGGGAAGCTGCTCAAGGAGGAACTGCACCGCCCAACGGGCCCTGTGGAGGAACAATCCTGAAATCATATCCTGTCCATTTGTATTGAAATAACGGCCTGCTCCAAGTCCTGGTGGCGGGCCGGTTTCTTACCTGCGGCAAACCACTTGACACCACTTGCCGGGTCGGTTAATTTGCCGATATCGCAGGTTGGGAAGCAGAGTTGAACTCACCTGAATTCCAGGGAAATTATGAAACGGGCGTTGGTAATCGAAGATCAGAAACCGATTCGGGAATCAATCGGGGAGCTTCTCGAGGTAGGCGGCTGTGAAACTCGCCTCATAGGCGATGGACAGGCGGCCCTGGAGGAATTGCTGAACACGGCTTACGATCTCATCACCCTGGACCTGAATATGCCCTCGATGGACGGCGTCAGCCTCGCGGAAACCATCACCTCTCAGGAGGGCCCGAACGCGAACACACCGATCATTGTCATCTCCGCCTACTTATCCCCGCAAGTGACCGAAAACCTCCAGCAGCTGAACATCAAGCACTTCCTGGAAAAACCATTTGTTGCGGAGGAACTGCTGCAAATCGTCAAGGAATTGCTCGGCACCGACTGAGACCTGCGAAGGTCCTTCTCCCAGTTCTCTGGTTCCTGACAATCCTCTGGACAACACACCACGGGACATCCGCAATGCCTGCACCTGCAGATCGAATCCGGCAGCTCACCGAAGAACTCAACGAACACAATTATCGATACAGCGTCCTCAACGCCCCCACCATTTCCGATCAGGAATACGATCTCCTGCTGAAGGAACTGGAGGCCCTCGAAAAAGCACACCCCGATCAGGTTCTGCCGGACTCGCCTGCAAAGCGAGTGGGCTCAGACCTGAGCAAATCCTTCCCGACCGTCGCCCACGAAATCAAGATGCTCTCTCTGGACAACACCTACTCGCAGGATGAGCTGGGTGAATTCGACGCGCGCCTCAGGCGCGAACTCCCAGGGGAGGACCTGGAATATACCGTCGAGCTCAAGATCGACGGTGTCGCCCTGAGTCTCACCTACGAAAATGGCTTGCTTGTTCGGGGTGTCACCCGGGGGGACGGCGTCCAGGGCGAAGAGATTACACCCAACGTGAGGACGATCCGGTCCATTCCGATCCGCCTGCGAACGCACCTGGACTTCTGCGAGGTCCGCGGCGAAGTCTACCTGTCCAAAGCCTCATTTGGTGAAATCAATCGCAGACGCGAAGAACAGGAGGAAGCCCTCTTCGCGAACCCACGAAACGCCGCCTCCGGAACGCTCAAAATGCAGGACCCGAGGATCGTCGCCGAACGAAACCTCAGCTACTTCGCGTATCACCTGCGCGCGCCTGGTGCCGGTGTAACCCGCCACGCGGAAGGGCTCGATCTGCTCGGGGAACTCGGTTTTGCGGTAAACCCCGAACGCCTCACGTGCAGCACACTCGAGGAAATCTTCGACTACTGGAGCAAGTGGGATGAGCACAGAGACGAACTGGACTACGAAATCGACGGCATCGTGGTAAAGCTGAACGACCTGGCTCAGCAGCAAAAACTGGGTGCCACGGCCAAGTCACCCCGCTGGGCAATGGCCTACAAATTCTCTGCCAGACAGGTACGGACTCGACTCAAGAGCATTCTGCTCCAGGTGGGTCGCACGGGTGTCGTCACCCCGGTCGCTGAACTCGAACCCGTACTGCTGGCGGGCACCACCGTCAGTCGCGCTACCCTCCACAACGAGGAAGAACTCCAGCGGAAGGACATTCGGGAAGGGGACACGGTCATTCTGATAAAAGGTGGCGACGTCATCCCTAAAGTCGTCGAAGTCGTCCTCGAAGAGCGCCAGGAGGACGCCGTCCCCTTCGTCTTTCCCGAGACCTGCCCGGTTTGCGACACCCCGCTCGTGCGAGACCCTGAGGAAGTGGCGGTTCGCTGTAACAACGGGAGCTGTCAAGCCCAGGTGAAGGGAAACATCCGCCACTTCGCCTCACGCACGGCAATGGACATCGAGGGCCTCGGTGAAGCCCTCGTCAAGCAGCTGGTAGAACAGGAACTGATCCGTGACGTAGGCGATCTCTACACCCTTGAACTGGAAGCGGTCTCCACTCTCGAGCGAATGGCGGAGAAATCCGCTCAGAACCTCCTGAACGGATTGGCGGCCAGCAAGAAGCAGCCCATTCACCGGGTCCTGTTCGCGCTGGGAATTCGCCACATTGGAGCCACCGTGGCCAGAACCCTCACCGACCACTTCGGCTCATTCCAGAAACTCCGCGAAGCTACTGTTGAAGAAATCGAAGCCGTCCACGAAATCGGCGGAGCAATCGCCCAGAGCATTCACAATTACTTGCACGACGAAATGAACTGGACGATCGTACAAAAACTCGAAACAGCCGGCCTGAACCTCGAAGCAGAACACCGCGAGGACACCGGCCCAAAAATCCTCGAAGGAAAAACCGTAGTCATCACCGGCACACTCACCCGCTGGGGTCGCCAACAGGCTCAGGACCTTGTCCGAACCCACGGCGGCAAACCCACCTCCAGCGTCTCCAAAAAAACCCACCTCCTCGTCGCCGGCGAAAACGCCGGATCAAAGCAAACAAAAGCCGAAGAACTCGGAATAGAAATTCTCGATGAGGACGCATTTGCGGCCTTGCTTGGTGAATAGGCTACAAGAAGTCTGAGTTTTCATTTCAATCAATATTCCATACGTGTGGAATTTTTATAAAAAACTCACATAGTTGTTTTTACAGTCTTTATATATTTTTAATTCATGAAATATTTATTTATTACTTAGTATCATTATCTTGTCTCCTTTGTCTCAGCTCACTCCACGCGATCACTACACCCCACCTGATACCCTGAAAGGGTATCGCATCTTAGCCAGGGGTCCTTGGACCCCTGGCTAACGCTTTGCTAACTCCTGGCTGACCCTTTGCTAACCCCTCGCCGACTGAAATCACCTCTGCAATATCCCACTCAAAACTCGCCACTCGTCACTCGAAACTCGCCCCTCGCAACTTTCTTCTTGCTCTGCCTACACTATTTGCCTACATTGTAGGCATGAATACGCCTCGTATACAGTATACGATCCGTCAGGTCCCACAAAACGTGAATGAAGCGCTTCGCCAGAAGGTCCAGGAAGAGCGCAAAAGCATGAACGCCGTCCTCATCGATATCCTCGAACGGGGCCTGGGGATCAAAGGTGAACCCGTCTACCACAGCGATCTCGATGAACTGGCCGGCACCTGGGTGGAAGACCCGGAATTCGACAGCGCCATTGCCGTCCTGGATCGCGTAGACCAGGAGTCCTGGTCGTGAATGCGGTGATCGACACGAGTCGATACCGTGACTTCTGCAGCAATGACCCGGTCGCAGTAGAACACGTTCGAACGGCCGAAAGCCTGTACCTCCCCTTTGTCTCCCTCGCTGAACTCAGATCAGGATTCTTGTTCGGAACGCAGGCCAGCCTGAATGAACAGACACTCAACAGATTTCTCAACAGTCCACGTGTCTCGGTCCTGTATCCCACAACCCAGACGATCCGCAATTTCAGTCAGATTTTTTATCAACTAAGGCAGCAGGGCACACCCATTCCCACAAATGATATGTGGATCGCAGCGCTTGTTGTCGAACACGACCTGATGCTATTCACCCGCGATCCACATTTCACACATCTGCCGCAGTTGCCCAGAGTAAGGTAGGGCGATTCGACCAGATCTGATCGATGCCAGTCGCCCTGTTTGAATGCACCTGCAGCTTGCCGGAGAGTATAAAAAAAAGAAAGAGGTGTGGATCGCAGACCCGACCCCACGTCGGGGGCTTTTCTCCCGCGATCCACACCTCTTTCTTTTCTTCTTTGCCTCCAAACTTACTGGAGCCTGCCGTTGACCTATCGGTCAGCAGGAATGCAGATTCAACCTTACCCTCCCACCAGCAATCTCACTAGACTGTTTCCAAGGATCAGCTGCACCGCGGTAAGGGTCAACACACCATAAACGACCCTGTTGAACCAGACCTCGGAGAATCGAGTGTTGAAATAGATTCCCAGCTTGACGCCCACATAACTCAAAGGCGCCAGACACAGAACCGTCATAAAATGCTCCACCCCGAGAATCCCAAGACCCACATAGGGTATCAGCTTGATCTGATTGATCGCTGCGAAAAAGATCACCGTCGTAGCCACGAAGTGGTCTCTCTCCAGCTTCTGTGGAAGCAGATAGATCGTCACCGGCGGACCACCTGCGTGTGCAAGGGTCGACGTGAACCCGGAAATCACACCCAGCGCGATCCCCTCGATGCCGTGCGGGCGCCTTCCCTCCAGCATCCCCAGAATCAGACCGCGAGTCGCCTGGAACAACACGAACACCAGGGCGAGCGCGCCCAACCCCACCTGAAGCACCCGTTCATTTCCGCTGAAATAGCCAAAGAAGAATGCGCCGATCGCGATCCCTCCCACAGATCCGATCAGCAGCAGTTTCACACTCCGTTTGTGAAATCGCCTCCTGTAATGAAGCACCGCAAAAATGTCGCACACAATCAGCAGCGGAAGCAGAATAGCTGCCGCGTCTGTCACCGGAATTACAAGCGCCATCAATGGGGTTGCAAGAATGCCAATGCCGCCCCCGAACCCAGCCTTGGCGATCCCTACGAACACCACGGAGATCGCCGCAAGCATCCAGAAACTCAGGGGATAATCAGGAATCAGTTCCAGAACCACTCCTTTCAATTACCAGCTTCAGACTATGCCCTGCCGGGCCGCTCGAACAAAACTTCATCACCTGCTACATAATCCACGACGTGCGCCCAGTCTCCCTCGGAGAGGTCCCCTGTCAGATCGGATTCACCGATCTCCATTGCGGTTCGGCTCCTTCCGGGATTGCTCGCGTCTGTGATCTCGGCCCACGCCTCACCGGTCTCCTGCTGAACCCGTGTACCCGAAAGATTGCCTGTGCGAGTCATAATGTGGAAGCCAAGCTCGACCTCACCTGCACCGATTTTAGTCACCATCCCGTGACCGAGCACCGAGGTAACCTCCAGCGTTAGCCTGAGCGATCCCGATCCGATATCTTCGACACCGACCACGCCGTAGTTGTGTCCTCTTCCGGCGGGATTGATCACGATCCTGTCTCCCACCTCTATTGCCTGAATCCCGGCGACATCGATGGTGCACGCGTTGCGGTCGAGTGCCGTTATTTTCCCTGATTGACACGCGTCGGAAATTTCCACGGCCAGATCTCCCCGTGAATACGAAGACGTACCCATGCCGAGCACGGTTCCATCGACCACCACAGCAAGGGGACCGCTTAACTGGCTTCCATCGTCAAAACTGGTCTCCTGCTCGGCGCCTGCACCCGGAGACCAATAAAGACCGATCTGTTTTCCGCCCTTCGTCACCAGTTCCACGCCGCTGGCGCCTGCCGCACTGGATGCGATCCCTTTTGCAGACGCAAGGGTTGCCTCTCCCACACGAGGTTCGAACACGAGATCGACGCATGTTGTATCCTCCTCCGGCGCTCTTCGCCAGAGCACACTGCGATACTGATAATTCGATGCCTCTGGTGTTCCCATTACCGCGGTACATCTTGCGGTCAGCACCTCGGAGCCGGCGCTTGTCGACAGCTGGTGAAGATCGAGGTGTACATCGGGCTCGATCTCCGATCTCCAGGAGCCCTTCCAGGCGTCCGCTTTTTCGCTCGAGGTGACCTCATCCATATAAGCCAGCGCCAGATGGTCCTTGCCGGCGATTCCCTCAGTTTCGCCGCGCGAACCATCGGCGTCGGCCACCGTACCTTCCCGGGAAACGAATCCCGCGGAATCTGAATGGAAATCTCCCTCCAGGCCCCGGCAGGTTCGCCAGTGTTCGGTCCCGCCGGTCACTCGGGTCAGATCCACGACCGCGACTCCGTCACCATCTGTCTCCACCAGAGCGATCAACCGCTTGAAAGACACACCCGACTTCTCCCAGCCACCATTCTTCCGGGTTCTCCAGCGGTCCGCTTCCACTTCGAGAATCTGCAACCCCTCCACCTGGAGCGATCGGATCAAGCGACCTCGCCCCGCCATCCGCTGGGTCCCGCCATCGGCGAGGTCTCCCCACACCGTATTGTGAGTCGCCCAGTGATCCTCCCAGATCGGTCGACTCGCCCAGGATTGCGGATAGCCCAGATCGGTCAGAAACGGTCGGCCGTACGCGAACAATTGAACATCCAGCAAATCACGATGCCTGTGCCCCGTCGTGTCTCCGTAAACAACACCTAGTGCAGCCCGCTCGGGTGCGCCCTTTGTTCTAAGAATTGCGATTCCAACGCCATCGTGGATCGTGGATCCGATCTCACGGTGCGTCCCTGTCTTCACGGCCTCTTTAATCTCGTTTACAATCGCGTCACCGGTAAACTCTGCCGCCCGGATGAGATTCTCCTCCTGCATCGGGGCGTGAAAGCAATCTTCCGCCAGAACGATGGATCCTGTATTCCGGTCCTGGTGTGAAGCGAACCAGGCGCCCGTCCCGGGGGCATGTCCGTCACCGAACTGGAAGTAGCTTTTGCCCCCCATTGTGATCTCGTGCGGCTGGCGACCAACGTGTTTGATTCGGGGGTCGCTCACCAGAGACGGGTATGAAGTTTCAGTATACGCCTCAGGGTGCTGGTTTCGGAGTTTTCGAAGGTGATACTCCACCTCGAACAGACCATTTGTGTGAATGCTGTTATATCCGCCGGTGGACTCTGGTGGGGTGCCGTCCGGAAAGAAATCGTTCGTGCCGAAAACCCGCAGCGTATCCGGACCTTCGTCGTATAGCCAGTCCATTGCGGTCCCGGCATCCGGTCTGTCGAGTCCCCGCAGGAGCATAAGCGCCCCAACACTTTCTCTTGGCAGATTGCTGCCTGCACCCCTGTCCAAAATCACCTGCAGAACGGTCGCCAGCATCTCCTCGATCAGGTCTGCGGCCGCATCCGGGCTACCCAGATGTAATCCCTGGGCGTTCGCCCGCTTCACCAGCTCCTGGTCCTCTTTCACCAAAGGCCAGATGGTATCGTAAGCCGTTGCCAGCGACTCTCCGAGTTTGGGCGTGTCTATTGAGTATCGCAGCGAGCCCTTCCGTGCCAGCGCAGCCACGGGATCCGCTTCTGTTGCCCAGTCAGGCTGTCCCCAGTTCCATACCTCTTCCACGCTTCGGGATGGCCCATACCTGAACTGGGGAGCCGAGGCGACATAGCACTCCTCTTCAGAATACCTGAGCAGCATCAGCCCGAGCTGCCTGGCCACCGCCTCGTCGAACCCGCCTGTGCGAAGACGATCCGTAAGCATCCTGATCGCAGATCCGAAGGCCCTGCACTGATCCCGGTGATACGTCGCGGCGAACAAAAAGAGATGACCGTCCTCATCGACGTATCCGAACCCGTCATCGGCAAATTCCCCGCTGGTGTAATCCCCTTTCATCAAGTCATTGCTGGGGTAGATCGAGCCGCACGAGGGGCATTCGGATTTAAAGTCGCACGGCGTATGATTTCGCTTCCAGGGATAAAATCCGTTGAATCGAAAGATCTCCGTGCCGCAGTTGGGGCATCCCTGGTGCGCATTTGCAAAGTGGGCTTTGGGCAACTCGGCTGGTGGCAACTGGGACCACAGGACGTCGTCGCTCTGGGAAGTCCACCAGTCCACCTGGGGGGACACACTTCGAGAAAGCGGTTCGTCCTGAAGCGTCTGCCGTGTCTTTACCGATCGGTATGTCCCTCCCACAGGCCATCGTCTGGGCCACTGGGCACCGTTGAACTCGTGCGTGTGGCGCAATTGGTCCAGGGTCCGCACCTGAATCCTTGCCTCGGCCGATTGTCCATTTCCACTCGTCCCGATCACGTGGTCACCGCCCTGCTCCGGCGCCCGCAAATAGTGATAGACTGCAGATTCGCGTTCACTCTCCCGTTTCGTCACTTCTGTGAATCCGTCGGCCGAAACCTCGCCTCCGCCACACACTGGTAGTCTGAATGTGCGACCGGCCAGAATAACACGTGGACACCATGGAATCGATAAATTTGACATGCCTTCTCCCTTTGATTTTGGTTGTTTCTGAGGCCAGCTAATTTCCTGAAAGGCTCCGTCTTCTCGCCATCTTACCCATCTTTTACTGCCAAGTCAACTTCAGTCTGCGCCCACCGTTCCGCGTGCCCAACGCGATACCCAAACCTGCCTTGACATCCCCAGATGGCAATACAATATTACGACGTCTGACAACATCGCGCACCACGGATGCGAGCTGGACCAGCAGGACGAAATTCCTGATGTTCTGTGTCCAGAGTTCGGGTCAAGGCACCATCGATTACAGATTGTCCAACTCCATTTAGAAAGGGAGGACCTCGAGATGCCGGCCAAAAAGAAAATCGACTTCGAGAACATCGCCGACCTGACGGATCAGGAAATACAGATCATGCTGAGGCAATTGGACACAAAGGACCTCGCCCTCGCACTGCTGAGTGCCAGCGGGAGACTGAAGGACCGGATATTCACAAATGTGTCAGAACGCGTTCAGGGCATCCTCAAGGAGGAAATGAAGCTCGGCGGATCGAAAGCGAAAGCCGAAGTAGTCAGTGTGCAAAAGCGCATCGTGAATACGGTAGGGCAGCTCGTCGAAGCGGGCGCCGTGTCGATCAAGCAGGCCGTGAAAAAGGCGCCTGTCAGAAAACCCAAATTGAGCAAGACCTACGTGGCGGGGAAAAGAGCCACCCGGGCGCTGGCCAGAAAGCCCTATTCCGACCTCACTTTGGAAGAATCCGATCAGTTGATCGTCGGACTCGCAGAGATCGCCCGCGCCGAAGGTGTATTGGAAATGGGCAAACTGACGCTGGGCCATGACGAAATCCTGAACACCTGCGTCAACGTCGTGGTGGATGGCGTTGACCCGAGACACATTCGTCAAATCCTGGGCAACCTGATGGAATCCGTTCTCCACCAGCAGGAAGTAAAATTCCAGAAAGCCATCGAAGGTCTCCTCGCCATCCAGAACGGAGAAAACCCGCAGGTCATTGGTCAGAAAGTCAAAGCGATCTATTAGGCAGGTGCTGGCATTCCGGGGAACAGGCCAGGCCAGTCACCCCCGTTCGTCCAAACCTGCCTGCCCGGAGTAGCAGCTTGCTGCGTATCAAAGGGTCGAGAACTGGCAGTCGCGAAGGCCATCAATTAGCGATCTGAACTTGCGATCGAACGTTTATCACCCCCGTTCGTTCGAGCTTGCCTGCCCTGAGTAGCAGCTTGCTGCATATCGAAGGGTCGAGAACCGGTAGTCACCAAGACCGTCACGGATTGATCACCCAACCGGGAGCTCACTTTGGATTCAGAAACCCTCAAACGCCTCGCCGAGAAAGACATACTTGATCCCAACGCCCGTGCGAACCCGGCACTCGGCACCGCACTCCTGTCCGAAATCGCCGGAGAACGGGCGAGTCAGGGCCCGGGAAACAAAATCGTCACCCTCGAGGGCAAAACGCACTTCGTCTGGCAGGACTCCTTCGAGCAGCGATACTTCGCGAGGGCGAGAACCTTCGATCACACCACGGGCGAGTGGTCAGTTCCGGCAACCCTCTCCGAAGGTGTGGACGAACATTCACGACCCACCCTTGTTGCAGATACTCAGGGCTACCTTCACGTGATTATGGGAGGACACAACTCACCCCTCCAGTATAACCGGTCACGCGACCCGCATGACAGCTCCGTGTGGACAGCAACCGAATCCTTCGGCCGAAATACATACCCGGTCCTGCTCTCCGGTCCCGACGACACCCTCTATCTCACCGCTCGCGACGGAACACACTCTGGAATCGAAATCTGGACGAAGCGTCAGAGCGCCGCCTGGAAAAGCAGCGGACTCATCGTCTCCCGCCAGGAACGCTTCTCAGGCTACACGGGAATGCACAACGATCTCGATTGGGGACCGGATCAGAAATTCCTGCATATGAGCCAGAGCTTCTTTCTGAGTCGCAGACCCGAAAAAAATGAACACGCGCGGGACGTGGCCGGGCGATATCAGGGGATCGGATATATGTGCTCTACCGATTGCGGTAGCACCTGGCGAACCTCCGAAGGAACCGGCATCTCCCTTCCCGCTTCATCCGATAGTGTCGACCTGCTCGCAGAAGGCGAAAGCGAGTTCCCCAAACCTGGCATTGATCACTGCGGACTCGCGATCGACTCGAAGAACCGGCCCTATGTCGGCTACGTCCGCCATATTCCAGATCCCTGCACAGCATACCTGAAGACATTTTCAGACGGCGCGTGGCGCGATCTCCCACTCGGACCTGCAATCGCGTCTGCCTGGCCCGGACACGGCCCAACGCGATTCAAGCCCGTATTCACTGCGGACGATCGGATGTGTATCTTGCTAGAAATCGTCCCTCTCGATCACCCGAACGCGAACTGGAACCCTGGCATTCACGGACTGCCCGCCTTCTGGCTCCGTGACTTCCCGGAACTTGCCCACCTGGTCTGGCTGGAGTCTACCGACTATGGCGAATCCTTCACGCCACACCAACCCATTATTGACGTACCGGACAAAGGGCAACTGCTCCCTTCGATCGAGCGCCGGAACGGCGCCTGTCCGATACCCGCCGGCACACGCCCCTCCTTCCTCTACACCCTCGGCGACTGGCGGTATGCAGACAAAGGCGAAACCATCGACAACGACCTCTACTGGGTCCAGGTCAACCCTGGTGATTAATAAGCGATCTTCCTTTCCCCTCGGCTGGCGCAGAACAAAGCACCTTGCTCACCCCCGTATGTTCGAGCCTGCCTGTCCTGAGTAGCAGCTTGCTCACCACCGTATGTTCGAGCCTGTCGAGAACCGGTAGTAACCTGAATCCATCACCCATCACTTAATCCCTTACACCAAAAGGCCCCCACAATGCCAGACGTTCCCAAGCTGACTTTGCCATCTGAAATCGAATCCGAAGAAAAAAATGTAGCCACCCTGTCCGACTCCCCGGACACAGGCAGACTCACAATCTTCCGCAAACCCGCAACACCCGATCCCTTCGTAAACGCAGCACTCACCTCCCTGGGCAAGGACACGAACGGTGTCGAGCGATTCTGGATCTCCTGTGTCAACAGCCTCAGCGGCGCCACCAGCTTCTTGATCGACGAGAACGGTCAATATGAATCCTTCGAATGGTCCAACGAGGACAAGGTGAACGCCATCTACAGTGTGGTTGCCGAGAATGCAGATACGCTCTGGGTAACGGGTGGTGCACTCGGAAGCTTTATACGACTGGACCTGACCACTGGCGAGAAGGAGAAATATCCCTGGGGAGCCGGCAGATTCATCACTGCGGGAATGGCGCTCGATGCGGACACTGGAAAGATATTCGCAGGCGCCCAAACCGCGCTGATCTCGTTCGACATCAACAAGAGGGAAACGGTCCGCATTTACGGCGAGGATGAACGGCCTCCCGACAACCACCACTACAACCACTGGCGGCTCAATGATGGATCCTACGGATTCATTCTCGAAACCCCCGGCCTGTCCTACGTGCGCTGGGACCCCTGTAAGGAATCAGTAACCTGGCATCGAATCACCGAAGACGCCTCGCACCCGGCGGTTGGCAACATCAGGTCCCTTAAATACTGCGATGGCAACAGGACCTACCTCCCGTATGTGGGCTGGTTCGACGGATTGACGCACGAAGTCACCCCACACGCCCACCCGCCCGATGAGGAAGCCGCCTGGTTTGGCCGAATGGGTGATCTGGTATTCGGAAATCAGGTAGACCGCAACAGTGGAGGCGTCAGCATCGTCTCCTGGGACATTACCACCGGACAAACCACAAAGCGCCTGAGTGTGCCCAATATCACGCCATTCGGTGTGGCGCTTACGGAAAGCGGCAAGCTCCTCACTATGGATCTGTATGGCTGCTACAAACGCTACGATGCGCTCACAGGTCACATCGAACTCTCCCGACGTGTCGGACCGAAACACCAGCACGGGTGCAATGTCATTGTCCCCGTTGACGACAAAAGTGTCACGGGCACACCCTTTATCTCACAAAACTTCTGGGTAATCGACACGGAATCGGAAGATGGATATTGTGCCGGAAGAGCGGGTGGATCGTTCGGGCAGGTCGACTACGGCGTACGGGTGAACGGAAAAACCTATTTTGCGATATACGGCGGAGGCCAGCTCACGGAATATGACCCTCAGGAGCACGCCGCGTACCCGATCAATCCCATACAAGTAGCCATGAACACCCAGGGCCAGCACGGAGCGGGAATCACAACCGACGGACAGGTCATCTGGGTGGCCTTCAAACCCAAATACGGAACGCTGGATGGCGCGATGATCCGGTATGACACATCCACGGGGGAGGCGAGCTACAAAAATGCATCGATGCCTTCCCGGCACGTGCTCAACCCAGTCTACGACAAATCGTCCGGTGAGCTCGTTGCAGGGTCCTCTTTCCTGTCGGATTGTCTGACTGCCACACCTGTGCACAACACCGCATTCGCCGTACTGATGGATCAGGACACAATGGAAATCACGAAGAAGGCGGAGGGCCCGGAAGGCGTTGACACGATTCATTGTCACGGACCGCTCGAGAACGATCAATGGCTGTTCCAGAGCGGACAAGACCTGCTCGTGTTCAACACCAGGGCCGGAACACTTTCATCGTCCGATCTCCATCTTCCCGAAAACACATCGAAAGTACTTTTTGCAGATAGACCGGGCTTGTTCCTTCTCCAGGTGGGCGATGAAATTCACCAGTGGGATGCCCTGTCCGACTCAACGACACCCATTCTGTCGATGTTGCCCGGACTGGCGAACAGATGGTGGATCCACGGTTCTGACATCACATTCGACTGTGGACAGTATGCGGCAGTATGGCGAAACTGGAATGGATAGTTCGCTTTTTCAGGCTTCGTCTGAAAGGCTCGCCCATCCTTCTGAGCACTTCACGTTCAAGGATCCAAAGGGGTTGATTCCGTGACCGGAAGAGAAAGAGTGCTGGCGGCGCTGGAATTTCGCGAAGCCGATCGCTTACCGCGATCCTGGGATCACTTCTGGCCGGGGTTCTGCGAGGCTTTCGCGGAGCGGTTTCCGGACACAGAACCCATGCGACATTTCGGAAACGACCTGCACGTTGTGGTCGCAGACGAATCGCCGTGGCCGTCCCGTACCTCGGTTCTCGAAGATGCGGGAGGGCACCGGGTCGCACGAAATGGCTGGGGACAGGTCCAGCGGACAAGGGAAGGCGCCTACTATCAGGAACTGCTCGAAGCCGCCCTGCCGAAACGCATCGATCCGGATACCATCGAGTTTGAGGACCCGGAAAAGGACAGCCGATACGAGAATCGCTTCAACCCCGCACTGCACCAAGACCATTACCTGTTCTGCAAAACTGGTGGGCCATACCTTCGCACCACATTTTTGCGCGGAGACGAACAGTTCTGGATAGACATTATGGACGATCCATCCTGGGTAACCGCTCTGGTCGATCGAGTTACGGATCATATGATAAAGGTAGGGGTCGAATCGATCCGCCGATGGAATCTGGATGCCATCCAGATAAACGACGATGTCGCCGGTAACCTGGGACCGATGGTGGGTCCCGATATCTACGAGCGCCTCTTTCTTCCGCCCTTACGAAAAATGGTCACTGCCTACCGCGAAGCCGGCGCGCGATTCGTAATGCACCACGCCGACGGCAATGTCCTGCCGCTCCTGGATATGTGGATCGACGCCGGTATCAACGTCATCAATCCCGTAGAATATCGCTCGGGGATGGACGCTGTGGAGATCCGGGAGAAATACGGAAACAAACTCGTACTGGTGGGCGGCCTCGACAATTGCGACATCCTCCCCCGGGGTGATCGAGACGAGATACGAAGCCACGTGTTGCACCTGCTGACAGGGGGCGAGGGCGGCGGATATATCATCGGCCCGCACTCCATTGGACCGGACATCAGTGTCGACACCATGCTATACGTACTGGAGCTTCTTCAGGAAAACGCGTTTTACAATTAGTTAGCCCTTTTCAGAAAACCATAGATCGAGGCGCAATCGAAATGACCCAACTGCACGCCGGAACCGCAAAGATAGATATCACCGACAGGACCATCGGCGAGCCGAACGATCCACTGTTTGCCAGGGCGCTTGTCCTCAGAAATGACAACACGGAAGTCGTTCTGGTAACGGTCGATGCCGTCGCCACGGAGGAGATTGGCCCGATCAAAAACGGTTATCTCGAACAGGTCCGGGAACGACTCCAAAAGGATCTCGGCCTCGATCCTGAAAGTGTCATCATTTCAGCCAGCCACTGCCACGGCACCGTCTGTGCAAATGTCGAAGACCTTACGGTTGAGGTCGTGAAAGCCGCCTGGGAGACCACCGTCCCGGTCAGAGTTGGAAGTGGCACAGGTTTCGAGAATACCATTATGGAAAACCGCAGAATGCAGTTGAAGAATGGCAAAGAGGCGGATGTCCGGAGAGCATACGCGTTCCCGCCGGACGAGGAGGTCGAATCGGTAGGACCCGTCGATCCCGAGATCGGCATATTGCGACTTGACAGGGATGATGGATCCTGCCTGGCCGTCATCTACAATTTTGCCTGTCATCCCATCAAAGGCGTTCCGAGCGGCTGCAATACGGCCGATCTCGTCGGCTTTGCTTCCAAAGTCATCGAAAACAATCTGGGTGATGGTGCTTTGGCCTTCTTCCTGCAGGGATGCGGCGCAGACATCAACCCCATCTTCTACAAAGACATGAACTACCCGCCGGACGCTGAGCCCTTGGGGAACAAACTTGGACTCAGCTGCCTGGAAGCCATCCACAAAATACAGCCCTCCGATTCCCTGGACCTGAAACGGATCCACGCGTCAACCGAACTCCCGAGGGCTCAGCTTGCGCCGCATATCGAGGCTCTGGAATCAGAGCAGCAAAGACTCCTGGATTCGCTTCGGCCGAACACGATCAATTTGAAGACCTTCCTGCCGTTGCTCTACAAGCACAACCTGTCTCCGGATTTCCCGTCGTACGACTCGTCCAGATACCTGCATGAAAAACAGGTGAACAATGAGGATCTTGCCCACCTGGATACAGAAAACAGAGCACATCTGGATACGTATTTGAGAAACATCTACATCATGGAAGAGCTGACCAGAACCAGAGCGAATCTCAGCCTGCTGAAGAAAAATCACGCGAAGAACCTGGAGGCAGGCAAAGACACCATCGATGTGGAGCTAAATGGAATCAGAATAGGCGGGTTCGTCCTCGTCACCTTCCCGGGCGAACTCTCTGTCCAGATAGGGCTGAATATCAAAAAGCGATCACCTCACCCGAACACCTTTGTCGCTACAATGACCAATGGATACATCTACTATTGTCCCACAGATGAGCAGTTGAAGAATCGGGGAAACGCGCAGGAGGATACCGACTGTCTTGTGGCAGATGGTTGGCAGGAGATTTTCGAGGACAAAGTGGCGGATATTCTGGAACGAACCTGAACACCTGACGGGCTGCCAGGCAGCGTTCATAGTCACGTACTACCGGGCGAATACGTCCTTCCATTCCGCTATCGTGTGTGCTTTCTACTAAAGAGATCATAGCATCAGTTTTAAATCCCCTTAGCTTCCTCCGCGAAGGCCTTGAATCGGGTCATTTCATTCAGCGTCGCCTTCCGAAACATCCCCGGCATCAAACACGACATCAAACAAGATATCACTTTTACAAAACCCCTGCAGCAAAACTCGCATTCCATTTTCCATTCTGATTTTCCCTGTGACAATTCGCGGAATCGGTTCGTCACCTTGTTCCAGGGGCCGAACCAGAATCCACGCGCCTCATAAATGCAAGTCATCTCCTCCGGAAGGTGCTTGCTCTCAACGGTCTCGACTATCTCTGTGTCCCGACCGCCAACTCGATTCACCAGCTTGGTCACCGAGCCTTCCGAGCCGGGAGTACCAGGTACAGGCTCAACGCTCACAAATCCATCTCGCCACTTTGGCCAGTGATCCGGATTGTCGAACAGTCCGATCACATCCTCCAGCGAGAGGTCGATTTCGACCTCTACTGTGTATTCCATCTCTCTCCCCTATTCCAGAAGTTCCAGCTTCCAGCGTGAACACATCGGGTATGGATCAGTTACCCCACCTGGGTGGAAATCCACCACGTCGTCACTCCCGGGTCCTTCACGCCACCCCGTGCCGAATCAGAATTGAGCAGGGTCAATCGGTACCAGTGGATAGAACCAATATCCCCACTATAACAGCAGCCGTTACAGCTGCACCATTGAGAATGAGTCCCGGGTAAGAGCCTGTTTTCAATCCGAAGTAGACGGCTCTATCCGTACCACCTTGAAAACGTGTCGGTACGAACTCCAGTTGCGTAGTCAAAGCAAACCAATCCCTGATATTCAAATCCAAACTGCTCACGAACGGAAAATGTTGGGTTGCTGCCCGCGTATCCCACAGGAGAAAGCCAGAGGAAACGTCGATACTTGAGCTTTCACTTAGCCATCTTCGAATAGTTAATTTGAAACCTCCTCGACCATCTCCCCTATTGTCTATTCCTGTGAAATGGCTTGCGCCAAGCGCATAGTGCGGATTCAGGTTTACCATGATCCCAAGATCAGAAGTAAAGTAGTGCCGTCGCCTCAAATTGAAAGTATTCTCGGCGAAGGAATTTACACGATAGGCATATGCAAATTCTGTAACAAAAAATGAACGACACGATGGCAATGGATCTGGCTTTAAGCTGAGGATAGATTGGGCAGTAGATGAACTGCTCAGGAGGCAAATAGCGATCACTGCGAGAGGGAGACTTCTCATGCAACACCGCCTCTGATTCGAAGGAGCGAACCACTTCCTTGGGAGATTGCTATGAAAATATCAGGGCAAGAGAGAGTCGCTGTTTAAGCACCACTGGTTTCCCTGAGAGAATGCCGTCACTCATCAGGCTTGCCTTCAGGAGTTTTATAGAACGGTTGGAGTTCATCCTTGATTTGATTCAATAGACGATCATACCAAACAGTCTCGAAGCCACCCCCTGCCTTAAGACCCATTTCACAAAGATGCTTCCCTGCCACCTCAAACACCCTCAAGGTCTCTTCCGCAATTACCCCAAGATCAAGTGGAGATTTTACCGTCTGAACGTGTGTCGACTCGAGATCGGAGATGAATTCTCCAGGTAACACTTCGGATAGATGCTTATACCGCTTGAAGAAGGATACGCCTGCTCTTCGAAATAGCAGTTTCATCAATTCAGCTCTCAACAACTCCAGTGAAAATCTGGCTGAGTAGATCTCCCTGTTGTAAAATGGGGTCGGCGATGTGGCAAGCCAGTTCAGAAACATACTCGTTAACGCGCTCACCTTCTCAGCAGACAATACCTCTGGATGCGGCCACGTCAGATCGGCACTCATTTTTGGTAGCTTCTTGAATGCGGGTGCCCCTTCAGGCAAGCGGCTGAACAAAACTTCCCACTCAAAAAGTTCCTTCCCATCAAGGTCGCTGGTCTGAAAAGCCATAATCTCCACAACAAGACCTTCTTGGGCCGTCAGAATTCTCCAGTGCCCCTCCAGGGGCAAATAGTCTCCCATTCCCTGTAATAGAAGTCTCGGATCTTCTTTCCAAAGTCTCTCATAAGCTTCATCAGCAATTCCAAATCTGATATCAATGTCAGAAGAGGGAGTCCTGCGGTTATCCCCCACAAGGCTACCTTCCAGCCAAATGAAGTCTACTTCAGGAATCTGAATCAGCGACTTGAGCCAACGATCCAGCACGGCCTTCTGTTTGTTTAATTCTTCAGACATCCATTGATCCCTTCAGCATCACCGGCGCTCTCACCGATCCAAAGCAGGCTGGACCGCCACGTGGCCGAGGTCGTTGATCCAGGCTTCATGCCCAAGTGATTCCAGTGCTTTTACGGCTTCAGAGGCCAGTTCTTTGTCGAGTGCGTAACTGATGGTCCGAAGTCGGTCGTACAGGTCAGCCGGTTCGAGGGCCGAGTCAGGTTCGATGTAGAATACATCTTCGCCACGGGGCCAGAAGTCGTGCGCCTTCCGCAGCGCGTCGCTGACTTCGTACAGCCGATTCCTGAAGGCTTCGTGGGAACGAAGTTCACGGAGAAACTCGGTTAAGGTCAAGGTCTCGTGTTCGTCAGGATCCAGCGTGAACCACGGCAAAGGCGTGAAGGAGCAGAGATTATCGATCGAAAATGCAAACTCTCTGGGAATCAGGCGGCCGTCAACCTTCTGGTAGACAGTGTAGCGCGCATCCGTGGTGTAGATCCAATCCGCACCTATGATCGCAAGCCCCCCATCCTTCAGGATCTTTTCAAACCACGCCAGCGTATCACGCCTGAATGCGGGGTCAAAGTAGAAAAGCACATTGAGGCACCGGACCACATCAACATCGTGCACATCGACCTGACCGACACCGCCGACCTCGAATGACAGATGTTCTCCCGAGTAGAGTCGTACGGGATCCACGATTCGAACCCCATCGCTGTGCACCTCGGCCCTATCTTGAAGCTTTGGCAGCATCAATTCTCGTAGATCCGCAAACCTTTTGATGGTCGCGTTCCTGTCAGACATAAGTGCGTTCCAGTTTTCCACGTTCGGGACGGCCGGCTGGAAGTAAACGATTTTGCCGTTGGCATCGAAGGTGGCGTAGTTCTGCTCCTCGTCATAAACGACGCAAGCCGGGAGGGATGGATCTGCAGCCAGGATGTCCCAGCCGTCCAGTGCCTTGACGGAATCGAGCGTCGTTTGAGGTGGAAAGCCGCATCCGATA